>Ga0105090_10000195_pt1 | contig 27322 bp, 28 predicted proteins | sample PPLLak3March2015_FD_79110 | JGI IMG/M metagenome (GOLD analysis project Ga0105090, IMG submission 79110) | Freshwater sediment microbial communities from Prairie Pothole Lake near Jamestown, North Dakota, USA - PPLs Lake P7 Core (1) Depth... | ecosystem: Environmental > Aquatic > Freshwater >...
AAGTACTCGCCGTGCGTGATGCCGGCGATCGACTTCAGCGTCGTCTCGTCGAAGGCCATGAACATGGAGTAGCCGTCCATCTCGGCCATGCCGCCCCCGCTCTTGCCGAAGCCGACGGCGAAGACGCGCACGCCGCGCTTGGCAGCCATGTTGGCGATCTCCAGCGGATCGGGGCCGGTCGTGCGGCGACCGTCGGTCAGCAGGATGATGGCACTTGAGCGAAACGACCCGGGCGGCACCGCCTCGCGCTCGACCTTCGGCTGCGCCTTCGCCGCGTCTGGGCGCAGCGCCTGCGCACGCTCGCGCGTGCTCGTCCCGCCGAGCACAGCCTTCTCGACGTCGATGCCGTCGTCGGGGAACAGCGTCGCCAGCGCCACCAGCAGTCCGCTGCCGATCGCCGTCTGGCGCTGCAGCCCCATGCGGTCGATGGCGGCGACGAGCGCCTCGCGGTCGCGCGTCGGCGCCTGCACGAGCGACGCCGTGCCGGCGAACGTGACGATGCCGATGCGCGTGTCGTCGGGCTGTTTCTGCACGAACGCCTTCGCCGCCTCCTGCGCAGCGACGATGCGGCTGGGCTCGATGTCGCGCGCGCGCATGGACAGCGACACGTCGATCGCCATGATGATCGTGCGCTTGTCGGAGGGCAGCGTGATCGTCGCGGTCGGCCGCGCCACGGCGAGAAGCGCCACGGTGATGCCAAGCAGCGCCAGCAGCGGCGGCACGTGGCGGCGCCAGGTCCGCCGCGGGCCGGCCTCCTTGAGCGGCTCGAGCGTGGCGAAGCGCACCGTCACCCTGCGCCGGCGGCGCATCAGTGCGACGTAGCCGGCGACGATCGCCGGCACGGCGAGCAGCAGCGGCAAGGCCTCGGGCGAGAGGAAGGAGATCACGGCGGCGGAAGTGGGCGGGCGTCCGGGTACCGGCAGGCGGATCACTCTAGCACCGGCGGAGCGCCGCTGCAGCGGCAGCCTGCGGCCACGGGGAGGCTACGCTTCCGCAAGGCCCCGCACCTGGCGTAGTCTCCGCGGATGGCAACCTGTCCCGGCGGGGTCGACCCGCTGCGCCGTCGACTGCTCCGCGCGGCGGGTGCATCGTGCATCCCCTTCGCGCTTCCTGGCTTCGCGCGGGCGCAATCGCGTTCGCCGCTCCTCGCCCGCCCGATCCCCTCGACGGGAGAGATGCTCCCTGTCGTCGGACTGGGCACCTGGATCACGTTCAACGTCGGCGACGATCCCGTCGCGCGCGACAGTTGCGCCGAGGTGATGCGCGCATTCTTCGCCGACGGCGGGCGCATGATCGACTCGTCGCCGATGTACGGCTCGTCGCAGCCGGTGATCGGGCACGGCCTGCGCAGGCTCGGCCACCCGGCGCAGCTCTTCTCCGCGGAGAAGGTGTGGATCGGCTCGGGTGCGCGCGGCCGCGCGCAGCTGGACGCGTCGCGCAGGCACTGGGGTGTGGCGCGCTTCGACCTCGTGCAGATCCACAACCTGCTCGCGTGGGAGGAGCACCTGCCGCTCCTCTTCGAGATGAAGGCTGCCGGCGCGATCCGCTACGTCGGCATCACCACCTCCGAGGGCCGCCGCCACCGCGACTTCGAGGAGGTGATGCGCCGCCACCCGCTCGACTTCGTGCAGCTCAGCTACAACGTGCTCGACCGCGAAGCCGAGGAGCGGCTCCTGCCGCTGGCCCGCGAACGTCGCATCGCGGTGATCGTGAACCGGCCATTCCGCGAGGGCGCGCTGCTGCGGCAACTCGAGCGCCATCCGCTGCCGTCGTGGGCCAGCGAGGTCGGGGCGCGCTCGTGGGCGCAAGTCGTGCTGAAGTTCATCGTCGCGCATCCGGCGGTCACCTGCGTGATCCCGGCGACGACCAGCGTCGCCCACGTGCGCGAGAACCTCGCCGCTGCGCGCGGGCTGCTTCCCGACGAGGCTTTGCGCCGGCGCATGATCGCGGACATCGCGAGGCTCTGACGAGGTTCGCGGACGTGCGCCACATCGCTTCGTCGTCCCCGCGCAGGCGGGGACCCCGTGTCTTTCGGGCCATCGCCACCGGGCTCCGGCGTGCGCGCGAGCGACGACCGTGTGTTGCAGCCGTCGGCGACATGCACGAGGCTCGATAGTGCCCGAGTGGCAGACCTACTCGCTGTCGGACTTCCTGATGTTCGCGCCGCGGACGTACTGGCGGCTGGTCGAGCTGTACAACGCCGACGTCTGGCCGGCGCAGGCGGCCGTCGTGGCGGTCGGCTGCGCCGCACTTCTGCTCGCTGCGCGTGGCCGCAATTCCTCGGCTCGCATCCTCCCGGCGCTGCTGGCGGCGGCGTGGGCGTGGGTGGCGTGGGGCTGGCTGCACTCGCGCTTCGCGACGATCAACTGGCCGGCCGACTACGCTGCCCTCGCGTTCGGCGCGCAAGCCGCGCTCCTCGCGGCGTTCGCATTGCGTCGCGATGGGCTGCCGGCCGCCGGGTCTTCGTCCGCTGCCGTTGCAGGGCTCGCCCTCGCCGCCTTCGCGGTGCTCGCCTACCCGTTCACGGCGCCGCTCGCCGGTCGTTCCATGGCCACCGCGGAGATCGCCGGGCTCATGCCCGATCCGACCGCGATCGCCACGCTGGGCTTCGTCCTGCGCGCCTCGCCGGCAGCGCGACTCGTGCTGCTGCCGATCCCGCTGCTCGCGTGCTGCGCAAGCGCGGCGATGCACTGGACGATGAGCGCGCCGCTGTGGTGGCTGCCGCTTGCCGCGGCGGTCGTCGCGTGCGGAGTTGCGCTCGCCTCAGGCCGGCGCTGACACGCGCCGCAAGGGCATGGCCCGCGCACGCAGCTGCCCGCACCCGCCGTCGACCTCCTGCCCCGCCGAGTCGCGCAGCTTCGCCAGCACGCCGCGCCGGCAGAGCATCGCCACCATCGCCGCCATGCGTTCGCGCGAGGGACGACGATACCCGAGGCCGTCGACCGCGTTGTACGCGATGAAGTTCATCACGGCGTAGCGGCCGGCGAGCAGCCGCGCGATGCCGTCGACCTCGTCGTCGCCGTCGTTGACGCCTTCGAGCAGAGTCCACTGATACTGGATCGGGTAGTGCGTGGCGCGCGCGTAGCGCTCACCTTCCTCCGCCAATTGCGTCGGGTCGATGCGCGGCGCACGCGGCAGGAGGTGAGCGCGCTTGTCCGCGAACGTCGAGTGCAACGACAGCGCCAGCGCGGGCCTGACCGGGCCGCGCGGCAGGCGCTCGAACACGCGCGCGTCGCCCACCGTCGAGAGGACCAGGTTCTTGTGCCCGATGTCACCCTCTGTCGCAAGCAGCTCGATCGCCTCCATTGTCGCGTCGAGGTTGTGCGCCGGCTCGCCCATGCCCATGAACACGACCTTGCGCACCGGCCGCATCGTCCGCGCCAGCGCCACCTGCGCAACGATCTCCGCGCTGCCCAGGTGCCGCTGCAGCCCGTCGCGGCCCGTCATGCAGAACGTGCAGCCCACGGCGCAGCCGACCTGCGTGGAAACGCACAGCCCGCCCTTGGGCAACAGCACCGACTCGACCGCCTGCCCGTCGAACAGTTCCACCAGAAGCCGCGACGAGCCGTCCTCCGCCGGGTGCGCTGAGCGCAGCTTCGCGAGACTCGCGAGCTTGGCACCCAGCGCTGGCAACGCTTCGCGCAGGCACCGCGGCAGGAAGCCCTCGGCGGGTCGCGAGCCGGCGTCCAGCGGCAGGCCACGCGTCCACGCGCGCAGCATCGCGCGCTCGTGGCCGGACTTGGCGCCGGCGGCGCGGAAACTTTCGCGCAGCGAGTCGAGGTTCATGCGCCGATGGTGCCACACCCGCGTACGTGCGTCCGCCGGTTGGTGATACCTTCCGCGGGGACGCAAATCCGCACGGAGGCACTTCGATGGCCAGGTGGACGATCCTGCTCTTGCTTCTCGCGCTCCCGCTGCACGCCGCCGACATCGGCAAGCTGATGAGGCAGGCCGACCGCGGCAGCACCTCCGAGCGAACCGCGGCGCTTCGCGAACTGGCGAAGGAAGACGCGGGGCTCGCCACGCAGAAGGCCGTCGAGTGGCTCGCGCCGAACATCGAGCCCGCGCTGCGCCGGCAGGCGGCGCGCACGCTGTGGGACCTTGCCGAGAAGGCGAAGCCCGCCGAGCCGGCGCTGCGCAACGTGCTCGGCGACCGCGACGACGACGTCGCCTACGCCGCGGTCGGTGCGCTCAACGCGATGGGCGTGCCCAAGGCGGACCTGCGAACGACGCGTTTGCGGCTGGCTCGTTCGAGCGACGGCTTCATCGCGTTCTACGCGGTGCGCGCGCTCCATCCCGATCCCGAGCTTCCCGTCGACGAGGCGCTGGGCGCGGCGTTCTCAGCGCTCAATCTCGTCGCGTCGGGTCGCCCGTCCGACATGAAGACGCGCGATTCGCTGCGCACCAACGCAAAGGCATTCCTGGACACATTCGCGGAGAAGTCGGGTCGCGAGGGCTTCGACGCGCTCATCGCGGCGTTCCCGAAGACGTCGCCGCCGGCGCGGGAGGCCATCGCCTCGGCGCTGGACAAGGTGCCACCGCACCACGGCGACCCGGTGCAGATCGCCGCATTGCTCGACTCGCCGCAGATCTGGGTGCGCCGCTCGGCGCTCTACGCGCTGACCGACTACAAGGAACGCGCAGCGCCCGTCGTCGACCGCATGATCGCCCTGCTCGCCGTGAACCACGAGCCGGACCTGCGCAAGACCGCAGCCACCACCCTGGGCAGCCTGGGCGCGGCGCCGGGCCTTGCCACCGAGCAGGCGCGGCAGAGCGCGTGGCGCGCAGACGTCGAGAAGCGCATCGGACCTGCGCTGGCGAACACGGCGACGACCGATCCGGTGACGGAGGTGCGCAAGGAGGCGGCAGGCAGCCTGCAGAAGCTCTCGCTGTGGGCGGGTCCGGCGCTGGGCGCGATCGGCGAGCAAATCGCGCGTGAGCCCGACCCCGGCGTGCGCCACGCCCTGGTGCGCGCGTGCTGGACCGCGCGCGAGTCCCCGCAGTTGCCGAAGGCGGTGCTCGCGTCGCTCGCCGAAAGCGACCCCGACCAGTACGTGCGCAACGAGGCGAAGGTCACGCTGCAGGCGGCTGACAGGTAACGCAACCTGATGGACGACGAGGTTCAGCGCCGGTCATCGCGCTGAGAGATGCGCCCTCACCCCAACCCTCTCCCGCAAGCGGGAGAGGGAGGAGTTCACTCCCCTCGCCCCGCGTCAGCGGGGAGGGAGCGGCGCGAGCAGCCGGCGAGGGGCCCCGCGAAGCGGGGATCGACGGCGAATGCGGGTCGCCGCTGCCCGCCGACACGCGACCTCGCGCAACCCGCTGCCGGTGCGGAGGCGGGGTTGGGGGTGAGGGGGCGGTGCAACGGCTCAGTGCACGCGGATCTCGACCTTGCGCGGCTGCGCGTGCTCGGCCTTGGGGATGCGCAACTTGAGCACGCCGTGCTTGAGCTCAGCGGTCACCTTGTCGGGGTCGAGCTCCTTCGACAGCGTGAACGCGCGGCGATAGCGCGGGATCGACACCTCGGCGTGGCTGGACTGCATGCCTTCGGGCACCTGCAGTGCCATCTCGCCCTCGATGGTCAGCGTGTCGGCCTCGACGCGCAGGTTCAGCGTCTCCCGCGACACGCCGGGCAGGTCGGCATAGAGCGTGATGCCGCTCGCGTCCTCGACCACCTCCACCGGCGGCATCAGCGCCACCTCGTCGCGGGCCTGCGTTTTCGGCGCCTGTGCGTCTTGCGCCTTCGGCGCCTGTGCGTCCTGGGACTTCGTCAGGTCGTGGTTCATGGAGCCTCCGTTCACTTGATCTCGATGCGGCGCGGCTGCGCGGATGCGCGGCGCTTGATGCTGATGTGCAGCACGCCGTCGCGGTAGGCGGCGTCGACCGTGCCCGGATCGATGTCGTCGGGCAAGCTCAGCACGCGGCGAAAGCGGCCGGTGAAGCGCTCGTCGATGTGCACGGCGATCTTGGCGTCGCCGTTGCGCGGCGTCGCTTCGCGCTCGCCGGAAATCGTGAGCACACCGCGCTCGAGATTCAGCTCGATCTTGTCCGGATCGAGGCCCGGCGCGAAGGCATAGATCTCGACGGACTGCGGCGTGCCGCCGACGTTGATGGCGGGATAACCGCCGCGGCCGATGCCGCGAATGCTGGGCGAGGCGCCGTCGAGCGTCTGCCGGATGTCGCGCTGGAAGCGATCGAGCTCGGCGAAGACGTCGCGCGGGAACAGGGATCGGTACATCACGGTAGACCTCCTTGGCGTCGGAATGGCAACCCGGCGGGCCGGCCGGGCTGGCGATGGACTGGAGGTTTGGTCCGCGGCCGGCCGTTTCAAGGGGCTTGATGCGCGCCGCACCGGCCTTCATATACAGGGGCGGCGCCGGCGAGCAATGGCCGAGCGGCTGTCGCGCCCGGGGGTGCCATGCAGTTCAAGGACTACTACGAGGTGCTCGGCGTCGCCCGCGACGCCCCCGCCGAGGCCGTCAAGAAGGCCTACCGTCAGCTCGCGCGCAAGTTCCACCCCGACGTCAACCAGGCGCCGGAGGCGGAAGCGCGCATGAAGGACGTCAACGAGGCCTACGCCGTGCTCTCCGACGCCGAGCGGCGCGCCGCGTTCGACCAGCTGCTCGCGCGCGGCGCACGCGCCGGCCAGGAGTTCCAGCCGCCGCCGGACTGGGACAGCGGCTTCGAGTTCTCCGGTCGCGGGTTCTCCGACGCCGAGGCCGCCGGCTACTCCGACTTCTTCGCCGAGCTGTTCGGCCGCATGGGCGGCGCGCAGGCACACTCCAGCCACCGAGGCGACGGTGCGGCCTTCCGCGCGCGCGGCGAGGACCACCACGCCAAGATCATGCTCGACGTCGAGGACGCGTTCCGTGGCACGCGCCGGCAAGTGACGCTGCGCGCGCCGCAAGTGGACGCCGCGGGTCGCGTGACGCTCGCCGAGCGCACGCTCGACGTGCAGATCCCCAAGGGCGTGCGCGAGGGCCAGATGATCCGCCTGGCCGGACAGGGCTCGCCGGGCTTCGGCGGCGGTCCCGCGGGCGACCTGTTCCTCGAAGTGCGCTTCAACCCGCACGGCCGCTTCGCCGTGCACGGGCGCGACCTCGCCGTCGAGTTGCCGGTCGCGCCCTGGGAGGCAGCGCTCGGCGCCGTCGTTCCGGTGGCGATGCCGGACGCACGCACGCTCAACGTGCGCGTGCCTGCCGGCGCGCAAAGCGGCGGGACGCTGCGCGTGCGCGGGCAAGGCCTTCCCGGCGAGCCGCCCGGCGACCTTGCGCTCACCGTTCGCGTCGTGCTGCCGGCCGCTGCGTCGCCGCGCGCGAAAGAACTCTACGAGACCATGGCGCGCGAACTCGCGTTCGACCCGCGCGCGCGGCCCGAGGCGTGACCATGCCAGGCAATCACCTTCTGATCGCGGCGCTGCTCGACGAGGATGGGCTGGCGCTGGAGGAGTTCTCCCGCGCCTGCGCCGTCGAGGCTGAGTGGGTGGCCTCCCATGTGCGCGAAGGCCTGTTGGCGATTGCAGGCGAAGAGCCGGAGGCGTGGCGCTTCACCAGCGTGCACGTGCGCCGCGCGCGTGCGATGCGTCGCATCGAGCGCGACTTCGACGCGGCGCCGGAACTCGCCGCACTGGTCGCCGACCTGATCGAGGAGATCGAGGCGCTGCGCGCGCGGTTGCGCTGACGCGCGATCAGCCCTTCGGCGCAGGGACGGCGTCGGGGTCCGTGCGCCAGATGCGGTAGCGAACCTCCACGCCCTCCGGCACGTAGACCACGATCGGTAGCCGGCTGTTATAGCGCAGCAGCCGCGGCTCGCCGCCGAGCGCGATGAAGCGCTCGACCTTCGGCGCGTTCGGATCGACGGCCATCAGCGTGCCGGCCATGGGGCCGAGGTCTTTCAGCACGTGCCGGTCGAAGCCCCAACCCTTGATCGTCTCGCGCTCGAGCCTGCCGCCGAAGAAGTGGCGGTTGTGCGCGTCGGTAGTGACGGTCTTGCCGACGATGATCTCCACACGGCGGTCGGACTCAACGGGGAGCCGCGGCACGGCGATCACGTGGCGCACCTGTCCTGGTTCGGCAGGCGGGAATGCCTTCATCGGATCGGAGGCGGCCAGCACATGCGGCGCGGCCAAGGTGACGAGGAAGGCGAATGCTGTGGCGATCTTCATGGGCGGCGTTTCCGGGGGATGGAACGGGTTGGCGTCACGCGACGCGTTCGCGATAGGCGCGCAGCGCGTGCAAGGTGTCGGCGATCAGCGTTTCCTGGTAGCGATAGGCCATCTCCTCGCCCATCGGCACCAGCACGGACAACGACTGCTTGCGGCAGCGCTCGGAGAGTTCGACGAGGCGCGCGATGATCGCGTCGAGCTTCGCGCGCGCATCGGCGTTGCCGTGGCGCACGTCGGCGGCCATCGCCTCGATGTCGCCGACCGTCGTGCCTTCGCCGAACAGCGCGGGGATGTCGCGCTCGACCTGCACGCGATTCGCGTCAATGCGCCACAGCCGGAAGCGGTGCAGCAGCCCCATGCCACTGAACAGCACCGAGACCGCGAGCGCCAACTTCACCCACGTCGCCGTGGGCAGGATGTCGACGATCCACGGCGCGTGCTGCCCGACGAGGTCGGGACCCTCTTCGTCGAAGAAGCTCTTCGCCACCGTGTCGAGCGGCAGGCCGGTGAGGTTCGGCTCGCCGCGGTTGTGCCGCACGAACGTCGGGAACAGCTCGGCCACCGCGCTCATCAGCCCCTGCGTGGCCGAGTGCGACGCGCAGCCGTTGCCCACGATCAGCGTCTGCACGGTCAGCACCTGCTTCGGCTGCGCGGGCAGGCGGCGCACGTAGTCGACCTGGCCCGCTTCGATCCGGCCAACGCCCGCGAACGGCAGGCGCCTCGCCAGCGACGCGGCATCGGGCAGGCTGAGGATCTGGAGGTTGCGATTGCGCACGGCGTCGGCGACGAGCTTGGCGTCGGCGTCGATCACCATCGCGCCGAGGTCGAGCTCGCCCTTCTCCAGCATGTCGAGCTGCCGGTCGATCGGCTGCGTCGACACGACGAGACCCAGTCCGGCGAGCGGCGCAAGGACGCGGCGCATCATGTGCTCGGTGCCGCTGCCGACCGGCCCGATGCCCAGTCGCAGGCCCTTGAGATCGTCTATGGACGCGATGCGATCGGCGTTGCGGCCGAGGATCACCAGCGCCTCGTCCCGCGGCAGCCTGCCGATCAGCTCGAGGCCGTGCTTGTCGGGCCAATCGATGCCGTCCTGCACCAGCGCGAAGTGCGCCTCGCAGCTCGAGCGCGCGTTGGTGAGCCGCTGGATATTCTCCACCGAGCCCGCTGTGGCGACGTTGGCCAGCCGGCCCTTGCGCCGCGACACCTCGTCGGCGAGCCGCTCGACGGTCGCATAGTAATTGCCCGTCGGGCTGCCCGACAGCATCGTCGCGCGCACGTGGCGCAGCGACGGTCGCGGGTCGAGCCACGCAACGACTGCGACGAGAAGCACGAGCCCGGCGAACAGCAATGCGGTCTTTGCCGCGGGCGAGAGCCCTCGCGCACGCTCGGGCAGGCCCAGCACGCGCTGCAGCCGCTCCTTCGGTACCAGTGCCACGCTCCCCGCCTCCCGTCCGCACCCGCGCAGCCGCGCATTCTGCCGCAACCGACGCTGGGGCGTGCGGCTTCCAGCGCTTACTCATCCGGCCCGAGGCCGACGATGTTCCGCGACGGCAGCGGCTCGGAACGCGGGCCGACGAACCACGCCTGCTCGCCGCGCACAGGATCCAGCACCCAGCCGAGGCTGAACGCGTGGGGAAAGAAGCCGGCCTGCGTGCGCCGGTCGGTTTCGCTGAAGAACGCGCCGATGCCCGGGTGGCTGTGAAACCAGCCGACGACGGCCTCGCCGGGGTGCAAGCTCGCGTTCGCGCGGCTCCACACCGTCGCGTCGAGCCGCAGCGAGAGCGGCGTCGCGTCGTCGTTCTCACCCGGGATCGCGCGCGTCACGTGGACCAGCGCTATCGCGTCACTCCCCGCGCCGGCGGACACCGGCGTCCCGGCGAGCAGGCCGCCGCGTTCCAGCGCGCTCGCACGTACGTAGCTCGCCGCGGCTTCGCTCGCCGCCGCGTCGACCAGCACCAGCGGGAGGCCTTTGCCGGCCACCACGCGAGCGACGACCGTCGCCACCGTCGCCGGTGCGACGCGGCCGAGAGCGAACGCGTCGTCGCGCCACGCGTCGAGCGTGCGCACCGATGAGCTCGGCGGCAGGTCGGTCCAGCGCATCAGCTGCTCGTGGCGAAAGCGTGACCGCAGCGCGGGCAGGTCACGCTTCCCGAGCGTCCCGCGGGCAGGCGCAAGCCGGTCCCGCATTGCGGGCAGCGGCGCACGACGCGCGAAGCACACGGAGCCACATCATCCGCAGACGCACCGCTCGCGAACGCGATCGCCGCGGGGTCGGTGGGAAACGCCTCCGGGTGCAGGCGCTGTGCGCTCCGGTACCAGGCCTGCGCCGCACCGTTGGCGATCGACACCGGGTTCATCACCAGCGGATCGAACGCAAGCAGGCGGACGATGCGCTTGACGAAGAGGTCCATGCCTTCGCTCGGCAGCCACTTCGCACCGATGCACACCAGTCCCGACGCGAACACGTGGGGGTGAAAGACCGGGGTGAGCACAGTCGCGATCGGGGGCGCAAAGGGATGCCGCGGCGCGAGGTCGATGGCGAGCCGCGTGGTGGTGCGCCGCTCCTGCGGATAGCGCTGCGAGCCCGCTGTGGCGCAAGCGAGGTCGAGCACGAAGCGCGGCCGGCCGGGTACGGGCAGCGTCACGATCCCGATGCGCCCGCCGCTCGCGGTTGCCAGAGCGCGCACACGCTCGACGTCGATCTCGCGCCTCACGGCCGACGACGAACTTCCGCAGGACTGCATGGCGACGCCCCCTCACCCCAACCCTCTCCCCCGTTACCGGGGGAGAGGGAGGTGTACTCCCTCCCGCGCCCGGAGAAGTGCTCCCTCTCCCGCTTGCGGGAGAGGGTTGGGGTGAGGGCGTGGGGTTCGCTGTGGAAGCAGCTGCCGACACTCATTGCGCTTCGAGCCCGCCCGCGACGAGCACCGGCTGCACCTCGAGCACGTCGCCCGCGGCTACACCAGCCTGCTCGAGCGTCTCGTTGGGCTTCAGCGCCCGGCCCTGCGTGACGTTTACCAGCGCGTAGTCGGCGTCGGCGGGCAGCGCCCAGTGCTCGACCGCCGACTGGATGATCGCGGCCCCCGTCTCGTCGGGCGAAAGCTCGAGCTCGGCGTGGCGCGTCTGGTCGGCGGTGCGCACGTGCAGCTTGCGGGTTTGCGGGAGCATGTCAGTGGCGCCGGGCCGTCCCAAGCCACTGACCTGCCCCCTCGGGGGGCAGCGAACGAAGTGAGCGTGGGGGCTGTTTCATCTGGTCAATCCTCCAGGTCGAGGCACACGGCATCGTCGCGGCCCAGGTTAGCGAGCAGGAACTTGGCCGGCGGCGGCTCGAGGCCGCACAACGCGGCCAACTCATCCACGCCCGCCTCGGCGCGCACGTCGATGCGCACGGCCAGCTCGCCGCAGGACACACAGCGCATGATCCTGTCGTCGAAGTTGGCAGCGGCGCGGCCGACGTAGGTTCGCGAAGAGTCCACCGCGCCGCACCCGGCGCACGCGTAGCCGAAGATCAGTGCGTCGGACAGCAGGATGAACGTCGCGCCCGGCGCGTGCGTTGACAGCGCGCGCTGCCAATCGCGGCGCGCCGCGACGCACCGTGGCCTGGGCACCAGCGTGCCGCAGCCCGGGCAGTTCCCATTGCGCTCGAGCGCGACGCGGCTCGCCGTGCCGCCGCGCGTGTCGACGAGCACGCGGCTCGCACCCTCCGCTTCTCCCAGGCGCAGTACCGCCTGCACCACGAGCGCTCCGGCGACGCTGGCGGTGATCGCGGTCGTCGGCACCGTCGCCTCCGCGTGCAGCGCGCGGCGCAGCCAGCCGCAGGAATAGCGTTCGGCGACCTTGCGGTAGGCGCTCTCCGGCAGGTGGCACTCGTAGCAGGCCGGCGGCCCGGCGCGCGAGTACGGAAAGGTCTCCACGGTCGAGTAACGGCCGTCGATGCCCGCCGTCACGAAGTCGACGCGCGCGAGCTGCGCCAGCAGCGAGAGCTTCATACGCGCCTCGATGCTGTCGACGGCGGCCACGAGCGCGTCGCAACCGGTCAACCCGGCGAGCGTGAGCGTGCGCCACGCGTCGCCCTCGACCGCGCGGATGCGCACGTTCGGATCGACCTCCGAGGCTCGCGCGGCCAGCGCGTGTGCCTTGGGCTGGCCCACGTCGGCTTCGCGCAGGAAGACGCTTCGCGTGAGATTGTGCACTTCGACACGGTCGAAGTCGTGCACGTCGACGCCACCGATCCCCATCAGCACGAGGTTCTTCACCACCTCGTTGCCGACGGCGCCTGCGCCGACGACGACCACGCGCATCCGGCCCAGCCGCTCGACGCCCAGGCCTTCGACGGCCTGCTGGCGCAGGTACCGGTCGCGGCTCACCGGCGCAGCTTCAGATCAGGCGCACTTCGCGCAGGTCGGCGTTGCCGCAGAGCGCGCAGCGACCCGCATTCTCGCGCTGCAGCGCGGCGACGCTCGCCTCGTGGTACCACGCCTGGCAGCCTCCGCAGCGGTAGAGCACCCGGTCGGGGTCGATCGACTCGCTGGAGTAGGCGTCGCGCACGCCCTCGACATCGGAGCGCCTCGCCACCCAGTTCGCGTCGCCGCCGGCATCCGGCCGTCGGCGCCCGAACGGATTCGCCTGCGGGCGATACACGCGGTCGCTGCGCGGCCGTACGTGCTGGCGCGCGATGACGGCCACGACCAGCAACGCGAGCAGGATCAGCAACGGCAACAGGCGCGCCATGAACCAACCTCCAGCACCAAGCGTACGCCTCCCCGCAGGGGGCCCCCGCGAATCTTGAAATGGGGGCGGCGGACGCCGTTGTCAAGCCGCGGCGGAGTTCTTTCCGCGGGCGTGCAGCGCGTTCCAGCCGAGCAGCGCAAAGACGACGGCGCAGCCGATCACGTTCGGCCAGAACTGGTTGAACACGAGCGAGAGCCCCGCGATCGTCAGCGCCGCCTTCGACGCGCGGCCGATCGGCCCGCGGAAGTAGCCGATGTAGGCGGCGGAGAGCGCGACGATGCCGACGGCGCCGCAGAACAGCGCGGAGAGGAAGGGTCCCCAGCGGAAGTCGATGAACAGCAGCGCCGGCGTGTAGGTGAACATGAAGGGCACCAGCGCCTTGCCCATCGACAGCCGGAACGCCGTCAGGCCCGTGCGCATCGGCTCGGAGCCGGCGATGCCCGCGGCCGCGTACGCGGCCAGCGCCACCGGCGGCGTCACGTCGGCCAGCACGCCGTAGTAGAAGACGAAGAAGTGGGTGGCGAGCAACGGCACGCCCAGCGTCTGCAGCGCGGGAGCGGCGATCGACGCGAGGATGATGTAGGTCGGCGTGGTCGGCACGCCGGTGCCCATCAGGATGCACGCGATGGCGACGAACAGCAGGCCGAAGAACAATTTCGCCCCGTGCTCGGTAATGATGCCGAACGGGTCGAGCGAGGCGACGAGCGTGCCGATCTGCCCGGCGAGGTCGACCACGGCGCCGGAGAACTTGAAGCCCAGCCCGGACAGCGTGAGCATGCCGAGGATCAGCCCGACGCAGGCGCACGCGGCTCCGATGGCCAGCGCGTAACGCGCGCCGTCCGAGAATCCCTGCACGAGCAGGCGGGGCGTCAGCGTGTCGCCCTGCAGCCGATGGTGGCCGAACTTGCGCGCGATCAGGGGAATGTACGAGCACGCGATGCACAACAGGATGCCCCAAAACGCCGCCAGGAAGGGTGTGTAGTCGAGCAGCAGCATCGTCACCAGCGCAACCAGCGGAAACACCAGGTGCCAGCTCTCGCCCATCACGCGCGACAGCCGCGGGATCAGGTGTGCCGGCACGCCGGCGAGCTTCAGCCGCTTCGCCTCGAAGTGCACCATCGACAGGCACGCGAGGTAGTGGAACAGCGCGGGGACGATCGCCACCACCACGAGCCACTTGTACGGCACGCCGAGCAGCTCGGCCATCACGAAGGCCGAGGCGCCCATCACCGGCGGGGTCACCTGACCGCCGCAGGACGCGGAGGCCTCGACCGCGCCGGCGAATCGCGGCGAGAACCCGTACTTCTTCATCATGGGGATCGTCAACGCTCCCGTCGTCACGGCATTCGCGATCGACGAGCCGGAAATCATGCCGAACAGGCCCGACGAGACGACGGACACCTTCGCCGGGCCGCCGGAAAAGCGGCCGGCAGCAATCGTCGCGAGGTCCATGAACAGCCGGCCCAGCCCCGTCATCTGCGCGAGGATGCCGAACAGCACGAAGTGGAACACGTAGGTCGCGACCACGCCGACCGCGATGCCGTAGATGCCCTCGGTGCCGATGTAGATGTGGTTGACCAGCCGGTCCACCGCGTAGCCGCGGTGCGCGAGGATGCCGGGCATCAAGCGGCCGAACAGCGCGTAGAGCAGGCACGCCATGCCGATCACCGGCAGCAACGGCCCCATCGTGCGGCGCGTGGCCTCCATCACCATGACGATGGCGACGACACCCATCATGTAGTCCTGCGCGATCGGCGAGCCGACGCGCCGGATGAAGATGTCGTCGAAGAAGACGAGGAAGTACAGCGACATCGCCGCCGCGGCGATCGCCAGCGGCCAATCGGCCCACGACGGGCGGTCGCCCTGCCCGCCGAGGAACGGCCACGGCATGGCGATGAACGCGATGCAGGCGATCAGCGCCACGAACGCCCAGCCGTGGCGGACGTCACCGAGGCGGTCGACCAGCGCCCACGCGAGGTAGAGATAGAACGCCGCGAACAGCGCGCTCCACGCCCACTCGCGCATCGCGGCGCGCTGCGTCGCCGGATGCCTGCGCGGGAACACGATGAAGATGAGCCCGAGCACCAGGGTCAGGTGGAACGAGCGGTGCTTGATCTCGTCGAACAGGCCGAAGCCGGCCGTGTAGACGTGGAACGACGACAGCACGACCGCGAGCGTGGTCGCGATCAGTCCCGCCGCGCCGGCGAGCTTGCGGAAGTTCGACTCGGTGTCGAACTCACGGATCAGTGCTTCCTGCCGCTCCACCGAAACGGCTTCCACGCCCTCGGCGATCGCGCCGGCGTGCGGGTTAGGCGTGTGCGCGCTCATGGCCGCGAGGCTCTCGTCACGGCACCGGGCACGCGCCCTGCCGCGCAGCGAGGACGATCGGCCGCGCACCCCACTGCGCGAGATCCGCGTCGGCGCCGCCCGGGTCGAGGCGAGGCGACTGCGCAGGATCGACGCGCGCGCGGATGCCGTCGAGCGGGCGCGTCATGCGCACGACGAACTGGTCGCCCTCGCGCGACCACACCTCGCCTGCCGCGGCAGCGGTCGGCAGGCCGGGACCGTGCTCGGCAAAGCGCAACTCGGTCTGCGTGATCGCGCCGCCGTCGACGCGGTAGCGCTCCTCGACCGGCGTGCGCGTGACCGAGTGCACGTAGCGCAGCGCGAACCCGCCGTCCGCGGCGGCGAGCGGGTATGCGGCCAGCAGCGAGCCATCGACGGCGGAAACAGTTACGCAGCTGCCCGCGACGGGCGCCGCGACCGCGCAGCCTGCAAGCGCGATCAGCACCGCAAGCGCCGCGGGCGCCGGCCAGCGCCGGCCCCCGCGCCGCGGCGTCACTTGATGATGCCCTTCTCGCGGTAGTAGCGCTGCGCGCCCGGGTGCAACGGGATCGACACCGACTGCAGCGCGGTCTTGAGCGTGATCTCCTTGCCCTTCGGGTGCACTTGGCCGAGGATCTCGAGGTTCTCGAACAGCGCCTTCGTCACCTCGTAGGCCGTCTGCTCGGAGAGCCCCTCGTGCGTCGCCCAGATCGCCATCACGGCAAGCGTGTCGACCGGCGCCGTCTGGCCCTTGTAAGTGTTCGCCGGCAGCTGCACGCTGGCGTAGTACGGCTGCTTCTTGCGCAGCGTCTCGATCTCGGGACCGGCGAGCGGGACGATGCGCAGCTCGCGCGCGTTGGCGAGGTCGGTGACGGAGGCGGTCGGCGCGCCGGCGGTGATCAGCGACGCGACGAGGTTGCCGTCCTTGATCTTGTCGATCGACTGCGCGAACGACGACAGGTCCTCGCTGATGTCCTTGCGCGTCATGCCATGCGCTTCCAGCAGGTCGCCGAGCAGCTGCCACTGGCCCGAGCCCGGCGAGCCGGACGACACCGACCTGCCCTTCAGGTCCTTGAACGAGCGCACGTTGGCCGCCGCGCTGGTGACGAGCTGCACCTGCTCGGGATAGAGCGCGCCGAGCGCGCGCAGGTTTTTCACCGGCTTGCCGTCGAATTGGCCCTTGCCGTTGAACGCGGCGTCGAGGATGTCGGCGGCGACGAACGCGCTCTCGATGTCCTTGCGGGCGAGCAGCTGCGCGTTGGCGACCGACGCGCCGGAGGTTTCCGCCGTCGCGGCGAGCTTCTTGCCGTCGACCGTGGCTTTGTTCGAGATCAGCTGCGCGAGCATGCCGCCCAGCGGGTAGTACGTCCCGCCGGTGCCGCCGGTCGCGATGCCGAAGAAGACGCGGTCCTGCGCCACGGCCGAACCTGCGAATGCGATGCCCGCGACCAGCGCGAGCGAGGCTGCCTTGCTCCGGAATGCCATCGGTTCCCCCTGTTGTGGTTCGCGCCGGAGGCGCGATCGGCGGATTATGCCGAAATGCGGCCGCGCCCGGGTATCCGGGTTTCCAATGGGCCAGACGCGCCGCGCTGCGGCATCATGGGCGGCGTGCGTGCGCCGCGCACTGTGGAGGGCGGACATGGAGACCAGGAACCTCGGACGCTCGGGCCTCAAGGTGTCGCTGGTGGGGCTCGGCTGCAACAACTTCGGCGGTCGCATCGACGCCGCGCAGGCACGGGCGGTCGTCGACCGCGCCATCGAGCGCGGCATCACGCTGTTCGACACGGCCGACACCTACGGCAACCGCGGCGGCTCGGAGCGCGTCCTCGGCGAGTTGCTCGGCGCGCAGCGGCAGGACATCGTGCTGGCAACCAAGTTCGGCAACGCGATGGACGACGCGGGCGTCCTGAGGGGCGCCTCACGCCGCTACCTGATGGCCGCAGTCGAGGCGAGCCTGAAGCGCCTGCGCACGGACTGGATCGACCTCTACCAGCTCCACAAGCCGGATCCGGATACCCCGATCGAGGAGACGCTGCGCGCGCTCGACGACCTCGTGCGGCAAGGCAAGGTGCGCTACGTCGGCTGCTCGAATCTCGCCGCGTGGGGCGTGGCCGACGCGGCATGGACCGCGCGGCACCTTGGCCTCGCCCCGTTCGTGAGCGCGCAGGACGAGTACAGCGTGCTCGTGCGCCGCCACGAGCGCGAGCTGCTGCCGGCCCTGCGGGCCTACGGCATGGGCCTGCTGCCTTACTACCCACTCGCGTCGGGCCTGCTGACCGGCAAGTACAAGCGCGGCGCGTCACTGCCCGAAGGCTCGCGGCTCGCCAACAGCAAGGCGTGGGCCGAGCAGTTCCTCACGCCTCGCAACTGGGACGTCGTCGAGGCACTGGAGCGCTTCTGCCGCGAACGCGGCCGCGGGTTGGTCGACCTCGCGTTCTCGTGGCTCGCCGCGCAAGCGCCGGTGGCGAGCATCATCGCCGGGGCGACCACACCGCAGCAGATCGACGTCAACGCCGCCGCTGTCGGCTGGAGGCTCACAGCGGACGAACTGGCCGAGGTGGACCGGATCACGATGGGTTGACTGCGTCGCGGTTTGCGGCACGCAGGTCGGCGCGCCGGGCACGAGCCGCGCGGGAAACCGGGCCGCGCGCAAACGCCGCGTTGCGTTGCTGCGCGAGATCAACGTGCGCACAGGCCAGGAGAGGAACATTGGTCATTACGATGGACCCCGCTCCAACGTCGGAGGTGTACATGGACGGTCCCTGCTTCGCATCGCGCCGCGCCGGACGTAGCGTGCATCCGCTTGCAAGCTGCGCGCTCGCCGCGGCCGCTTTTCTCTCTGCCACGTTGGCTCCCATGGATAGCCTCGCCCAGCCCCAGGGCAGCGCTGTCGAGTACTTCCACGGAGGATTCGGCCACTACTTCATCACCTCCTACGCCAACGAGATAGCATTGCTCGATGCGGGCGCATTCGGCGGCGTCTGGACCCGCACCGGGCAGACGATTCCGGTCTGGACGGCGGCGGGCGCCGGCACGCAGGAGACATGCCGGTTCTTCACCGAAGCCTATGCGCCGAGGAGTTCCCACTTCTACACGCCCTATCCGGGCGAGTGCGCCGGGCTGCGACAGGGCACGACCTGGAAGTTCGAGGGAATCGCCTTTCACCTCAAGGTCGACGCGCTCGGCAATTGCCCCGCGGGCAGCGGGCCCCTCTACCGCCTGTACAACAACCAGCGCAGCGGCGCGCCCAATCACCGCTACACCACGAGCCGTGCGATCTTCGACCAGATGGTCGCGCAGGGATGGACGGCCGAGGGTGCGGGAGCGCAGACCGTGTTCGCGTGCGTGCCCGGCAGCACCCAAGCCGTCGCGGGGACCGGGTACTGGTCCGGCACGACGAGCGCCGGCGAGCAGCTGGTCGGCGCCATGCTCGACGACGGCTCGTTCTACTTCGCCTACTACCTCGCGGAGACCGTGGGCATTGTCGAAGGCAGGGCAACCTTCGCCGGCGCGACGTTCGCGGCGCCGCGTTCCCGCGACTTCGTGATTCGGCCGCGCGAGGCCGAGTACCCTGCCAACGTCACCGGGACCGCCGTCCCGCAGGCGACGCTGAGCGGCACCATCGCCACCACGCAACGGACGCGCACGTTCAACGCGGCCTACAGGGGCCCGGTCGACGCCCCGGTCACGCTGGCGCAGATCGCGGGCACCTACGACGGTGTCGCAGCCACTCAGGAAGGCTCCATCGAGATGCTCCTGACGATCTCGCCTGCCGGCGTGGTGTCGGCAACCCGGAGCGGGTGCACGGTCACCGGCACGCTGACGCAGCGCGCCGGCACGGGCATCGGCAACGTCACCATCGCGCATCAGGGTGCGACCTGTCCGCTCGGGACGGCTGCGACGACGGGGGTCTCGATCTACGTCACGCAGATGAACGGGCTGTTCATCTTCGCCGAGTCGGCCGACAGGGACGACGTGTTCGCCTTCGCCGGGGACAAGTAGCGCGCGCACGCTGCTCCATCGGAGCCCTCCGGCGCAGCCCCATGCCGCGACCCCGGGGCGCCGAGGAGCCGGCGTCGTGGTCGCATTGACTGCTACAGGGGAAGCGGCGCCTGCGCCGTTCGTCGCCCCGGATCCGCCCGCGGCGCAACCCTTGCATGGGTCATGCGCGACGCCCCGCCGTCGGGGCGGCCGATGGAGGTGACGATGAAACCGGAAATCGACAGCGAGGACTTCCTGTCCGGCGAGTTCGAGGGACTCGTCGAGGCCGCACACGTCGTGCAGGACGGCATCGAGCGGGGCCTGCCCGTGCGCCGCATCCTGTTCGAATTGCTCGAGCCCGCCGACCGCGTCAACGTCTCGCGCACGATGCGCTTCGACACCGACGAGTGCGAGTTCGTGGCGCGCGCGTCATAGCGCGGCGCCGCTACTTCCCCCTCACCCCCGGCCCCTCTCCCCGCTAACGCGGGGCGAGGGGAGAACTGCGCTCCCCTCTCCCGCCGTCAGGCGGGAGGAGTCGGGTGAGGGGTCAGGACGTCTGTCCGCGGTGCGCCCACCCCGTCGTGCGGCGCTCGACCACGGCGAACAGCCCGTACATCGCCATGGCCATCGCGCCGATGACGGCGAGGCCGGCGAACACCAGCGGCATGCGCATCGACGAGCCGGCCGACATCATCAGGTAGCCGATGCCGTCGTTGCTCGCCACCGTCTCGGACACCACGGTGCCGACGAAGGCGAGCGTGATCGCGACCTTGAGCGAGGCGAAGAAGTAGGGCAACGAACGCGGCAGGCCCACCTTGAAGAGCACGTCGCGGCGCGTCGCACCCAGCGACCGCAGCACGTCCTCGAGCTCCGGCTCCAGCGTGGCGAGTCCCGTCGCGACGTTCACGACGATCGGGAAGAAGCAGATGAGGAAAGCGGTGAGGATCGCAGGGATCGTGCCGATCCCGAACCACACGACCAGCACGGGCACGAACGCGGCCTTCGGAATGCTGTTGAAGCCGACCAGCAGCGGGTAGAGCGCGCCGTAGATCATTCGCGAGCTGCCGACGAGGAACCCCAGCAGCAGGCCCACGGCCACGCCGATCGCGAAGCCCGCCATCGTCGTCCAGAACGTCTTCCACGCATGGCCGGCAATCGGTCCGGCGAATTCGACGAGCGCGCGGGCGATCGCGCTCGGCGCGGGGAAGATGAACTCCGAGATCGCGAAGCCACGGCACACCACTTCCCACACGACGAGGATCGCCGCGGCCAGCAGCCACGGCGCGGCGCGCTCCACGCGGCGCTGCTGCGCCCGCGTCATGCCCGGCGGATCGCGCCGATGCGCTCGCGCAGGTCGTGCACGATGCCGGTGAACGCGTCCGTATAGGTGACATCGAGCTCGCGCGGCCGCGCGAGCTCGACCTCCCGCTGCGCCAGGATGCGCCCCGGGCGCCTGCTCATCACGTAGACGGTGTCGGCGAGGAACACCGCCTCGCGCAGGTCGTGCGTGACCAGGATCACCGTGAAGCGCTGCTGTTGCCACAGGTCGCGCAGCACGCACCACAGCTCCTCGCGCGTGAACGCGTCGAGCGCGCCGAACGGCTCGTCGAGCAGCAGCATCTCCGGCTGGTGCACGAGCGCGCGGCAGATCGACGCGCGCTGCTGCATGCCGCCGGAGAGCTGCCAGGGGAACTTGTCCTCGTAGCCGGCCAGCCCGACAGCGGCGAGCAGCGCGCGGGCGCGATCGGCGAACTGCGCGCGGTCGCGCTTGAACGTCGAGCGATACGGCTCGACGATCTCCAGCGGCAGCAGCACGTTGTCGAGCGCGGTGCGCCACGGCAGCAGCGTGGGCGCCTGGAACGCCATCCCGACGATCTTGAGCGGACCGCCGACGCGTTTGCCGTCGACGACCACCTCGCCCCGCGTCGCCCCCTTGAGGCCGGACGCGAGCTTCATGAACGTCGACTTGCCGCAGCCCGACGGACCGACGATGGCGACGAACTCGCCCGGCCGGATGTCGAGCGTGATCGCCTCGACGGCGAAGTCGTCATGCCCCTCGTAGGCCAGGTAGACGTCGCGAAACTCGACGCGACCTCGCCCTGCCGCGGCGCGCGCCGCGCCGAGCGCCTGCGCCGCCCCGACCGTGACCTGCGTCACCGGACGGCTAGCGGAAGATCATGCGCTCGGCCTGCGCGGGCAGGAATGCGGACGTGAACGCCTGCTCGGGCTTGACCGGGCTCTTGAGCGCGAACGCGTCGGAGACCTGGGCGAGCATGTCGGCGAGGCGAGCGGGCGCCACGCCGCCGATGCCGTTCGCCTTCGCGTTCGGCGTGGCGATCACGCTGTCGATGGCGAGCCGCAGGCGCCGCTTCTCGAGCGCCTCGTCGATCAACGCGTCGCGTTCCTTGACGTAGCGGATCGAGCCGTCGGGGTCGGCGACGACGTCGCGCGCCGCCTTCGTGAACGCGCGCAGGAAGCCGCGCACCGCCTCGGGCTTCTCCTTCGCGAACGTCTCGGAGGCGATGATCGCGTTGCCGTACAGCGCCACGCCGTGGTTCGGGTAGAGCATCACGTCGACGTCCTCGTCCTTGACGCCGCGTGCGTTCAGGTTGAGCAGGCTGGTGAAGTAGAACCCGGTGATGGCGTCGACCTCGCCGCGCGCGAGCATCGTCTCGCGCAGCGGCGGATCCATCGACGTCCACGCGACCTTCGCCGGGTCGATGCCGTTGCTCTTCGCGAAGATGGGGAAAGCGCGGCGTCCGGCGTCGAACACCGGCGCGCCCATCTTGCGGCCGACGAGGTCAGCGGGCTTGCGGATGTTCGACTTCTTCAGCGAGAACACGGCCGCCGGGGTGGCGTCGTAGACCATCATCACGCCGACCGGCTTGCTCGGCGCCGTGGGGTTGTTGCCGACGAACTCGATCAGGGCAGCCAGGTCGGCGAAGCCCATCTGGTAGGTCCCGGACGCCACGCGATTGACAGCGTTGCCCGAGCCGTTGCCGGCATCGATGGTGACGTCGAGCTTCTCCTGCGCGAAGTAGCCCTTCGCCTTGGCGACAAGGAACAGCGCCGAGGGCCCCTCGAAGCGCCAGTCGAGCTGGAACGCGATCTTCGTGTCCTGGGCGGCGACTTGCGTCGCGAACACGGCGCAGACCGTGCACAGGAAGGCCCGCGCAGCGTGGCGGGCAAGGCGGAGGACGGGCATCAACGGCTCCAGTGGGGCCCCGGGGTGGGGCGGAACGTGCGCGATTCTGCGACAAACCGGGGTCGGAGTCGACTCCGTGCCGGTCAAAGGAGCGAGCCCTGCCGCTGCGCCGCGGTGTTGACGTCGACGACCGCGAGCGCGGTCATGTTGACGAGACGGCGCACCGTCGCGGACGGGGTGAGGATGTGGCACGGCTTCGCCACGCCGAGCAGGATCGGCCCCAGCGTGACCCCGCCGCCCGACGCCGCCTTGAGCAGGTTGAACGCGATGTTCGCCGCGTCGAGCGTGGGCATGATGAGCAGGTTCGCCGCGCCCTTGAGGCGGGAGCCCGGGAACGCGGCCTCGCGCACCGCCTCGTCGAGCGCTGCGTCGCCGTGCATCTCGCCGTCGACCTCGAGGTCGGGCGCCATGGCGGAGAGCAGCGCGAACGTGTCGCGCATCTTGCGCGCCGACGGGTGGTCGCTGCTGCCGAAGCTCGAGTGCGACAGCAGCGCGACCTTCGGCTCGATGCCGAAGCGGCGGATCTGCTCGGCCGCCAGCAGCGCGATCTCCGCCAGCACCTCCGCGGAGGGGTCGTAGTTGACGTAGGTGTCGGCGATGAACACCGTGCGGCCCGGCAGCATCACGGCGTTCATCGCCGCGTACTGCCGCGCGCCGCGGTGCAGCCCGATCACCTGGTCGACGTAGCCGAGGTGCAGCGCGTGCGTGCCGAAGGTCCCGCACAGCATGCCGTCGGCCTCGCCACGGTGGACCATCATCGCGCCGATCAGCGTCAGGCGACGGCGCATCTCGATCTTCGCGTACTGCTGCGACACGCCTCTGCGCCGCGTGAGCCGGTAGTACTCGGTCCAGTACTCGCGATAGCGCGAATCGTGCTCCGGGTTGATCACTTCGAAGTCCGTCCCCGGCCTGATGCGCAGGCCGTAGCGCGCGATGCGTTCCTCGATGACCGCGGGCCGCCCGATGACGACAGGCCGCGCCAGTCCCTCGTCGACGACGACCTGCGCCGCGCGCAGCACGCGCTCGTCCTCGCCCTCGGCGTACACGATCCGCCGCGGCGCCTGCTTCGCCGCCTGGAAGATCGGCTTCATCAGCAGGCCGGAGTGGTAGACGAACGTGGTGAGCTTCTCGCGGTACGCGGCGAAGTCGGCGATCGGCCGCGTCGCGACACCGGAGTCCATCGCCGCCTTCGCCACGGCGGGCGCGATCGTCACGATGAGCCGCGGGTCGAACGGCTTGGGGATCAGGTAGTCCGGCCCGAACTTGAGGTCCTGCACGTCGTACGCGGCGGCGACCACGTCCGACTGCTCGGCCATCGCGAGGTCGGCGATCGCCTGCACGGCGGCGAGCTTCATCGGCTCGCTGATCTGCGTGGCGCCGACGTCGAGCGCGCCGCGGAAGATGAACGGGAAGCAGAGAACGTTGTTGACCTGGTTCGGGAAGTCCGAGCGGCCGGTGGCGATCACCGCGTCGGGCCGCGCCGCCTTCGCGAGGTCGGGCATGATCTCCGGCTCGGGATTGGCGAGCGCGAAGATCAGCGGCCGCGGCGCCATCAGCGCGAGCCACTCGGGCTTCAGCACCCTGGCCGCCGACAGCCCGAGGAAGACGTCCGCGCCCGGCAGGATGTCGACGAGCTTGCGCGCGTGGGTGCGCTGCGCATAGCGCGCCTTGTGCTCGTCCATGAGCGCGGTGCGGCCCTCGTAGACCACGCCCTCGATGTCGGCGACCCAGATGTTCTCGCGGCGCACGCCCAGCGCAACGCACAGGTCCAGGCAGGCCAGCGCGGCCGCGCCGGCGCCCGACACCGCCATCTTCACCTCGCCGATCGACTTGCCGACCACGCGCAGGCCATTGGCGAGCGCCGCACCCACGATGATCGCCGTGCCGTGCTGGTCGTCGTGGAACACCGGGATGCGCATCCGCTCGCGGCAGCGGCGTTCGATGTAGAAGCACTCGGGCGCCTTGATGTCCTCGAGGTTGATCCCGCCGAACGTGGGCTCGAGCGCGCAGATCATGTCGACGAGCCGGTCGGGGTCGCGCTCGGCGAGTTCGAGGTCGAAGCAGTCGATGCCGGCGAACTTCTTGAACAGCACGGCCTTGCCTTCCATCACCGGCTTCGCGGCGAGCGGGCCGATCGCGCCCAGCCCCAGCACGGCCGTGCCGTTCGTGACCACGCCGATCAGGTTTGCGCGCGCGGTGAGCTCCGCGGCCTGCGCGGGATCGCGCACGATCTCGTCGCAAGCTGCGGCGACCCCCGGCGAGTACGCCAGCGCGAGGTCGCGCTGGTTGGTGAGCTGCTTGGTGGCGGAAAGGGCGATCTTCCCGGGCGGCGCGGCGCGGTGGTACTCGAGCGAGGCTTCGCGGATGTTTTCGTCGGACATGGCGGCTTTCCCTTCGCGGCGATCATAGCCGAAGCGGTTTTTCGGCTTCGCCCCCCACCGGGGACGCCCCCGTGGAGGCGCGCAGCCGCGAGTACTCGGGCCGCGCATCGCTGCCACCCTTGACGTGCCACAAATCCGGCAACGAGCCCCCCCTTATAATCCGCTGCGCAGGTTCCACTCCCCCCCAGAAGGGCGCGCAGTCGCGCCTTCACCCGGACCTTCCGCTGCCCATGCTCGAAGCCCACGACCTCGCCGGACGCCGCGGACACGCCGAGCTGTTTGCGGGCGTGGGTTTCCGCCTCGCGCCGGGCGAGGCCATTGTCGTGACCGGTCCGAATGGAACGGGCAAGACCACGCTGCTGCGCATGCTGGCCGGGCTCTCCGCCCCTGCGGCCGGGGAAATCCGCCTCAACGGCAAATCAATTGCGCCATTCGCGCCAGAACTTCGCTCATCTGTCGCGTACGCTGGCCATCTTCCTGCTTTGAAGGACGAACTGACAGCCGAGGAGAATCTGACGTCGCTGGTGCATCTGGCCGGCGCGAATGCAACCGAGCCGGCCCTTCGTGCCGCGCTCGACGCGGTCGCGCTGGGCCGCAAGCGGACGCTGCCTGCCCGCGTACTGTCGGCGGGCCAACGGCGGCGGATCGGGCTCGCCAGGCTCGCGGTACTGCGCCGGCCGGTCTGGGTGCTCGACGAGCCTGTGACCGCGCTGGATTCCGCGGGCGTCGACCTGCTCGCCCGCCTCGTGCACGAGCACCTCGACCGCGGCGGTGTCGCGGTGCTCGCCACGCACCAGTTGCTCGGCCTCGAGCCCGGTCGGGTGCAATCGCTGGTGCTGGGCGGATGACGATGACGGCCACGGTCCCCGCCGTCGTCGAGGCGGCTTCCGGCGCCGACCAGGACGGCGCGCTGGCGGGCTTGAGGTGGGCCGTGACCCGCGACCTGAGGCTCGCGATGCGCTCGCGCGCGGAACTCGGCGTGCAATTGCTGTTCTACGTGATCGTCGTCGCGCTGTTCCCGCTGTCGATGACGCCGGAGCGCAACCTGCTCGCGACCATGGGTCCCGGCGTGCTGTGGGTCGCCGCGCTGTTGGCCTCGCTGCTGTCGCTGCCGCGCCTGTTCGCCTCCGACCACGCCGATGGAACCCTCGAGCAGATCGCCTTGTCGCCTTATCCCCTCGAAGCGCTGATCGCCGGCAAGGTGCTCGCGCACTGGCTGACCACGGGGCTGCCCGTCGCGCTGCTCGCGCCACTTCTCGCGCTGCAGTACTACCTCGACGGGGAGAGCGTGGCGATCCTCGTCGCGGGACTGCTGCTCGGCACCCCTATCCTCTCGCTGCTCGGCGCGGTCGGCGCGGCGCTCACGCTGGGACTGCGCGGGGGGGGCGGCAGCCTGTTGGCACTCCTGATCCTGCCGCTGTACGTTCCCGTGCTGATCTTCGGCGCGGGCGCGGTCGACTCCGTCCGCGCGGGGCTCGGCGCGACGGCCAATCTGTCGCTGCTGGGCGCGGGCTTGGCGCTCGCGCTGGTCGGCACGCCATTCGCCGCGGCCGCGGCCGTGCGCATCGCGCTCGACTGAAGGACCAAAGGACGATGGCGCTCAACTGGACCCGATTCGCCTCGCCGGCGTCGTTCTACCCGCTGGCGGGGACGATGATCCCGTGGTTCGGCTGGGGTGCGGCGGTCCTCACCGCCATCGGCCTGTGGCTGGGCTTCGCCGTCGCTCCCACCGATTTCCAGCAGGGCGAGGTCTACCGCATCATCTTCATCCACGTGCCCTCGGCGTGGATGTCGATGTTCCTCTACGTCGTCATGGCCTTCTGGGGCGCGCTGCTGCTCGGCTTCAACACCCGCCTGTCGGGCATGATGGCGCAGGCCATCGCGCCCACCGGCGCGCTGATGACCTTCGTCGCCCTGTGGACCGGCGCGCTGTGGGGCCGCCCCACCTGGGGCACCTACTGGGCGTGGGATGCGCGCATGACCTCCGAGCTGATCCTGCTGTTCCTCTACTTCGGCATCATCGCGCTGCGCCAGGCGATCGGCGATTCGCGCCGCGCCGACCGCGCCTGCGCGGTGCTGTCGCTGGTCGGCGTGGTCAACATCCCGATCATCTACTACTCGGTGCAGTGGTGGAACACGCTGCACCAGGGCGCGTCGGTCAAGGCCACGGGCGCGTCGATGGAGACCACGATGCTCGCCGGCATGCTGGTGATGAGCTTCGCGTTCTGGTTCTATGCCATCGCGGTGGTGCTCGTGCGCGTGCGCGCCATCATGCTCGAGCGCGAGCGCGGCGCGGCGTGGGTCGCCGCGCTGGCGGAGGTGAAAGCATGACCGGCGCCGGCCCTCACCCCCGCCCTCACCCCCAGCCCCTCTCCCGGCGTACGCCGGGAGAGGGGAGAAGAGCGGCGCGGCGCGTGCCTCCCCTCGCCCGCGCCAGCGGGAGAGGGGCCGGGGGTGAGGGCGTTGGGGCCGACGCGCCTCGCGCTAGCCTACGCGCGCCGACGGCCGCTCGCGACGCTGCTGGTGATCCTGCTC
>Ga0105090_10000197_pt1 | contig 27236 bp, 21 predicted proteins | sample PPLLak3March2015_FD_79110 | JGI IMG/M metagenome (GOLD analysis project Ga0105090, IMG submission 79110) | Freshwater sediment microbial communities from Prairie Pothole Lake near Jamestown, North Dakota, USA - PPLs Lake P7 Core (1) Depth... | ecosystem: Environmental > Aquatic > Freshwater >...
GAGGACCACGAATGCTTGTAAGGCTCTTCGAGGTCGCTGGCAAGGACTATTCAGCGAGAGCCGAGATCTGGCGTCGCTCGGGATGCCGCAGCTGCCAGGCGGCTCTTCTTGTGCCTGGGAGGAAACCGCGCCGGCCCACGGTGCGACTCGAGTGCGAGACCCCGTGCGCTGCCGCCTTGAAGGTGAGCCGTCCCACCTTGAGGAAGCATTCCATCGCAGTGGAGTGCAGTGCACGCGCCGTTCACGATAGCTTCGCCCGTCCATCAAGCACCGGGTGCGGACCCTCCATGCAGCCACGAGGGTTCACGCGTGAGGATGACTAAGATCTGCGTGTGAATCCGCATCGTCGCAAGCTCCTGACTCTGGCGGCCGCCCTCGCAGCGCCGCGCGCTTTGGCACAGAAGCCAGCGAAGTCCGCGCCGGCTGCGCGGCCGCGGGCAGCGAGCGTCCCAGGTGGCGTCGCGCGCGTTCCGCTTGGCGCCGGCGACGCCGAGCCGCAAGCCTGGCTCGGTGAGCAGCGCGTGCTGGTGATGCACGAGGGCGCGGGCTGGGTGGCTTTCGTGGGCATCGCACTCGCCGAGAAGGCGGGCAGCGTGCTCGCGCTGACGGTGCAGTACCCCGGTGACGTGCGCGCGACGCGCACGATCAAGGTCGGTGCGAAGTCCTACGCCTCGCAGCGGCTGAAAGTGCCGCCGGACAAGGTCGAGCTGTCGAAGGACGACCTGGCGCGACACGAGCGTGAGCGGGCACATCTCACGCAGGTGCTCGCCACGTTCACCGAAACGGCGCCGCCCTCGCTCGCCATGCTGCCGCCGACGCCGGGTCCGCGTTCGAGTTCCTTCGGGCTGCGGCGCTATTTCAACGGCCAACCGCGCGCTCCGCACAACGGCATGGACATCGCAGCGCCACTCGGCACTCCGGTGGTAGCGGCGAGCGCCGGCCGCGTGCTCGACGTCGGCGACTATTTCTTCCCCGGCCGCCTGGTGATCCTCGATCATGGCCTCGGCGTGCTGTCGCTATACGCGCACCTCAGCGCCATCGACGTACCGGCACAACAGGTGGTCGCGGCCGGCACGCCGATCGGCAAGGTCGGCGCGACCGGTCGTGTCACCGGGCCGCACCTTCACTTCTCCGTGTACCTGAACGCCACGGCCGTGGACCCGGCACTGTTCCTCGAAGCCTGATACAGACGGCTGACGTTTTGCAGCGGGCCTGCCAGGCGTTTGCGGGTCCCGTCGATGTCAGGGTCCCGCCGACACGCACGTCCAGGTGATTGGAACCGGCAGCGCAAGTCAGCCGCGTCGCCACATCGCACCGCCTGCAGTCGAGTGCGAGCGTGGGCCGGATCCTCAAGCCCCCGGCTCGCGAGACCTTCATCCCACTCCGCGTGACGTTCACGTGACGCCCTGACTCCTACGTTTGCGCCGGTGAGACCAATTCCGCGGTCTCGAAGGTGAGCAAGCCATGACGACTCGTAGCGCGAGAAACGTTCTGTTTGGATGTGGTCTCAGCATGCTGGCGCTGGCCGGCTGCGGCGGCAGCGACGATCCGGTGTCACCGGCGCCCAACCCGGTGCCTGCCCCCGTTCCGGCCCCGGCCCCGACGCCCGCGCCCGCGCCCGCACCCACGCCCACGCCGCCCGTAATCACAACCCAACCCGCCAACGTCACCGTCACGGTGGGACAAACGGCCACGTTCACGACAGTCGCCACCGGCGCGAGCATCACCTATCAGTGGCGACGAGCCGGTGCCGATCTCGCCGGTGCCAACGCCGCGAGCTACACCACGGCAGCCACAGTGATCGGCGACAGCGGCGCGACCTTCAGCGTGCGCCTGTGCACCGGACCGCAAGTGAGCAATGTCTGTGTCGACAGTGCCAGTGCCGCACTCACCGTCAACCCGATCGTGCTCAACGCCGCCCAGCTTGCCGGCACGCCCGGCACCACGGGCAGCGCCGACGGCACGGGCGCTGCCGCGCGCTTCAACACGGCGAATTACGTGACCATGAACCCGGCCACCGGCACGATCTACATCGGCGACGCCGGCAACAGCACGCTGCGCGCAGTAACCCCTGCCGGTGTGGTCAGCACTCTGGCCGGAACCGTCGGCGTGTTCGGCTTTGCCGATGGAACCGGAGTCGCGGCCCGCTTCAACCTGCCCGGCGGGCTGGCACTCGACGCCGCCGGCAACGTGTATGTCTCCGACTGGGACAACTTCCTGATCCGCCGCGTTTCCCCGGCGGGTGTGGTCACGACCCTCGCCGGGTCACCCGGCACCGCTGGCAGCACCGATGGCACCGGGGCAGCGGCGCGCTTCCGCAACCCCAACGGCCTTGCCGCCGACGCCGCCGGCAATCTGTACGTGGCCGACTGGGGCAACCACACGATCCGCCGCGTCACGCCGGCAGGCGTGGTGACGACCCTGGCGGGCACGCCTGGCTTCGCGGGCAGCGCCGATGGCGCGGGACCAGCGGCGCGCTTCACCAACCCGACCGGCGTGGCGGTCGACTCGGCGGGCAATGTCTATGTCGCTGACCAAGGCAACCAGACGATCAGGCGCATCACACCGGCCGGCGTCGTCACTACCCTGGCTGGACAGGCAGGTGCCGCAGGCAGCACCGACGGCACCGGCAGTGCGGCGCGCTTCAGGTCGCCCTCGGCACTGAGCATCAGCCCGACCGGGGATCTGTTCGTGATCTCCGGCGCCAACGGCGAGACCGTGCGCAAGATCACCGCGGCCGGCGTCGTGACCACGGCGGTTGGCGTCGCCGGGCAGGCCACCGCCGTCGTGCTCGGCGTTGACCCACGCCTGCGCAACGGCCGCGCCGTGCATGCGATCTCGAGCAACCGACTGCTGGTGACCGCGGATCACGCGCTGCTGGAAATCACGGTGCCCTAAGCGACTGGTGGGCGCCCGCCTGGCGACCGCGCCGGGCGCGCCAGCGCGCCCGCCCTTCAGCATCTCTTCACAGCATCTCTTCAAAGTGCAAGCGGACCGCCCTCAAGGAAGTGACATGAACCGAATTTCGAACTGGCAACGGTGGCTACGGGCAACGCTGGCGGCGGGCATTGCCGCTGGGCTGGTCGCCTGCGGTGGGTCCGACGATCCGGCCGTACCGCCAGCACCGCCTGCGCCGATGATCGGCAGCGCCACCCTTGATGCCGCCGGCGGCTTCGTCGACGGTCCGGACGGCGTGCGGCTGGGAGTCCCGCCGGGCGCAGTCGACAGCGGCGTCACCTTTCGCATAGCGCGGGACGGCAGCGGCGCACCGCCGCTGCCCGGTGGTATCGATCTGCTGAGCGCTGTCTATGCCATCACGCCGCATGGGCAGGTGTTCAACCAACCGGTGTCCATCCGCGTGCCGTCCAACGTCGCGCAGGCGGCGGGCCGGCCGACGTTCCTGATGAAAGCCGAGCCCGGCGGCCGCTGGTCGGTCATCGGGACCGATAGCGGGGCTCCGGCCGCGCTGACTGCGAGCATCGACTCGCTGTCGTACGTCGCGGTCGGCGCCTGCACCAACAACCTTCCGCCCAACTCGCTATTCGCGCAGAACTGTCCGACGTCCAACGTGTTGCGATTCGAGCTGCTGACAAGCAGCGGCGATCCGTTCCCGGTGCCACAGGACCCGACCTACAGTGCGACCCAGCCGGTGCTGCTGGTCACCACGCCGGAGGTGTTGACCGCGCGCATCACCTGGACCCGCGCGCCGTTCGCCGCTGCGCGGGTGGACACACTGGATACGGGCTCGCGCTTCACCGGTACAGCCACCGGCGTGATCGTCGAACGGCAGCTCGGCATCGCGTGGAGCGCCGAGGCGCCCGAGCTCCGCGAAGTGACACAGAACATCACAAGCACGTTCACGATCACAGTGACGCCCGCACAGGTCTTCAATGCGCGCAACGCAAACGGTGTGGTGCGGCCGTTGTGGGCGCAGGCCAGGGCCGGGGACTGGGAGTACAACGCGGTGATTCCGATCCGCATCCGCGACGTGAGCGCACCGCCGCCCCCGCCGGCGCCGACGATCTTGCAGCAGCCGGCCAATGCCGGCGTGGTCGAAGGGCAGCCCGCCAGCTTCAGTGTGGCGGCCAGCATCACGCCTGCCGCAGCGCTGACCTATCAGTGGTCGCGCCGCCCCGACACCAGCGCCGCCTTCGCCCCGATCGCCGGCGCCACCGCAGCCACGTTCAACCTCGCCACCACGGCGCTCACCGACAACGGCGCGCAGTTCCAGGTGGTGGTCTGCGTGGCGCCGACCCGCTGTGTGACCTCTGCCATTGCCACGCTGACTGTCACGCAGGCAGCGGTTGCGCCCAGCTTCACCCTGCAGCCGGCGAACGTTGCCGTCGTGGCCGGCCAGACCGCGAGTTTTACCGTGACGGCCACTGGTAACCCGTTGCCGCGCATTGACTGGCAGTCGGCAACGGCCAGCGACCCGAACAACTTCACATCGCTCTCGGTTGCGCCCAATTGTGTGCGCACCGATCCGCCAGGCAGTGGAACAAGCACCGCCGCCACCTGCACGGTTGGCCCACTTGCCATCGGCGACAGCGGGCGCCGTTATCGCGCGGCGGCAACCAACAGTGCCACCACCACTATCAGCACGGCCGCCACGGTGACGGTGAATGCTGCGCCCGTGGCGCCGGCCATCACGCAGCAGCCGCAGGCGCAGACCACGACGGTCGGTGGCAGTACCACCTTCAGTGTGACGGCCACGGGCACTGCGCCGCTGAACTACACGTGGAGGCTGAACGGCGCACCACTGCCTGCGATGACCGGGGGATTCGGCACGACCGCCACTTGCAGCGGTACCGTCACGTACAGCAATGGCAACGCCACGATCACGCTGTCTGGCCTCAGCGCGGTGTGCAACGGCGCGATGGTCGACGTGACAGTGAGCAACGGCGTCAACCCGAGTGCCGTCAGCAACAGCGTCACGCTCACGGTGAACCAGGCGTCCACGTCCGGCGCCTGCTTTTCAGGCGCGAGTGGTTGGTGCTACGCCAACCCGTTGCCGCAGGCCGGCGACTTAGCTGGCCTGGTGTACAACCCTTCCACAGCCACGTTCACGGCTGTGGGTGATGCAGGGGTAACGCTGCGCACAGCAGACTTGGGTGCCACCTGGCAGGTAGCTTTCGAAGCCGGGCGCACCGATTTCACCGACCTGGCGAGTCCGTCGCTGGGTCTGCTGGTTGCAGCCGGCGCGCCCCCCCTTGGCTCCGGACAGAACACGGGCGTATTTACCAGCACCGACGGCGGACAGAGCTGGACCCGTCGTCTGGACGCTGGATCCCCGGGGAAGATAGCAGTCGCGAAGCTCGCCTTCGCCAACGCGTCGGTGGGTGTCGCCGCCGGCCCCCTGGGCCTGTGGCGCACGGTGGACGGCGGGTCGACCTGGGCCCCGGTGGCCAACGTGCCGGACGCCGTTGGCGTGGTCTTCACCGGCGGCGTCGTTTGGGCGGACTCCAACGTGGTCCTGATCTATGGCACCGGAGGCAAGATCCTGCGATCTGCCGATCAGGGCGTGACCTGGAGCGATGTCAGTCCTGCCGGATTCGTGGACGACTGGAACGACATGGCTTTCAACACCGCGGGAGTTGGCATCGCGGTAGGCCCGACCGGTCAAGTGGCCCGCACGATCAACGGAGGCGCGAGCTGGCAGGCGGTTGTTACTCCCATGGTACGGGGCACCGGTATCGCGTTCGCGGACAACAACAAGGTCGTTGTGATGGGCGACCTAGGGCAGACGTTGCGCAGCACTGACGCGGGTGCGACCTGGACCATCGGATTTGCGTTCAGCGCCAGCAGCTTCTATCGGCTGCGCTTTGCGAGTCCCACCGTCGGCCTGGCGGTCAGCGGTAGCGGCCTTACGCTGCGCACGACCGACGGCGGCGAGACATGGACCCGCGTCGGCGGCGGCACGATCGACGAGACCGTGACCGGCATGGCGGCATCTCCCAGCGGCACCGTGGTGCTGGCAGGGTCTCTCGGGCGCGACATGCTGCGCAGCACGGACGGCGGAGCCACATGGAGGCGCGCAGGCAGTTTCCCCGTCTTCGCCCAGTTCCAGAAGCCTTCGTTTGCCACCGAGCAACGCGTCATCGCCATCCGGCCGGAGGGACGTATCGCACTGTCGGACGATGCCGGCCAGACCTGGCGCATCGCTTATGACCGACTCGGCCAGATCGGCCTGACGAACACAACGATGGCGTCGGCGACCCTTGGGCTCGTGGTCGGTGACAACGGGCTGATTCTTCGCACCACCGACGGAGGTTCCAGCTGGGCAGAGGTCGCCAGCGGCACCACACTGCCCCTGAAGTCCGTGGGTTGCCTGACGGCGACGGTCTGCCTGGCGGGCGGCTTCGACGGTGCGCTGCTCAGAAGCATCGATGGCGGTGCGACGTGGTCGGTGGCGCGACTGCCGGTGACGGCCGCTGGCAGTCAGATCCGCACGATCGCTCGCTTCAACGACACGACCGCCGTTCTCGCCGTCGACGACGGACTGTGGCGCAGCGCCGATGCGGGGCTGACGTGGACGCGTGTCTATACACCCATCAGCGGTAGCCAGCTGGGCGTGTCATTCAATGGAGCAGGCATCGGCATAGCCGTCGGCTACGACGGCATCTTGCGCAGTACCGACCAGGGAATGAACTGGACGCGACAATCCTTGCCGATCTCATTCAACCTGGTTGCCGCCACGTGGGTCAGCGCCACGACGGTACTGGTGGGCGGCGATGGCGGGGCCATCTTGAGGAATCTGCAGGCGGGCGCGCCGTGAGGACTCTCGACTTCGGCCCCAGTCAACTCAGCCCCAGGAGATCTGAATGAAACTCACCGCGCGAACGATTGTGCTGATCACTGGCGCACTTGCCCTGAGCGCCTTGCAGTCAGACGCCCACGCCCAGTGGACGATCGACTACACCGTCCGCTACGAGGCCGCCGGCCAGCAGACCGGCAAGCCCGGCGAGCGCCGCGGTCCTGACACGCTGGTCAGCGAGAAGATCACCTGGCGCGTGCAGCAGGAGGTGCGCGGCACGCTGAACTACACGCAGAAGGTCCGCGGCGCGGTGGCCAGCAACATGCCCGACAAGAACAACGAGCAGCGCTACGACTCGTGGATCAGCCGCTCCGGCAGGGCCGGTAACCCGGCCTGGATGAAGATCGACTCCGAGGAGGTCATGGACAGCGCCGTCCGGCTCGGCAAGGCCGATGGCGAAGGCGCGGGCGAACTCAACCGCGAGCGTGCCGGCAAGTTCGGCCGGGTCGAACACCTGCGCACACGCATCACCCTGGCCGGCGAGGGGCCCGGTGCAGCCAAGCTGAACGACCCTTTCCTGCAGATCGACCGTGTCGACGGCAAGCTGCATTTCGAGCCACCGGCGATCGAGTTCGATCCCGCGCAGGTGCGCACCGTGGTCGAGAAGGTGGTGCGCATGGACCAGCCCGCCGCGGCCGGCGAATGGGACAGCAGCGGCGCCAAGGCGCAGCGCACCACGGCGCAGCTGAGCCTGCCGCTGTTGCCGGTGCAGGTGTTCGACATGCCGCGGGACGCGCAGTCGTTCGAGGCCACGCGCACCGTCGACGTGCCCGGGCCCACCGGTGGCAAGGCGACGATCACTATCGCGCTGCGTCGTACGGGCGCAGCAGCTGCAGGCGGCTCGGCAGCGGCGGGCGGCACGGCAGCGGGCGCTGGACCCGTCAATGCGGCGGCCGCAACCCCCACCGCGGCCCAGACCTCAGCCGCCCCCACCGCAGCCCGCGCCAAACCCAATTGCCCGCCCGCCAGCGCGGCCAACGGAGCCGCGGCCGGCGCTGCCGCCGGCGCGGAGGTCGGTGGCAAGGCGCTCGGCGGCGGCTACGGACGACAGGTCGGCTCGGCCATTGGTGGGTTCCTGGGCGCTGTCGGCGGCGCTACGCAACGAGACGAGACTGCTGCACCCGATTGCCCGCGCTGATTCATCGCAGCGAGCGACTTCCAGCGAAAGCGAGAACAACTCATGCGATGGGGACTGGCAATCGGTGCCGCTGCCACGCTCGGTGCGGCGGCGATGATCGGCACGCAATGGGCCGGGAGCCCGACCGCACCTGAATCCACTGCCTCCACTGCCGCCGCCGCCACCGCTAGCCTCGAGTCCATGGCCAGGGCGTCCAGGCAGGCCGCCGCCGCCGAGGGTGTGGCGATAGGTGGCACCCTGATGAGCGGCACTGGCCTCGGGCTGATCAGCACCCTGCTCACGCTCGAAACCGGACCCGAACTCACGAAGGAAGACACCGAGGACGTGGCCGCCGATGCTGAAGGCCCCGCGGGCCAGCGCCGCACGACGATAAAAGTGAAAGTGGACGGCAGCGGCTCCCGCCTGACGTTGAAAGCCGACATGGAGATGCGCGAGACACGCGGCAACTCGCGGACCAACACGCGAGCCCGACTGACCGTGGGCCTCGATTATTGCCCCGACAAGGACGGCCGGGTCATCGCCGACGTGGTGTACGAGGGCAGCGGCGACACGGCCCTGGCCAACGCTGCCGGCACCGCCGGTTACAGCGTCAACCTCAGTGCCAAAGGACAGGCCAAGGCCAGCGTCAACGACCAGGCGTTGATGTCTCGCATCGACCAGGATCTGCGCTACGAGCACTCCACCCGGGGCGGCCAGAACCCGGCCGACCCAGCGGGCCAAACCGGCGCGACGCGCAAGGCCACGAGCGGCAGCTTCACGATCGGCACGTCCACGGCGCTGGACAGCTCGGTGCGCGCCAGCGACAACGTCGTGCAGACAAGCAAGGGGCGGTCGGAGGTGCGCTTCGAAGCGGGGCCCGGCGATGATCCCGCGGCCCACAGTTATCTGGTGTCTTTGACGCACCTTTGGCTGGACACAGCGCTGACCGCGGTCTTCGAGAAGGCGCAGGCCAAGTGGCGCAGCGGCGCCTGCCTCGAACTGCTGGTGCGCGCGCCGGTCAAGGCCGGCGGCGCGACCAATGGCACGCAGCCCAAGGAGCGCAAGAACTTCGAAGTGGCAGTGCGCCACAAGACCGAGCAGGCCGAACTGCCCCTGCCGATCGACGCCACATTCGACGGTCGCGACACGCTCGAGCCGAAGCGCATCGACAAGGCGCCCGGCCGCTTCGAGTACGTTGCGGGACCCGAGCCGAAGGATTACGGCAACGTCGCGCTGAAAAGCGTGTCGCGGCGCGGCATTGCCGAGGAACGTGTGGCCTTCAGCAACGACCAGCGGTTCGGTGGAAATTTCAGTGCACGCACCAGCGGCCCCATGCAGGCGCTGGCCGAGGGCCGCGTGACCTGGCAGGCCAAGGCGGGCGCGCCGGACACGTATGTGCCGAGCGGCAGCGTGCGCGTGAGCGGAACGCGGCGCCAATGCAAAGTCGAGGGCGAGGCCGATCTGACGGAAGCCGACGGCGAACTGCACGTTAAACGCGATGCCGAGGGCCGCCCCACCGAGTACCGCGGCCACGGCATCAAGCTGATGGAACTGCAATTCACCTGTCCGCGCGTCAGCTCCACGCAAACCCTGCCCGTGGCCTGGTTCGGCACGGCTGAAGCCTATCGGCCGGTGGGTGGCGATGGCTCGATGGAAGGCCGCCTCGATCAGGGCATCGTCGGATGGACATGGCGCTTCACACCCTGACCGGACCGGTTCACATCGGCGATGATGCGGCCATGCAAAAGCCTGCAGCGGGTGCCGAAGTGCGGGTTCGCCTCTTTGGCGACCCGGCCGTTGTGCTGCCTGACGGCCGCGTTGTCGCGCTCGAGCGCCGCGCCGCTGCACTGCTGGCGCTTGCCACCCTGGAGCCGGGCATCAGCCGGCTGCGCGTGGCCTCGATGCTCTGGCCCGATTCGAACGATCCACGGCGCAATCTGCGCCAGCAGTTGCTGCGCTTCCGGCAGCTCTTCGAGCACCCGTTGGTCGAGGGTGACAGCGCGTTGAGCGTGAAAGAAGCACTGATCGAAGCGCCTGACGACCTCTCACCGGCACCCTTGCTTGCCGGCCACGAGTACGAGGACTGCGAGGAGTTCGCGGCCTGGCTGTCGCAGCAGCGTGAAGCGCGGCACGCCCGTCTGCTCGAGACCGCGCGCCAGCAACTTGCCGGTAGCGAGGCGGCTGGCGACCTCGACGCGGCATTGGCCGCCGCCCAGGCCCTGCTCGCACTGGACCATCGTGCGGAGAGCCATCATCGCGAACTGATGCGGCTCAACTATCTGCGTGGGGATTCGGCCGCTGGGCTGACTGCCTACCAGCGCCTGAGTGAAATGCTCGCCGCCGACTTCGACACCCGACCGTCTGCGCCGAGCGAAGAGCTGGCCGCTGTACTGCGCAGTCATGCGCAGCACAGCGCGCGCACGGCCGTACCGCGCTCAGGGGCTGGGTCGAGCGCAGCACTGCCGGTAGCGCTGAAACGGCCGCCTCGGCTTGCCGGTCGCGCAAGCGAAAGCGCCGCCGTGGCGCAGCACTGGAGCGAAGGCCGCGTCGTACTGCTCGAAGGCGAAGCGGGCCTCGGCAAGAGTCGCCTGATGGCAGAGCTCCTGGCCGGTACGAGCGCGCCACTATCTGCGGCTGGCCGCCCTGGTGACGCCGGTGCACCCTACGCCACATTGGCGCGGCTGTTGCGGCCGCTACTGCACGATGGCGCTGCCGACCTGGACACGCCGACGCGCGAAGCCCTCGCCCACATCACCTCGTCGGTCGCGCCGGCTTTGCCAGTGCATTCCGGTCCTGCTGAAAAAACGGCGGCGGCGCCCGCCGGACGCCCCGCGCTGGCCGCGCTGCGCCCCGGTGCGATGGCCACAGCCGTCCACGAGCTGCTGCGCCAGCGCAACGTCCAGGTCATTGCGCTCGACGACTTGCACTTTGCCGACGAGGCCACGATCGATCTTGTGGCCGGTCTCGCGGCGCAAGCCGAGCCGCCCCGATGCTGGCTGCTGGCGGCGCGTCCGGCCGAACTGTCCCCCGCGGCCCGGGAGTTGCGGGTTTCGCTGACAGAGTTGCAACGCCTGGGCATTGTCCCTTTGTCAGCGTTGGACGCGTGCGCAATCGCCACGCTCGTCGACGGGCTCGCCATTGATGGCCTGCATGCCAGTAACCTGGCAGAGTCGCTGCTGCGGCACACCGGCGGCAACCCGCTGTTCGTCCTGGAGACATTGAAGCAGGGCTTGACTGACGGCAGCCTCGCGCGCGGCGAGTTGCCGCGTCCGTTGAGCGTCGGCGCACTGATCGAGCGGCGGCTGCAGCGAGTCTCGGAGCCGGCCCTTGCGCTTGCCCGCGTCGCCGCCATCGCCGGCGTGGACTTCAACATCGAGCTCGCCGAGGCAGCGATCGGAGTACGCGCGGTCCAGCTCGCCAGCGCCTGGTCCGAGTTGCAGGACGCCCAGGTGCTGCGCGGCGAAGCCTTTGCTCACGATCTGGTGAGCGACGCTGTGCTGCGCGGCGTCCCTCCCGTCGTGGCGCGGCGTATGCATGCCCAATGCGCAGCCTGGCTGTCGGCGCGCGGCGGCGAGCCGGCCAGGCTGGCGCGCCACTGGCGCCTTGGGGGCCACCCGGCAGAGGCGGCGCTCGCCTTCGAGCAAGCGGCGACACGGGCCGGCCAGGCATCGCGTCGGCATGAGGAGGCCGAATTGCTGCTTGAGGCGGCCCAGGCGCACGCCGATGCGGGCCAGCCTGCACAGCGCTTCGAAGCGCTGGCGGCGCGCGTTTCGGCGCTCATCGTGGCCAAGCTCGATGAGCGCGCTCTGGAGGAGGCCCGGGCCCTTCCCGACGCCGCGCAGGATGACCTGCAGCGGGTGCGTGCAATCCGCGTGCTGGCTGAACTGCTCGGCCAGAGTGGCGAGATGCAGCAGGCAATCGACGTCGCGCAGCCCGGCCTGGCGCTGGCACGAAAAATTGGGGCCTACGAAGAACTGGTGCGCAACGCAAGCAACGTGGCCGCCAATCTCTCCAAACTCGGCCGGCCCGAAGAGGCGTATTCGCTGCTGCTGCCGCTGCGCGAATGGGTTGATCGCCACGCCGATGACGACGTGCGCTCGGTCTGGTACGGCCACTGGGCGGGCACGCTTGGACACATCGGTCGCCTGCGCGAAGCGGTGGCAAGCTTTGATGTCTCGATCGCCTGTGCCGAGTTCACCGGTCGGCGCGACGCGGTCGGCATGGCGGTGCTCAACATGGGCGTGGTTCTTCGGACCATGGGTTGCCTGCAGCGCGCATTCGAGTGTTCGCGGCGGGGCGTCGAGTTGACGTCAGGCGATATCGCTGCCACCACGCACCTCACCCTTGCGCGACTAATGCATGCGCGGGACCAGGCGGAAACCGGGCGCTACGCCGATGCCCTACAGGCTCTAGATGATCTGATGCCGCAGCTGGAGGCAATGGGCACGGTGTTCTGGGTGCGCGCGGCACAGACCACGCAGGCTGCGATGTGGCTACACCTCGGACAGGTTGCAAGAGCGCAGCAGTTGTTGCGACCGGACGATGCCGAAACGCCCGCCTGGATGCGCGCATCGCGCGCATTGCTGCGCATGGAAATTGCCGCAGCTTCAGCCCAGCCGTTGCCGCTCGCCCAGATGAAGGAAGCGCTGGCGCTGGTGGGCTCCGACCGTCACCGCATTGCCGGAATGGCAACGCGGGCCCTGCGCGCAGCAACGGACCGGGAAGTCCTCGAACAGGTGCCGGCACTGGCAGAAACATCTGAAAAACAGGAGCGCTTCGGCGGGCTGCTGGCCTTACGGATCCACGAAGCGCGCGCCGCCAGCGCACTGGATCGGCATGCACAGGCCAGCGCTGCCGCGCGCCAGGCGCTGGCCCTGTTCGCCGAAGGCTACGCGCCCGAGTTCATGTACCTGCCTGAACTGCACCTCGTGGCTTGGCGCGTCCTGGACAAGGCCGGCGCGAGCGAAGAGGCAGCCGCCGCACTCAAGGCCGGCACCGACTGGATCCGCGGCCACGCGCTGCCTCAGGTGCCCGCGCCGTTTCTCGATTCGTTCCTGAACCGCAACCCAGTCAATCGCGAACTGCTGGCCGCCGCCGCGCGCCTGCCGGCGTCGATGGTCCTTTCGAGTTCGCCGCAAGGCGCCATTGCCGCGCTGGGCTCCAGCGAATCGAAACCGTAACGGCCGGGCCAGGTTGCCCGTCTGGACAGGGCACCGCCGCGCGCCTAGCGCGCCTCTGGCTCGCGGGACTGCTATCGGCAGGATCTCGCGGCGGCGGTCAACGACCGGCGCTCGCTAGGATCAGAACTTGTAGAGCTTGCCGAGAGCCGATGGCACGACCCCTACGCCGAAGGGTGGACCAGCGCGCCGATCGCGCGTCAGCTGGTGCACTGGCCGGTGACAATCACCGCGAGGTCGAACTCGCGCAGCGCTTCGACCGTGGCGGGGATCACTCGCTCGTTGGTTCCGGAGAGATGGAAGCCGCGCAGCACAGGCACCGGCCCGACAGCGCACCCATGTCGCGCGCCGCCGGGCCTGCACCTTCTCTTGTGCCTGCTAGCTGCGCTCGAACGCTTTGCTCTTCAAGGCGAAGAGAAGCAAACCGCTCCCGAGCAGTGCGAGGGTGACGGGGCACGGGAGCGGCCATCCGAATAGCGGGTTCGGTATTCCTAGGACGATCAAGATAGCGTCGAACACCAACCAACCGCTGCCGAGAATCACAAGCCACTTCGCCGCCTTCAACATGATCGTTCCGCCTTTCTCAATTGGCTACGGTCACCACCGCAGCGTCACTCCAAGCAGCGGTCCGCTCAACTGCATGCTTTCCAGCGGATAGCCCGCCTTGCATTCGTACTCGAGATAACGCCAGGCCGCCGAAACCATGCCCCAGTCGAATGCATAACCCAGTCCGGCCAGCGCCTGCCAGGTGCGCTTCGACTGCCCCGTACCGATGTCGAGGTAGTACGGCACGACCCAACGCCGTTCCGTGCCCAGCCGCGCCGCGCCCGTCACGCCGACGACCGCGTCCCAGTTCGTGTTCCTGACTTTGCTTCGTCCGGCCATCCCGGGCAGCCCTGTACCAGCGGTGCTGCCGCTCAGCGCTCAGGCGCAGCCCGGCGGCCGCACGAAGAATGCTTCGATGAGTACCCATGCCGCGTCCTTCCACTCCTAACTTCCTCTCGATACCGGCCTGGAGCTACAAGCAGGCCCCGGCACCGGGGAAGACTTACGTTGGGACTTCGTGGTGACCGTCTAGCTGCTCATGCGAGAGCCGGGACCATCCGCTGCTAGGAGAAGGGCCCGACGTCGAACACCATGCTGGCGATCGCGAAGAGCCCGATGCCGAACAGGACCACGGCGACGACTAGCGTCAGCGACAACGGAAACTCGCTCTGACCGTGGATCAGCCCGTCGGCAGTGAGCTGGTCGCGGCGGTGACGCAACTCGGCCATGAACCTCACGTGGTAAGCGATCCCGAGCGCGAGCATCACGATGCCGAGCAGCACGAGCGCCTGACCGAACGTGCGCGGCGCCTGCGCGCTCTTCAGGAACTGCGCTTCGTACGCTTTCTGAAATACCTGAAAGATGGTGAACCCGAAGCCGATCAGCGACAGTGACGTCCGCATCACCGACATCAGCGTGCGATCGGCGCTCATCCGCGTGCGCTGGAGTGACATCCCGGTGCGTCGCGACGAGAGCTCTACCGAGATGACGTCGGAAGGCGATTTCGAAGTGACACGCGTTGCCGTTGGATCGTTCATGGGCTTCTCCACCACTTACCCGTGGCCCTCGGTCGCGCTCCGTGGCACCGGCCTATCCGCGTACTCCATCTCGCGGTCGAGGAAGTAACTGAGGAACGTGCGGATCATCGCCACCGCGGCGAGGCCACCCAGTTCGTTCCACGTTGGCGAGAACGACGTTTCAACGATGTCAGCCGCTAGCAGGAACGTGAGCCCGGCGACCAGCCATCTCGCGTGGTTCAACCAGATCATCTGGAACTCGCCCTCGGTGCGCTTGCCGGCGAGCAGCATGCGGGCGGCCCTGATCAACGCGAGCGCGCTGCCCGCCGTGACGAGCGCAATCGCCGCCACCTGAATCGCCAGCGCGATCAGGTGTGCCATTGAGTGCAGCAGGGCTTCCATCGATGTCAACGTGCCGCGCCGGAACGCCCCGGCGCGGCACGCGTTCTCTGTTCACCTGCCCGCGGCTGACCCCTCATGCAGGCGCGCCAGCACCTGATCAATATTGAAGCTTGCCGATTTCTGCCGCTGCGGAAATTCCTTGAACGTCTGCAGGAAGTGGCCGACCGCAGCCTGCATCGGGACGAACGCCCAGAACTTGTCACCCATCCAGCGCATCGCCATCGGGTTCGCGTCGAAGTCGACGTGGGCCTCGAGCGGGTCCATGCGCAGGTTGGCGATCCTCGGGAACGTCAGTGGCAGTGGTGGGCCGCCGTATAGCCAGTCGCCCGGCTGCGCGAACGTCGCCTTCCAGTCGCGGATTCGCACGGCGTTGAGATTGCCGTTGTCGTCGAAGTAGAAGACCTCCTGCCGCTTGCTGGGCCCCGTTCCGGTAAGCAACTCGCGCTGGTCATAGCCGTCGAGATGCACCTTGAAGGTCTTGCCGTTGGCGACGTGGCCCTTCTGCAGCTTCTCCTTGACATCGGGCTCGCCAGCGGCGGCCAGCAGTGTCACCGCCCAGTCCTCGTGCGACATGACTCCGTTGATCACGGTGCCGGGCTTGACGACACCAGGCCAGCGGACCACCTGCGGCACACGCATGCCGCCTTCCCAAGTGGCACCCTTCTCGCCCCTGAATGGCGTGTCGCCGCCGTCCGGCCAGGTGAACTTCTCGGCGCCGTTGTCGGTGGAGAAAACGACGATCGTGTTGTCGGTGATGCCGAGGTCGTCGACCTTCTTCAGCAGCGCACCAACGATGTCGTCCAGCTGCGCCATTCCGTCGGCGTACAGGCCGTAACCGGTCTTGCCGTCATATTTCGGGCTCAGGCGGGTCCAGCAGTGCATGCGCGTCGAGTTGTGCCAGATGAAGAACGGTTTGCCGGCCTTCACCGCGCGCTCCATGAAGTCGAGCGATCCGGCCAGGAATTCGTCATCGACCGTCTCCATGCGCTTGCGGGTGACCGGGCCGGTGTCCTCGATGGTCTGCCTGCCGACCTTGCCGAAGCGCGGATCGACCGTCGGATCGTCCTTGTCAGTCGCGCGGCAACGCAGCGCGCCGCGCGGGCCGAAGTGCTGCCTGAACTCCGGCGCCTTGGGATACTGCGGATCCTCGGGCTCTTCCTCGGCGTCGAGGTGATAAAGGTTGCCGAAGAACTCGTCGAACCCATGCACCGTCGGCAGATAGGCATTGCGGTCGCCGAGATGGTTCTTGCCGAATTGGCCAGTCACATAGCCCTGGTTCTTCAGCAGATCGGCGATCGTTGGATCCTCGGGCTGCAACCCGAGCTCGGCGCCCGGCATACCGACCTTCAGCAGCCCCGTGCGGAAGGGGTGCTGCCCGGTGATGAAGGCGGCCCTGCCCGCCGTGCAGCTCTGCTGGCCGTAGTAGTCGGTGAAGAGCGCACCCTCGGCCGCGATGCGGTCGATGTTCGGCGTCCGGTTGCCCAGCGTACCTCGGTGGTAGCAGGACAAGTTCCACATGCCAATGTCGTCACCCCATATGACGAGGATGTTGGGCTTGCTGGTGTTTGTCATGGCGATCCTTCATGTCGTTCGCGCAGGTGCGGCGCCGTCCGGCGCTCTCTGCCGCGATGTTTGACGAGCGATCCAGCGACGGGCGATCCGATCCACCGGGCCGCGTGTCGCCGAGTAGGGAATGAGTGCGAGCACCAACGCAATGCCAAGCGCCTCCCCCGGGTAGACCCAGCCGCGCACGTTGAACTGGTAGATCGCGTCGAGCGCAAGAGCAAGGCCGCCGACCTTCGCCGTCGCCGTCAGCGCCTCGCGTACGCGCCGGGCCCGCTCGGGCGGGTCGTGCAGCACGCTCCAGAAGTACGGCGATCGTCCGGTCTTTGCGTCGTGGACTCCGTCGCGCAGGGCAAGCAGCAGGGCGATGATCGGCTGCACCACGAGGCGGAACGCGAACGGGCCGCGCGGTCGTGCGAGGAGATCGGCCCATAGGCGCATGACGAAATCGACGAAGTCCTGCATGAGCCGCTATTCGAAGACGTACACCTTCTGCCAGTCGCGCTTCATGTCTACGACCGTCCAGCCCGTGGCCTTCGCCGCGTCCAGTGCCTTGTCGAGCACAAGGGGCGGTGCACGGTCGTAGGCCCACTCGCGCTCGCCATCGGTGTGATGGACGATCAGGCCGAAGCGTGGGCCGGGTCCGGCCGTCACCCACTGCAGCATTTGCAGATCACCATCTGAGTTGCCGAACGCCGCGATCGGCCGGCGGCCGATGTGCTTGTGGATGCCGACGGGCTTGCCCGCCGCGTCGTCGAGGAGGTCGATCTGCGGCAGCTTCACCAGGACTGGCACCTCGCCACGCATTTCGAATGCCACCTTGCCCTGGCTACCGATCACCCGCTCGGGCGGAACACCGTACACGTCGCACGCCCAGGCCCGCATGAACTCGATGCCCCCTCCGGAAACGATGTACGTAGTGAATCCGCTGTCGCGCAGGTAGGCGAGGAGCTCGAGCATCGGCCGGTACGCGAGCTCGGTGTACCGCCGTCCGAACCGCGGGTGCCGCGCCGTCGCGATCCACGCGCGGACCTGTGCAGCGAACTCTTCGGTCGTCATTCCGGAATGTGTCACCGCCATCAGCTCGGCGGCCGCCTTTTCGCCGCCGGCGAGTGCGCCGTGCAGGTCACCATCGAGGATCGACTTGTAGGGCTCAAGATCCTTCCACTCGGGGTGCTGCGGCGCGAGCGCCCTGACCCGGTCGAGCGCGAAGACGAGCTGAAATGGAATGGGCTGTTCAGGCCACAGCGTTCCGTCGTTGTCGAACACGGCGATGCGATCGTCCGGTTCGACGTACCGCCCCGTACCTCTCGTGGTGACCTCGGTCACGAACCGGACAATGGCTTCCTTCGCCGGGCCTTCGTTCCAGGACGCAAGCGGTTGCGCGTCGGACGGCGACGCGAGCGACAACAGCTCCGAGGCGGCCACCGGTGCAACACAGCGTTCGGCAAGCGTCGAGTCGACGGTCATGGCACCTTCCTCACATCCGGGGCAGCGGCGGCGGGGCGGGTGCGCGCAACTGCGCCGCGATCTCGTCGGCCTGCGGCCCCGCATGCGCGAAGAAACGCTTCAGTCCCGTGCACAGGTAGTTGAGCCCCGGCTCGCCATCAGGCGTGCGCAGCAGCCGGTTCTTCGGGCACTCGCCCCAGCAGTCGCTTAGATCGCTGCATTGACGGCAAAACCGCGGGAGCGCTTCCGACTTTGCATAGCCGAAGCGCACCTGCTCGGGCGAGAACACCATGTCGGCGAGCGAGCGTTCGTCGCCGAGGCGGCCGCGACTGTATTCCGGATAGACGTAGTGATCACAGGCGTACACGGCGCCGTCGTGCTCGACCGCCACCCCCTTACCGCATATCTCGCTGTGCACGCACAACTGAGAGGGCAGGCCGAGATGCTGTGCGACCAGTGTCTCGGCGAAATTGACGAGCACGCTGCCGAGGTCGTTGCTCCGCCACTCGTCCCAGATCGCGCACAGGAATCGACCGTAATCGTCGGGATCGACCGACCACTCGGTCACCACCGATGCGGGATGGCCCGGCAGCGCCCGCGGCGCCCCAAGCATCGGCAACTGCAAAGATCCAAGAGTGCCGGGCGCACTCGTCTCGAACCCACGCGCCTGCACGATCGGGATGAACTGCATGTATGTCGAGCCAATTTCGCGGCGCAGGAAACGGTACACGTCGAGCGGGTGCGTCGCGTTGAACCGGTGCACGCTGGTCAGCGTGTTGAACGGGACGTCGTATTGCCGCAGCAGTTCGACGGCGGCCATGACACCGTCGAACGTCGGCGCGCCCTGCTTGGTGATGCGAAAGCGATCGTGCAGTTCCCTCGGACCATCGACGCTCAGGCCGACGAGGAAGCGATGTTCCTTCAGGAATTGCGCCCATTCGGCATCGAGCAGCATGCCATTGGTCTGCAGATCGTTCTCGATCCTCTGGCCGGGCCGCGCGTGCTTTGCCTGCAGCGCGACGACCTTGCGGAAGAAGTCGAGTCCACGCAGCGTCGGCTCACCGCCCTGCCACGAGAAGACGACGTCACCTGCCGTGACGCCCTCAATGTATTGCTGGATCAGACGTTCGAGTTGGCCATCGCGCATCCGTCCCCGGCCCAGGCCGCCCGCCAGCTTCTCCTTGCTGAGATAGAAGCAATAGCCGCAGTCCAGGTTGCATGCCGCGCCGGCCGGCTTAGCCATCACGTGGAAGCGGCGACGCACCTTCGTCCCGAGCCATTGCGGCACGTGGTACTTGTCCGGGAGTTCGCCTGCCATTGTCCACTTCCCGTGCCTAATGGACGGCTAAGCGTTGGGGGGTTCATCGCCGCTCGCCGCCCGGCAGCATCGCCATCCGGCCCAGGTGTTCGCTCGGGATGCGCTAAGCCACTGCCTGCGCTTCACGGTTGTGATGCGTTGTGGCGAAGTCCTTCAGCCCTCTCAATCACGCAGCGGGCGATCCAACCCGAACCGCATCGACAACCCATCGTCCTTGGGCCATACGAAATCCAGCATAGCCAGTGTTCGCCGCGGCGCATCCCTGCCAAAGTAAGTGTTGCCTTGGGTCAATCGGCGCCACGCCTGGACCTGGTCGACGACACAGCCCCGAGTACATGCCAGTCGCAAGGACAGCTCCCGGGAAGGTTCGGCGGGCAGGTTACATGGCGGGTCCCGGCACGGGCCGTGGCTGGGATTGGTTGAGAGCCGGGCAAACACTACACACGGCGACCCGTCACAGCGCACGCCGCGATGCCGGACAGCCACGTCCGCAGGCTGAGCCAACCGAAGTGAACCGGACCTTGGGCGGCCTGCTGATTGCGCTGGGCGCGCTGTCGGCGCTGTTCAAGTGCGCGGAGCTATGCCTCGTTGCATCGAACTGATCTGAAGGCAACGCATCGGATCGGTCACCTCGCGATGAATCTCAACCCGGATCGAGACCGGCAGCACGGCCCGCCAGCTTGATGACGCTTCCGCAGGCCAGGTAGACGGCGATCAACGCCGGGACCGCCAGCCATGAGCGTCTGCCCACCACACGCCCTGCAGGCAATGCATCCCGCGTCGCCACGAACGGCAGGACATTGCACGCGTGATAGTTTGTCATTGGGTACGGCAGGAAGACAAGCAATCCTGGCGCCGCTGCGAAGAAGAAAATACCGCCGTCGCCGAGCGCCTGCCCCAGGCCCATCACTACGGTGTATGACCACAAGCCATAGTGATACCTGTTGATCAGGAACCAGATGACCGCAAAGATCACCACATACGCCGGCGTGGTCACGAGCAGGTCGATCGCATAGAACCGCAATGCGTCGACTGGCGAAGTATCAGGCCCAACCAGCAGCGATGAATACACCGGCTTCGAGATCATATGAAAGCCCTCGACGACGGCGGCCAGCAACACACCCATCGTGATGAATCGAACTGGCGGCGCGAGTCTTGGCAGCGCCTTCACCAGGGTCGCGCGGAACACATACTGACCGGCGATGAACGCAAGCACCAGCAGGCGTGTGATGGTCTCGACGGTCGGCCCGGCCAACACTAACGACACGCCGATGGCGGTCGCGGCCCACAGGCAATAGAGCTTCGCGCCGGTTCCGAATCGATCGTCCTGCGAAGGCATCTTGTTCCGCGGCATTAGTGTCGTAAACAGAGGCCTAGCGGTTGGCGCGCGCCTGAGGCCAGCAGGTCAGCAATCTGATCTGCCCAAAGTCGTAAACAAGCGCTCGTTACCAAAGCCGACAAAGGCACGTTTCAGCAGACACAGCCGGAAAGGGCCGGTCTTGGCGCGGCCGCAGGGCTCAGGTCGCACCTTAGCAGCCACTGCCTCGTGCGTCAGCGCCCGGTAGCTCACCGTGCCAAGGCCGACCGCCGCAGCGAACACACCGACCGTCATCGCCACCAAGCCCGCCGTCAGCCGCATAAGAAACTAGAATGGGCGAACGCGAAACAGCGCGACCAGACTTGTGATGAGCAGCAGCAGGCCGAGCAGGCGGAAACCGGTGGCGGCCAGCAGCCATGGGGAGGCGAGGAGGCCGCTGATCACGAGCTGAGTATGGCCGCTCGCGCGCAATGCAGTAAGCCCGCTTCAGTGGCCCGTTGCTTCGCCCGGCGCAACGCTTCAGAAGAGAAAGCGGCGCGCGGATCCGCTCCCTGCGCGCCGCCCCTGTACCCGGGCGTTACTGCGCTGCGATCTCGAGTTCGCCGGTCGTGCTGCTGGTGCGGGTCGAATCGAGGTCGTTGGCGGCCAGGCTGGCGACCACGCCGCGTGCGTGTACGACCGTGGACACGGCGGGAGGAACCGTCACCAAACTGTAAAACGCGGCAGCGTCGATCAGGGTGCCATCGGCATCGCGATACCGCGAACTGGCGCCGGTTATCACCTTGAAGCCAGCGAGCGTCAGCTGCACCGTCGGCGTCTTCGCGTCGGCGGGGCCTTTGACCACGACCAACGGGTCGGCATTCGTGCGCTCGATCCGGGCGGCCGTCAGCGCCCCGCCCGCATCCCGCCAACCCTTGACCTCGAGCCGCTCGCCGGGGCTCAACGCCGCCAGTGTGATCGCGCGCGGCTGCATAGAGAGCGATCCGCTGCGGTCGAGTATGACGGTGTCGGCAGTCAGCCGGAACGGTCGCCCGAGCAACGTCACCGTGCTGGCGGTCGCGTCCTTGGATTGCAGCCCGGCCTCCACACGCACGTTGGTCGGCAGCTTAAGTGCCAGCCGCGCGGCCATGAGCACGCCGTTGACGACCGGCCCCTCGGCTTCGACCCGCACACCGTTGGCGACATCGGCCGCGGTGCCGTTGCGGATCACCGCACTGGAGGCATTCACGACCCGCGTGTCGACCTTGAAGTTCGAGAGCGACACAAAGTCGGTCACGTAGCCTTCCACTTCGACTGCCGTGCCGTCTGGCCAGTGGATGCGATCACGATCGCGATCACGCAGACGGTCGGCCGTCAGCAGCCCATTGGCCAACTGCTTGCCGCTTGCCTCGACCGTCATGCCGTTGGCCAGGCCCGCTGGCCGCTGGGCGGCCGCGACGCCGGAGAAATTCACCGTCAGCGCTCCGAGCGTGCAGGTGCCGGCGGCCAGGTTCAGGTTGGCGACTCGACCCTTGACCTCGACCGTGTCGACGCCACTGGCAAAGCTGCGCAGGCGTTCCATGCGCGTGGCCTGGACCCGGTTGTGGGCCGGATCGGGCAGGCAACTGACCTCGACCAGATCTCCAATCGCGAAGGCGTTCATGTCGCGCTGCGTGACGCCATCGAACACCGTGCCGTCATCGACACGGACGGTCTGGCCCATCACCTCGACCGTGTTCTGCACCCGGTTCATCGCGGTGATCGGCCCCTCCATGCAGTCGTTGTACTGGATGCTGTCGGCCACCGCAGTGCCATCAGAGCGGATGCGGGCGCGCACCTGCACCATCATGCCGATGCGCAGACGGTCACGAGTCATCACCGCATCGTCCATCGTGACCGTTGCGGCCGAGTCGTCGAGCCGAATCCCATTGACGACCACGCTTCCGAAGCCGGTGATTGGCCCGACCACCGTGGTGGGGGTTTCCGTTGTGAGTGCCGTCACCGGCGAATCATCGTCGCTACCTCCGCACGCAAACAGCAGCGGAACAACAGCGACCATCAGTGCGTTGCCCAGAAACCGGGTGTTCATGGCTGATCTCCTTACATAACCACTCCGTGCTTCGGACTCTGCTCGCCCCACCTGAAGCGGACCTGAAGCGCGCGCCTTTGCGTGATGCGTCAGTTCACGTTCGTTTGACATAAGTGAAGCAAATCTGCACAAATGGCTTGTCGACCCGGCAGTAGCGACAAGGGCGGACCAGACCGCGACTGGCTTCGCCATGATTGGAGAGCGACTATGGAGTGTCACTCTCAAGGATTCTCGACAGAAAGGTCGGAAGGCTTACGCGGCTTCCGTTCGCGAATCAGCACGCCGGTCGTCGAGAATCGGACGTCGAGCTCTGCCGGCTCGGTACCCGGTACGAACGAGGCCGAGCCGTATTCGGCGTCGAGCAGGGGCGCGAGGAAGGTGTAGCGCCGGCGCAGGTTGGAGAGATCGATCGGCTTGTGGGTGCCGAGGGCGTGTACGGTGCGCGGCGACGCCTGTTCGTCTTTCAGCGAGTGATACCGCCCCGCGATGCGGTCGAGCTCGTAGGTGGTGTGCAGCCCCACCAGGCTGGCGACCGGCTTCCACTTCAGGATGTGCACGTCGACGTAGATCTCGTCGCCTGCCAACCCGAACGTCGACTCGCGGCCGTCCGGGAAGCGCGGCGTCGCGCTGTATTTCTGCAGGCCCACCGGCTGCACACGGAAGTAAATGACCAGTGGTGCCTGCGAACTGTTTGCGACTCTATTGTCGCGTTTACGACTTTGATGCGCTGTTTACGACATTAATGTCTAGGAACAGCACGTTCCGGCAAACAAAGTCGCAAACGGCCGGTCTTGGCGCTGCCGCAAGTCTCAGTTCGACCCTGAGCTGTCCTCAGCTCTTGCCGAAAGCCGCCATCGATTTCACGCAGAAAGCTGACATCGGTGCGATCGGCAGATCCCGACCCTTCGCGGCCACCGGCGATCTCGGAAAAGCGGTCACCGAGTTCACGCTTCGAGCTGAACATCGCTCGATCGGCTGGCCGAAGCCAACAAGGGACGCCGGAGGCACCGGTTAAGCTTGCCGCCGCCCGAAACGTCAAGACTCCAGGAAGGCCCTCTATATGCGCAGCGCTGTCTTCGTCCTCGCGATGGTGGCCGGCTGCGCCCACGCGCAGGCCCCCGCAAACTCGCCGGTGCAAGCGGTGCTCTTCGAAAACGTCCGCGTCTTCGACGGAAAGAGCGAGCGGCTGACCCCGCCGGTCAACGTGCTGGTGGTCGGAAACACGATCCAGTCGATCGGGGCCTTGCCGATCACTGCACCGGCCGGCGCCGAAGTCACTCGCATCGTCGGCAATGGCCGAACGCTGATGCCGGGGCTGATCGATAACCATGTCCATGTCGTGATGACGGCGAGCACGCAGGCGGAAATGGTCGACCCGCAAGCGACCTTCACGTCCATCGAAGCCAAGGGCGCAGAAGAGGCCAGGCAGATGCTGCTGCGCGGCTTCACCACGGTGCGCGACCTTGGCGGACCGAGTTTTGGCATCAAGAAGGCGATCGATTCAGGCCAAGCCGTCGGCCCGCGCATCTACCCGAGCGGAGCAATGATTTCCCAGACGTCGGGCCACGGCGACTCGAGGCTGCCAACCGAGCGTTCGCGGCGCTTCTTCGGCAAGCCGTCGATTGGCGAAGAACTCGGCTTCAACTTCATCGCTGACGGCCGCGACGAGGTGCTGACGGCCACGCGCGAGAACCTGCGCTTCGGTGCCGCACAGATCAAGGTGATGGCAGGCGGGGGAGCCGCCACCGCTTACGATCCGCTCGATGTCACGCAGTACACGCTCGACGAGCTGAAGGCCGCTGTCGAGGCAGCCGACGACTGGAATACCTACGTCACGGTGCACGCGTACACCGTGAAGTCGGTGCGCCGCTCGATCGACGCCGGCGTCAAGGTAATCGAGCATGGCCAACTGCTGGACGAAGACACCATTAAGCTGCTGGCGCAGAAAGGCGTCTTCCTGAGCCTGCAGGCGCTCGACCCCGCGCCGCCCACCGCACCGGCCAACGTGCGCGAAAAGAAGGACGAGGTAATCCGCGGCACCGACAACGCGTTCAAGTGGGCGAAGCAGCACAAGGTCAAACTGCTGTGGGGCACCGATTTCCTGTTCCTGCCGTCGCAGAACAAGAACCAAGCGCGCGACATCCTCAAGCTCAAGCAGTGGTTCACACCGCCGCAGGCGCTCAAGCTCGTGACCCATGACAACGCGCAGGTGTTCGCCCTGTCCGGTCCGCGCAATCCGTATCCCGGAAAGCTCGGCGTGGTCGAGCAGGGAGCGCTGGCCGACCTGCTGCTGGTGGATGGCGATCCACTGGCCAACCTCGACCTCATCGCCGATCAAAAGAATCTGGTGGTCATCATGAAGGACGGCAAGATCTACAAGAACACGCTGAAATGATGCGTGGTCTGCTTGCGGCGGCTTGTCTGCTCGCGGCGCTCGGTGCGCAGGCAGCGGCGCCGCGTCTGCTCGAGTGGGACGCGATGCAGCCGCCCCCGGCCAAACCGCTCGAAGATCCGTTCGCCAGCCTCGGTGAGGAGCAGCTGGACTCGCTGCGCGAGCTGGTGCGTGCGCGCATGCTCGCCGCGCTGGGTGTCCCAGTGACGGATGCGGGCCGGGTCAAGCAGGCCGAGCTCACCCGCCAGCTAGAAGCGCAGGGAGTGGCGATAGAGCCGCTGCTGGCGCAACGCGAAGCCATCATCGAGGAGCGTCGCCGCGAGGCTGAAACCGGCGTCGCTGGACTCGACGGCGCCGCGATTGAACTGTCGGGATACCTGTTGCCGGTGGGCATGAAAGGCGATCGCACCGACGAGTTCTTGCTCGTGGCTAGTCCGGGCTCGTGCAGCCACGCGCAGGCGCCGCCGGCGAACCAGGTGGTCCATGTGCGCGCGCCGCAGCAACTCGCCGTAACTGCGCAGTACACGCCGGCTACTGTGAGGGGCACGCTGCGCGTCGAGCCGCACGCGACCTTGGTGTTCGTCGTCGATGGCAAACGCGAGGTCAGCTCGACCTACGCCCTGCATCACGCAGTAGTCATGCTGCACTTGCCGGCCGGCCGCTGACATTGCGAAAGGACCTTGTCCAGCAAGACTTCGTGCCGCCGGCACTCGGTTGCGCTAGCCGAGGCAGCGTTGTTTTCATGAAGTGGCGTCCTAGGACCGCAATTGGCCGGCTTCCGTCTGTGAGGTTCTCGGACAGCCCGCTCATCTTCGCGCAGCTGAAGGTCACACGGCAGGACAAGTTTTTCCCCTCGAGGGCAGTACATACCGAAGCCATGTGGCAGCGACGGCCGGTGTCGAATAATCCTGCGTAGTGGCCCTATGTCAATTACAGTGCAACGTACTGAGGCAACAATGCTCTACTCGTGGCCCGCTCGCTGCGGGCTACAACTGCACGGGACCGTAAGTGGAGGTACCGCAATGCGCAAGACACGGAATACCTTGAAACACGTACTGATCGTTGGCGCGGCGCTTGCCGCCCTGTCGGGTGCGCTGCAGGCGCGCGACCCAGGTGTCAACCAGCCCGGCGTAAGGGGAGGAACTGCTGGCGTAGGGGCGCCCGGGGTCGGCGTCCGTGATCCCGGCGTCAATCAGCCGGGTGCGGCAGGAAACGTCGGCGGCGTGGCCCGGCGGCGCATCATCGCGACGTCCACTGTTGTTGCGACGCTGCCTGCTGGCTGCAAGACTGTCGTCATCGAAGGCACAACACTGCATCAGTGTGGTGGAACCTACTACCAGCCCTCTGGTAGCAACTTCACGGTCGTCAAAGTCGAGTGATCGCGTGGCCGGACACGCTGCCATGATCACGACCGGGAAGCGTGTCGATGTCGGTCGGAGCGGCTGAACATCAGCGCTCTCACTTCTCTGGTTGCATCCGCGTCGGAGCGATTGTTGCCTCGCAGCGGTATGGCAGCAATTGGCCGAGTTCGGAAGTTACCGAGCAGTTCTGCTTGCGAGCTGTTTACGACTCTATTGTCGTGTTTACGACATTAGTGTCTTGTTTACGACATTAATGTCCAGGAACATCTGCACCTGTTCCGCGACATTAATGTCGTAAACAGCCGCCTAGTGTTGGCGCGCCTTTCAGACTAGGCAGTCTGTCACCTCGCCTGCCTAAAGTCGTAAACAAGCGCTCGCTACGAACACCGACAAAGGCACGTTCCGTCAAACAAAGTCGCAAACGGCCGGTCTTGGCGATGCCGCAAGTCTCAGTTCGACCCCTTGCAGCCATTCGCGTCGCCCGAGAGCAGCCACTGATTTCATGCCGAAAGCCGACATCGGGTCGATCGGCAGTGCCCGACCTGCACCGCAAGAAGTCGGGAATGTGCGCCGCCACGTCAAGGGCTGCAACCCGTCCTGCGAGCGACGTAGAAGCCGTAGCTGACGAAGGCTCGATACCGCTCGTAGAGCGCGATCTCCACTTCCTCTTCAGCCACCACGGCCGCAGCGGCATC
>Ga0105090_10000198_pt1 | contig 27197 bp, 18 predicted proteins | sample PPLLak3March2015_FD_79110 | JGI IMG/M metagenome (GOLD analysis project Ga0105090, IMG submission 79110) | Freshwater sediment microbial communities from Prairie Pothole Lake near Jamestown, North Dakota, USA - PPLs Lake P7 Core (1) Depth... | ecosystem: Environmental > Aquatic > Freshwater >...
ACGACAGAAACATGTGGACCTTCTCCCCCAAGGTCAACCGCATCATCAAGATTCCCTCGTCGATGATGTCGCAGAGCTGGATGGGCAGCGACTTTTCCAACAAGGACATCGCCAAGTCCACCGACCTCATCGACCAGTATGACCACCGGCTCACCGCGATGGAAGAACGTGACGGGCACGTCTACTACACCATTACCTCGATTCCGCACGAGGAGGCGGCCGTGGTGTGGGGCAAGGAGGTGCTGACCATCCGGGACGACTGGGTGCTGATGGAGGAGCAGTTCTGGGACCAGGACGGCATGCTGGTCAAGGTACTGGAAACACTCGACGTCGCCGTCATGGACGGCAGGCCGGTCGCGCGGGTGATGCGCATGGGCGAAGTCGACACGCCTGACGAATGGACCCAGTTGACTGCCGAGCGAATTGCCTTCGACGTGGCCTTGCCGGACGAGCTGTTCACGCTCTCGAATCTGCGCAACCCGCGCCAGTGACGTTTCGGCCGTGACCTGGGCGCCATGATCCCACCCACATGACCCTGAACTTGCGCATGGCCTGGCGCAACCTGTGGCGGCACAAGCGCCGGACCTGGCTGACCGTCACGGCGATGATCTTCTCCAACGTGCTGCTGGTATTCATGATCTCGCTGCAGTTCGGCTCCTACGAAATGATGATCGTCAACACCCTGCAAACCTTCAGCGGCCATTTGCAGGTGCAGGCCGCGGGTTACCAGGACAACCCCAGGTTGCGCACCAGCATTCCGGCGATCGAAAGCCTGGCGCAGGCCCTGCAGCAGACCCTGCGCGAAACCCTTCCCGGGGCGCGGGCGGCGCCGCGCGCCGCGGCCTTCGCGCTGGCCTCCAGCGAGCGCCGTTCCTTCGCCATCCAACTCGTCGGCGTGCAGCCGTCCGCGGAACCCGGCGTATCCACCCTGCCCGGGCTGGTGACTTCGGGACGCTACCTGCGGGACGGGGGGGACCCCGAGATCGTGATCGGCTCGGTGATGTCGCGCAACCTGAAGGCCGGAGTCGGCGACGAGATCACCCTGCTCGGCGCAGGCCGCGACGGCTCCTTCGCGGCCGGTGTCGTCACGGTCGTCGGGGTGTTCGATTCCGGCTCTGCGGACATGGACCGCGGCATCGCCGAGGTCCCGCTGGACTGGTTCCAGGACGCCTTCGCGATGGCTGACCACGGCAACACCATCGCCATTGCCGTCGAGCGCCTGGCCGACGTGCCGCCAGCGGTGCGCGTCGCCGCCGCCATGGCCAGCGCCCGCGGCGACGAGGCCGGGTCCCTGCTCGTGCTCGACTGGAATGATCTGTACCCAGGGCTGCGGCAGGCCATTCAGGCCGACTTGTTCAGTGGCTGGTTCATGTACGGGGTGCTGATTTTCCTGGTCGCCTTCAGCGTACTGAACACCCAGCTCATGTCGGTGCTGGAACGGACCCGCGAATTCGGCGTCATCAGCGCGCTCGGCATCCGCCCGCGCAAGCTGGCCGCCCTGGTCATGCTGGAAACGGCCCAGATGGCCCTGATCGGACTGGGCGTGGGCCTTTTGCTTGGCTGGCTGGTGGCGCAGTATTTCAACGTCCATGGCTTTTCCTATCCGGGCATGGAGCAAATCGCCGAACGCTACAACCTGCCCGGCGAGATGTACCCCCGCGTCACTCTTGGCACGCTGCTGCTGGGTCCATCCGTGGTCTTCGCTTTCTGCCTGCTGGCCGCGATCTACCCGGCAGTGCGCCTGTTCCGATTGCGTCCCGTCGAAGCGATGAGGGCCGCCTGATGGGAGAGACTCGATGAGCCGGGACAGCGGACTTTCACTGCCCGCCATGAGCCGTCTGTCCTGGCGCTACCTGTGGCGCAACCACCGGCGCACCGTGATCATGCTGCTCGCGATCACGGTGGGCGTGTGGGCCATGATCTTCATGACCGCGTTGATGCGCGGCATGGTCGACAAGATGATCGAGGACGGCATCGATGCCCTTCCCGGCCTGGTGCAAATCCATCACCCGGCCTTCCGCGATGATCCGAACATCGAGAACAGCCTGCCCGCACCCGGGGCGGAACTGCTGGAGGCGCTCGCGTCCGCGCCGGTGGCCGCATGGGCGCCGCGCGTCAAGGTGCCGGCAATGATTTCCAGCGAGCGCGACACCCGCGGCGTGACCCTGCTGGGCGTCGATCCGGCGCGCGAGATCGAGCTCGGTTTCGACCCGCAAAGCGTGGTCGCCGGCCGATTCCTGGAGGGAGCCGACGACCAGGGGCTGGTAGTCGGTCGGAAAATGCTGGAGCGACTCGAAACGGAACTCGGCAAACGCGTCGTGGTGATGAGCCAGGATCCCGAAAACGAGATCGCCGACCGCGGCTTCCGCATCGTCGGGGTGTTCGAGGGCAAGCTCCCCAGCCAAGAGGAACAATGGATTTACGCGGGACTTGGCACGACCCAGAAACTGCTGGGGATGGGCGGCGCGGTTTCGGAGATCGCCGTCACCGGCGGTGACTTCCGTGATGTCGGGGCGCTGCACGCCCACGTCCGGGCAGCCGTCGGCGAAGGCGCCGAGGTGCTGCCGTGGACGGAGCTGGACACCTATCTCGGGCTGATGCTCGGCGTAATGGACGGCTTCGTGCTGGTATGGATCATCGTCATCTTCCTGGCCCTGAGCTTCGGCCTGGTCAACACGCTGATGATGGCCGTGTTCGAACGCATCCGCGAAATCGGCCTGATGCAGGCCCTGGGCATGCGGCCGGCCGCAATTCTCTACCAGGTCCTGCTCGAGTCGCTGATGCTCCTCGCGCTGGGCTTGCTGCTCGGTAATCTCCTCGCCGTGGCCACCATCCTGCCTCTGCGCGGAGGCATCGATCTTTCCATGGTGGCCGAGGGTTTCGAGATGATGGGCGTGTCCAGCACACTGTATCCGGCGCTCACCCGCAAGGACCTGGTCATGGCCAATGCCGTGGTCATCGTGCTGGGTTTCCTGACCAGCCTGCTGCCCGCATGGCGGGCGTCGCGTTACCGGCCGGTCGAGGCCATCGCCAAGACCTGAAACCGCAAGAATCACGGGGAACCTCCGCATGGCAAGCATCCGCTGCGTCGACCTCTGCAAGACATACCGCCAGGGCGACGCCATCATCAAGGCGCTGGACCACGTAACGCTCGAAATCGACGCGGGCGGCTTCGTGTGCCTGTCCGGCCCTTCCGGCTCCGGCAAGACCACGCTGCTGAACATGGTCGGCGGCCTCGACCGTCTGGACAGCGGCGAGATCGCCATCGACGGACAGCGGGTCGACCTGCTTGGAAAAGGCGCCCTGGCCGACCTGCGGCTCCATCACATCGGCTTTGTTTTCCAGGCGTTCAACCTGATACCGGTTCTGTCCGCGCGCGAGAACGTGGAGTTCGTGATGCAGGTCCAGGGGGTGCCCACCCGGGTGCGCAGGCGCAAGGCCCTCGACATCCTCCGGGAAGTCGGCCTGGCGGGCATGGAAGACCGCCGCCCCGCCCAGTTGTCCGGCGGCCAGCAGCAGCGCGTGGCGGTGGCGCGCGCCATCGTCAGCCAGCCCAAGCTGGTGCTGGCCGACGAGCCGACGGCGAATCTGGACTCGGTTTCCGCCACCCACCTGATGGAGCTGTTCCGCGAACTGAACGAGAACCACGGCGTGACTTTTCTGATCTCGACGCATGACGAAAGGGTGATGCGCCACGCCCGTCGCCTGATCCGCATGCGTGATGGCAAAGTAATTTATGACGAAGTTCAGGTAAGTTGCTGAATGAAAGAGTTTTTGAGCGTCCTTACCCTGTGCCTGTCCGGCTTGCTGGCAACGGCCGCAAGACCCAGCGACGACGGCGCGCCCGCCACGGAGACCGCATCGGACTGGGCGCTTGGCGGTCATGCCAAGTATCGTTTCACCGCCAAGTCCTTACCCGACGAAAGCGTCTTCCGCACGGTCTCCGGCAGCGAGGCCGTCGATCACGGGCTGGACGCGCGGCTCAAGCTGTCCGCCGCGCGAGGCGGATGGGATTTCAGGGCGGACTACCAGGCCATCGCGCTCCACGGCGATTCCTTGCTGTGGGCGGAGCGACTGCCGGGCGCCTCCCTGTCCGTCGAACGGGTTATCGACGACAGCAGCCGTTGGTGGGGCCTGACCCATGCCTTCGACGCGGACGGCCGCGACGTGCTCCTGCATCGCCTTGACCGGCTCAACCTCGGTTTCACGACGGAGCGCACGGCCTGGCGGTTCGGTCGCCAGGCAATCAGCTGGGGAAACGGCCTACTGTTCAACCCGGCGGACGTGTTCAACCCGTTCGACCCGGCCGCGGTCGACACCGAGTACAAGACCGGTGACGACATGCTCTATGGCCAGGTTCTGTTTGGAAACGGCAGCGACCTGCAGGGCGTGGCCGTGGTGCGGCGCGATCCGGTCGCCGGCGACGTCGAGCAGGATCAGTCCTCGCTCGCCTTCAAATACCATGGCTTCCTCGGTTCCAACGAGTACGACCTGCTCGCAGCCGGGCACTACGGCGAGCCACTGCTCGTCGCGGGCGGGTCCGTCGGCGTGGGCGGCGCGGTCTGTCGAGGGGATCTGAGCTGGACGTCCACTGATCGCGAAGACGTGGTTTCCGCCGTCACCAGCCTGAGCTATGCCTGGACCTGGGGCGGCCGAAACGTCAGCGGGATACTGGAGTATTACCACAACGGGTTTGGCCAATCCGGCGGCGCTTACGGTTTGGCCGAACTGGCGCGGAATCCCGACTTGCTGGAACGGCTGGCACGCGGCGAGCTGTTTACACTCGGTCGCGATTACCTGGGCGCTTCGGCAACGGTCGAGGTCACGCCGCTGCTCTTGCTGACTCCAAACCTGCTGCTCAACCTGCACGACCCCTCGGCACTCGCCCAACTCGTCCTTCGCTACGACCTGGGCCAGGAATTACTGTTGCTCGCCGCGCTGAACGTGCCCGTCGGCCCGGCAGGCTCTGAGTACGGCGGCATCGAGGCGCCGGTCGACGGACTCTATTTCTCCACGGGGCCGAGCCTGTTCGCGCAGCTGGCCTGGTACTTTTGAACCTCGCGTGGGCGACTCAGCCCAGCGTCGTATCCAGGTACATCATGAACGCGAAGCCGATCAGTTGGACGCGAAGCCGACGGGTTCGTGGTTCATGCTGAGGAGCGTCCTGGCTGTCCGCCGCCCGTTTCGCCGCCTTCGGGCCCGTAAAAGAACACCCAGGTCGCGAAGTCCTTGCTGAAGTCTTCGAATCGATGCTCGGCGCCCGCCGGCACGAACAGCACCTCGCCGGCTTCGAAGGGAAGCCGCGACGCGCCATTGACGAACTGGCCGGACCCCGAGATGACGACGTAGATCTCGTCGCGCGAATGCGGCTGCTGACGGTCCACGCCGTCGGGCCGGTAAATTTCGACCTCCAGGGAGCCGTGGCTGAACACGGTGACGAATTCGGCGCCCTTTTCCCTGGCCAGTGCGGCCAGAGCGGCATTAACAGTCAAGCGTTGCATATCGATTTCCCTCGCAAATCGCCAGCGCGCCGCGTGACCCGGACTCAGCGGGACCGCAGGCGCTCGACCACGACGCGGCTCTGGTCGTCCAGGTTACCGCGAACTTCGACGTAGTCGCCGGGCGCGGGATTCTTGTCGATGCGGCTACCGCGGCCGATGAGCAGTTCCAGGCCGTCCAGCCGTCCGCCGGGGCCGAGCGTCCCGTGCAGGCGCACCCTTGCTCCCACGGGGATGGTCGCCGGCTGACCGCTTCCATTCCTGGCGCCTTGCCGGATCCACTCCTCGATCAGTTCGATCTGGTCGGCGTCCAGGTACGGTGGGCCGTCCAGCGGCATGCGGGGCCTGGCCTGGCCGCGAATGCGGCGCACGAGTTCACTGGCCTCCGGCCGGCCGGGCACCACGCGGGCGCGCTCGGCGACCGCCAGCGTCGCTGCGTAGGAAGTCAGCCTGAGGCCTTCCGGAGCCGGTCCCATCAGGCCATTGTCGGTGTGGCACTTGGCGCAGCGCTGGGCCAGGATGGGCGCGACGTGCAGGTAGGTGACCGCCTCGTCCGGCCCGGGCCGGTTCGGCGCCTGGAGCGGCGCCTGGGCCGGCGGCGGCGCCTCGACCACCGCGGCGTCCGGCGCTCCGTTCGCCAATCCGTCGTTCACCCAGCGTTCGATCAGGGCAACTTCGGCGTCGCTTAGCCAGGGCGGGCCGGTCATCGGCATGCGCGGTTGGCTCAAACCCTTGACTCGACGCAGCAGTTCGCTGCCTTCGGCGTCGCCGGCCCTGACCACCGGGCCGCGCGTGCTGCCCCGCAAAACGCCCTCGAGCGCGTCGAGGCGCAGTCCCAGCGGCGCGGCCGCGCCATTGTGACAGAGGACGCAGTGCTGGCCGAGGATCGGCGCCACGTCAGCGTAGATGACTGCAGGCGCGCCCTCGGCGGCCAGCGGACCCGCGCGCAGCGCCGCGAACAGAAGAATGCCGACCAGGTCGGGTGCGGGTATTCGCGGTCGGGCGCCCACTTACAGAAACTGTTCGTCGAGGATGCGCTGTTCCAGCGAATGGTCGGGGTCGAACATCAGCTTCAGCCTGACGCCTTTTTCCTCGAACACGTCCACGCTGACGACGTTGCGCACCTCTTCGGCATCGGCGGTGGCGCTGACCGGCCGCTTGTAATGGTCGAGGATCTCGAAGCGGATGCGCGCGCTGGCGGGCAGCACGGCGCCGCGCCAGCGACGCGGGCGGAACGGCGAAATCGGTGTCAGCGCCAGCGCCTCGGTGCCGAGGGGCAGGATCGGACCATGGGCGGAAAGGTTGTAAGCCGTGCTGCCGGCCGCCGTGGCGACCAGTACTCCGTCACAGACGAGGTCTTCGACCTTGACCTTGCCGTTGATCAGGATGCGGACGTGCGCGGCCTGGTTGAGCTGCCGCAGCAGGGCGACCTCGTTGATTGCCAGCGCGGTCGCCTCGTTGCCGGCTTCGGTCGTCGCGACCATGCACAGCGGGTTCAGTTCCACCACGTCGGCCTCGTCAATCCGCTCCTGCAGCTCCTCCTCGCGGAAACGGTTCATCAGGAAGCCGACGTCGCCGATCTTCATGCCGTAAACCGGCAATCCGGCCGGCAGAAAACGGTGCAGCGTGCGCAACATGAAGCCATCCCCGCCCAGGGCCACGATGACCTCGGAGACGGCGACCTCATGCTGGCCGTAGCGCGCCTGCAGTGCGGCCATCGTGGTCTGGGCCTCGCCGGCCTGGCTGGCGACGAAGTGGATTTTCCGATTGCGGGTCACGCTGGCATGCTCAATTTTCCGGGCGCTCGCTTCGGGGGCTCATGGCGCGGCGTCGTCTGCCAGCTGCCCCAGCGACCGCACGGCCACGGCGATCGTGGGGTAATCCATCTCGACGTGGTTCTTCATGTGATTGAGCATTTTCTGCATGCCGGCCAGGCGCTCTGCATTGGCCTCCGCCCATACAGCAACCGGGTCGCGCTTGCGCCCACCCGATAGCAGGACTCGCTCGACGAGACGGTTCTGGTGCATGAACAGTTCGTCGCGCAGGTTGGCGCGCGACATCGCGTGCCACTGTCCGACGACCTGCAGCGCTTCGACCTGCCGCCGCAGCCACTTGAGATCGAGCAGTGCGCCGAGGCTGAAAAACACCTGGGCGATGCGGGCCACGTCGCTGCGCCGCCGGGCCGCGGTTTCGACCACGTCCAGCGCCGGGAACAGCCTTTCCAGCATGGCGATCTGCTCGGCCAGGGGACGGGAAAATCCCCCTTCCACGTAAGGCAGCATCTGCTGCTCGAGCGCCAGCGTCTCTTCCTCGGACATCGACTGGCGGATGACTTTCTCCGCCACGGCCAAGCCCGGCGCCAATCGCTGCACCATCACGCGGATGTCCAGCCTGCGCCCTTCCAGGTTCAGCAGCCAGCGCGTCGCCTGGCGCAGCAGGCGCCACATGGCCAGCATCGCCGTGGTCTGCAGATTACTGTCGGTGGCGTTGTCGAGGGCCTCCACCCTGGCCCAGAAATCGCGCGCGCGAAACACTTCGCGGGCAATCGTGTAGGCACGCGCGACCTCACCCGGCGTGGCCCCGGTATCCTCGTGCATGCGCATGACGAACGAGGCGCCCATGCGATTGACCAGGCTGTTGGTCACCTGTGTCGCGATGATCTCCCGCTTCAGGCGATGCTGGGGAACCAGCTTCGCGAAACGCTTGCGCAAGGGCGCCGGGAAATAGGTAACCGCCTCGTCGGACAGCCAGGCATCCTCCGGCACGTCGCTGGCCAGTAATTGCTGGTACAGGCTGATCTTGCTGTACGACAGCAGCACGGCGAGTTCGGGGCGGGTCAGGCCCTCGCCGCGGTCGCGTCGATCCTGCAGTTCCTCGTCGCTGGGCAGGAATTCGAGCTCCCGGTTCAGCATGCCCTGGTCCTCGAGCACGTGGATGAAGTGCTGTTTCGAGCCGAGCCGCGAGATCGAGAACTTCTCCATCATCGAGATCGCCTGCGTCTGCAGGTAGTTGCTGCGCAGCACCATCTGCGCGACTTCATCGGCCATCTCGGCCATCAGCGCCCTGCGCGCGTCTTCGCCGAGCTTGCCCGCGCGGGTCGCCAGGTTCAGCAGGATTTTGATATTGACTTCGTGGTCCGAAGTGTCCACGCCGCCCGAATTGTCGATGAAATCGGTGTTGATGCGGCCGCCGGCCCGGGCGAACTCAATGCGTCCGCGCTGGGTGAGCCCCAGATTGCCGCCCTCGCCGATCACGCGGCACCGGAGCTCATTGCCGTTCACGCGCAAGGCATTGTTGGCCAGGTCGCCAACATCCGCGTGGGTTTCCGCGGTGGCCTTGACATAGGTGCCGATGCCACCGTTCCACAGCAGGTCCACCGGCGCCCGCAGCAGTTCGTGAATCAGCGCGTTGGGCGTCATGTGGTCCTCCTCGACGCCCAGCCATGCCCGCACTTGCGGACTCAGCGGAATGGTCTTGTCGAGACGCGAGTAAACCCCGCCGCCGGCGGAAATCACTTCCGTGCGGTAGTCCGCCCAGCTGGAACCACGCTTGCGAAACAGCCGCTGCCGCTCGCGGAAGCTCGACTTCTCATCCGGATTCGGGTCCAGAAAAATGTGCTGGTGGTTGAACGCGGCCTGCAGCCGGATTTGCCTGGACAACAGCATGCCGTTGCCGAACACGTCGCCGCTCATGTCACCGATGCCGACCACGGTGAAGGGCTGCTTCTGGATGTCCATGTCCATCTCGCGGAAGTGCCGCTTGACGCCCTCCCAGGCACCCTTGGCCGTGATCCCCATCTCCTTGTGGTCGTAACCCACCGAACCCCCTGAGGCGAAAGCGTCGCCGAGCCAGAAACCGTGCTCGGCCGCGACCCCGTTGGCCGTGTCGGAAAAACTCGCCGTGCCCTTGTCGGCGGCGACGACCAGGTACGGGTCGTCGTCGTCATAGCGCACGACATCGGCAGGACGCAGGACCGCGTCCCTGTCAAGGTTGTCGGTAATGTCCAACAGTCCGTTGATGAAACTCTTGTAGCAGCGGATTCCCTCGGCCTGGATCGCTTCGCGGCCGCCATTTTCGGGCGCGCGCTTGAGCACGAATCCGCCCTTGGCGCCGACCGGCACGATCACGGTATTCTTTACGTTCTGAGCCTTCATCAGGCCCAGCACCTCGGTACGGAAATCTTCCCGGCGGTCCGACCAGCGCAGGCCGCCGCGGGCGATTCGTCCGGCGCGCAGGTGAATTCCTTCGAAGCGCGGCGAGTAGACCCAGATTTCGCGAAACGGCCGCGGCAGCGGCAGGTCGGGCACGGCCTGGGAATCGAGCTTGAAGCTGACGTAGTCCTTGACTTCCCCGTCTTCCCGCAGCTGGTAGAAGTTGGTGCGCAGGGTCGCGCCGATCACCTTGTAGAAGCCAAACAGAGTGCGGTCCTCGTCGAGGCTGGAAACCGACTCGAGCGCACGCCTGAAGGCGCGGCGGATCGCCTCGACCTGGGTCTCCCGGGCCTGGCCGCGGGCCGCGACCAGTTCGTCGATAAACTCGCCGAATACCTGGTCGGAGCCAAGCGCACCCTCGACCAGCGTCTGGAAGCAGCGCTGCAGCTGGTTCCGCGCGCCTTCCACGCGGTGCTTGCTCTCGCGACCGCGCGCGGGGTCAAACATGGCCTCGAACAACTCGATCAGCAGGCGCGCGATGGCCGGGTGCCGCGCCAGGGTCTCGGCCATGTAGCTCGCCGAGAACGGCACGCCGGTCTGCAACAGGTACTTACAGTAAGCGCGCAGGACCTTCACCTGCCGCCAGTGCATCTGCGAGGCGATGACCAGGCGGTTGAAACCGTCGCTGTCCGTTTCACCGCGCAGGGCCCGCTCGAACGTTTCCTGGAATCGCTCCCGGATCACGTCCAGGTCCAGTTCCCGTTTCACGGCCGGGATCATGTCGAAGTCCTGGATCCAGAGGCTCACTTCGCCCGGCAGGTGCAGCTCGTAGGGGCGCTCGCTGATGATCTGCAGGCCGAGGTTCTCCAGCAGCGGCAGCGCCTGCGACAGCGGTATCGGCGAGTCCTTGCGGAACAGCTTGAAACGGATCACGCCGCCACGGGTCTTGCGCGGGCGGTACAACTCCATGCGCATCTCTTCGCCGCGGTCGACGGCCGCCACGTTCTCCAAGTCAAAGGCGGCGACCCACGGTGAAACGTCTTCCTTGTACGCCTCGGGGAACGATTTACCGAAGCGCGCGGCGTATTCGAGGCCTTGTTCCTCGCCGAGACGTTCTACCAGGATGGCCCGCAGTTCGTCGGCCCAGGAGCGCACGGCTTCGACGATTTTCTGCTCCAGCGCGAGCACATCGAACTCAACGGCCGCGTCGGGCCTGGGCCGAACGATGACATGCAGCCGCGCCAGCGGCGATTCGGATACCTTCACCGAGTAATCGAGGCGCGCACCCTGGAGTGCCCGCTTCAGGATGTTCTGGATTTTTTCGCGGTTCTCGGTATTGAACTGCTCGCGCGGCAGGTAAACCAGGCAGGAGTAGAAACGCCCGTAGCGCTCGCGGCGGATGAACAGCCGCACCCGCTGGCGCTCCTGCAGGTTGAGCACGCCCAGCGCGGTTTGCTGCAGTTCGGACGAAGACGCCTGCAGCAGCTCATCGCGCGGCAGGGTCTCGAGGATATGCACCATCGCCTTCCAGGCGTGGCTGCCGGGCACCAGGCGGCTATTTTCCAGCACCTTGCGCATGCGCACGCGCACCAGCGGCGTGTCGGCCGCGGCCAGGTTGTACGCGTAAGAAGTGAACAGGCCGAGAAAACGCCGCTCACCGATCGTCCGGCCCTGCTTGTCGAACTTCAGTACGCCGATGTAGTCGAGGTATCCGGCGCGATGCACGGTCGAGCGCGCGTTGGTCTTGGTGATGATCAGCGGCGTCGTCTGCCTGCCTTTCCAGGCCGCCTCGGCCAGGCTGTTCAGCGGGCGCGAGCGCACGGTGTCAGCGCTTTCGCGCAGGATGCCCAGGCCGCTGCCTTCCACGCGTTGCAGCACGTATGCGGCGCCCCCCTTGGCCACGCCCCCCCTGACGACACGGTAGTCGCGCACGCCCAGGAGCACGAAATGATCCTGCAGCAGCCAACTCAGGAAAGCCCGGCATTCGTCGATCCACTCAGGATCAAGGCCGGCAGCCCATTCCGGCATGGCCTGTTCGGCCTCGATCGCGCTCGCCTCCATTTTCTTCCAGTCCGCCACGGCCCGGCGCGCGTCGCCTATGGCGGCCACCAAACGCTGCTCGATTTCTCCGAGGGACTTATCCGACGTCCGCCGGTCGACCTGGAACTGGATCACGGACTCGGCCGCGCCCTGCCCTTCCGACTTGTCGAAGATCCCGGTCAGCCTGCCCTCCGCGTCGCGCCCGACGCGAATCACCGGGTGGATGATGAGGTGGATGCCGATACCCATTTCGGACAGGGTCAGGGCGCCGGTGTCTACCAGGAACGGCATGTCGTCGTTCACCATCTCGACGATGGTGTGGGGCGATCCCCAGCCGTCTGCAGTCGGGTCGGGGTTGTAGACGCGGATCAGCATTTCTCCGGGCTTGCGCCGACCGATGAACGCCAACTGGCGCAACACGATGGTGGCCAGCGTCGACGGCGTCTCGGCCGCGAGGTCCTCCATCGGCACCCGCCGAAAGCACTGTTCTGCGTAGCGGGTCGCCTTGCGCGCCTTGCCGACCCCCAGCCGGCTCTGGAGATTGGCAATGACCTGCCCGGTCAGGGCCTGTTTTCGCGCGTCGGGGTGGCTGTTTTTGCTCATTTTCGGAGTGGTCCTGGAAGCGGTTGCGTGCGAGCGGGATTATAGCCGCCCCGCCATTCGATTGCTCCAACGAAGAGGCCCGCTATTGACCTTGCGCAAGCCAGTCGATAAGCTGGTCGATATCTTTTAATCAAGATATAGAGATATATCCGAAACGCATGATTCCGCATCCCGAAAACCTGTCTCGGACCCCAATGGACCTGCAACACGCCACGCAGCATTTTCGGCTACTGGCCGACCCCACGCGCCTGCGCTTGCTGCTGTTGCTGAACCAGGAGGAGCTGAGCGTGGCCGAACTGTCCGGGATCACCCAGCTGGCCCAGCCGCGCGTCTCCACGCACCTGGCCCGGCTCAAGGAAGCCGGCCTGGTCAGCGACCGTCGGGACGGTGTGTTCGTATATTACCGGATCGCCTCGGCCATCGCCGATCCCGGTCTGGAAGAACTGTGGCGCCTGCTGCGGCAAAACACCGACGATCCATTGATCCAGCAGGACCTCGAGCGCATCGCGCAGATCCTGACCAGCCGCGCCGGCGGCGGCACCTGGGCCGACTCGGTGGCCGGAGACATGGAGCGGCACTACTCGCCGGGACGCACCTGGGAGGCTACCGCGCGCGGCCTCGTGCACCTGCTCGAACCGGGCGACGTGCTCGACATCGCGTCGGGTGACGGCGCGCTGGCGGAACTGCTCGCCCCCACGGCGCGCAGCATTGTTTGCCTGGACATCAGCGAACGCGTGGCCGAGGCCGGCCGGCGCCGCCTCAGGACCTGCCGCAACGTCAGCTTCGAAGTGGGCGACATGCATGCGCTGCCGCTGGGGGACACGAGCTTCGACACGGTACTGCTGATGCACGCGCTTACCTATACGCGCGAGCCGGGCACGGTGTTTGCGGAGGCGGCCAGGGTGCTGCGGCGCGGGGGCAAGTTCCTTGCGGTGACCCTGCGGCGCCACCGCCATGAAAAGGCCGTCGAACCCTACAACCATGTGAACCTGGGTTTCACCACGCAGCAACTGGACCGCTTCGCCGGCAAGGCGGGTCTGCGAGTGCAGGCCTGCACGGTCTCCGCCACCGAACGACGCACGCCCAACTTCTCGGTCCTGTCCCTGTCCGCGGTAAAGCCCTGAAGGGTCGCCACAAAACATGAGAGCGATTCCCTATCGGAACCCGGAGCAGGTCCGGCGCATCGAAAAGTCGCTGGCCGAACGCATTCTCGTTTTCGACGGCGCGATGGGTACGATGATCCAGGACCGCAAGCTCGATGAAGCCGATTTCCGCGGCGAACGCTTCGCGTCCCACCCGGTCCCGCTCAAGGGCAACAACGACCTGCTCAGCCTGACCCGGCCGGACGTGATCATGGACATCCACCGTGCCTTCCTCGCGGCCGGCGCGGACATCATCGAAACCAACACCTTCAACGCGACGGCTATCTCGCAGGCAGACTACCGCACCGAGTCCCTGGTGCGTGAGTTGAACCGTGAAAGCGCCCGCCTCGCCCGCGCGGCCGTCGACGAATACATGGGTGGCAACGCCCGTGGCACAACCGGTTGCAGCGAGCGCTTCGTGGTCGGCGCACTGGGGCCGACGAACCGCACGGCCTCGCTGTCGCCGGATGTCAACCGCCCGGAGTACCGTGCGGTCACTTTCGATCAGCTGCGCGAGGCTTACGGCGAAGCGGCGCTGGGCCTGGCGGAGGGCGGCGCCGACCTGCTCGTGGTCGAGACCGTGTTCGACACGCTGAACTGCAAGGCGGCGCTGTTCGGTATTGCCGAGACTTTCGACTCGCTGGGCTACCGCCTGCCCGTCATCGTGTCGGGCACCATCGTCGATGCCAGTGGCCGCACCCTGTCCGGGCAAACCGTCGAAGCATTCTGGAACTCGATTCGCCATGTCCGCCCGTTTGCGGTCGGCCTGAATTGCGCGTTGGGCGCGACCGAGATCCGGCCCTGGATCCAGGAGCTGTCGCGGATTGCAGACTGCCCGGTGAGCCTGTACCCGAACGCCGGGCTGCCCAATGAACTGGGGGAGTACGACGACACCCCGGAGCACATGGCACGGCTGTTGGGACAGTTCGCCGAGCAGGGCCTGCTGAATGTCGTCGGCGGCTGCTGCGGCACGACCCCGGCGCACATCGCGGCGATCGCCGCGGCGGTGCGCGACAAGTCGCCGCGGCAGGTGCCCTCGCCGGAGCGCCGGTGCCGGCTTGCCGGGCTCGAACCGTTCACGTTCACTCCGGAAATCAACTTCGTCAATATCGGCGAACGCACGAACGTAACCGGCTCTGCCCTGTTCCGCAGGCTGATCCAGCAGGACGACTACCCGGCCGCGCTGGATGTCGCCCGCCAGCAGGTTGAAAACGGCGCGCAGATCATCGACGTCAACATGGACGAGGGCCTGCTGGACGGGCCCAAGGCCATGACGACTTTTCTCAACCTCATCGGGTCCGAGCCGGACATTGCGCGGGTGCCGGTGATGATCGACTCGTCGCGCTGGGACGTGATCGAGGCCGGCCTGAAGTGCCTGCAAGGCAAAGGCGTGGTCAATTCGATCAGTCTCAAAGAGGGCGAAGAGCCGTTCGTCCGCCAGGCGCGCACCGTTCTGCGTTACGGCGCCGCGGTCATCGTCATGGCGTTTGACGAACGCGGCCAGGCGGATACCGTGGAGCGTCGCGTCGCGGTGTGCAGCCGAGCCTGGAAAATCCTCACCGAGGAAGTGGGCTTCCCGCCCGAGGACATCATTTTCGACCCCAATATCTTCGCCATCGCCACCGGCATCGCGGAGCATAACCGCTACGCCGTGGACTTCATCGAGGCGATCCGCCAGCTCAAGCAGGCCTGCCCGGGGGCACTGGTGTCCGGCGGCCTCAGCAACCTCTCGTTTTCGTTTCGCGGCCAGGACCGCATCCGCGAGGCCATTCACTCGGTGTTCCTCTACCACGCCATCCACGCCGGGCTGGACATGGCGATCGTGAATGCCGGGCAGCTGGAAATCTACGACGAGATCGACCCGCGCCTGCGCACGGCGGTGGAAAACGTCGTTCTGAACCGAACGGAAGACGCCACCGAGCGCCTGCTGGAATTGGCGCAGGAGTTCCAGGGCGGCGGACGCCAGGAGACGACCGACGAGGAATGGCGGCAGTTGCCGGTGCACGACCGCCTGGTGCACGCCCTGGTCAAAGGCATCAACAGCCACATCGAGGAAGACACCGAGGAAGCCCGACGTGCCGCCAAACGCGCGCTGGACGTGATCGAAGGGCCCCTGATGGACGGCATGAACGTCGTCGGCGACCTGTTCGGCGACGGCCGGATGTTCCTGCCGCAGGTGGTAAAGAGCGCCCGCGTGATGAAGCAGGCCGTGGCCGTGCTGATTCCACACATCGAGGAAGAGAAGCGGCGCACCGGCCAGGTGGCCCGCAGCCAGGGGCACATCGTCATGGCCACGGTCAAGGGCGACGTGCACGACATCGGCAAGAACATCGTCGGCGTGGTGCTCCGCTGTAACAATTTCGAGGTCACCGACCTCGGCGTGATGGTGCCCGGCGAGAACATCATCGCGGCCGCCCGCAAGGTCAATGCCGACATCATCGGGCTGTCCGGGCTGATCACGCCCTCGCTCGAGGAAATGCGCATCGTGGCCGCCGAGATGAAGCGCCAGGGCATGGACCAGCCGCTGCTGATCGGCGGCGCGACGACTTCGCCGATGCACACGGCGCTGCGCATCGAGCCGGAATACGACAATGGCGTGATCTGGGTGAAGGACGCTTCGCGCGCCGTCGGGATCGCCCGGCAACTGATCGAGCCGGCCGGTCGCAAGCGGCTGCAGGAAACGACGGCTGCCGAATACCTTGCCTTGCGCGAACGGCGCGGCTCCGGCAGCAAGCGGCAGCCGCCCGTGCCCCTGGCGGAAGCCAGGGCGAACCGCCTCGCGGTTGACTGGAAGCGGCACGAGCCCCCGCGGCCGCGGCAGCCGGGCGTGCACGTGCTGGAGAATTACCCTCTGTCCGAACTCGTGCCTTACATCGACTGGACCCCGTTCTTCCAGACCTGGGAACTGTCGGGCCGCTATCCCGACATTTTGCAGGACCCGGTGGTCGGCGAAGTCGCCAGCAGCCTGTACGCGGATGCCCGCGAAATGCTGGACGCCATCGTCCGCGAGCGCTGGCTGGAAGCCCGCGCCGTGTTCGGGCTCTTCCCGGCGGCCGCCTCCGGCGACGACGTCGTGTTGTATGCCGACGAATCACGGACGACTGTACTCGAGACCTTGCTCTTCCTGCGCCAGCAACGCGCCAAGGCCCAGGGCCGCCCCAACCGCTGCCTGGCGGACTACGTCGCGCCGGCGGACAGCGCATCGAGAGATTGGGCCGGCCTGTTTGCGGTGACGGCGGGGCTCGGCATCGAGCGGAAAGTGGCGGAGTTCGAAGCGGCCCATGACGATTACCGGGCCATCCTGCTGAAAGCCCTGGCCGACCGCCTGGCCGAAGCCTTCGCCGAGCACCTGCACCAGCGGGTCCGGCGCGAGTACTGGGGCTACGCGGCTGACGAATCGCTGGAACACGAAGACCTGATCCGCGAGCGCTACCAGGGCATCCGCCCCGCGCCCGGCTACCCGGCCTGCCCCGACCACAGCGAGAAGGAAAAACTGTTCCGGGTGCTGGATGCGCCGGGCAACGCCGGCATGGAATTGACCAGCGGCTATTCCATGCTGCCCGCCGCCTCGGTCTGCGGCTACTATTTCGCCCATCCCCGCGCCGAGTACTTCGTGCTGGGGCAGATTCTGCCCGACCAGTTGGAGGACTATGCCCGGCGCAAGGACTGCAGCGTCGACGAGGTCCGCCGCCTGCTGCCGGCCAACCTGCACGACTGAGTCAGCATCGGGGATCGCCGGCACGCCATCTAAGCCGTTTTCCTCCGCAGCCAGGCGGAGAGCAGGCGCAGCCACAAACCGGTGCCGAACCGCCGGAGCGGACCTGGCGGGCGGCAGTAGATGTAGCAATTCACCGGCCGGTAACCACGGCGGATCCTGGGGAGTCGCTGCCCCGGGCCGACGACGTAGCGCAGGTCGCCTCGGCGGATGCAGTCGTCGATCGGCCAGCAATAAGACAAATTGAAATAAGCAAGGTCGCTGCCCCCGCTGTCATGATCGACGCAAGCGAGAATCACGTAACGCGTTCCCTGTTTTCTGAGGGCAACCGTAACCGCGATGACCGTGTCTTCCCGGGTGGCCGTGGTGATCACCACATCCGATTCCAGGTTCGTCTTGATCGACCTGAACCAGCTCGCGCGGTAGGGGAAGGCAGGCCAACCGTAGCGGCGAAAATGCCTGTCCACGATTTCGTGGAGCCGTCTCTCGCCACCGGGCGGTGCGGTCAACTCGCTGATGACCACGCCCTGCGTGCGGCTTTTGTTCATCTGGTGCCGGATATTCTTCCTGATGTTACGGCTGGGCAGGTCCCGCCAGTAACCTTCGAAGGATGGCCACTCCACGTCCAGGAGGTAGACGGGTTCGTGTCGCGCCCGGTAAAAGCCGCTCGCGCGAAGCAGACGCATCAGCGCGCCCTCCTCATCCGTAACACCCAGAAAAACCACCGTGCGCTTCAACAGGAACCCTTCTCGCATGATCGCCGCGATCAGCGCCCGGATCACCTCGCGCCGACGCGGCTCGCAGATATTCGGCTCGACCACGCAGCCGCTGCCGACGCTCCAGGGATACCCGCAAACAAGCGCAGGTCGCAGCGACAAGGCGCCGGCCAGAACCGTTGACCGGAGACGGCCGAACACGAGGTCGTCGACGGACTCCGCACGGGCTCCGGCAGCGTCGACGTAGCAGGCGGCCGCGCCCACAAGACGTCCACCGCCCTCGAACAGGAAGTAGACCCGTTCCACGCCCTCCGTCCCTTCCGCCTCCATGGTTCGAAGCCAGCCGTGACTCAGGAGAGGATTACTGCCCGCGAGCGCATCCCAGGCCGCGGTGTCGACATCGCGGATGCTCCGGACAATACGAACCCGGGTATCTGTCGCGGCCGGCATGGCCCTCACGAACGTCGCTCCGGCGGCTTCGATCCCAGGCGCCACCGGCCGAAAAGCTCGACCACCCAGCCCCGGCCCACGATTTTCGCGCCGAGCTTCTCCTTGAAGCGCAGAGCGGCCCGGTTGGTCCGGATCGACACGCTGAAGAGCCTCGTACGTCCCTGTTCCGCCAGTATCTGGTAGACACGATAGCGCAGGAAGGGAGCCGCCCCCTTGCCCCGCCAGGCCGTCAGGGTGAACGCGTCGAAAAGGTAGGCTTCGTCGTCTCGCAGAGGAAAACACCACCCCTCGTAGTTGCACTCCTGCAGGTCATACCAGGTAAATGCGGCCAGTTGCCCGTGGTCGAACATCCCGACGCAGCCGTTGCCCTTGCGAAAGCGCGCCGCGAAGAATTCCTCCGTCAGTCGCCGCCACGGGACCGCAGCGAGGCTCTTCGTGTCCTCCGGGCCGAGCTGTCGCACCACCGCGGAGCGTAGCTCCGGGCCGACGGCCGGAGGTTCGCCCGCTGGCGTGGATTCCTCGAACAGGTAGAACGGCTGAATCGACACGCCGAGCCGGCCCAGTGCGTCGATGAGCAGTTGGGCCGGCGGCTCGCGCCGGAAGCGTCTGACTAGGTGCCTGACGTAGCTTCCGATCGACATTGCATCCGCAACGTCACAGCGGTCTGCCATACTGCCCCGCACCCGGGAGCAATCCAAGCAGACCCCGCAGCGTGGCCGGGGCCATCACCCGCCGGTCGTTGGCATCCGCCAGCGCGTGCACGCGACGGAGGAGATCGGCGTTGCTGGCCAGGCGCGTCCGTCGGCTGTCGTACCAGATGTTGTCTTCCAGGCCCACGCGCACGCCACCGCCGCAGGCAATGGCCACCGAGTTCATCGCCAGCTGGGCTTCACCGATGCCGGCCACCGACCAGAGGGAGTTCTCGGGCAGATCGCGGACCATCACCCCGAGGTGCAACAGGTCCGCCTGCGCGCAGGCGATGTTGCCCAGCAGCAGATTGAAGTAGTGAGGCTCCTTCAGCAAACCCTTGTGGATCAGGTACTTGGCATAATTAATCATGCCGATGTCGAACGCTTCGAGCTCGGCCAGGATACCGCGCTGCTGCATCAGGCGCGCGAGCCCCTGGATGGTTTCCGGTTCGCTCACCGACGCCGCGCGGTTGAAGTTGACCGAGCTCAGCGTCAGGCTGCCCATGTCGGGCTTGAGACTGCCCGTGAGTTGCAGCGGCTCAGAGCGCTTTTCCAGTTCGGGAAAGTTGCGGCCGCTGAGCGAGACGCAGATCACCAGGTCCGGGGCGAACTTGCGGACTGTCTCGATGATGCGGCCATAGACCTCCGCCTTGCAGGTCGGCTCGCCGGTGACATCGTCGCGGGCATGGAGGTGCACCATCGTGATGCCGATTTCCATGGCCTCATGCACGCCCTCGGCGATCTCCGACGGGCTGACCGGGACGTGCGGCGTCATCTCCCTGGTTGGAATCATTCCAGTCGGGGTGAAATTGACTATCAGATCCATCGGCTTGCTCCGTTCGGCGATTTCGGGCGGCAACGCGCCCTGCGGTCCGAACCCGACTGCGGCCCGGCCCTCACCATTGAAGATCGTCGGGTACGGGAAACGGCCCCTCGTCCTGGCTGCCGCCGTCCGGTTCGACGACATGCTCCGCGGAAATCGCGCGAACAGCCGCGAGGTGATCGGGTGCGAGCACGTGGTAGGCACCGGCGAGATACGCGATGCCCAGATCGCCTGCGGTCAGCGCGGCCTGCTGCTCGGGCGTGACGTAAATCTTGCGGATGCGCCCGCGGAACATGAAGTTGCGGGCGATCTCCGCGCCGTCGCGGTTCAGCCGGTGCGCCTCGATGATCGCGCGCACCCGCTCGTTGATCGCGCGCCGGCGGCGGTCCTCCTCCAGCTTCCTGCTGCGCGCTTCCTGTGCCCGCCGTTGCTCTTCCTGCTCGCGCAGCGCCCAGGCCTGGTCGAGGGACATCTCGCCGTCGGGGCGGCCTGCGGGCTGCTGCGCCGGGCGTTTCCTCCCTGGCTTGCCGGGTTCCTTGCGGCCCTTGCCCGCGCCCTTCGGCGGGTTCGCCAGGCCTAGTGCCCGCAACTGGTCCTGCAGGGAGTCGCCCATTCCGCTAGCGCCTCCCGGGCGCAACGGCGGCCGTGACTTCTTCCCAGTGCCCGATCATCCAATCGTAGGTCTGACGGACGCCCTCTTCCAGTCCGATCCGGGCGTCCCAGCCCAGCGCGCGCAGGCGGCCGACGTCGAGCAGTTTGCGCGGCGTGCCGTCGGGCATCGACGCGTCGAATTCGATGGCGCCGCGGAAGCCGGCGATGCGTGCGACGAGCGCGGCGAGCTCGGCTATGCTGATGTCGGTGCCGCTGCCCACGTTGACGTGCGAGCAGCGGTCGCTGGCCACCGACCAGTAAGCCTCGGGTTTGAGTTCCATCAGGTGGACGCAGGCGTCCGCCATGTCGTCCACGTGCAGGAATTCGCGGCGCGGCCGGCCGCTGCCCCAGACCGGCACGGACCTCGCGCCCTGGCCGGCCGCCTGGTGGAATTTGCGCAGCAGGGCCGGCAGCACGTGGCTGGACTGCAGGTCGAAATTGTCTTCCGGGCCGTACAGGTTGGTCGGCATCGCGCTGCGGAAATCACAGCCGTGCTGCCGCCGGTAGGATTCGCACATCTTGATGCCGGCGATCTTGGCCACCGCGTAGGCTTCGTTGGTGCCCTCCAGCGGGCCGGTCATCAGCGCGTCTTCGCGCATCGGCTGTTGCGCCAGCCGCGGGTAGATGCAGGAACTGCCGAGGAACAGGAGCCGCGATACGCCGGCCCGCTGAGCCGCATGGATCACGTTGGTCTGGATCAGCAGGTTTTCGCGAATGAAATCGGCGGGCCGGTCGTTGTTCGCCTTGATACCGCCGACCAGGGCGGCCGCCAGGTAGATGCGGTCGATTCGCTCATCGGCGAAGAACGCTTCTACTTCGGACTGGCGGGTCAGGTCCAGTTCCGCGCGGGTGCGCAGCAGCAGGTCTTTCCCGCCGTCGCGTTGCAGCCGGCGGACCAGGGCGGAACCCACCATGCCACGGTGCCCTGCTACGTATGTCCGGCCGCGCTCAGGCACTTCCACCGGTCACCGCGCGGAGCGGTCCTGGTCGATCAGGGCCGTCTCGCGCGCCAGCTGCAAGTCCGTGGCGACCATTTCCTCGACCAGTTCGCGGAACGGGGTGCGCGGCGTCCACCCCAGGGTTTCCCGCGCCAGCGTCGCGTCGCCCAGCAGGGTATCGACCTCCGCCGGGCGATAATACCGGGGGTCCACCTGCACCACCACGTCGCCGGCGCGGAACCGCAGATCGTCGTTTTCCGACCACGCCACGACGCCGCGCTCTTCCGGTCCGCTGCCGCGCCACTCCAGTTGCAGCCCCATGCACTCGGCCGCCGTGTCCACGAAATCTCGCACGGAGTACTGCTGGCCGGTGGCGATGACGAAATCCATCGGCCGATCGTGCTGCAGCATCAGCCACTGGGCCTCGACATAGTCGCGCGCGTGTCCCCAGTCCCGGCGCGCGTCCAGGTTGCCGAGGTAGACGCACTCGTCGAGGCCCCAGGCGATTCGCGCCAGCCCGCGCGTGATCTTGCGGGTCACGAAGGTTTCACCCCGCAGCGGCGATTCGTGGTTGAAGAGAATGCCGTTGCAGGCGAACATGCCGTAGGACTCGCGGTAATTGACGACGATCCAGTAGGCGTAGAGTTTCGCGACGCCATAGGGCGAACGCGGGTAAAACGGCGTCGTTTCCCGCTGCGGCGTCTCCTGCACCTTGCCGAACAGTTCCGAGGTGGAGGCCTGGTAGAAGCGGCAGCGCGTTTGCAGGCCCAGGTTGCGAATGGCCTCGAGCATGCGCAAGGTGCCGACCGCGTCGGATTCGGCCGTATACTCGGGCTCCTCGAAGGACACTGCCACGTGGCTCTGAGCCGCCAGGTTGTAGATTTCGTCGGGCTGCACGGACTGAATCGTCCGTTGCAGGCTCGAGCCGTCGGTCATGTCGCCGTAGTGCAGCACGAGCCGCTGCTTTTCCTCGTGGGGGTCGGCGTAGAGGTGGTCGATGCGGGCGGTGTTGATCAGTGAGGCGCGGCGCTTGATTCCGTGCACCTCGTAACCCTTCTGCAGCAGGAACTCGGCGAGATACGCGCCGTCCTGCCCGGTGACACCCGTGATGAGCGCCCGCTTCGTCATCTCAGGGCCGACCGATCGCGTAGTAGCTGAAGCCGCGCCGCCGCACCACCGCGGGGGACCAGATGTTGCGCCCGTCGACGATCACCGCTTGTTTCATTTCGCGCCGCAGGCGGTCGAAATCCGGCGCCCAGTACATCCGCCACTCGGTGATCAGCACCAGCGCGTCGGCGCCGGCTGCGGCCGCGTACGGGTCCTCGACGACTTCGAATCCATCGCGATTCGCGATCGCGCGGAGTGCCTGCTCGCCGGCCTGGGGGTCGTGCGCGCGCACCCGGGCGCCCGCGGCCAGGGCCGCCTCGACCAGGTCCAGGCTGGGCGCTTCCCGCATGTCGTCGGTGTTGGGCTTGAAGGACAAACCCCAAAGCGCGATGGTCAAACCCGTCAGTCTGCCCGCGAAATGCCGCGCAAGCAGTTCGAAAGGAACCCGCTTCTGCCGGACGTTGACCGCCTCGACCGCCCGCAGCAACTCGGCCTGGTAGCCATGCGCGGTCGCGGTCCGCTCCAGCGCGCGCACGTCCTTGGGAAAACAGGACCCGCCATAGCCCGCTCCGGGATAAATGAAGGCATAGCCGATGCGGGGGTCGGAACCGATCCCGGTGCGCACGTGCTCGATGTCGGCGCCCACCCGGGCGGCGACGTTGGACAGCTCGTTCATCAGGCTGATCTTGGTCGCCAGCATCGCGTTAGCCGCGTACTTCGTCAGCTCGGACGAGCGCACGTCCATGAACAGCAGCTTCTCGTGGTTGCGGTTGAACGGCGCGTAAAGCTCGCGCAGCAGGTTTTCCGCCTCGGCTCCATCGACGCCGACCACGATGCGATCCGGCTTCATGAAGTCGGCGATTGCCGCGCCTTCCTTGAGAAACTCGGGATTGGAGGCGACCGAGAACGCCGGCTCCACTCCGCGATTGGCCAGCCGCTCCGCGATCGTCTCCCGCACGCGTTCGCAGGTACCCACCGGCACCGTCGACTTGACGGCCACCAGCAGCGGCCGCGCGAGGTGATCGCCGACCGCGGCCGCGACCGCAAGCACGTGGCGGAGGTCGGCCGAGCCGTCCTCTTCGGGCGGCGTGCCGACCGCAATGAACAGCACTTCGGCGTGATCGACGGCGCGCGCGATCGAGGTCGTGAACTCGAGCCGCCCTTCCTCGGCGTTGCGCCCGATCATTTCGTCCAGGCCGGGCTCGTAAATCGGCATCACGCCGTTGCGCAGGCTCTCGATGCGCGCTTCATCGATGTCCATGCAGACGACATGATGGCCGACGTCGGACAGGCCAGCACCGCTGACCAGTCCGACGTAGCCGCTGCCGACGATTGAAACCCGCACCGCGGTTTACTCGATGCCGAGCAACTCGACCTCGAAAATCAGCGTGGCGTTGGGTCCGATCGGGCCGCCGCCGTTCTCGCCGTAAGCCAGGCCCGGCGGAATGTAGAACATGAACTTGCTGCCGACGGGCATCAGTTGCACGCCCTCGGTCCAGCCCGGGATCACCTGGTCGAGCTGGAAGGTCATGGGCTGGTTGCGGGAGTAGGAACTGTCGAACTCCTCGCCGTTGAGCAAAGTGCCGCGGTAGTGGACCGTGACGCGATCGGTGGCGGCCGGCTTGGCGCCCTCACCCATCTGGATCACTTTGTATTGCAGGCCCGAGTCCGTCACCTGGACCCCTTCCTTGACGCGGTTCTCGAGCAGGAACTTGTCGCCCTCGGCGGCGTTGGCCGCGCCCTGCGTCTGCCGCTGCGTTTCGGCTTCCGCGCGGCGCTTGGCAATGAACTCCTCGCGCACCGTGGCGGCCTGCTCGGGCGTCATCGCCAGGGGCTCCCCGTTGTAAGTCGCGCGGATCGCTTCGAACAGGCTGTCGAGGTCCAGCTCGGCGCCCTGCTGCTTCAGCGAACTGCCGATATCCATGCCGATGATATAGCCCAGCTTCTGGGCGTCAGTCTCCAGCTCGGCGGCCGACGCGGAGCCGGCCAGCAGCACGGCAGCGAACAGCGCGCCGGTCAATTTCAAATGTCTCATCCTGGTATTACTCCTATTGTGAAAACCGGCAGCGATACGATGTGCAAGCGCTGATTCCGTGTTCGGGCGGTGCGAATTGTCCTCCAATCCAGTGGCCGAGGCAAACCTGCCCATTACACGGCATTGCGCCCGGTCGGCTTCAGCAGCCAGTAACACAGGGTCGGCACCACGCCCAGAGTCAGGATGGTGGCCGCCAGCAGGCCGGAAATGATGGACCAGGCCATCGGCGGCCACAGGGTGCTGCTGGTGAAGGTGAGCGGCAGCAGGCCGGCCACGGTGGTGAGGACCGTCAGCAGGATGGGCCTGGTGCGGCGGGCCACCGCCTCGACGACGGCTTGCGCCGGCGACATCCCTGCGTCCAGGTGCTTATCGATAGCGTCGATCAGCAGGATCGCGTTATTGACCACGATGCCGACCAGCGTGATCGCGCCCAGCATGGCCGTGAAGCCGAAGCTGTAGCCGGTCAGCAGCAGGCCCGGCACGACGCCCGGAATGGCGAGCGGCACCGTGACCAGGATGATCGCGACGCGGAGGAAGGAATTGAACTGCACCAGCAGGAAGAAAAGCAGCAGGATCAGGCCGATCGGCAGGGTCTTGAACAGGGCCGTGTTGGCCTCGCCGGACGACTCCTGGTAACCGCCGGGAACGACGCGTACGCCGGCCGGAAGGTTGAGTTCCGGCAGGCGTCGTGCAACCTCGGAGTAAACTTCCGGGTAGCCGAAGCCAGGTTCGAGCTCGCTGTAGACGGTGACCACCGGCTCGAGGTCCAGGTGGTGGATCACTGCGGCCTGCCACTCCATGGCCGGGTGGCCGGTGTCCATCACCGGAATACCCTGGTGAGGAGCGGGATAGGCGTTGACCGCGAGAAGCTGGTCCAGGGGGAAGCGGCTTCCTTCGCGCGACCGCAGGCGGATGGGCACGGGGTCGTTGCCGGCGCGATAGTGACCGATCAGGATGCCCTGGGTCTGCTGGGCCATGGCCTGGGCCAGCTGCCGCCGGCTCAGCCCGCGGGCGTCGGCGATCGCATCGTTGAATTCGAACGTGAGGCTCGGGATGCCGATGCCCAGGTTGTGGCGCACGTCCACGGTCCCGGGAATCTCGCGCAGCATGGCGGTGAGTTTCTCGGCGTGACGGGCGAGTTCGGCCCGGTCCTGCCCCACCACGCGCAGCTCCACCGGCGCCGGCGCGGGCGGCCCCTGCGACAGGCGGCGGGCGACGATCTGAACGCCGGGCCAGCGCTCGGCCGCTTCCGCGCGGACCCAGTCCATCAGCGGCTGGATGTCCTCGATGCGGCGCGTGTTGACGACGATGCGGCCCACCTGCGGCGCGCTCGGGTTCTCGTTCAGGTTGTAGAAGAAACGCGGGCCGGAGTTGCCGGAGAACGCGAACACCGCCTCGCTCTGCTCGAATTGCGCCAGCTCGCGCGCCAGCCCGGTCACGAATTCGGTGGTCAGGCCGATCGGCGTGCCCTCGGGGTAATAGACGTCCACGACCATCTGCCTGCGGTCGGTGTCCGGAAAGAACTCCCGGCCGATATAGCGTCCGCCCAGTGCCGCCGCCAGGACCAGGAATGCCGCCACCAGCACCACCCAGCGGCCGTGGCGCACCGAGAACGTTCCGATGTATCGCCCGGCGGCGGCGATCCGCCCCCGCGGGCCCCCGCGGCGAGGCCGCAAGCCGACCTGGCTCATCAGTGGCGTCACCAGGATGGCGAACAGGTAGCTCATGCCCAGCATGATCATGATGGTGATCGGAATCGCACGCGTGAAGTCGCCCGTGTCGCCCCGTGAAATGGCCATCGGCACGAACACGGCCAGGGTCGTGCCGGTCGCCGCCCCCAGCGGCCCGGCCAGCTCGACGACCGATTTGACCGCCGCCTCGACGGTGCTCGCGCCCTGGTCGATGTGCCACTGGATGTTCTCGACCATGACAATGGCGTTGTCGACCAGCATGCCCAGGGCGATGACCATGCCGGCAACCGCCATCTGGTGCAGCACGCCGCCGCCCATCGCGAGCAGCGACAGCGAGGACAGCGTGACCAGGGGCACGGCGAGCGCCACCATAAGCCCCATCCGCGGGCCCATGATCAGCAACAGGACCAGGCCCACGATCGCGATGCCCAGCAGCAGCGACTGGCCCAGCTCGCTCAGGCGGGCGCTGACGTAGCGCGGGGCGAAGAACATCTCTTCGATGGTGAGCGGCGCGAACTCGTCGCGGATGTCGTCGACGAACCGGCGCAATTGCTCGCCGAATTGCACGACATTGGTCTGGTTCCTGGCCACCGTGACCGCCACGGCCACCACCTGCCGGCCGTCGATCCATGCGGTCTCCAGCGGCGGATCGGCGACCTCCAGGCGCACCTCGGCGATGGACGACAGCGGCACGGACGCGCCGCCGGACAGTACGATCGGCGTATTGGCGATTTCCGCCAGGCTGCGGAACTCGGTCTGCGGGCGAATCAGGGTCTGGCGCCCGTCCACCTCGACGAAGCCACCGGGCACGATCTCGTTGCGCGAGGCCAGCTGGGCGACGATTTGCTGCGGCGTGATGCCCAGCGTCTGGATGCGGGAGTCGTCGATGGCCACCGTCACCTGTTCGCCGGAATCACCGTACAGGCGCAGGCGCGAAACGGCGCTCAG
>Ga0105090_10000199_pt1 | contig 27083 bp, 25 predicted proteins | sample PPLLak3March2015_FD_79110 | JGI IMG/M metagenome (GOLD analysis project Ga0105090, IMG submission 79110) | Freshwater sediment microbial communities from Prairie Pothole Lake near Jamestown, North Dakota, USA - PPLs Lake P7 Core (1) Depth... | ecosystem: Environmental > Aquatic > Freshwater >...
CCTCCCGCAGCGCCGCCACCAAATGCCGGCGCAGGCGGGCGTCGTCCTCGGCCACCAGAATTCGCATGACGGCAGCCTGCCACGTTTGCGAATGGCATGGAAGTCGAGATTGGCCGAGATTGGCATTGCCAAGCGGTGTTTCAGCGGCTGGCACGGATGCGGGTGAAACGTTTCGGCTGGCTGGCGGCTGGGAATGGATCGCGGACTTCGAGCAGGAACGGGCTGCTGGTGATGGTCATTCCGGGTTCCCAGTGGATGAGGTCAGAGCTGAAATCGACTGCCGTCGATGCATCGCCCGGCATCGGCCCGCGCGGTAGGCTCATGGCCCAGTAGCGGGTGCCGCCGAGGTCGCGGAAATCCATCGCCTGCGTGACCGGCGCGTTGCGATAGCCGATGGTGAGACCAAGCGCGTATTCCACGAGATCCGGCCATTGGTCGCCGTCGCTGTCGAGCGTGGCGGCGGTGGCCGGGTTTCCGACGGTGACGCTGACGCTCGCGAGGTTGGAATCCGCGAAGCCGTCGAAAGCCGCATAGGTGAACGAGTCCGCGCCCGCGAAACCGGTTTCGGAATAATAAGTGGCGGTTGATCCTGATAGAGCCACGCTGCCGTGTTGTGGCTGGTTGACGATGCGCAAGGTGGCTCCCGCTTCGTTTGACGAAAGTGTCAGGCTGCCGGGCGTGTTGATCGCGGTGACGAGAGTTCGTTTCGTGACCACCGGCGGCACGTTTCCATTGAAGAGTCCGCCGAGGGCTCCGTTGTCCTCGCGCTTGTGGCAGAGGAAACAGCTGACGTTCGCTCCGCGGAACAGCGGGATGCTGTGCGACGTGCCATCGTGGCTGAAGGTGAGTGTCTGGTCGGAGAACGAGCGCGACAGCGGCGTGCTTCTGCGGTCGGCGCCATGGCAAGCGAGGCATGATCCGCTGTTGCCGTAGTCCTTGTGGATGCTGATCCAGCTGGTGCCGGTGGCATGCATGCCGTGAGGTCCTCCGCTGACGGTGGAGGGCATCGACGGGTGGCAGGATGTGCAGTTCGCCCGTGTGCCCGCATGGCCCTGCGCGGCGATGTTCTGCAGGTTGTCATTGCGGTGGGCTGCGGGAAACTCGGCGTGGGTCGAGCCATGGCAGGCACTGCACTGCAGGCCGCCATGGCCTTTGGAGAATCGGTAGAGCGACTTGTCAGGGAGAGGCGTGTTGGGATTCGTGGCGAACATCTGGCTGACAGGAACCCGCGGCGATCCATTGGTTTCAAAAACAGTCGTGTAGCGGAGCTGGCCATTGTTCTGGGTGGCGCTGCCTGTATGGCACTGTTGGCAGGTCGGTTCATCGAGCCATCCAGTACGGTCAGCGGCTCCGACCTGGCTCATGGTGCCGTGGCAGCTCTGGCACTGCATCGCGGCGGAACCGTCGGCCGCCACCGCCGCGCCCATCGCGCCGCGCAAGCAGCGCGTTTCCGATCCCGGATGGCACTGATAACACGAACTCCGGTTGGCGATATCGTCGAGCGTGATCACTGAGCCCGGAGCTTTCACGTCGGCATGCTTCGAATGCATTGACCGGGTCAACGAATTCACACCGGCATAACTGGTCGAGCCGAGCGCTTCGGACGCGTGGCAAGCGGCACAGAGGACCGGTTTTGGAGGATTGGCGCGCACACTCGCTTCGAGACCTTCCGGTGGATACCCCCTGTCTGCCAGCGCGTCATCGTATGGCTGGGTGTGGAGGTGGCGGTCGTGCAGGCGCAGGATGTTCAATCGGTGATCGCGCGCGGAATCCGGATCATTCACCCAGTCGTTGGCCGGCTTTGCGGCATCGCCCGAGCCGGACGCGTGACACTTGCGGCAATCCATTTCACTTGAAACCGGCAACACCACATCCGTAGTAGCCAACAACGTGCCGCCGGTGGTTTTCGCCGTGAGGCGCATCAGCGGATAGGGATTGAATTGGCCGTCGTCGTCCACCGGTGTGATGGGAATGCCTGCCGCCTCGAACCAGCGCATGGCGGCGTGATATCCCATCGCCTGCGGCTGGTTGCCCGGGCCGGGCATGTTCCTGCCGGGATTGCCTTCCGGAAATGGCAACCCGTGATCCGATGGAAGCGGCGCGTTGAAAAGCGCCGGCGAATACTGCCAGAAGTTCGTTTTCCCGATGGAGCTTGTGTTGATCGATCCATCCGGATCGGCGACGGCCTCGTAGGTCAACACCAGACCGGTCGGGTCAGTGACCAGATGACCCTGGGCATCGAGGAGTTGGCAATCAACGGTGTTGTAGGGCGGCAGGATCGAGAACACGGAATAATCATCGTCCATGCAGTGCATGCCGAGATTGTTCCAGCCGATGAGTGTCTGCGCAGCGGCGGTGGCGGCAAGGCCTAACAGGATTGCGAATGACTTCATGGCTTTTTCAGGCGGAAGAACATCTTCTGCGGTGCGGGATCGGCCACTTCCACATGGTGCAGTCCGTCGTGCGGCGTGTCGGGACGGACCGAGTGGGTCCACGAACCGGGAGCCATGCTGGGACTTTCCTCCAGAATCCATCCGGCGGGAACGAGCGACCATTCCATCGAGAACGCGACGCCCGCCGCGGGGGCGTGCTGGATTTCAATCGGCGTCGGCACATCGGCGATCACGAAATTCGCGACGAGCGAGTGGTTCACATCGCCGATGTTGAAGGTGAGGTTTTCGCTGGTGCCGACGACCACTCCGTTTTCCGTCCAGTTCACAAAGCGGTAGCCCGGCGTGGGAACGGCGTGAACGGTGACGTTCGATGCGGGATCGAAGGTTCCATCGCCGGTAGCGGCACCGCTGCCAACCGGGGCCACGGCGGTGTCCACGAGGTTCGCAGGCGGCAGCGCGGCTCCTGCGGCAGCGATCGTGAGCAGGTAGTTTCTGCCAACCGGAGGATTGGTGCCGTCCGCGGCGGTCACGGTGAACGGGAACTGTCCGCTTTCCGCCGGGGTGCCTGATAGAATGCCTGTGAAGCCGTCGAAGCCCATGCCATCGGGCAGGACTCCGTCGATTTCAGCTGTGAAAGGCAGCGGTCCATCGATCACCAGGCGACGGTCGGTGTAGGGGAATCCCTGCTCGCCGCCGCTGACGTGGTCGATCAGATCGAGATGACCTTCCGCGTCCACCGCAGCCATCTGCGCGCCTTTGTAATCGCCGACCACGATCACGGTCGAGAGGTCAACCTGCTCGCCGTTGATTTCCTTGGTGCCGACACCGTGGATGTCGTCCGCGCCGACACTTGAGGCCATGGCCTCGCCGGTTTCCGTGTCGATGGGGCCGAGATATTCATAAAACTCGTAGCGGCGAGTGACGACCTCGTCGCCCTTAACGAGATTCTCCGGCGCGGCGACGAGTTGGCCGTTGTTGCCGCCATCCGGCTTGGTGAGTTCCTTTTGCAGGATCTGCCATTCGACCTCCACTTCATCCGGCTCGCCATTGCGCCAGTTGACCTCATTCTCATCGCCGGGATCATCGGATACGAGGTCACGCAGCTCCACCTTGTTGTTGTTGTGTTTGCTGGTGCGGATTTCCTTCACCCACACGGCCGGACCGAATTCGTAGGTGGGGACCTCCGGTGGTTCCGGCGGCGGTTGGATCACGGCCTGTACCTGCGCCGGTTGTGCCGCAACTGGTGGGAAATAGGTGAAACTCGGTGTGGACACTTGTACCGCGCCACCATGGACGAGATTGCCGAAACCATCGTCGATGAGCCAGTGGTAACGAATCACGCCGACGGCGACATTGTAGCCAACGCCGAAGTGCTCGCCGCCGAAGTTGACGCTCGGGTCAGTGAACTGGTGGCCGTCGGTCGCGGCGATCGGTCCGGATGGAATGGCGGTGTAGGAAGCCCATGAACCATCGGAGTTCTTTTTGCTTTCCCAGCGGATGAAACATTTCGGATGACCGGCGATGGAATCGTCCTGAGTGATCTTCGGCGTACCGTAGTGATTGTAGTCGTAAGTGTAGCTGATGTCCGTGCTGCGGCAGTCTTCGAGTTCGATTTCAAAACCATGGCATTCGCTGCCGGTGTCATTGACACAGTCGAAATTGTTGATGCTGCCATAGGCGAGGCTCGCGCGGGCGGCGCCGACAAGCAGCGGAACGAGGCATGCGGCGTTCAGCCATGTGAGGCGGAGTTGGCGCAAGATCGTGGATCGGATTTTCATGATGTTGTTCGGGTTGAATTTGAGTAAAAGTTCAGTCGTCGTCGCCATGACGGGGTTTTTTGAAAGGTTCGATGTTTTCAAAAGCCGCAGGTCCGCCTTGGCTGACACCCACGCCGTGTTGATAAACCAACTGGCCGCCGTAATGGCCGGCTTCGAGCACGCACCACGAAGCTCCAAGCGAAACCGCTGCCGTGAGCGCCGCCGCGCCGCGCGAGAAAACCGGGAGATGTTTCATGGATAGTGCCACCGCTCCCGCCGTCAGCATGGCGATGATGGCCGCGTTCCGGGAACGTTCCGCCCACTCCTCGTGCTCCTTGAGAACCCGCTCCACTCCGGCTCCGGAGTGTTCAGCCTTCTCCTCTTCCTCATCGCCGGACCACGTCGCCGCGACCGCTCCCGCGGCGGCGAATGCAAGGATTGCGGCGGAAAACCAGGCAAGCGCCGCGCGAGGAAAAACCAAAGTGGCGACTGCTGTGACGGTGCCGAGAAGAATCAGAACGATCGGGAAATGCACGATGGCCGGATGCAGCGGATCGGGAAAACTCATCCCTTGAGCGTCACACGATGGAGCAAGATTTGCGAAGTCTTTTAGGATAAGAAATTTTTAAAGAAACAGGGGTTTGATCCCTGCGCTATGACTGCGACACTGAAAACCGTCACCATGAAAAACCAAACCATCGCCACGCTTTGCGGACTTTTCGCCACCCTGAACTTCGCCCATGCCGCCACGCTTGAAGTGGACAAGGGACGCAGCCGGATCCAAGTGGATGCCAAGGCCACCGGCCACAAGTTCACCGGCAATCTCAAGGACTACACGGCCAGCGTTTCGGGCGATGCCGCCTCGCTCAAGCCGGAGGGTTTCGAACTCAAGTGGAACTTCAAGGATCTCGATACCGACGACGCGAAGCGCGACGCGGAGATGATCAAGTGGCTGGGCGGTGGAAATCCCAAGGGCGGCTTCAAGTTCACCAAATCATGGACCGACAAGAACGGTGGCCAGCAAGGAACGGGGACGCTCACGATCCACGGTGTTTCCAAGGAGCTCAGCTTTCCCTACACCGTTAAAAAGGACGGCGACTGGGTAACCATCAGCGGCCAGGTGACGATGGACTATCAGAATTTCAGCCTGCCGATCATCCGCTCGATGGCGGTGATGACGGTGGATCCGCAACTCGTCGTGCGCTTCCATGTCGTCGGCAAGGTCAAGTGAGCAGCAACCCTTTTTCCAACAATCAAATGACTCCTGAATCATGGTGGAAACGGCGCGCCGGATGCGCGAAGGCGCTGATGGCGGGCAGTTTCGTCAACGGCATGGGCTCGATGCAGGGCGTTGAGCCGCGGTTGGCGGCGGCGCTGGGCGACATTCTCTCGCGGCCGGGTTCGCTGGTGCGCGCGGTGACCGCTTACCTCGTGGGCATCGAAATGGGCGTGGCCGAGGAAGCCGCGCGGGCGGTGGCCTGCGGCATCGAGTATCTGCACACGGCCTCGCTGGTTTTCGATGATCTTCCGGCGATGGACGACGCCCGCACCCGTCGTGGTGCTCCTTGTCCGCACGTGGTGCATGGCGAGGCGGTGGCGATGCTCGCCGCGCTGGCCATCATCAACCGCGGCTATGCCATGATCTGGCAGGGCATCCGCAGCGCTTCTCCCGCACGGCGCGAACGCGCCGGCGACTGGGTGGATGCGCGTCTCGGCCCCCGCGGCGTGATCGGCGGCCAGGCATTCGACCTGCGCGGATGGCGCGGCGAACAATCCGCCGCCGAAGTCAGCGAGGTGGCCGCCCGCAAGACTGGCGATCTGCTGCGCCTCACCTTGGTTCTTCCGGCCATCATCGGCCGCGGCACGGACCGTGAAATCCAGTTGCTCGACCGCATCGGCATGCTGCGCGGCCTCGCCTATCAGGCGGCGGACGATTTGAAGGACGTGCTCTGCCCGGAGGATGAAAGCGGCAAGACCGGCGGACGCGATGCGGAACTGGGTCGCCCGAATCTCATTCTGGCCGAAGGCTTTCAAGCGACCTTGCGGCGCTTCAAGCGGCTGCGCCAGACGGGAGACCGCGTGCAGGCCAAACTGCCGGGAGGAGACGAGCGGTGGGGAATGCTCGCGCCGCTGCGTGTGACCTTGCCGACCACTCCGCAAATGGTCATGGTTGCGGTCTAATACATCCCACGTCCGATGAGTCTCTGGAGAATGGTTTTCACCAACCTGCGCCGCCACCGCGTGCGCACGGCGATCGGTGCGGCGGGCATCGCGCTCGGCGTGGCGACAATGCTGAGCGTGGTCGGCCTGTTAGGTGGTGCGGTGAAAATGTTCGAGCGCATCCTGCAAAGCGATTCGGAGATGGTGGTGTTTGAGAAGAACGTGTCGGATTTGTTTTTCAGCAACGTGCCGGTGGGAGTGGCGGAGGAGTTGAAACAACAGCCGTTTGTGAAGGAGGCGCGGTCGGTTTTGTTCACGATCATCACCGCGCCGGAGCGCCCGGTGGTCACTTGTTTCGGCATCGAGGTTTCCGATCCGCGCCTCGGCAAGGGCGAATGGCTCGGTGGATCAGAGACAGATTTCATCGATGGCCGGGACGTCGTGGTGCTCGGCGAGCGTGCTGCGGATTTCCTCAACGCCAAGGCGGGCGGGAACATCGAACTCGGCCAGGGAACCTATCAGGTGGCGGGTGTGGTGCGGCTGGAAAATGGTTTTGAAAATGGCGGCGTGTTCATGCCACTGGGCACCTGCCAGCGCGCTTTTCACAAGGAAGGCGTGTCATCGGTCATCACCGTGGCGCTCGCGGAGGGCCATGAAGCCGCCGAAGTGAAACGCTGGATGGAACAAAATCACGGACGGCTGACCGCGCTGGAAAACGAGGAATTCAGTCGCAGCTACTCGCAGTTCAAGATCATGAAAACCACGGCCTGGGTGGTGGGCGGCTGCGCGTTTCTGTTAGGCGGGCTGAGCGTGACCAACACGATGATCCTTTCGGTCTTCGGCCGCATCAAGGAGTTGGCCATCGCGCGGGTCTGCGGGTTTTCCCGCGGCCAGGTGGCGCGGATGATTTTCGGTGAGTCGTTGTTGGTGTCCGCCATCGGCACGGCGCTCGGCTGGGGCCTTAGCACGGCGGGGCTACACGTGCTGCGGGCGGTGCCGCAGCTTCAGGGTTACATCGAACCGCGCATCGGCTGGGCGGAAGTGGCCGGCGCGCTTTCGCTGGCGGTCGTCACCGCGCTGGCCGGCGCGCTCTATCCGGCATGGTATGCCGCGAACCTCAAACCCGCGGAGGCACTGCGATTCGAATGAACCCGGCGGAAAACATGGAAGTGTGCGTCCAGGACGTGTGGAAGAGTTTCGACCGCGGCCGCATCGAAGTTCTCAAGGGTGTGACCCTGCAAGTGCCGAAAGGCGGAGTGGTCGCATTATGCGGAACATCCGGTTGCGGAAAATCCACGCTGCTCAATGTGATTTCCGGGCTGGAGGAAGTGGACCGCGGTTTGATCCGGGTGGCGGGTAAAGACGTGGTGGACGAGCTGACGCGCATTGATCTGCTGCGGCACCGCATCGGTTATGTGTTCCAGTTCCATCACCTCATGCCGGATCTCACACTCGCGGAAAACTGCATGGTGCCGGTGATCGCCGCGGGCGGAAAGCGTGCGGATGGGCTGGCACGCCTGCAAGAGTTAGCGAAGGCCACCGGCGTCGAGCATCGACTTGGCCAGCGGGTGCGCGAGCTTTCCGGCGGCGAACGCCAGCGCGGCGCTTTGGTGCGTGCGTTGATGAATGATCCGGAGCTGTTACTATGCGACGAACCGACCGGCGCGCTCGATGAGAAGAACCGCGAAACGGTGTTCGAGCTGTTGTTGGAGCTGGTCCGCTCACGCGGACGAACGCTGGTGCTTGCCACACATGATCCGGAACTCGCCAGCCGTTGCGACCGCACCGTGCGCATGCGCGACGGAAGAATCGAAGGGGAAGGAGTCTGATGGCCGGCGATCAATCCATGGTGCCAGTGGATGGCGCTCTCAAGCACGCGCTGGGCTGGCTCGTGTTTGGAAACGCGGTGGGGCTGTATCTGTCCCTTCTACTATTGTTTCCCAACCTTCAACTGGCACATTGGACCTACGGCCGCTGGGTGCCGGTGCATCTGAACGTGCAACTCTACGGCTGGACCTCGTTGCCGCTCGTCGCATGGCTGTTCTCAATCTATCAGGTGGACTCGTCGAAAGCCCGCGCATGGGCTCCCGCTTCGGTATGGGCGTGGACGGCGGCTATTGCGCTCGGCGTGTGGCATTGGCTCGGAGGAGAGACTTCCGGGAAAATTTTTCTCGATTGGAAAGGCGGCGCGCTGTGGGGATTCGTGGCGGCGCTGGTATTATTGTGGGGTGTGCTGGCGGCCGCATGGCGTGAGCGTTCGCATGATTGGAGCAAAATCCGGCGCATTTTCTCGCTTGCAGGATTGGCGGGACTCGCACTGGTTCCAGTCTCGTTGGTGTTCGCGGCATCTCCAGCCGTCTATCCGCCGGTGGATCGGACAACGGGCGGACCGACCGGTTCCAGCCTGTTAGGATCATCGCTGATCGTGGTGGGTTTGATGCTCATGCTGCCGAGGGTGACAGCGGTTTCCACGGGCAGCGTGAAATCCCGTGGTATCTGGATTTTCTTCGCGGTGTCCTGGCTGGTGTTCGGTGTGACGGAGGCGATGGGCGGCACGCATTTCCAGGCCGTGCAGATCGGAGCGATGTTGTTGCTGTTGCCTTGGGTGTGGTGGCTGCCGCGTGAGTGGTCGCGTTTCGAGTGGCCGGATGGCAGCCGCGTGTGGCGCATTGCGATGTTCGCGTGGTGGGGTCTGCTCGTGGTGAGCGGACTGCTGATGTATCAACCCGGTGTATTGGATCATTTGAAATTCACGCAGGGATTGGTGGCGCACTCGCATCTGGCGATGGCGGGATTCACCACTTCGTTCTGCGCCTTGCTGCTGGTGCTGTTGACGGGGAAACGAATCGGCAGCGGATGGTCGGTGGCGGTGTGGCACGTTGCGGCGCTGGCAATGATCGTGGTTCTCGCCGTGATGGGCTGGCGCGAGGGCGATGGACCGTCGTGGATGCTGGGAAATCCGGCGTGGCGCGAATGGGGACTGGCTTTGCGCAGCGTTTGTGGGCTCTTGATGTTATGGGTTTCTATGGTTTGGTTTCTGGAACGGAGGGCGACATGACAAAGACACGGTTTTTGAAATTCTGGAGTATGGCGGTGGGGTCGATGGATGCTCTGACCGGGTTGTTGCTGATCTTCGCGCCGGCTTTGGTTTTGCGCCTGCTGAAGATCGATTCTCCATCTCCGGACGCGATGGTTTATCTAAGCTGGATCGGGGTGTTTGTGATGGCGGTGGGCTTGAGTTATGGTTTCGCACTGGGCAAGCGGCGTGGTGCGGGTGAGGCGGTGTGGATGTTCACGGCACTGGTCCGGATCCTGGTGGCGGTGTATCTCACCGTTCAGATTACGAAGGGAGACATGGCCACGACTTGGGCGGTGGTGGCCTTTTCGGATGGGTTGGTGGCCATGGTGCAGATGGTGATCTTGCGCAAAGGCTGGTGGAGGGAGGGGCAAAGGTGAATCGGATTGCCTTGCGTGCCGCGCTCGCGGTGGCTGCGGTGTATGGGTATTTCCTTATTTTTGCGCAGTTTTCCTTTGTTGAACTGCTGCGTGCTGCGGGCATCGGAGTGGATCTGGAGAAAGCGGTGCTCGGAGCGATGGCGGCCGCGGGAATCGCCGGAGGTTTTCTAACAGCCTGGCGCGGGGTTTCGCCGGTGCGGGTAAGAGTGGCTCTCGGAGTGGCGGCTTTGGCGACAGCGCTCGCGCCGCTGGTTTCTGGAACGGCGGGTTTCATCGCGATCGCCTTGGTGACGGGCGCGGCACTCGGCGTCGCCACGGTGGGTTTGTCCGCTCTGCTACCCGCGTGGTGTGGAGTGGCTTGGGTGGGGGTTGGCACAGGGCTTGGTTATGCCTTCTGCAACGTGCCTGCGGTGTTCCTGCAAACGCCTCCAGGTCAGGCATGGATCGGTGCGGGGCTTGCGGTGGCTGGGGTAGTCGCAATGCCCACGGAAACCCGTTGGAAGTTTTCGGGTGGGACGAAAGTCTTTCCGTTTTGGAGCGCGGTGGTTTTGTTCACGGCGCTGGTGTGGATGGATTCGGCGGCATTTTTTATCATCCAGCATGCCGGGGATTTAAAATCGGGCACTTGGGGTGAGTCGCTGTTGTGGCGCAACGCCGCAGTGCATCTGGCGCTCGCCTGCGTGGCGGGTTGCTGGCTGGCGCGCGGCGGCGCGAAGTATTTGCCGGCCACGGCGTGGGTTCTGATAGCCGTGGCGGCGCTCATGGTGAACGACGGGTCCACCCGGCCTATCGCCGGTTGGTTCTATCCGGCCGGGGTTTCGCTTTACTCCGCGGCGCTGGTGGCATGGCCGGGGTGGTTCGCGGGAGCGAATGGCGTGAAACCCGCGGCATGGCGCGCGGCGTGGTTGTTTGCCATCGCCGGATGGTTTGGCTCCGCCAACGGCATCGGCATGGTGGAAACGCTGGAGCGTGTGCCGCCGGTGTTTGTGGCGGGAGCGGGTGTGCTGGTGGCGGCGGTGATGATTCTATCTAATTTAGGCCGATGGCGTGTTGTGTTTGCTGTGGTGGCTGTGGTGCTGGCCGGATGGATGGGTGGAAAGGGAAGCGAGCCTTTGCTTTCGTCAGCCGCAGAACGAGGGCGTCAGATCTATGTTTCCGAAGGCTGCATTCACTGCCACTCGCAATACGTCCGACCTGGATCGGCCGACGAACAGATCTGGGGTCCGGCGCGTAAGATGGAGGAGGTCTTGAAAGACGAACCCGTGCTCATCGGCAACCGCCGCCAGGGGCCGGATCTAACAAACGTTGGAGCCCGACGCTCGGAAGCATGGCTCAGGGCGCATTTCATCGATCCGCGCGCTATGGTTCCTGGCAGCCCGATGCCTTCCTACGCGCATCTTTTTGAGGATGGCCGCGGAGATGACCTGGTGCGCTACCTCAAGGAATCCGGGGTGGGTGCGACGGCAAATGTCATGGCGCGGGCTGCAGAATGGAAACCTGTGCCAAGCTCCGTGCAGGATGCCCGGGCCTCGGGCAAGGCGCTGTTTGCCACGTGCTGTGCGGCTTGTCATGGCGCGGAGGGTTATGGCGATGGGCTCTTGGCAGGACTATTCATCCGGCCACCGGCAAATCTCGTGCAAGGCCCGTTCATATGGACGGCGGCGGGTTCGGAGCAAGAGCTGCGTGTCGCGCGTGCCATCAAGTTCGGTATCGTTGGAACGGATATGCCGGGACACGAGGTGCTGACGGATGCGCAGGTGAATGCCTTGGTGAAGGAAGTGCTGAAACTGCGAACCTGCAGCGGCGGTCCATGACAGTCGCTGTGTCAGCGGTGGTCACAGACCTCCGCTACAGGTTGAATATGCCATGATTGGCCGATGGCACCAATGATGAAGTCGTCTGTGGCGATGCCGTGTTTTTCCAAGGCGGAGGCCAGACGCAGCGGCGGTTCGCCGAGCGGTTCGTCGGTGAGACGGAAGGTGCCCCAGTGCATGGCTACTGCGCGGCGGCAGCGTGTTTCGAGAAACACCTGTGCGGCTTCTTCCGGATTGAGATGCATCGAACGCATGATATGGCGCGGTTGGTAGGCACCGATGGGAATCATGCCGAAGTCGATGGGGCCGAAGCGTTCGCCGATTTCCCGGAAGACTTCGCAGTAGCCGCTGTCTCCGGCATGCCAAAGTTTACAGGATGCCCCGTCTAACAGCCATCCGCACCAATGCGCCAGGTTTTTGTCCCACAGGCTGCGTGCGGAGAAGTGCTGGGCAGGGGTTGCTGTGAGATTCAGGCCAGTGGTGATTTGCCGGGTTTCAAACCAAGGAATCTCAGTGACCTCCTTGAAGCCTTTGCGTCTGAGCCACTCGGCGTGACCCTCCGGGACGTAGAGCGGCAGATGTCTTCCCAAGCGACGGAGGGTTGGCAGGTCGAGGTGGTCGTAGTGCGAGTGCGTCAGCAACACCGCATGGATCTGCGGGAGATCCTGCAATCCGCAAGGCGGGGGAGAGAGCCTGCGCAATGATGGCAGTGGCAGTGGCGTGCAGTGGTTGGAAAAAACCGGGTCCACCAGCAACGAGACGCCGGCACCTTGCAGCAGGAAGGAGGCGTGGCCCAGCCATGAGATCTGCCAGCCTTCGGTGGGTCGAGTTGCGATGTCCTGCGGATTGAGAGGACTCCGCGCAGCCGGAGTGTCCGGTGCATCGGGAAACAACGGCTTCTCAAGTGGCGGCAGTCCGAGCTTCCAGCGCAGGATTTCTGAGAAGCCGTGCTCGTCGTGAGCCCACGGATTTCGGAATGACTTGGGGCGCATGATGATGAATGGAGCGCCGCTGGCCTGACCGACGATCAACGCAGCAGTGCGAGGATCGGCTGCGGCCAGATGCCGAAAACGAGGGTGGCCAGCGTGAGTGCTGCGACACAGGCTTTGCTGATGACGGGAAGCGTGACGGGCTGTCGGTCAGCAGGCTCCGCCCACCACATGGCGCGGACGACCTTGAGGTAGTAGTAGAAACCGGCGGCTGCGGCGATGAAGGCGACGCCCACGCCCGCCCACAGGCCGGCTTCCACGGCGAGTGAGAAGACAAAGAACTTGCCGATGAAGCCGGCGGTGAGCGGCATACCTGCCAGTGCGGCTAACAGAATGGTGAGCGCCAGCGCGAGGGTTGGGTTGCTTTTGCCAAGTCCGTTGAAGTCGCTGATGTTTTCGCCATCGCGCTGGATGCGGACTTGGGCGAGGACGAAGAAGACGCCGAGCGTCATGATCAGATAGGTGGCGAGGTAGAGTGAGACGACTTGCACGGAACCGAGCGAGTTTTCTTCCGGCGGAGTCCCGCAGGCGAGAGCGAGCAGCAGGAATCCGGCATGGGCTATGGAGGAATAGCCGAGCAGGCGCTTGAAGTTCGTTTGCGGAATGGCGGCCAGGTTTCCGAACAGCAGGGTGGCGATGGCCAGTATGATCAAGAGCTTGAGCACCGGGCCGCGGGTGAGGTCGCTGGCGAGGAAGGGTTCGAGGAAACGCACCAACAGGATGAAGCCCGCTGCCTTGGAGCCGACGGATAGGAAGGCGGTGACCGGTGTGGGCGCGCCCTGATAGACATCCGGAATCCAGACCTGCATGGGCACGGCACCGATCTTGAAGGCGAGGCCGACCATCACGAGGGCGATGCCGAAGAGAAGAGGAGCGGGATTTGAAATTTGAAATTTGAAATTTGAAATTTCAGAGAGGCTCATCGTGCCGGTGGTGCCATAGACCCAGGCGATGCCATAGACGAGGAAGCCGGTGCTGAGCGCGCCGAGGATGAGGTATTTCACTCCCGCTTCGAGCGAGCCGACGTTGCGGCGCATGTAGGCTACGAGGATGTAGAAGGTGACGGTGACGAGTTCGAGCGCGACGAAGGCTCCGGCCAGATCCTTGGCGGAGGCGAGCCACATCATGCCGGCGCAGGCGAATACGGGGAGGGCGTAAAACTCGCCGGTGCCATTCTCAGAACCCGCATGCTCGGTGAAACGGGCGAGGATCTTGCGGTAGTCTATGGACATCAGCACCACAAGGAGCGTGGTGACCAGAGCGAAGATCTTGTAGAAGCGGGCGAGGGAATCGAATTGATAGAAGTTCCACAACGGCCACTTTGCCCAGGCGGAACCGGGCTTGGCTTCCGGGCCGATGGCGATGGTGGTGATGAAAAGAACGGCACCGAGACCGATGGCGGCGGCGATGCCGACCCAGGCCTTGCTCTTCGATGGAACAAAGGCTTCGGCGAGCAGCAGTGCGAGGCCGAGGGTGACGGTGAGGGCTTCTAGATAATAAGCGGGCATGGGAGAAAAATGTAAGATCGGTCGGATAAGACTGATTGGTTGGATCAGTCGGATCTTCTAACGTAGAAGGTTGAGCAAGAGGTTCGGATAGAGCCCGACGCAGAGCAGGGGAATGGCCAGCAGCAGGGCCGGGATGCGGTCGGCGAGGGTGAGGTCCGGCGCGTTGCGGGTAGCATCGACGGGCGGTCCATGGAACATGCCGCGGAAGGCACGCAGCATGTAAACGGCGGAGATGACCACGCCCCAGATGGCAAAGATGCAGGTGATTTGCAGGGCATCCAGTCCATTGGCCGGAGTGTATTGCTGGAAGGCGGAGAGGAAGACGAAGACTTCGCCGACGAAGTTGGCGGAAACGGTGAGGCCCATCGCGGTGAAGGCGGCGAAGCCGACGGTGAAGGCGAGCGCCGGGGCGGATTTCGCAAGGCCGCCGAGATCGGCGAAGTCGAGAGAACCGGTGGCGCGCTCGATGCGGTCGGCAAGTCCGAAGAGCAAGGCCACCGAGACACCGTGGGCGAACATGAGCAGCACGGCGGCGGGGATGCCGAGCGTATTCTCCGGACTGGAGATGGCGGCGGCGATGCCGAGGAAGATGTAGCCCATGTGCATGACCGAAGCGCTGCCGAGCATCGAGTCGAAACGTTTTTGGGAAATGGTGACCATGCCACACCACAGCAGGTTGCCAAGCAGCAGCACTAACAGCACACCCAGCCATGCCTGCATGCCTTCCGGGACGATCGGCAGCGCGACGCGGATCAAGCCGTAGAGACCGAATTTCTTGAGCACTCCAGCATGCAGCATGGCGACCGGCGCGGGTGCGCTGGCATAGGCGGGAGCCGCCCAGGAGTGCATCGGGAAAAGCGAGACCAGCGAACCAAAGCCGACGATCAACAATGCGGCGATGGATTTCTGTGTGGCGGGATCAATGACCAGGCGGCCATCCTTGGCCATCGCCACCATTTCGGGCATGTCGAAGGTGCCGGCGAGATTCGCCAGCCAGACCAAGCCGGCGAGCAGGACGATGGATCCGAGCGAGAGATAAATGGTGATCTTCCATGCAATCGCCTGGCGGTCGCCGCGCCCGAGGATGCCGATCATCAGGAAGGATGGGATCAGCGCGAGTTCGTGGAAGGCGAAGAAGAAGAACAGATCGGTGGATGCGAAGGCGCCGATGGCTCCGGCGGCGATGAGAAGAATGGAAGAGTAGTAGAGTTTTTCACGACCCTCCGGCGCACGTGCGTTCAGCGTGGCGGCGAGCGTGACGAGCACCGAAAGCGCGATCATCACCGCGCTGATGCCGTCCTGCATGCCGAAGGAGAGGTTGAGCGCGGGTTTTTCAAGCACCGGGACTGAGAAGGACCAGCAGGCGCATTTCCACGAAAACGCGGCCCACAGGCCGAGCGCGAGATTGGCCCCGGCGGCGGCGATGGATGTCTGGCGCGCCGGTGCGCCCAGCATGACGGCGACGGCGGCGATGATTGGTAGAAAAACAAGGATGCTTAGCATGACGGATGTGGAAAGTCGGTGGCTTCAGGGGGAGATCAGGGTGACTTTGGGAAAATAAGTCCGATAGCGTTTCAGATCGCGGGTAAGGATGGGGCAGCCGAGGATTTCGGCATGTGCTCCGATGAAAAAATCGGGCAGTGGGGACGTTTTCGTGCCGCCATTCGAGCGATACTGGCGGTATGCGCGGGCTGCGATAAAGAGACCGGATTTTGGAATTTCCCAGTAGTCGAGTTTCAGATCGTCAACGATTTCATCCACATAATCCTGCGTCGGAGCTCCGGTGCAAAGTTCCGCGTAAATCACGGGATTGATGAATGCGCCGTGGCCGCGATGTTGGCGGAGAGCGTCATCCGCAAGTGCGGCCCATGGTGAATCGTCAATCACGATGTCCAGAACAAGGTTGGTATCAATGATGACGGCCATGCGGTTTATTCTTCTCTGGTGAGAGCCATGATGGCGTCCGTTGTGATGCCGAGGTGTTTCCACTTTCCGCGTGCAGGAGACCGATAAGCTTCTCCTTGGAGCGAGAGCTCCGGTTCCGGATCAACTGTGTTGGCAAACGTTGCGCGGGTGAGGATGTCGCGCGCCTCGGCTTCCATCGATTTCCCATGCTGCGCCGCGATGACGCGCAGGCGCTGCTTCACCTGTTCGTCAAGGTTGCGGATGGTGAGGGTGGTGCTCATGCGGCGATGATTGCATTGATGGCGTTGCTGTCAATCTGGGAGCTTAGAGGAACACGATGAAATGGATGACGAGGATGACGCCGAGGCCGAAAGCGAAGGAGTAGGCTTGGAGTTGGCCGCCTTGGAGTTTGCGGAAGAGATCGCCGGCGCTGGCGGCACCGCGGCTGAGTCCGCCGACGAGCAGGCCGTTGATCAGGAGTTCGTCGAAAAAGTGCACTATTGCGGCGAAGGCGTCCTGGAAGTAGCGGACGACGAAGTTGTCGTAGATGCCATCGAAGTAGAAGCGGTTGCGGAAAAGCGGAATCGAGAGCGGATCGGATTCCTTGCCGCGATACAGGACGAATCCAGCACTGACGCCCAAGACCAGCGTGGCGATGGATGCGATGAGGACCGTGGTATTGGCGATGTGTTCCGGGCGTGTGGCGTTGAGTTTTTCGCTGACGAATCCGAAACCGGAAAAAATGGCGAGAATGGCGAGCACGGCCAGCGGGATCCACATCACAGGGCCTACCTCGTGGGCGTGCGAGGCGTCGTCTGAGCGCGGCTTGCCGAGAAAGGTGACCACGAAGGCGCGGGTCATGTAGAAGGCGGTGAGGAAGGCGACTCCCACGGCGATGGCGAAGAGGAACTTGTCGCCATGGAAGGCGGCGGCGAGGATTTCCTCCTTGGACCAGAAACCTGAGGTCACATAAGGCACTGCGATGAGTGCCGCCGTGCCTGCCGCGAAGCTCGCGGCGGTGACCGGCATTTTTCCTAACAGCCCGCCCATTTTCCAGATGTCCTGCTGGTGATGGCAGGCGAAAATGATGGCACCCGCGCCGAGGAAGAGCAGTGCCTTGAACCAGGCGTGTGTGTAGAGGTGGAACATGCCGGCCTCACCGGCGAGCAGGCCGACGGCCATGACCATGTAGCCAAGTTGTGATAGCGTGGAGTAGGCGAGGATGCGCTTGATGTCGTTTTGCTGCGTGGCCATCAGCGCGGAGAGCAGCGCGGTGAGTCCGCCGACCCATGCGATGGTGGTGCCGGCGAATCCCTCGAAGGCTTCGGCACCGATGGAAAGCTGGAGGCGGAAAAGCATATACACACCCGCAGCCACCATCGTTGCCGCGTGGATCAGCGCGGATGCGGGGGTGGGTCCTTCCATCGCATCCGGCAGCCAGACGTGGAGCGGGAGCTGGGCGGACTTGCCGATGGCTCCGCCGAAAATGCAGAGGATGGCGGCACCGAGCACACCTGCTGAAGCCTGCGCCACGCCGCCTGCATCTGCCCAGGATTTGAGCCCTTCGAAGGTGAGGCAGCCGGAGATGCCCCACAGCATCAGCACGCCGATCATGAAGGAGAAGTCACCGAGGCGGTTGCAGAGGAAGGCTTTTTTGCCGGCATCTGCGGCGCTGTCCTTGTGATACCAGTGGCTGATTAGCAGGTAGGAACTCAGGCCCACTAGCTCCCAAAAGATGAACATCATGATGAAGTTTTCCGAGAGCACGATGCCCGTCATCGAAAACATGAAGAGTCCGAGACCGCAGTAGTAGCGGTTCACCGCCTCGTCCTTCTTCATGTAGGCCAGCGAGAAAACATGCACCAAGAGCCCGACACCGGTCACCACCACCATCATGCCGGTGGATAAATGATCGAGCTTGAGGGCGATGTGGATATCAAGCCCGCCGACGTGGGCCCAGGAAAATCCGGCGCTGTCCGTGGTGCCGAGCAGCAAGAGCGAGATGACAAAACAAACACCCGACGCCGCCGTAGCCAGGTAAGGCACCACCGGGTTGCGGCGCAACACCAACTGGTTGAGCGCGGCAATCGCAATCGGCAGGTAGAAGAGAATCCAAGCGAGGTTCATAGGAAGTGGAACGTGATCAGTGAGCAGGAAGAATCCGGTGATTACTTTTTTCAGTTCGAAGTTTGATGTTCCTCAGCCCTTGAGGCTCGTCAGCTCGTCGGTGTGAATGGTTTGGCGGGAGCGGTAGAGTGCGACGATGATGGCGAGGCCGACGGCGACTTCGGCGGCGGCCACGGTGACGACGAAGAAGACAAGCATCTGGCCGTTGTAGTCCGGCAGGCCGTTGACGGGGTTGAAGCGCGAGAAGGCGACCAGGCTCAGGTTCGCGGCACTGAGCATCAGCTCAAGGCACATGAAGACGACGATGATATTGCGCCGGATCACCACGCCGGACAGGCCGATGGCGAAGAGCAGACCGGAGGCGAGGAGGTAGTCGTTGAGGGAAGCCATGGAAATGAAAATGTTGGATTCGTCCGATCAGTCCGATCCGACGGATTTTTTAGAGAGCACCACCACCCCCACCGTGGCGACGAGAAGCAGGACGCCGAGGATCTGGAAGGGCAGGTTGTATTGGGTGAAAAGCGTGTGGCCGATGAGGTGGACGTCGGGCAGGCGGCCGTCCTTGAGGGCGGCGGCGATTTTCGTGCCTTCGTTGAAATGGCCTGCTGCGGAGGCGAGCGCTTCAGCATCGAGCGGCGGGGCGATCTTGTCCGGTGTGCGCGAGAGAATACCGATGAGCTGGACGGCAAACGCGATGGCCAGGCCGATGCCGGCCGCGAGCGGAGCAAGCGCCTTGGCGCGTTTCTGCTCGTCCTTGAGGTCGAGCAGCATGATGATGAATAGGAACAGCACCATCACCGCGCCGGTATAGACGAGGATCTGGATGATCCCGACGAAGAATGCGCTCAGCCCGATGAACAAGCCGGCCAGTCCGACAAAACAAGTGACCACCGAAAGTGCGCTGGACACCGGGTTGCGGAAAGCAATCACCGCCGCTCCGCCGATGAGCATGATGGTGGAAAAAAGCCAGAAAAGATATGATGGCATTTGGGATTGAAGATTGTGGATTGAAGATTGTGGATTTCTCTAACCAATGACCAATGACTGATGACCGATGACTACTTCAGCTCATTCCACTTGTTGACGAGGCCGGTGCGCACGCCGCCGATCTCGTAGAGTTTCTTTTTGTCGTGCACCATGTCGGCGCGCTTGAGGCCGGTGATGAGGTAGTCCTTGCGCAGGAAGATGGCCTGCTCGGGACAGACTTCCTCGCACATGCCGCAGTAGATGCAGCGGATCATGTCGATATCGAATTCCTTCGGGCGTTTTTCCACTTTGGCCCACGGGTCGTCGGACGGAATTTCGCTCGGGACGATCCGGATCGCCTTGGGCGGGCAGATGAATTCGCAGAGTTGGCACGAGACACAGCGTTCGCGGCCCTGTTCGTCGGTGACCAGGGCGGGTGCACCGCGATAGTATTCCGGCAGGTGATCGTCCCAGCGTTGCTCGGGAAACTGCATGGTCACGCCGAGCCCGGAGGAGGCGAGGGAGTCGGCACCGGCGGACTTGTGGAGCAGCGACTTGATCGCGTGCTTCATCGTGAGGCAAAAGCCTTTGATGAGGGCTCCAAAGTAGATTTTCTCTCCGAAGTTGAGTTTGGGGCGCTGGACTTTGATGACGGCCATCGGCGGAATTGAATATTGGAAATTGATTGTTGAAGATTGAAAGAATCAGACGCGCAGCGGTTTCGGGTGTTCCTCGGAGACCTTGGCGACCCAGATGATGGCGGCGGTGACGGCGATGAGCAGGACGGCTCCGATGCCGATGATGGCGGCGGTGAGTTCCGGCGCGGCGATGATGAGTGCGGCGAGGAAGACATTGATGAGCGCGGCCTCGAAGAAGATCACCCAGCCGAGTTTCATGAGCTGGTCATAGCGGAAACGCGGCACCGTCCAGCGCACGAGGATGAAGAACAGGATGAAGGCGAGGAGCTTGGCGACGAAGATGCCGAGGTGGATGAGCCCGCCGAAGTGGAAGCCGCCGATGTGGAGTTTTGCAATGAGCGGATCCAAACCGAAACCAAGCGACCATCCGCCGAGGAAGAGGGTGACGATGAGCGCCGAGCCGATGACCATGGCGGCATATTCGCCCATGAAGAAGAGCGCAAATTTCATAGAGGAATACTCGGTGTGATAGCCGCCGACGAGTTCGGTCTCGCATTCGGGAAGGTCGAAGGGCATGCGGTTGGTTTCCGCGAAGATGGAGATGGTGAAGATGAGAAATGCGATGAACGCGGGGATCCAGAACAGCGCGGTTTGCACGTCGGGCAGGCCGAGGGTGCCGTTTTGCCATAGCGGAAGAAGCAGCCAGCCGTGGTCGGCCTGGTGCTGGACGATCCTGCCGAGGTTGAGTTCGCCGAAATACATCAGCACCGGGATGATCGAGAGGCCGAGGGCGATTTCGTAGGAAATCATCTGGGCGGTGGAGCGCACGCCGCCGATGAACGGGTATTTAGAGTTGGACGACCAGCCGGCGAGCGTGATGCCGTAAACGGTGAGAGAGGAAACCGCGAAAACAAACAGCGGGCCGACATCAAGATCCGCGATGACGAGTTTCTCGGTGTGGCCGAAGAGCGTGATGGGCGAACCGAATGGCACCACGCACACAGTGATGAGCGCGGGGGCGACGGTGAGGGCCGGTGCCAGCCAGTAGAAGGCCTTGCGGACGTAGTTGGGAGTGAAGTCCTCCTTGAGAAAAAGCTTCACACCGTCGGCCATCGGCTGGATGAGGCCGAAGAAGTGGAAGTCTTTCTTGAAGCCGAGCAAAGTGAGGGGAATGCCGGTGCGGTTGGGGCCGACACGGTCTTGGATGACGGCGCAGAAGCGACGCTCGAAATAGACCGAGATGGGCACGAGCGGCAGCACCACGCAGAACGTCAGCACGACGATTTTCACCACGATGATGGCGAGTTGGAAGAGGAGGTCGGGCACGGAGGCGGAGAAAGTTAGAAGTTATTGGTTGGAAGTTATCAGCTACCCATTGATCCGTCCTGCGGCTTTGGCGGCGCGTTCGTTGGCGAGGAGCGGGATCTGATAACCGGTGTCGAGAACTTGGGTGCCTTGATGGCCGATTTTCGAGAGGGTGAATCCGTTGAATTGCGGCACGGTTCCGGCCATGGCCTTGAAAACGTCCTCGATGTGGTGAACTTCATTCTTTTCACCGCTGAGGGCGAGGATCAGGTCTCGCAGGATCTCCCAATCGTCCTTCGCCTGGCCGGGCATTTCCACAGCGCGGTTGAGGCGTTGGAGGCGGCCGGAGAGGTTGACCATTGAACCGCGCTTTTCGGCGAAGGCGGCGGCGGGGAGCACCAGATGGGCGGCGAGCGCGGTGGGGTTGGCAAGGATCTGGGTTTGCAGGAGGAAATCCAGATTTGCGAGGTCGGAGAAATGGAAGCCGGCGTCACTGATGGGATCCTCGCCGAGGACGATGAGGGCTTTGATTTGTCCTGAGCGCACCCCTTCGCGGATGGCATCGAGTTTGGCGAAGGGATCCTCGGTTTCGAAAATCAGCTTCGCTCCGGTGGTGTTCGGGTTGCGGTCGGCGGCGATGAGCAGGGCGTCCGGATCGGCGAAACGGGGGACGAGCGAGAGGTGCGTGGTGCCGACTTCCGCGGCGAGGGTGCGGGTGAGGAAGAGTTCCTCGTTGGTCATGCGGCCAGAGGCGATAATCGCGATTTGCTGCGGTGGGACGGTTTTGATCCTTGCGGCGGCGGTTTTCAGGGCATCGGGCCATGAGAGCGGAAGATGCTGTGCTCCGTCCTTGGCGAGCGGTTCGGTGAAGCGCGCCTCGCCATCGATGTAGTGGAAGTTGAGACGGTGGGAATCCGGCATCCAGGTCGAGTTCACCTCGTCGTTCTGGCGCGGAGTGATGCGGTGGATGGTGTTGCCGCGGGTCCAGACGGTGATGTTGGTGCCGGTGCCGCAGTTGACGTCGATGGTCGGCGTTTCCTTGAGGAACCAGACGCGCATCTGGAAGCGGAAGTCGTTGGAGGTCAGCGCGCCGACCGGGCAGATGTCCGCGGTGTTGAGCGAGTAGTTCGAGTCCAGCAGGCGGTTCGGGTGGACTGTTAGAGTCGTGTGGGTGCCGCGTTGGGTGAAGCCGAGCACCGGGTCGCCGGCCACCTCGTCCATGAAGCGGATGCAGCGGCTGCACATGATGCAGCGCTCGTCGTCGAGCCGGATGCGCGGGCCGATGTCCACATTTTTCGGCTTCTTGACCTTCATGTCCACGAAGCGGGACTCGCCGCGGCCGTGTTCGACCGAGTGCTCCTGCAGGCGGCACTCGCCGGCCTGGTCGCAGATCGGGCAGTCGAGCGGGTGGTTGATGAGCAGAAACTCCATCACTCCCTCGCGGCATTTTTCCACGAGCTCGCCGGAGGTGCGGATGCCCATGTTTTCCGAAACCGTGTTGGCGCAGGCGATCACCGGGCGCGGCATCCAGCCGATGGGCTCGTAGCCGTTTTCGTCCCGCTGCGGTTCCTGGCCGGGCGCGCTGCGCGGCGGCATGCCCATCTGCACCAGGCACATCCGGCAGTTTCCTGGAGAGCTCAGCTTGGGATGGTAGCAGTAGTGGGGGACGATGGTGCCCGTTTTGCGGCAGGCCTCGATCATCCGGGTGCCTTTGGGAAATTGGTGCCAAACGCCGTCGATCTGCACGTTGACCATCCCTTTGGCGGCCGCAAGGTCTTTAGGCAGTGTGAGTTCCGTAGTGGCCGTTGGTGAGTCGCTCATGGCTTCAATGAAAAGCCGGACGCGGTGCGCAACTTTGTCCGGCGGGACGCGCGCGACTATGTCGGGAGCCTCCCGACGCCGCAAGCGTGCTTTGCGGAAAATTTGAGTGGCAATCGTGGCCTTGCGGCTACGGAACCCGGGTTCCATGCAACCTTGTCTCCGGTTCTGGTTCGGAGCCCTCGCAAACCCATCGCGCCAGTCTCCGGGCCATGCCGGGGGCAAAGATTGAGCCTTTCGAGCCCAGCCCGTTGAAAATCCAGTCGCCGTTTTCGAGCGGTCCGATCAACGGTTCGCTGCGCCGCAGGATCGGCCGCACTCCGGCTTCGTGGGCGAGCAATTCGAAATCTGCATTTCCGCCAAGCCTTGTGGCGATGGCCATGACCTTTTCTCTTCCTGCCTCGGTCGGTGTTTCGTCGAGCTGGTCCCACTCGTAGGTCGAGCCGGCTTTGAAATGCCCGTTGCCCACGGGCACCAGCCATCCGCCCGCGCCGATGCGGATGTGGTTTTCGTCCCACCCGGGGGCGCGCAGCGTGAGGATTTCGCCTTTGGCGCAGCGGTGCGCGCCAAGGCGTCCGCTGATCAACCCCGCCGCGCCATCACACCAGATGTGCCGGGCTTCGCCCTGTTCCGGCGCGATTTCCGCCTGCTGATAGATTCCGCGCTGGCGGAAAAACTCCCGTGAGCCATCGAGAAACGCGCGGGTATCGAGGCGGCCGCCGCCGCGGAGTTCCAGCGCGCCGATCCAGCCTTCGGCGGGAGGGGCGGGGGAGTTGTTGGAAAGCCAGCATGCGACATCCGGCCGGGCGGTCTTGGCGAGCATCTTGCTCCATTCCTTTGCCGAGTCCGCCAGCCGCAGGATCGGCAGCGGGTGCCACAAGGTGTTGTTTAACAAAACTTCCAGCCGGGAGTAAAACTCCAGCGCCTCGGGCAGGAAATCCGCGATTCCGGGCGTGGGTTCGAAATTTTTTCCGGTGACCGGGTTGATCAATCCCGCGGCCACGCGCGAACTGCCGCCGTGTTCGCGGTCCAGCAGCAGGAATTCCACGCTGCGGTTCCAGAATTCCCACGCGAGGCAGGTGCCCGCGAGGCCTTGGCCGACGATGACCCACGGCGCGCTCACTGCGGCATCAGCGCTGCGTTCGGATCGGCCCACTCCGGGTCATGGCCTTTGGCGTAGTTGAAGAGATGCTTGTGGACGTAGGGTTTGAAGTTCGCCCGTTCTTCCTTGGGGAGTTTGGCCAGCACGGCATCGTTGAGCGTGCGGGTGACCTTCTGCATCAGGTGGAGCGTCAGTTGGCGGCCCTTGCGGGCGCGCTGCACCTGCTTGTGGTTCAACTGCTCCACGGAGGTGTCCACCAGTTGGTGATTGGTGATGCCCCAGCGGTTCATCAATTCATCGAGTGGCTGGGCTCCGTGGTCGCGCGTGGCGTCTTGCATGGCGGCGGTGTAGCCGATCCAGGGGCCGCGTCTAAGCACAAAATCACCGGATTTCACCGCGTGCGAGCAAGCCGTCGATCAAAGCGCCGCGGGTGTCGATGCCGGTCATCGTCAGTTTGGCGGACGGTTGGGAAACGATCTCGCGCAGGCGCATCAGCGTGCGGCCGCCGGATTGGGCGTCGTAGCTGTTGAAGGCGATGGTGAAGCGCGCGTCGTCCGCCACGGGGGTGTCATGGTGTTTGAAGGAAAGCACCTCGCCATTCTGCGAGAGCATCAGCTCGAAGGGCCAGAGGATGCGGTCGGATGTGCGGATGCTGCGTTCTTCCTTGAGGATATCGATCAACTCGCGGGCACCGAGCTCGGCGGTGACGAGCAGGTTTTCGTAGGGCAGCAGTTTCCAGCAATCGCCCACGGTGAGGTCGCCCGGTTTCATGTCTCCGGTGCCGAAAGTGCCGTGAAACACGCCTTGCACCGGCGTCCGGTTGCGCTGGAGAGCCTCGGCGAAACACTCGCAGAACAAGCGGGCGAGAGGGTTGTCACGGCCGCCGGATTTGATGGGAGCGGTGACGGTGGCCACCTTGCGCGCGAGTTGCTCCGCGGCGGTTTTCATCTCCGGCGCGGCGGTATCCATCACTGTGGGGTCGAGTTCGAAACCGGCGTCCATCAAGACCGTTTGTGCGTCGCGGCCGATGAGTTTGCGGCTCGCGATATCGAAGGTGAGGTCCACCCGCCCGCAATGGATGCCGTGGTAGCTGGCTTGGGAACAGAGCACCTTGCCGACTTTCCACGACGGCTGGTCCTGATGCGTATGGCCCGCGAGGAATACGTCCACGCCCGGCGCGCTCTTGAGGATTTCCCGCACGGGGTTGGCGAAATCATCCTCGCGCCGCCAGCCCATGTGGCCCATCACGACGATGGCGTCCGCCTTTTCCGCCCGCGCCTCGGAGATCGAGCGCTGGAGTGCCTGGAGCGGGTGTTCCACCACCACGCCGCCCAGCGTCTGCGGATTGAGCCAGTAGGGGAGACCGGGAGTGATCAGGCCGATGAGCGCGATGCGAAAGCCGCCGACATCCTTCATCGTCCATGATCGCACGGATTTCCACGCTCCGCCGAGCGTGCCGGGCGGTTTTCCGCTCACGCGGATGTTGCCGCTGAGGATGGGGGATTTGGAAAGCGCGAGGTTTCTCTCAAGTGCCTCCGGGCCCCAGTCGAAGTCATGGTTTCCCAAGGCCCACGCGTCGTAGCCGAGCTGGTTGAAGAGCCCGATCATCAGCTTGCCTTGGTTGAGCAAACTCTCCGCCGTGCCCTGATAGACATCTCCGAGGTCCACCAGCAGCGAGTGCGGCGACTCGCGCCGCCACTGGCGGATGCAGGTGGCGCAGCGTGCGAAACCACCGACGTTTTCAACGCCCTCGTAAGTGCGGGTGGGCACGATGTGGCCGTGCAGGTCCGTGGTGTGGAAAATGGAAACCGTGCGGAACTTCTCAGTATCGGCCCGAATGCCCGCGGCAGCCGCTCCGAGCCACGCGCCCGCGCCGCGCAGAAAACACCGTCGGTTCATCCAATATCCATTCATCGCCGCGAACCTGACGCGGCCGCGGTTTGTGACAAGCATCGCTCGAAATTCGCCAAAAAAAATGCCAAAAAAAGTTAAGAAATGTGAAACACTTGGCCGTTTTCCATTGGAATATCAGGGTTTTGGCCGCTATCCGGCCTGGGTGGGTTTTTCTTGCCTCCTCATTAGCAGGCTTTTATGAACCGGGGCCCGCGCGTCGCAGCCGAATCTGCCGGCGGCGGGATGAACCCCAAGACAAAACACGATGAACCTGACCCGGAACTTCAACTCCGTGGCCCTGGCAATCGCCGGCGTCATGCTGCTCCCCGGTTGTGCGACAACCGGAAGCGCCAACTCCAAGAAACATGCCGATGGATCGCAATATGCGGTGAAGTCCGTCGAGCATGGCAAAGCTTCATGGTATTCCATCCGCACCAACCGCGGCACCAAGACCGCCAGCGGCCAGCGTCTCTGCGACAAGGGGGCCACAGCCGCCCACAAGACCCTGCCGATGGGCACCAAGGTGCGCGTCACCAACCAAGCCAACGGCAAGTCTGAAATCGTCACCATCAACGACCGCGGCCCCTTCATCCGCGGCCGTGTCATCGACCTGACCATCGGCAGCGCCGAGCGTCTTGGTTTCCGCCAGCGTGGCGTGGTGCCGGTGAAGGTGGAGGTTCTTGCCCATCCAAACACCAAGGATTGAGCAAACCCGGCGGCCTGCGCCAGAGGATGTCCGGTTTTTTTATCACGAGGACTCCAAGGCCATACGCAGGGATTCGAGTTCCTCCCAACGCTGATAGCGGCGGCTGACTTCCGCCTTGGCGGCGGCGAGTTCTTCCACCAGTGCCGGTATCTCCGCGAAATGCTTCGCTTGGAACTCCGGATCGTTGAGCCGGAGTTCCAGGAGCTCCACTGCCTGCTCGGCGGCGAGGATGATGCTCTCGATGCCTTCCAGTTCGCTGCGTTCCTTCAAGGTCAGTTTGCGCGGCTTGACGGCTGCGGAAGCCTTGCGGCGCGCCTCGGCGTCCCGCGCGGCAGCTTGGGCCTGGGCGCGCTGCGCCGCCTCGCGGGCGTGACGCTTTTCAAGATAATAGGAATAGTTTCCCGGCTGCACAAAGACGCCACCCTCTTCAAAAGCGATGATCTGATCGCAGATCCGGTCGAGGAAATAGCGGTCGTGGGAAACGCAGATCACCGAGCCATCGAAATCCGCGAGCGCTTCCTCCAGCATGCGCAGCGAGGGCAGGTC
>Ga0105090_10000200_pt1 | contig 27071 bp, 24 predicted proteins | sample PPLLak3March2015_FD_79110 | JGI IMG/M metagenome (GOLD analysis project Ga0105090, IMG submission 79110) | Freshwater sediment microbial communities from Prairie Pothole Lake near Jamestown, North Dakota, USA - PPLs Lake P7 Core (1) Depth... | ecosystem: Environmental > Aquatic > Freshwater >...
CGCTGCTCGTTGCGGAACCAGTCCCGCGTGCCGTGCGCGCTGTGCGTGAAGTAGTCGATCTCGCCGAGCAGCGGCCCGTACTGGTGGTCGAAGCCGCGCTGCATCGGCCAGTACTTGCGGTCGGCGTGCCCGAGGTGCCACTTGCCGACGATGGCCGTCTTGTAGCCCACCGACCGCAGCGCCTGCGGCAGCAGCCACTCGTCCGTCGCCAGGCCATAGGTTCCCGCCGACGGGATCACCAGGGTCTGCAGGCCATATCGATGCGGATAGCGTCCCGTCATGAGCGCTGCGCGCGACGGCGTGCACATGGGTTGCGCGTAGAACTGCTCGAGCCGCACGCCTTCGCGGGCCAGCTGGTCGAGGTTGGGCGTGCGGATGTCAGAGCCGTGGAAGCCGACGTCCTTCCAGCCCTGGTCGTCGGCGAGGATGTACACGATGTTGGGCGGCGGCGCGTCTGGCCCGGACGGTGCCGCGCATGCCAGGTGGGTCGCCAGCAGGGCGGCAATGACGGCGCATGCGGGGCGCAGGTGGGTCACGGGCAGGTCTCCTCGAGATTGAAGCGCTGGATCGAAGCGGGCGCGGTACGAAGGCCCAGCTGCGCGGTTCAGCCCGCTTCGCTCATGCAAGGCTCGGGGTGCGTGCGCTCGTGTTCGACTTGCTTGAGCAGGTCGAGTGCCACGTCGATGATCATATCTTCCTGGCCGCCGACCATGTGGCGGCGGCCAAGTTCCACCAGGATGTCGACGGTCTTGAGGCCGTACTTGCGGGCCGCGGCCTCGCTGTGGCGCAGGAAGCTGCTATAGACCCCCGCATACCCGAGCGCCAGCGTCTCGCGGTCCACCCGCACCGGGCGATCCTGCAGCGGGCGCACGATGTCGTCCGCGGCGTCCATCAACCGATACAGGTCGCAGCCGTGGTTCCAGCCAAGGCGCGTTGCGGCGGCGATGAACACCTCGAGCGGTGCATTGCCGGCGCCGGCGCCCATGCCTGCCAGGCTGGCGTCGATGCGATCGCAGCCTTCCTCGACCGCGACGATGCTGTTGGCGACACCCAGGCTCAGGTTGTGATGCGCATGGATGCCGGTCTCCGTCTCGGGCTTGAGGGTGTCCTTGAAAGCCCTGAACCGATCGCGCACGTCGTTCATGCCGAGCGCGCCGCCGGAATCGACGACGTAGCAGCAGGTGGCGCCATAGCTCTCCATCAGCCTGGCCTGCTCGGCCAGGCCCCGGGGCGTCTGCATGTGGCTCATCATCAGGAAGCCCACCGCCTCCATGCCGAGGTGGCGCGCGTACTCGATGTGCTGGCGCGAGATGTCCGCTTCGGTGCAGTGCGTGGCCACGCGCACGATGCGGGCCCCCGCGTCGTAGGCAGCCTTGAGGTCGTGCACGGTGCCTATGCCCGGCAGCAGCAGTGTGGCGATCCGGGCGTGCTTGACCACGCCTGCCACGGCCTCGATCCATTCGACGTCGCTGTGGGCGCCGAAGCCATAGTTGAAGCTGCCGCCCTGCAGGCCGTCGCCGTGCGCGACTTCGATCGAGTCGACGCGGGCCTCGTCGAGCGCGCGCGCGATCTGGCGCGCCTGCTCGACCGTGTACTGGTGGCGGATGGCGTGGCTGCCGTCGCGGAGCGTCACGTCGGAGATGTAGAGCTTCTTGTTCACGCCAGTTTCCTTGATGCGGCGACGGCGGCGGTCATGCGCGCGGCCATGCGTTCGGCCGTGCGCAGCGCGGCGCTGGTCATGATGTCCAGGTTGCCCGCGTAGGCCGGCAGGTAGTGCGCGGCGCCCTCGACCTCGAGGAAGACGCTCGTCTTGAGGCCCGTCATGCGCGGCCCGACGCCGGGGATGTTGAGCGGCAACGAGCTCTCGATGCGGTCGAACTGCACGTGCTGCTTGAGCCGGTAACCGGGCACGTATTCCTGCACCGTGCGGGCCATCCGTTCGATCGAGTCGGCGACCGAGCCTTCGTCGGCGAACTCGCTGAGCGTGTAGACGGTGTCGCGCATGATCAGCGGGGGCTCGGCCGGGTTGAGGACGATGATGGCCTTGCCCCGGGCCGCGCCGCCCACGGTCTCGATGGCCCGGGCCGTGGTCTCGGTGAACTCGTCGATGTTGGCGCGCGTGCCGGGGCCCGCGCTGCGGCTGGAGATCGACGCGACGATCTCGCCGTAGTGGACTTTCGCTACTCGCGAGACGGCGGCCACCATGGGAATCGTCGCCTGCCCGCCGCAGGTGACCATGTTGACGTTGCACGCGTCGAGATGCGTGTCGCCGTTCACCACGGGGATGCAGTACGGGCCGATGGCCGCGGGGGTCAGGTCGATGAGTCGGATGTCGGGCCGCAGGGCGCGCAGGAACGCGTCGTTCCTCACGTGGGCCGATGCCGAGGTGGCGTCGAACACGAAGTCGATGTCGCCGAACACGGGCAACCGGGCCAGGCCCTCGACCCCTTCGTGCGTCGTCGCCACGCCCATGCGGGCGGCACGCGCCAGCCCGTCCGAGGCGGGATCGATGCCGACCATCGCGCCCATCTCGATGCGCTGGCCGTGGCGCAGGATCTTGATCATCAGGTCCGTGCCGATGTTGCCGCTGCCGATGATGGCGGCCTTGAGCTTGGCATCCACGTGACTCTCCTCAGGCCATGCGACAGGAAACCGTGCCGAGCGCGCCGATCGACGCGTGCAGGCGGTCGCCTGCCTGCACCGGCACCATGGCGCCGAGCGCGCCCGACAGGATGATTTCGCCGGCACGCAGGCCCTGGCCGCAGTCGGCCATGGTGCGTGCGAGCCAGTAAGCGGCCCGCAGCGGATGGCCCATGCAGGCCGCCCCGCTGCCGGTCGACGCGACCTCGCCGTTGCGGGTCATTTCCATCCCGAGTCCCGCCAGTTGCAGCGCGCCGATGGCCACGGGCTGGTCACCGAGCACGTACAGGCCGCAGGAGGCGTTGTCGGCAACGGTGTCCACGAGGGTGATCTTCCAGTCGGTGATCGCGCTGTCGACGATCTCGAGTGCCGGCAGCGCATAGGCAAGCGCGGCCACGAATTCGCCCCAGCTGGGTATCGCGCCGGACAGGTCGCGGCCGACGACGAACGCTATCTCGGCCTCGACCTTCGGTTGCAGCAGGCGTGCGACTGGCACGTCCTGTCCGTCCAGGAACTCCATGTCGTCGAACAGCACCCCGAAATCGGGCTGATCAACGCCGAGCTGGCGCTGGACCGCCTCCGAGGTGAGTCCGACCTTCTTGCCCACCACGCGCCGACCACCGGCGACCGCGGCCCGGGTGTTGACCTCCGCGACGGCGTACGCCGCTGCCAGGCCCGCGATCCCGTATGTCTGCGAAACCGGTGCGATCGTCCGTCGCAAGGCGCGAGCCTCGCGCAGTGCCGCCGCGGCCGCGAGGATGTTGGCCGCTCCACCGCCGTCCGGCCCTTGAGTCATGCTCGCCGTGGTCATGCTGCCAATCTCCTCGTCACGTGGGGAAGTTCGCCGGCCTCGACGGCGCCAAAGACGAACCGGTCAGGCCTCACGATGGCCACGTGGCCGATGCCGTGACCGCGCGAGCGCAGCCACGCCAGCAGCTGTCCCGAGACGTCCTCGACCTCGACCAGTCCCTCGGGGCGCGCGCGGGCCGCCTCGCCCTGGGGGCGGCCGCCGAACGGATAGATCGTCACGAAGCGGGCCTCGAGCCGCTGCCAGGTGGCGAGGTCGTCCGCCGTCATCGACCGGCGTGGATCGATGCCGATGCCGACCAGCGCGAACCCCGTGCCCAGCAGGTCATCCAGGCGCTGCTCGCGACCGTCCGGCCCTTTCACGCACGGCTGGGGCAAGAGCCGTCCGGCCGCCCTGCGCCACAGGCTCCGCGGCAGGCCGAAGTAGCTGCCGTTGGCATAGGAAGGCTGCGGAACGAAGGTGCCCTCGCGCAGGTAACACCGCAGGCCGGGGGTCGCGAGCGCAGTCCGCGTCAGCACGTTGCGCAGCCACGCCTTGACCGGGTTCGCCGTGGACACGAAGTCCTTCATCCCCACGGCCGTGCGGATCATGCTGCGCACATGCGGCAGGCGCTCGCTCTGGTACGTGTCGAGCAGCGCGTCGGAGGCGGATCCGGCCAGCACCGCGTCGAGCTTCCACGCCAGGTTGAAGGCGTCGCGCACGCCGGCATTCATGCCCTGGCCGATGAACTGCGGCGTCATGTGGGCGGCGTCGCCGGCCAGGAACACGCGGCCGTCGCGCCATCGCTCGGCAATCAGCGCGTTGAACGTGTAGACGAGGTTGCGCAGGACTTCGACCTTGTCGGGGTCGACGTGCTTCGCGAGGTGGCTGCGCACGGTGGCGGGGTCGAGCATGTACTCACGGGTCTGGCCCGGCATGAGCATGAATTCGAAGCGGTGGTGTCCACCGGGCTGGACGCAGCTGACCGTCGGGCACTGGGGATCACAGACGAAGCTGAAGTAGGGAAGGTGGCGCAGCGCGTCCTCGCCGTCCTTCTGGCGGATGTCGACGACCAGCCAAGGGTTCGGGAAGCTCCTGCCCGTCATCTTGATGCCGAGCTGCGCGCGAACTGCGCTGCGACCACCGTCGCAGCCGACGAGGTAGCGCGCCCGCACCGCGGTGCCGGCCGGCAGGGCGGCTTGTGTTCCCGCCCCGATCGCGCCGTATCGGCAACCCTCGGATTCGACGTGATGCACGACTACGCCGTGCCGATCCTGTTCGAAGCCCTGCAATTCCCGGCCGCGCTGCACCCGCACGTTCGGGTGACGCGCCAGTGCCTCCGCCAGGCGCGTCTCGAGATGCGGCTGGTAGAAGAAATTGAGCGACGGCCAGCCGAAGGGGCGGCGGCTGTCCAGGATCTGCATGAGCACCGAACCGTCCGGCAGCACCATCTGCACCGGGCAATCGGTCAGCATCTGCGCCGCCAGGTCGTCGGCGACACCGAACGACTGGAAGATGCGCATGCACTCGTCGTCGGTGTAGACGGCGCGCGCATTGCCGTAGAACTCGGGTTCACGCTCCAGCACGAGCACGCTGCGGCCGCGCTGCCCGAGGAGGTGTGCGAGCGTCAGGCCCGTCGGCCCAAGGCCGGCAATGACGACGTCGAAGTCGAAGGTACCAGGCGCGGCGCTCATCGCGGTGTCCTCACAGCGGGCATGACGGCGGGCATGAATTCCGGTCGGGCGAGCGATGCCAGGCCGCGCGCCGCGCGCTGGATGCGGGTGAGCGCGTCGAGATTCATCGGCTGATGCCCCCACAGGCTGATGCCGTGGTACCTCGCGACCTGCCAGGCGCTCTCGTCCTGCACCGTGATCGGGTTCCAGCCGAGCTCGATTTCGAACCCTGACGGACTCTCGACATAGAAGGAGAGCTCCCGGTCGTTGGGGTGCTGGCCGATCCCGTTCGCCAGCCGGTAGCCGAGCGTGCGGCAACGCACGTACGCTTCAGTGACGTCCTCGAGCGTGACGGCCTGCAGGTTGAGGTGGTGGATCCGGGTGCGGATCGGGTCCAGTCGCAGGGATCGCGTCGCGGCGATCGCGATCGAGTGGTGCCGCTCGTTCAGGCGCAGGAACGTGAAGTCGAAGCCGAGGCCGTCGAGGCGGTCCTCGATGTGGTCGGATATGCGCGCGTCGAAGATCGACTGCCAGAAGGCGAGGAACGCGCCCGGCTCGCGCGACGTGATCGCGACGTGGCCCATGCCGCTGGCGCCGGTGATGAAGCCGCGGGTCGTCATGCGCAGCGGGCCCGCGGCGAGCAGCGGCGTGGTGAACAGCTCGATCGACAGGCGCTTCGGCCCGGTGAACTGCCAGTAGCGCTCGACGCCGCGCAGCCGGGCCCCCTCCGGATCGCCCGGGTTCACCGTGATGCCCTGCGCCGCCAGCCGGGCGACGATCTCCTGCAGCGTGTCGTGGTCGTCCACCTGCCAGGCCAGTGCGGTGACGTCCTCGGCGGGACCGTCGACGACGATCAGCCGGCGGCTGTGTCCGTCGATCCGGAAAGCAGCGACGTCCCCCGGGGACTCCTCCAGGTGCAGGCCGAGGCCGTCGGCGCCGAAGTGCCGCCACTCGTCCATGCGAAGCGACTCGACGAGCACATAGCCGAGACGGACCCGGCCGAAGATGTCCCTGGTCATGGTGTGGTGGCTCCGACGTCTGGCCGCGCAAGGAAGGCCGTAGTGACGGCGTTGAACTCGTCGGCCCGTTCCCACTGCACCCAATGTCCGGTGCGGCTGAAGAGGTACAGGTCGCAACACGGCATGCGCCGCTGCAGGGACGCGCCTCCGCTCGGGCGGTTGACTCGGTCCTCGGTGCCCCACAACACCAGCGTCGGCGTCTCGAGTCGCGCGAGACGCGGATCACGCGTGACGTCGAGGCGGACGAGTGCCGACCAGCCCTTGGGGCGGCGCAGCGGGGGGCTCGCCACGACCTCCGGGTCGATGCTCGCCTCGAACCGCTGGCGGACCAGGTCGTCGCCGACTGCGCGGCCATCGAAGACGAGGTAGTCCCGGATGAACGTCCGCATCTTCTCGACGGTCGGGCCCTCGCCATCGTAGTAGCCGAGCAACTGCTTCAGCCCTGCCGTGGGCAGCCGGCGGCTCGCGTCGATGCCACCGGGGCCCATCAGCACCAGGCTGGAGACCCGGTCGGGGCGCTCGAGCGCCATGCGCAACGCGCAGGCGCCGCCCAGCGAATTGCCGATCACGGCGACACGACGGATGCCGAGCTCGTCGAGCAGGCCGAGCATCGACTGCGCGAGATCCCCGAAGGGGTCGGCGTGGCTCACGCCCTTGGTCGACTTGCCGTAGCCGGGCAGGTCGGGCACGAGCACGCGGAACCGGCGGGCGAGGGCGGCGATGTTGCGCGAGTAGTTCGAGACGCCGGACGCCCCCGGTCCGCCGCCATGCAGCATCAGTACTGGCGGCCCGTCGCCCGCCTCGCCGAGGTGGATCGTGCGTGCACCGACGGTCACCGTTCTCGTCGCGAGCCCATCGGCCCGCTGCTGGTCGTTCATTCGTGCTTCCCCCTGCAATGGGAGCGCATCCTAAAGTCATAATGACGACAATGTCAAGTTGACGGAACGTTCAATACGGCGTGACCGGGGCGTCCGGCTGTGCGAGACTGTGGGGCGGCAGGAGGAGGCTGGGTCCGACATGGAGCACAACGATCACCGGACGCGGGTCGGCGCGGAGCGACGGCACCGCATGCGCCTGCGGCTCGTCGAAAGCGCGCTGCGCGTGTTCGCCGAAAAGGGCCTCGACACCGCGATGATCGACGACGTGATCGCCGCCGCCGGCGTGTCGCGCGGCACGTTCTACAACTATTTCCGCACCGAGGCCGAGCTGGTCGCGGCGGTCAGCGGCGAGCTCACCACCGAGACGGTGGAATGCATCGAGTCCGCGGTGGTTCACCTGCCCAACCCGGCCGAGCGCGTTGCGCGCGGCCTGCGGCTGTACCTCGGCGCCGCGGCAAGGTTCCCCCTGTTCGCGCGGTTCACGTCGCAGGCCGGCTTCGCGGTCACGAGCCCGAACCACCGCCTGCTCGAGTACCTGCCGCGCCACATCACCGAAGGCGTGAAGCTGGGCCGGATGGACGTCCCCGACGTGTCGCTGGCCGTGGACCTGATCGTCGGCGCAACCCTGAGCGCGGTGCACGCGCTGTGCACGCGGACGGTGCCCCGGCACTACGTCGAGCACATGGTGACGCAGATCCTCATCGGGCTCGGCGTGCCACGGGCATCAGCCCGCAAGCTCGCCGAGGCACCCATCGACGACATCGAGCTGCCGGACGACTCGCTCCTCGCGCGCACGCAGTCGAATCGTTCGAAAGGCGCGCGGCGCGCCTCGGTTGCCTGAGGCGTCGGGAGCCCCGGGCCAACCGAAGGTCGTGAGTCCTGGCGAGGTCGGGCCGCGTCCCGCCCGGCTACCGGTGAGGATCCTCGACCTCGAGCCGCTTCAGACGGGGACCGGTGGTCACCGCAGGGTCCCAACTGATCGCGCGGTTGCGCCCGGCCGCCTTCGCGAGGTGCAAGGCCTGCTCGGCGCGGTCGATCGAGTCCACCACGCCGACCTCCGGATCCAGCAAGGCGATGCCGAACGACGCAGTCACGTGCAGGGCCATGCCATCTGCGCCGACGATCAGGAGCTGTCGGGCGAGGCCTTCGCGCACGCGTGCGACCGCGGCCTTGCCGGACTCGAGGTCGGCCCCCGGCAACGAGATCAGGAACTCGTTGCCGGCGTATCGAAACACCTTGTCGTGGGGCCGCAGGTGCTCGGTGAGGAACCGCACCGCGCCGACGAGCACCTGGTCGCCCACCTGGTAGCCGTGCGCAGCATTGATCTGCTGCAGGTGGTCCACGTCCATGAGTACGAGGCAGCACGGCCCGCGGCCCTGCTTCGCCAGCGCGTGCCACCCGCGCAGTTCGGGCAGCAGCTCGACGCGACCGAGTGCACCGGTCAGTCCATCCCGGTTCTGCAGCTCGGCTTCGATCTCCCGCCGCAGCGCGTCGAGCGCGAGGCGCAGCCCTGCACTGGCCGCCACCAGGTCCTCGAACTCCTTACGCACGACCGGCGCATCGGCCTCGACGTCATCCAGCAGCTGCGCCGCAATGCGGTGCAGTCGTTCGTGCTCCCTGGCGATGACCTCGAACGCAGGCAGCTCGCGCAGTGCGGCAGGGGATTGCTGGTGCAGCCATCGGCCGAGGTCGCATCGGACGTGGGCGTTCGCCGCCCGGTCGTCCGGTCGTCCGGGCTGTCCGCAGAAGATCACGCGGAGCAGGTGTTCGTTCCACTCGGCATGGTCGTGGGCGGCCTGCTCAAGCCGCTCGAGTGCGTCGTGCAATGCGACCGGATACATCCTGAGCATAGGCGTTCACCTGTACTCGCTTCGCGCCGGGCTGCATTGCCAGCTTCCGCGCGCACCGGGTGCAGTACAAGACTCCGGGCGCGGAACTCCGCCCCGAATCTCGTGCGCCACGTCACAGATTGATCAGCTTGGCGCGGTCTGTCGGTTCGCGGCCGTGGAAATCGCCGCGAGGATCCCCTCGAGCAGGCGCGTGGGCGCGGGCGGGCAGCCCGGCACGACGACGTCGACGGGGATGACGTTGGAGACGGCGCCGAGGCTCGCGTAACCCGCACCGAAGATGCCGCCGCAGCTGCCACAGTCCCCGACCGCGACGACGAGCTTCGGGTCCGGCGTCGCGTCGTAGGTGCGCCGCAGGGCGACTTCCATGTGACGCGACACGGGTCCCGTGACGAGCAGCATGTCGGCATGGCGTGGGCTCGCCACGAACCGGATGCCCAGCGATTCGATGCTGTAGATCGGGTTGCCGAGGGCGTGGATCTCGAGTTCGCAGCCGTTGCAGGAGCCGGCGTCGACCTGCCGGATGCACAGTGCACGCCCCAGCACCTGGCGGATGCGCGCCTCGAGTGCCTCGCGGACCCGCAGGTCGTGGTCGGCGAGCGGCGGCGCCTCGGTGACGATGCCGGTCCGTGCAATCCTGTGGAGTGTCTTCAGCATGGTGGCGGCTCAGAGGTCGTGACCGCTGTACGACAGGTTGAACGACTTGTTGATCAGCGGGAAGTCGGGAACGATGTTGCCGATGACCGCGTGCTCGAGCGCGGGCCAGTTGTGCCAGGACGGATCCTGCGGGTGGCAACGACCGATGGTCCCCTGCGGGCCCGCTTCGAGTCCCACGAGCACCGGTCCGCGCCAGCCCTCGACCAGGCCGACGGCAGAGGCGCCGTCGGCCGGTGCGACCACGCTTTCGGCATGGGAGCCGGCGGGCAGGTTGCCGACGATGTCGCGCACCAGGCGCAGCGACTCGGCCAGTTCCTCGAATCTGACGGCGACGCGCGCGAGCACGTCGCCCTCCTGCTGCACGCACCGGCGCACGCCGAGCGCGTCGTAGGGCGTGTGCGGCAGGTCCAGGCGCAGGTCGAGTGGCTGGCCGCTCGCGCGGCCCGCCACGCCGACGACGCCGAGCCAGCTGGCCAGTTCCGGCTCCAGCCTGCCCGCGCCGAAGAAGCGATCGCGCAGGCCGGGATGCTCGTCATAGATGGCGCGCAACGACCGCGCCTCGGCGCCGATCTCGTTGGCGCATTGCTCGATCAGCCTGGCGCCGCCGGCCGACAGGTCGGCTCGCGTTCCGCCCGGGAGGACGAAGTCGAGCAGGTAACGCTGGCCGAGCGCCTGCTCGACGGTCCGCAGCAGTCGTTCCTTCAGGCGCAGGAACTGCGTAAGGCCGAAGGCAAAACCGGCATCGTTGCCGAGGGCCCCGAGGTCGCCGAGGTGGTTCTGGGCGCGTTCGAGTTCGAGCGCCAGCGCGCGCAGCCAGTCGGCCCGCGGCGGTACGGCAGCCCCGGCCATGCGTTCGAGGGCCTGGCAGTAGGCCCAGGAATACGCGACGCCCGAGTCGCCGGACACGCGCGCCGCCAGCCGGTGCCCCTCGAGGATCGGCATCTCGGTGAAGCGCCGCTCGATGCCCTTGTGCACGTAGCCGAGGCGCTCCTCGAGTCGCAGGACCTTCTCACCGACCACGGAAAAGCGGAAATGCCCGGGCTCGATGATGCCCGCATGCACGGGGCCGACCGGGATCTCGTGCACGCCATCGCCTTCGACGCGCACGAACGCGTAGTCGTCGATCGGCGCATCAGCTGCGGGCGGCATGTGCTCGTCACGCAGTGGGAACGCGTCTGCCGGCCAGGCGGCGTGCCGCAGCCACGGCCGGGTGTCCGCATCGGTTGCGCGCAGGCCCGTCATGTCGAAGACGGCGCGCTGCAGCCGGCTCGTCGCCGGGAAGACGTCCGCGACGCCCGGGTACGTGATGGTGTCGTCGGGCAGGCGCAGGTTGACGAGCAACGCGCGTGGCGGCGTGATGGCGACTGCGTGCACGACCTTGCCCTTGCCGGGACGCCACGTCGCCCACAGCGCTAGCAGGCGCCCGCCGGCGGCAGCGACGTCCTTCGCCAGTTCACGCCAGTCGGCCGCCGCGAGGTCGAGCGTACGGAACCCGCCGTCGATCGACGGCGCTCGCGTTGCGTCGAGCCAGCGCTGCAGGCTCACCTCAGTTCCCCACGATCATGCGCGCCGCGGCCCGGTACCAGTCGGCGAGGTAGGGCGGGATGTACAGGCCGAGCAACAGCACGATGGCGAGGTGCGCGAACACCGGCAGCAGGGCGGGCTGATGCGGCAGGCGCCGGCCTGCAGGGTGGCCGAGCACCATGGACTGCACGCGACCGAAGATTGCCGCAAACGCGATGCCCAGCGCGCCGAGCAGGATCGGCGTCGCCCACGGCTGTTGCTTCATGGCGGTCGTGAGGATCAGGAATTCGCTCGCGAACACGCCGAACGGCGGCAGCCCGAGGATGGCCAGCGAGCCGAGCATCAGGCCCCAGCCGATCGTGGGATTGAGGGCCAGCAGCCCGCGGATGTCGTCGATCCGCTGCGAGCCGGCCTTCTGCGCGGCGTGGCCCACGGTGAAGAAAATCGCCGACTTGGTCAGCGAGTGCACAGTCATGTGCAGCAGGGCGGCAAAGTTCGCGACGGCGCCCCCCATGCCGAAGGCGAAGGCGATGATGCCCATGTGCTCGATCGACGAGTAGGCGAACAGCCGCTTTATGTCGCGCTGCCGCCAGAGGAACAGTGACGCCAGCACCACCGACAGCAGCCCGAAGCCCATCATCATCTGCGAGGGCAGGGACGACTGCAGCGCGCCCTCGACGAGCACCTTGCAGCGCACGACCGCGTAGATGGCGACGTTGAGCAGCAGGCCGGACAGCACGGCCGAGACCGGTGTCGGGCCCTCCGCGTGCGCGTCCGGCAGCCAGTTGTGCAGAGGCGCGAGGCCGACCTTGGTGCCGTAGCCCACCAGCAGGAACACGAAGGCGAGTCCGAGCACGGTCGGCTCGAGCTCGCCCTTGACCGCCGAGAGGTGGGTCCAGAGCAGTGCGCTGACGCCTTCCGCACCGAGCACCTTCTCGGCGGCGAAGTACAGCAGGATGGTGCCGAACAGGGCCTGCGCGATGCCGACGCTGCACAGGATGAAGTACTTCCAGCCGGCCTCGAGGCTCGCCGGCGTGCGGTACAGCGTCACGAGCAACACCGTCGACAAGGTCGCGGCCTCGAGCGATACCCACAGCAGGCCGAGGTTGTTGGTCGTGAGCGCCACCAGCATCATCGCCATGAACAGCTGGTACATCGAGTGGTACAGCCGCAGCCGGCCGGGGCTCAGGCGGCCGTGCTCGGTCTCGACCCGCATGTAGGGCCGCGAGAAGATCGCCGTCGTGAGCCCGACGAACGCCGTGAGCGCCACCAGGAACACGTTGAAGGGGTCGAGGAAGAACTGCTCGCGCGCCGCCGTCAGGTTGCCCTCGCTGATCACCCGTGCGGTGAGCGCCGCGGCGGCGAGGAAGGTGAGGAAGCTCAGCGCGACGTTGAGCTCCGCCGCGCGCGGCCGCGCGCCCCACACGGCGAGCAGCAGTGCACCGGCCAGCGGCGTGAAGAGGAGCGCGGCGAACTCCACCTACTGGTCCTCCTTCAGCGACTCGAGGTGGTGCAGGTCCAGGCTGTCGAACTGCTCGCGGATCTGGAAGAAGAACACGCCCAGCACCAGCATCGCGACCAGCACGTCGAGCGCGATGCCGAGCTCGACGATCATCGGCATGCCGTAGGTCGCGCTCATCGCCCCGAAGAACAGGCCGTTCTCCATCGACAGGAAGCCGACCACCTGCGACATCGCCTTGCGCCGCGTGATCATGGTGATGAAGGCGAGCAGGATCACGGCGACCGCGATGCCGAGCGCATTGCGCGTGGCCGTGCTCGCCAGTTCGGCGATCGGCTGGGCCAGCCCGAAGGCGAACACCACGGTGACGAGCCCTACCAGCATCGTGACCGGCACGTTGAGCAGCGGCTCCGTGTCCCAGTAGACCTGCAGGCGTCGGATCAGGACGTGCAGCAGCCAGGGCAGCGCGACGACCTTGAGCGCGAACGTCAGCGCTGCAGAGGCGTACAGGTGACCCTGGCCGGTGCGCCAGGCAAGGAGCAGCGTCGCGATGCAGAGCATGCCGCCCTGCAGGGCCAGCAGGTTCACCAGCGCGACGATGCGGCGCTGGGCGAGCATGGCGAACGACAGCAGCAGCAGGATCGCCGCGCAGGCGTTGAGCAGTTGCAGGTCGAATGGCGTGCCCTGCATGTCTCAGGCTCCCAGCAGCAGGTGCACGAGCAGCCCGAGCACCGCGAACATGAAGGCCGTGGCCATGAACTCGGGGGCGCGGAACACGCGCAGCTTCGCCGAGACCGTCTCGATCAGGGCGAGCCACAGGCCGGCGACCGCGAGCTTGAGGACCAGCGCGGGAATCGACACGGCCAGCGCCACGACCCCGGCGTCGCCGATCGAGACGCCCCAGGGCACGAACAGGGCGAAGCCGATGCACGCGTAGTTGAACAGCTTGAGCGCGGCCGCCCATTCCATCAGCGCGAGGTGCCGTGCCGAGTACTCGAGCAGCATGGCCTCGTGGATCATCGTGAGCTCGAGGTGGGTCGCCGGGTTGTCCACCGGGATGCGGGCATTCTCGGCGAGCAGCACCATCGTGAAGGCGACGGCCGTGAAGGCGAGGCTCGGGTACAGGGCCAGCGCCTGGGCCGCCAGGCGCTCGGAGATCAGCGGCAGGGCGGTGGTCGCCGAGATCAGCGAGGCGACGAAGATGATCATCAGCAGGGCGGGCTCCGCGAGGAAGCCGACCATCATCTCCCGGCGCGCACCCAGCGTGCCGAACGCGGTGCCGATGTCCATGGCGGCGAGCGACATGAAGACGCGCGCGATGGCGAGCATGCCGACCAGCACGATGGCGTCGGCCGCGGTCCGGAACGGCAGTCCCGTGCCCATCGAGGGAATGACGGCCGCGGCCGCCACCATTGCACCGAACACGACGTAGGGCGCCAGGCGGAACAACGGCGAGGCGTTGGTCGCGATCACCGCGTCCTTGTGGAACAGCTTGCGGATCCCGTGGTAGGGCAGCAGCAGGCTCGGCGCGCGCCGGCTCTGCAGCCACGCACGACAGGCATTCACCCAGCCGAGGAACAGCGGCGCGAGCGCCAGAGCCGCGATCACCTCGAGGAACTGCGTGAGCCAGGCGGTGGCGCTCACAGCATCACCGCCAGCAGCACGACGAGCGTGATGAAGCTGTAGGTCAGGTAGGCGGAGATGCGGCCCTGCTGCATCCACGCGAGCGAATCGGCCGCCCGCTGCACCAGGCCGCCGAGCGGCAGATAGAGCGCGCGCCAGATGCGGTCACCGACCACGACCCGGTAGCGCGGCGCGGCGTCGAGCGGCGAGGGCAGTTCCCGCTCCATCGCGAAGAACCCGTTGAAGATGTGGCGAATGGGCTGGCCGAAGCCTTCGGCCGTGTCCTGCATGCGCGGATCGAGCCGCGCAAAGCCGCAGTCCCAGGGCGGGGCCCGGCGCACCGGGCGCCGGTAGACAAACCGGACGACCAGGAACGTCGCGCTCACCACCGCGACGATCACCGCGAGCAGGATCGCGGGCGAGTACGAGGCCGCACGGTCCGGCAGCGGTGCCAGCAGCCACCAAGGGTTGCTCGCCGTATCGGGCGCCGCGCCGACCAGCTGCGTGGTCGCATGTCCCAGTGCACCGATGACCTGGGTCGGCAGCAGCCCGAGCAACACGCAGCCGACGGCCAGCCAGACGAGTCCGGCCTTCTCCAGTCCGTCGACGTCGTGGGCGTGGCGCAGCGTCGCCTCGCGCGGCTGCCCGAGGAAGATCACCCCGAAGAACTTCACCATCACGTAGCCCGCCAGCGCGGCGGCCAGCGCGACCATGGCCGCGCCGAGCGGCAGCAGCATGTTGACGAAGGGGTGCGGCACCTCGTGGGAGAAGAGCAGCGACTGCAGCAACAGCCACTCCGACACGAAGCCGTTGAGTGGCGGCAGGCCGGCGATCGCCAGCACGCCCACCAGCGTCAGCCAGCCTGCCCACGGCATGCGGTGGATGAGTCCGCCCAGCCGTCCGAGGTTGCGCTCCCCGGTGGCGTGCAGCACCGCGCCCGTGCCGAGGAACAGCAGGCTCTTCATGAACGCGTGGTTGAGCGCGTGATAGAGCACGGCGACGAGCGCCAGCGACGCCAGGACGTCCATGCCTGCGCCGTGGAACACGATGGCGAGCCCGATGCCGGTGAACAGCACGCCGACGTTCTCCACCGACGAGTACGCCAGCAGTCGCTTCATGTCGGTCTGCACCGCGGCGAACACGACGCCGAACAGCGCCGTGGCGAGCCCCAGGCTGAGTGGCACCAGGCCCCACCACCACTGCAGTTCACCGAGCAGGTCGAACGTCACGCGCAGCACGCCGTAGATCGCGGTCTTGAGCATCACGCCGCTCATCAGCGCCGAGACCGGCGACGGCGCGGCCGGGTGTGCTTCCGGCAGCCAGACGTGCAGCGGGACGATGCCGGCCTTCGCGCCGAAGCCGAACAGCGCGAGCAGGAACGCGGCCGACGCCCACGCGGGCGACAACTCGGCTGCGCGCATGGCGTCGAAGGTGAAGTGCCAGGTGCCGCCCTGCAGGATGCCGAAGCTGAGCAGGATGGCGATCGCGCCGACGTGGGCCATCAGCAGGTAGAGGAACCCCGCGCTGCGGATCTCCGGGATGCCATGCTGCGACGTCACCAGGAAATACGAGCTCAGGGCCATGGTCTCCCAGGCGACCATGAACGCGTACGCGTCGTCGGCGAGCAGGACGAACCCCATGCTGGCGAGGAACAGGTGGTACTGCAGCCCCATCACGCCGGGCGCGGTTCCCTCGCCCTTGCGGAAGTAACCGGACGCGAACAGCGACACGCCGGCGGAGGCGCTGCCGAGCAGGACGAGGAAGACGCGCGACAGCGGGTCCAGCCGCACGTGCATCGGCAGGTCGGGCAGGCCGATCATCAACGTGATGCGCTCGACGGGAGCGTCGAACCCCATGCCGGCGACGACGGCCAGGACCGCTCCGATCAATGCGCCCAGCGGGAACAGCACTCGTCCCACGAACACGACGTTCGTCGGGCGCAGCAGGCCGGCGGCGCCCACGACGGCCCAGCCGGCGAGCAGGGCAAGACAGGCGGCGAGCGGCGAGTCCAGCGGGGACATGGCCGAATTCTAACCTAATACGAATTGCATTATAATCTCGCGCACATAGTTCTGTGCTTCGAGGATCCCGCGTGGCTTTGGAAGCTCGCACTGCCCGCCTGACGGTGCTGATCGACCCGCGCAAGAAGGCCCTGTTCGAGCGCCTGTGCTCGGAACGGGACACGACGCCCTCGCAGGTGGTACGCCACCTGATCCGGCGCTACATCGAGGAGCAGACCGGCGAGCCCTGGTCGCCGCGGGAACCGGATCAGGAATCGGAGGACTGAGCGCGGTCGCCGCCGAGCCATCGCTTCAACTGCGCGTAGACCTCAGGGCGGTTCAGCAGCTCGAGATGCCCCATACCGAAGCCGACCCACTGGCGGTCCTTCGGCAACGCCAGCCGGCGGGCGCGGTCGGCATGACGTCCGAGGGCGCTGTCGAGCGGCACCAGCCCGTCACCCACCAGTCGCTCGGCCAGCACGCTGCGACGCGAAGCGAGCGTCGCCGCCGCCGCATGGCAGCTCACGCCGGTCGGCAGCGGTACGTACTCACGTGGCCGCGTGGTGATGCTGCCGTGCCGCAGGTCCTGGATGCCTGCGCTGCGCGTCCTGCCGAGCTGGGTGAACGGTGCGGAGTAGGGGCTCAGCGCCATGACGAAGTCGAGCCCATGGCCGCCGCGCTCCAGCGGCGCGCCGTGATGCGGTGTACCGAGAAACACCAGGCGCCGCAGCGTGGCCAGCCACGCGTGGTTCTGCTCGCGGCCATGGTGACAGGCACTGCGGGCCACCAGTCCGCCCATGCTGTGACCGACGATGGCAAGCTCCTGCACGGGATGTGGCCAGTTCCGCAGCAGGGATTCCAGCAGGCCTGACAGGCGGCGGCCGTTGTCGCCCACGCGCAGGCCGCTGTTGTAGCGCAGGTAGAGCGGCGTGTAGCCGAGCTCGTCCGCAAGCGCCGCCCCATGATCATGTCCCTCGCGCCTCCACTGGCGGTCGTTCATGCACAGGCCGTGCACGAGGACCAGCAACCGGCCAGCCGATGCGGACTCCAGCGAACTGCCCAGCGTGCGTCCCGGGTCCGACACGTCGACGGGCCGGCCCTGGTGGCGAAGCGTCATCTCGATCGCCAGCGGATTGCCCGTGCGCTCGAGGTAGTCGCCGCACACGCCGTTCATTGCGGACACGAATGCATCGCGGCCTGGCGTCGAGTCGCCCTCGGGAAGCAGCGCGGCCACCGGAGCCAGCGTCGCGTCGAGACCCTTGCCGACGATCCGCATGGTGCCGCGCACGCGGCGATAGACGAAGCCCGTGATGCCGCGCGTCGAGTCGGATGGCGCGGTCCCCAGGGGCCAGGGCCGCCGCTGGATGGTGCGGTGCATCCGCTCGACGATGTCCGTGATGCCGGTGGAGGCATCGACGGCCATGCGGGCGGCGCCACGCAGGTCGTCGAGGTGATTGCGGTTCGGTCCAGCCATGCGGGAGTCCTCCGGCGTCAGGCACTCGAGGCCTTGACGACCTCGATCGGGTTATCGCGTATGGCGCGCAGCAGGGCACGGCCCGGACCGGCCGCAGAGTGAGCCATTGGCGCGGGTGGGTCAACGACGCAGTCGGATGGGCCTCCCGGGCATCGCCCCTGCGGGCCTGGCCGTGGGAGTCGCCGGCACCGGTCTACGTACAGTAGGAAATACCCGCCGCACCCTGGGTGGGAATACCCTTGGCCATTCTGTGACCCTGCAGGGGGCGGCCATGGCGCTCTATTCGACACGAGTGCAACGGATCGGCACCGAGAACGCGTTCAAGATCGGTCCGTACATCAACGAGGTGGCCGCGACCGGTCTCAAGGTCATCCGCTGCAATCTCGGCGAGCCCGACTTCCCGCTGCCGGCGCACATCCGGGACGAGGTCAAGCGGCAGCTCGACGCCGACATGACCCACTACGTGGACCCGCAGGGCATCCTGTCGTTCCGCGAAGCCATCGCGGCCGAAATGGGCGCGCGGCGTGGTCTCGACATCACGCCGGACCGGGTGGTGGTGTTTCCCGGCGGCAAGCCGCCGATCGGCTTCAGCCAGGAGGTGTACTGCGACCCCGGCGACGAGGTGATCTACCCGAGCCCGGGCTTCCCGATCTACGAGTCGTTCACCAGCTACCTCGGCCTCCAGCCGGTCCCGTTGCACCTCGACGAGCAGAAGGGCTTTGCGTTCACCGGCGAGGACCTCGCGCCGCTCATCACGTCGCGCACCAAGCTGATCATCCTGAACTTCCCGTCGAACCCCACCGGGGGCGTCGCTTCGCGCGCGCAGCTCGAGTCGATTGCGGAGGTGATCCTCGCGAAGGCACCGCGGGACGTCCGCGTCTACTCCGACGAGATCTACGAGAACATCCTGTTCGACGGCAGCCGGCATTTTTCCATCGCCTCGCTGCCCGGCATGGCGGAGCGCACCATCATCGCCTCGGGCGCCTCGAAGTCGTATTCGTGGACCGGCGGTCGGATCGGCTGGGCGGTGCTGCCCTCGGCCGAGGAGGCGCTGATGTTCAAGACCCTGAACATCAACTATTTCTCCTGCATCGCCGGCTACAACCAGCTCGGCGCCAAGCTCGCGATCGAATCGCCCGAGAGCCCGCCGGCGATCGAGCGCATGGTGCGTGCCTTCCAGGAGCGGCGCGACGTCGTCGTGGCCGAGCTCAACTCCATCGAAGGCGTCCGCTGCCAGGTGCCGAAGGGCGCGTTCTACGTCTTCCCGAACATCGCCGGGGTCTGTGAGCGGCTCGGCGCCATCGATCTCTTCGAGCGACTGCCGGCGGACGTCAAGGCGAGGACCTCGCCCTCGACGCTCGTGCAGATGTTCCTGCTGTTCCGCTACGGGGTGGCGACGCTCGACCGCCGCGCCTTCGGCGTGATCGGTGCCGAAGGCCGCCACTTCCTGCGCATCTCGGTGGCGACCGCGCTCGACGACCTGAAGGAAGGCATGGCGCGGCTGCGCCGCGCCGCGCAGGATCGCGACGGGTTCGCAGCCTTCGTGCGCGAAGGGCGGCGGCTGTCCTGACGTGCGCGCAGGAGACGCGACATGAAAAAGACCCAGCTCAGCTTCGGCCCGCGTCGCGGCGTCTACGTCGATGCGCGTGACCTGCTCGAGGACGACCCGCCGCCGCTGTCACCCGTGGAGGTCGAGCAGCTCGAGGGCTTCGACCTCGTCTATCGCTCGCTCTGCGCGCTGCTCTACAACTACGTGCCGTTGTCGGGGCACCCGGGCGGCTCGATCTCGTCCGGGCGGTTCGTGCAGGCACTGCTCTTCCACACCATGCACTACGACCTCGCGGACCCGGACCGCGAGGACGCCGACCTCATCTCGTACGCCGCCGGCCACAAGGCCCTCGGCCTGTACGCGCTCTGGGCGCTGCGCAACGAGGTCGCGCGCATCGCCGCGCCGCACCTGCTGCCCGCCGACCCCCGGCGGCAACTGCGGCTCGAGGACCTGCTGGGCTTCCGGCAGAGCCCGACGCGCCGGACGCCGCTGTTCGTGCAGCTCCAGAGCAAGGCACTCGACGGCCACCCGACACCCGCGACGCCGTTCCTGCGGCTCGCGACCGGCGCATCGGGCGTGGGTGTCGCGTCCTCGCTCGGCCTGGCATTCGCGGCGGGGGACGCCTTCGGCAAGCACGCGCCGAAAGTGCACGTCGTCGAGGGCGAGGGCGGACTGACGCCCGGGCGCGTTGCGGAAGCGCTGGCCGCCACCGGCACGGCGTCGATCGGCAACGCGATCCTGCACGTGGACTGGAACCAGGCCTCGATCGACTCGAACCACGTGTGTCGCGACGGTGAGAAGCCGGGCGACTACGTGCAATGGGACCCGGTCGAACTTGCCTACCTCAACGACTGGAACGTGATCTACGTGCCGGGCGGCTTCGACTTCAACCAGATCGTCGCCGCGCAGCAGGCGGCGCTGCGCATGGAGAACGGCCAGCCGACGGCGATCGTCTACCGCACGACCAAGGGTTGGCAGTACGGCATCGAAGGCCGCGCCTCGCACGGCGCCGGGCACAAGCTGTGCGCCGATGCGTTCTTCGGCGCCGTCGCGCCGTTGCTCGAGGGCGTCGCGGCCGAACTGCCGCGCTGCCCGATCGACGCGCAGCTCTGCCAGGGCGGGCAGGACAGTGCCGTCATCGAGAAGTGCGCCTGGGATGCGTTGCTGGTCGTGCGCCGGCGGCTCGAGACCGACCTGGCGGTGACCCGCTACCTGGCGGGGCGTCTGCTCGAGTCGCGTGACGGTCTCGACCGCCTCGTGCGACTGCCGCGGGCCGATGCGCCGCGCGTCGAGGCAGTGTACGAGACGGCCCGCGAAATGCTCGCCGCGGCCCCCGAGGACCTGATGTCGAAGGTGGGCTCGAGCGCAACCCTGCGCGGCGAGCTGGGTCTCGCGCTCGCGCACTGCAACCGCCGCAGCGGCGGCGCGCTGCTCACGGCGGCGGCCGACCTAGTCGGCTCGACCAGCGTGAACGTGATCGGCGAGTCGTTCGGGCCGGGCTTCTACAACGCGCAGGGCAACCCGGCCGCGCGCACCCTGTCGCTGGGAGGCATCTGCGAGGACGGGGCCACGGGCATCCTCTCGGGCATCTCCACGTTCGGTCATCACATCGGCGTGGTCGCGTCTTATGGCGCCTTCCTTGCGCCGCTGGCGCACATCGGCGCCCGCCTGCACGCGATCGGCAGCCAGGCGCGGCAGGCGGTGTCCGGCGATGCATTCAAGCCCATGGTCGTGATCTGCGCCCACGCGGGACTGATGACGGGTGAGGACGGCCCGACGCACGCCGACCCGCAGGCGCTGCAGTTGCTGCAGGAGAATTTCCCGCCCGGCACGGTCGTCACGCTGACGCCTTGGGAACCGCGCGAGGTCTGGACGCTGGTCGGCGCGGCGCTGGCCAGCCGGCCAGCGGTCATCGCGCCCTTCGTGACGCGCCCCACGGTGCGTGTGCCGGACCGCGGGCGCCTCGGCCTGGCCCCGGCATGCGCAGCTGCGACGGGTGTCTACAAGCTGCGTCAGGCACGCGGCAAGCCGGACGGCGTGGTCGTGCTGCAGGAGAGCGGTGCCACGCTGGCCTTCGTCGAGGAAGCGCTGCCGCTGCTCGAGAAGGCCGGCATCGACCTCGACGTCTATTACGTCGCGAGCAGCGAACTGTTCGACCGGCTTGCCCCGGCCGAGCAGGAGCGTGTTTTCCCGGCGGCTGCCTCCGAGCAGGCCATGGGCATCACCGGGTTCACCCGCCAGACCATGTACCGGTGGATCCGTTCGGTGCGCGGCCGCGAGTTCACCCTGCACCCGTTCCAGCACGGGCACTTCCTCGCGAGCGGACGGGGCGAAGCGGTGATGCAGGAGGCGGGCCTCGACGGTGCCAGCCAGTACGAGGCGATCCGGCGCTTCCTTGGCGGCTCGCCGCGCGCGTGACGGCGCGTGCCCGCAGCGGGCAGGCCCGGCCCATGCGGCCCGCATGGGCACTGCGGTGCTTTTGCGATCTGGGTCACGTCGACTCTTCGACGCCGCGACTAGGCTTTACGTCAAATCCAGGCCGTGTAACATGCGCGCGGCCTTGCGGTGTTGGGGCCGGGCAGTCAGCGGGGCATCTGATGCACGTTTTCCGGAAAGTCGTCCTCGTCCAGCTTGCATCGTGGCTGATGGTCACCATCGGGCCGGTTGCGGCCGCAGCCACGTCGCCGGCCGCCGAGGTGCTGCCGAAGGGCAGACCCGACGTCCGCTCCCAGTCGTACCTGATCCTCGACGAGAAGGACTCGACGGTGCTCGCGGCGCGCCACGATGGCGTTGCGGTGCCCATCGCCTCGATCACCAAGCTGATGACGGCCCTGGTCGTGCTCGAAGCCGACCAGTCGATGGACCAGTTGCTGAGCATCACCGCCGAGGACGTCCGCGGCACGGCCGGCAGTGGCTCGCGGCTCGCCGTCGGCACTCGGCTCAGCCGGGCCGACATGCTGCACCTGGCGCTGATGTCCTCGGAGAACCGCGCCGCTCACACGCTGTGCAGAAACTACCCGGGCGGCCTGTCCGCTTGCGTGCGGGCCATGAACAGCAAGGCCCGCGCACTCGGCATGACCACGGCCCGCTTCGTCGAGCCCACGGGCCTGTCGAGCGGCAACGTTGCCAGCCCGCGCGACCTCGCGAAGCTGGTGCTGGCGACGGGTGACGACCCGACGATCCGCGACTATTCGACGGATGCCGGGCACACCGTGTACGTGAATCGGCGACCACTCGAGTTCCGCAACACCAACCTGCTGGTGAACAATCCCGGCTGGCAGGTCAATCTCCAGAAGACCGGCTACATCTCCGAGGCCGGCCGCTGCCTCGTGATGGAGACGGTGATCGACGGCCGGCAGGTCGTCATCGTGCTGCTCAACTCCTGGGGCAAGCTCACCCGCATCGCCGATGCCAAGCGCATCCGCACCTGGCTTGAGGCCGGTCGCCGGACCGGCACGGGCTGACCGCCGTAGCCATCGTCCCCGTTCCCGTCGCCATCGCCATCGCCTCCATCCGGGCGAGCTGACCGCGCTCGATTGACACCGGGGGATCCCGGGCGCACTGTCCCGCGCAAACAAGCCGCCGCTACGCAGGCGACCGGCAACAGGCGCAGGGAGGAACGGTGCTGCATGCGTTGAAGGATCGCGCGCTGTCGGGGCATCGCGGCCGTCGCATCACCCTGCTGTGCCTGCTGTATTTCTGCCAGGGCTTTCCCTGGGGATTCGCCACCATCGCCCTGCTGGCCACGCTCAGCCAGGCGGGCCACGGCAAGGCCGAGACGGCCACCGTCGTGGCGCTGGCCATCCTGCCCTGGACCTTCAAGTTCTTCTGGGGGCCGGTCATCGACTCGTTGCGCGTGCCGTCCCTCGGCCAGCGCCGACCGTGGATCGCTTTCGCGCAGTTCATGATGGCGCTGACCCTGCTCACGGCGGCGACCTCCGGGGCCATGGATCGCGACGCGACCCTGATGTACCTGGCGTGGGTCTTCTTCGTGCACAACTGCTTTGCGTCACTGCAGGACGTGGCGACGGACGCCCTGGCCGTGGACCTGCTCGCAGACAGCGAGCGCGGTCGGGCCAACGGCTTCATGTGGGGCTCCAAGCTGGTCGGCATCGCGTTCGGCGGCGCGGGGATGGCGATCGTGATCGCCCATGCCGGGTTGACGGCCGCCGTGCTGCTGCAGGCGGCCATCGTGCTGGCCGTGCTGGCACTGGTGGTCGCATGGCGGGAGCGTCCGGGCGAGAAGCTGTTCCCGTGGTCCGCGGGCTGCGCGCAGGTGACCGATGGCAGGGCCGCATTCGGGCCGCTGATCACCGCGCGCGAATTGAAACGCGCCCTGTCGACGCGAACCACGGCGATGCTGGTCATGGTCGCCGCTACGTATGCGCTCGCCGAGGGCCTGTACGACCCGATGACCGTCGAGTTCTTCGTCCAGGACCTGGGCTGGACCGCGGAGCGGTTCTCCGTAGCGCAGGGAACCTGGGGCGTGCTCGGCGAGCTGTGCGGCGCGCTGCTCGGCGGTTACTTGTGCGACCGGTATGGTCGGCGTCACATGGCGCGCATCGGCCTCGTGCTCATGGGCGGCACGCTGCTCACGTTCGGGCTCACGGCCGAGGCCTGGCATGGGCCCGAGTATCCGCACGTGCTGTTGCTGCCGGCGTTCAAGGGCGCCGTGGCGTTCGCCACGGTCGCCTTGTTCTCGTTGTTCATGAAGGTGTCGTGGACGCGCGCGGCAGCGACTCAGTTCACCGTCTACATGGCCATGGGCAACGTCGGCTATGCGCTGGGCGCGAAGCTCAATGGCTGGGTCGAGCTGACGGGCTACTCGCCGAGCCTCGCCGAGCTGTACGTCGTCGGCGGCCTGCTGCCGATCATCCCGTTGCTGCTGCTGGTCGGGCTCGACCCCGACGGCGTCGTCGCGCGCAAGCAGGCCGAGCAGCTGCCGCGGGCCCCCGCGTTGAGCGGTTAGGCCCCGAGTCAGGCCCGTCGCAGCATCAGCACGTTGCCGGCCACGGCGAGCGCGGCACCGGTCAGCGTCAAGGCATCGGGCCGGAACGACTCGAACGCCATCGACACCGCGAGTGCCAGCAGCGGCGTCATGACGCCGATCGCGCCGGTCGGTCCGGGGCCGATGCGTTCCTGCAGCGTCAGGAAGCAGGCGAACGTCAGCACCGACCCGGCCAGCGCCAGGTAGAACAGCGCGACCCACCACGACGCTACGGCCGGCAGCGCGAAGCTCTGGCCCTGCAGCAGCGCGACGATCGTGCACACGGCGGCGCCGTACAGCATGCCGAACCCCATCGACGGCCAGAACGGCAGGCCGTGCGAGCGATTGCGGCTCGCGCTCAGGCTGCCGACCGCGGAGAGCAGGACCGAGCCGACGGTGAACAGCGCGCCGAGCGCGGCGTTGCGGTCGCCGGCGGTCCTGGCGAACTCGGTCCAGAACATCAGCGCGACCCCGGCGAGCCCGAGCAGGCCCCCGGCCAGGAAGCGTCTCGTGACGCGCAGGCCGAACAGGGCGTGCGCACCCAGCCCGGCGACCAGCGGCGAGGCCGAGTACCCCACCGCCACGAGCCCCGACACGACGTGCTGCTCCGCGTGATAGACGCAGATGTACGAGACCCCGTACATGAAGCTGCCCTGCAAGGCGAGCAACGCGTGCTCGCGCAGCGAGAAGCGCAACCTGAGCCGGCGCGCGCCGCTCATCGCGAGCACGACGGTGCCGGCCAGCGCAAAGCGCAGCGCCACGCCTACCTCGGGCGAGGTGTGCCCGATCTGGAACGTGATCGCGTACCAGGTCGTGCCCCACGTGAGCACGCAGATCGCGAAGAGTTGCCAGTTGGCCAGTCTGTGCATGGGTGCGGGAAGCTCGCCGCGAGGGGAGGCGATCGTAAAACAGGAGCGACGGGCGGTACGCGGGAATCTACCTGGTCAACTTCGCGGCCCGCCGCCGCTCCACGGTGTCCGCCTGCTCAATCGGCCCACCGGTGACGAACGACCATCCAGTCCGCCATCCAGAGATCGTCGCGACTGCCGCCGGGGCAGTGCTCCTGCAGGTAGGTCCGCTGGCGCTCGATGTCCGCATCGGGGGTGCGGGTCGAGGGGTCGAGCATCATTTCCAGCTTCTCGCGAGCCGATTGGCAGTCCGGGCTGAGCGTCTCCATGAGCTCTGCGGCACGCTGCTGCTGGGACATGCGCGTCGCCTGCTCGTCGCTGCAGTTCTCGTCCCGCTGGCGCGAGAGTCGCTCGATCTCGGCGGGACGGTCGGGATCCTCGATGTAAATGCGCGTGTCGTCCGGGCCTGGCTTGAACGCACGTCGCTTCTCGTTCAGCAGTGCGATCTGGTACAGCGCGTCCACGCACTTGCCGTCGTCGGGCGCCGGCGGCATGGCGGGCTCGGCCGTCGGTGCCGGCTGCGGGGGCGCTGCGGATTCTGGGACAGCGGGCGCCGGCGCCGCTGCGGGCGGCGGGGGCACTGCCACGTGGTGCGGTGCAGGTACGATCTCGTAGGTGACACCGGACGGCGGCGTGTCCGTATAGTGCACCTGCCCGCTCTCATCCACCCACTTGTAGGTCGTCGCGATCGCGCAGGGTGCGATGGCGAGCACAGCGAGAAATGACAGGCCGCAATGTCGCGCCGCCACGCTCCAGGTCATTTGTCGTCGAGCCGGGAAGTTGCTTTGCACCATCGTCTGCTCTCCTGACTGGATCCGATGAGACGGTGACCAGCGCGGCGCGCCGCCAGTCCCGCACGGTTGGCTACTGGCGTCTCCCCGACCATCCCTTCGACGGAATGCACTGCGACAATTCGAGGTTCGACCTGATCGCCGCGATGCCCTCGGGCGACATCGGGTCGTCCGGGTCCGACGCGGTAAACTCTCTGCCGAGCCGGTCGCGAGTCTCCTCCTTGATGCCCGAGCTGCGTGCGGTGCAGGCATCAATGTCTCGGCGAAGTTCCGCTTCGCCGCGCGGTGCGCCCGTCGTGCTGTTCCAGGAGGCCGGCAGGAACGCGCAGCCGACGAGCGAGCCGGCGGTGACTGCGATTGCGACGATACGAACTACGTCCGGCATCGATGTACTCCCGCACTCAGCGCCGCAGCCACCAACCGGTGATCGCGAGGCGATCTTCGCCGGCCCACGGTGCGATGAGGCTGACGCTGTGGGGCTGCGGCACCCGCAGCAGCGACAGCGAGTTCCAGCGGGGCACGAAGCTGTCCGTGATGCCGCCGTCGGCACCGTGGAATTGCAGCAGCCCGCCCCAGTCGGGATCCCAGCGCGGCGTCAGGTTGATGACGTACGCGCAGACGCGGCCCTCCTGCACGTCCTCGTCATCGTGGCGGTTGAGGAAATGGCCCGGGCGGTAACGTGTCGCCTGGCCGTTCACGGCGTGGATGCGCGGCTCGCCGCTGAACCAGCGTGCGAACTCCAGGAACTCTTGCGAGTTGAGGAACTGCAGTACGACGTGGAGCAGCAGGCCCGGATCGCGGCCCTCCTGGGCAGCCTTCACCATCATGTAGCTGTCGTAGGCAAACTGGAACTGGCCGCGTGCGGCTGCATACGCCTCCTGCAGCAGCGACTGCCGGTCCGCTGGCGCCATGGCGGCGTACTGCGCAGCCGGGATCGTGCGCGACGTGCCGGAACTGCGTTCGGCCAGCGTCCACGGAACTTCGTGCTGCAGGCAGTCGCGCAGCTTTGCAGCCGCGTCCGGTTGCAGGAAGTCCCGGATCTGCACGCGCGTGCGTTGCGCGAACTGTCGTCGGTAGGTGTCGAGGTTGAGGTCGTTGCTGATCATGGTCGGCAGAAGCTTAACCGTACGCCGGTCCTGCCGGCGTAGGGCATGGCCGCATGCGCATGGCACATTATCGTTCGACGTCCGGTCACGGCCAAATCAATCGCCGGTCGTGCGATAACGGCCGAATTCGGCGCCGCCAGTCACGGAAC
>Ga0105090_10000201_pt1 | contig 27068 bp, 24 predicted proteins | sample PPLLak3March2015_FD_79110 | JGI IMG/M metagenome (GOLD analysis project Ga0105090, IMG submission 79110) | Freshwater sediment microbial communities from Prairie Pothole Lake near Jamestown, North Dakota, USA - PPLs Lake P7 Core (1) Depth... | ecosystem: Environmental > Aquatic > Freshwater >...
CGTCCTGGTGCGAATGGAGCAAAATGATCACACCACGGGTGCCTGCAAAACAGGTGTGAAGGTGCGCATCACTCGCCAGCGCATGGTCGGAAGAATCGCCCGACACAGTAGTGCGGACATAGCAGCTGGAGTAACGACCAGCCACCCGTGGCCTTTCGCTCCATACCCGATGCAAACCGAGTAGCCTCCCTTTGCTGCGAATGGCAGGCCTGGCCTGAACGGCCAAAGCACTTCCTGAAATCACCGATCCAGGAACGGGATTTCACATATTTTTCACACAAAGGGCAATGGCCACCCGAGATGGCTGACTAATTGTTTGATTTCACTTGATAACATGGCGCGCCCGAGACGATTCGAACGTCCGACCCCTGCCTTCGGAGGGCAGTACTCTATCCAACTGAGCTACGGGCGCGCGGGAGCCGGGATTCTAACGCCTGCGTCCGCCGCCGTCCAATCTATCAGCCCGGCCGGCGCACGTCAGTCGAAAAAGGTGCCGGCGGCCTCGTAGCGCTGGGCGTAGTAGCGATCGCCGAGACGGTCGATGCGGACGCGGCCGTTGCCCGACGGCGCATGCACAAAGCGCGCGTCGCCAACGTAAATCCCGACGTGCGAGAACGACTGGTTGCGCGTGTTGAAGAAGACGAGGTCGCCGGGACGCAGCAGGTCGCGCTCGATCGGCCGGCTGCGCCGGGCGAGGTCGGCGGCGCTGCCCTGCACGCGCAGGCCGGCGGCCTGGCCGTAGATGAAGCTGACCATGCCGCTGCAATCGAGCCCGGCCTCCGGGTTCTTGCCGCCGAAGCGGTAGCCGGTGTCGATCAGGCCGAGCGCGTAGAGCGCCACCTCGTTGCCCCTTTCGCTGATCGCCAGAGGTTGCGCTATAGTTCCCGAGGATGCGGGCGCGCGCGGCGCCGGGCTGCCGCAGGCGGCGAGCAGCGCCGCGGCGAGGATCAGGGGGGGCAGGGCGGGAACGCGCATTTATTAACGTGTTTTCTGTAAACTACTCATAACTTACCGTTTTTACAGGATTTTTCAAGGCCATGAAGATACAGGACCAGTCATTGTTGCGGTCGACGTGCTTTTCCGGCGGAAAATGGATCACCGCCGACAGCGGGACGACCTTCGCCGTGCGCGATCCGGCCACTGGCGCCGTGCTGGCCAACGTGCCCAATTGCGGCGCGGCGGAGACGCAACGTGCGATTGCCGCCGCCGATGCGGCGCTGCCGGCATGGCGGGAGCTGCCGGCGAAGGGCCGGGCGCAGGTGCTGCAACGCTGGTTCGCGGCGATCAACCGCAACGCCGATGACCTGGCGCAGATGATCACCGCCGAGTGCGGCAAGCCGCTGGCCGAAGCGAAGGGCGAGGTGGCCTACGGCGCGTCGTTCGTCGAGTGGTTCGCCGAGGAAGGCAAGCGCGCCTACGGCGAAACCATCCCGGCGACGCTGGCGGACAAGCGGCTGGTGGTGATCAAGCAGGCGATCGGCGTCTGCGCGGCAATCACGCCGTGGAATTTCCCGCTGGCGATGATCACGCGCAAGGTCGCACCGGCGCTGGCCGCCGGCTGTACCGTCGTCGTCAAGCCCGCCGAGCAGACGCCACTGACGGCGCTGGCGCTGGCGGCACTGGCCGCGGAGGCCAGTTTCCCGGCCGGCGTCTTCAACGTGCTGACCGGCGATCCGGTAGCGATCGGTGGCGAACTGACCACCAGCCCGGTGGTGAGGAAGCTCTCCTTCACCGGCTCGACCGAAATCGGCCGCCTGCTCATGGCGCAGAGCGCGCCGACGATCAAGAAGCTGTCGCTCGAGCTGGGTGGCAATGCGCCCTTCATCGTCTTCGACGACGCCGATGTCGATGCCGCGGTCGACGGCGCGCTGATCGCCAAATACCGCAATACCGGCCAGACCTGCGTGTGCGCCAACCGCATCCTCGTGCAGGCGGGCGTCTACGAGGAATTCGCGACCAAGCTGGCGGCGCGGGTCGGCGGACTGAAGGTCGGCGCGGGCAATGAGGAAGGTGTCGTCCAGGGGCCGCTGATCGACGCGGCCGGGCTGGCCAAGGTCGAGGCGCACGTGGCCGACGCGCTTGCCCACGGCGCCCGTGTCCTGTGCGGCGGCGCCCGCCATGCGCGCGGCGGCAATTTCTTCCAGCCGACGGTGCTGGCCGACGTGACGCCGGCGATGCGCGTCGCGCGCGAGGAGACCTTCGGGCCGGTTGCCCCGTTGTTCCGCTTCGCGACCGAGGCCGAGGCGGTGGCGATGGCCAACGATACCGAATTCGGCCTCGCCGCCTATTTCTATTCGCGCGACATCGGCCGCTGCTGGCGCGTCGGCGAGGCGCTCGAATACGGGATGGTCGGTGTCAATACCGGGCTGATCTCGAACGAAGTGGCCCCATTCGGCGGTGTCAAGCAGTCCGGCCTCGGCCGCGAAGGCTCGAAGTACGGCATCGAGGACTATCTGGAGATCAAGTACCTCTGCTTCGACATCGGCGGATGATCAAGCTCGTCGCCGCCCTGCTCGTCCTGATGCTGCTGGCGCTGCTCTGGCGGCAGTGGGCGCGGCGGCGCCGGGCCGCGTTCATCGAGGAGTTTCCCTATGCGCAATTTCTCGACCAGCGCCTCGCCGCCCGCCGGCCGGAACTGACGCCCGAACAGCGCAGCGAGGTCTTTGCCGCGCTGCGCGACTACTTCCAGTTGTGCCGGATGGCCGGACGGCGCATGGTGGCGATGCCGTCGCAGGCGGTCGACGACGCCTGGCACGAGTTCATCCTGTTCACCCGCTACTACGGCCGCTTCTGCCGCGGCGCCTTCGGCCGCTTCCTGCACCACACGCCGGCCGCGGCGATGACTTCGCCAACCATGGCCAGCGAAGGGATCAAGCGCGCCTGGCGGCTGTCCTGCACCCACGAGGGCATCGACCCCAGGAAGCCCGAGCGTCTGCCGCGGCTGTTCGCGCTGGATGCGGCGCTGCTGATTGCCGGCGGCTTCATCTACCACCTCGATTGCCTGGCCGCCGGCAAGGCGGGCACTGGCTTCTGCGCCAGCCACATCGGCTGCGGCGGTGGCTGTTCGGGTGATTCCGGCAGTTCCGGTAGCGACGGGGGAGGAGATGGCGGCGGGTGCGGCGGCGACTGACGCCTACTTGTGGTAGATCCGGCTGCTGCCCGAGCCGCCCTTGCCGGGATTGGCGACGTTGTCGAAGAGGTTCCAGCCCTGGTGCTGCGCCCAGGCGAAGAGCAGCAAGGCGAGGACGCCGGTGGCCAGGTTGAACTTGCCGAACATCAGTCGTCGCCTCCGTCGGAGGAATCACTGCTCGCCGCCGGCGCATGGTCGCTCTCGGCCCAGCGCCGGGCCTCGAAGGCGGCATGGCGCAGGCGGGTGAAGATCGGGAAAAAAGCCAGGAAGACCATGACCATCGCGAAGTTGGACCAGCCGGCGCCCCCGGCGACGACCTCGACGACGTCGCGCACCGGCACCGGCTTTTCCGGGGCAATGTCCGGGTCGAGCGTCAAGTAATAGGTGCCGGGCGGGATGTTCAGGAACACCACTTCGTCACTGCTGTTCCCCTCCGACCAGCTTTCGCCGCCATCGCGCCCGTAATAGTAGGCCAGTTCGCGCGCCGCCGGCCAGGCCTGGCCGGTCGCCTTGTTGACCAGCATCAGGTCGAGGCCGATCCAGTTGTTGTCGAGCGAGGTCGCGTTGCGCACGGTGATCTTGCGCGGCCTCTCGCGCACCTCGAATTCGCGCGTGACCACCGTTTCCTCGGCCATCTGCGGCGAAAAAGTGAAATCCTGGCGCAGCAGCACCTTGCCGCTGGAAACGAAATAGAAGAAAGCCTGCAGCGCCAGCGCCACGAGCACCAGTTTCCAGAACAGGTGCCACACGCGGCGGTTCGTTTCCGCCCACGGATTGGGCTGGTTGGCGTAGATGCCGACCGGGGCGATCATCCGCCCCGGCAGTTTGAAGGCGTCGCCGATCACCTCCGGCGCGACGTAGGTCGCGAGCGACCAGTTGAGGTCGTTGTCGGTCGCCTCGCGCGACAGCAGCAGCGGCGGCGCGACGTAGTCGGCGACCCGGCAGGTTTCGCCGCGGCGCACCCGCCAGGTGAATTCGCCGGCGACCTGGACCACCTCGGCGGCCGGCGTGCTGGAAAAATGCCGGAAGCGCTCGCCGGCGAACTGCACGTCAGCGAGTTCCATCGCGCCGCTGGTCGCCGGCGGGTTAGACAGCACGTCGGCGATATTCCAGTGGCCGTCGTATTCGGTGAGCCAGCGGTAGGTGCCGTTCTCGCCGGCGAGCAGGTACTCGCGCCAGTCGTAGGCAATGCCGTCGACTCTCGACTCCTTGACGAGGAAACCGATGACCTCGACCGGCTTGCCCTCCAGAGTGCCCTTGCTACCCAAGGCCAGGCGCGGCGTGAATTTCTCGTCGCGCGTGCCGAGCGCTTTCGACAACAGCTTGTGGTTCTGGTCGGCGGTATCGACCACCGCCCCGCAACTGACGCAGCCGACTGCCAGAATTTCCCTGGAACGCGTCTGCATCGGCGCGGCGCAACTCGGGCAGCGGAAAACCTGCGCCGCGACGGTGTGCGTCGGGATCGGCATTCCCTCGCGCAGGTTGCTCATCTTCAGCGAGGCGAAGTCGACCGGCTCGCCGACGAAGAGCAGCGGCGGCGTCTCCGAATAATCGAGGGTCGCGAAATTGGCCCCATTTCTGAGGTCGACCGCGGCGACCGGGTAGCCGGCGCCGACCTTGAACGGCAGCTCGCCGGCGCCGGCGACGCACTCCGCATTCTCGATGTTGCTGACCGTCCACGGCTGGCCGGCGACCGGGAAGCGCTGGCCGATCTTCAGCTCGGCGAAGGCCGGCAGCGGCTCCTGCACCTGCTGCAGGAAGGACACCACGTACTCGCCGCCGGCTTCCGACAGCCAGCCGGTCCGCATGTCGTCGAACAGCAGGTGCCATTCGTTCCAGTAGCCCTGGCTGTAGCGGATCTGGATGCGCCCGATCAGCGCGAAACGGACTCCGTCGTAGCTGCCCTCGGCGCCGAGCTGCAACGGCGAGCGGTCCTCGGCCAGCGCCGCCATCTTGCCGATGTCCTCGAGCGCCTGGTCGTGGCGGACCAGCGTGCTCTGGCAGTACTCGCAGACGGCGAAAACCGAACCCGCCGACTTGAAGACGACCGGCGCGCCGCAGGAGGGACAGGAAGCCGTCAGCGCCACGGTCGGCGGATCAGGTCAGCTTCTTGAGCAGCTCGGCTTTCTTGGCCTCGAATTCTTCCCCGGAGAGAATGCCCTTCGCGACCAGCCCGTGCAGCTTCTCCAGCGTCGCGACAACATCGTCGGCCGACACTGGCGACACTGCCGGTGCACCGGCAGCCGGCTGCATGGCCGACGCCATCGCCTGCCCCATGACCTGCCCGAAGCCGACGCCGGCACCGAGACCGACGCCCATGCCGGCCATGCCGCCCTCGTTCTTCGCCGCCTCGGGAATCGCGTTGGCGACCTGGTACTGCGTGAAGCGCCCCATGTCGCCGATCATGTTCATGCCGATCTTCTGGTCGAGGATCTTCTGCAACTCTTCCGGCAGCGAAACATTCTGGACGACCAGTGAATCGAGCGTCAGGCCGAAATCGGCGAACATCGGCGCCGCCTTGGCCAGCATCGCCTTGCCGAACTCGTCCTGGTTGGCGGCCATGTCGATGAACGCGACGCCGGATTCGCCGAACAGGTCGGTCAGCCCGGCGACCATGGTGTTGCGCAACTGGCCTTCGAGTTCCTCGCGGGTGTAGCTCTCGCGGGTCCCGGATATCTTCTGGTAGAACACCTTGGCATCGCTCAGGTGATACGAATAGATGCCGAAGGCGCGCAGGCGGACGATGCCGAATTCCTTGTCGCGGATGGTGATCGGGTTCGGCGTCCCCCACTTCTGGTCGAGCTGGGTGCGCGTCGAGAAGAAATAGACATCCGACTTGAAGGGCGACTCGAAGAGCTTGTCCCAGTTCTTCAGGTAGGTCAGCACCGGCAGCGTCTGCGTCGTCAGCTTGTACATGCCGGGGGCGAAGACATCGGCCACCGTGCCTTCGTTGACGAACATCGCCAGTTGCGACTCGCGCACGGTCAGACTGGCGCCGTTCTGGATTTCCATTTCCGCCATCGGGAAGCGCCAGGCCAGCGTGCCGTCGGCATCCTCCGTCCATTGCAGGATGTCGATGAATTGTTTCTTGATGAAGTCCATGAGTGCCATGACGTTCTCCTTGAATGGTCAGACGATGCAGCCGGCGTTCAGGATGCCGACGCCGATGGCCAGTGAAGCGACAAGAATCCCCGAGGCTGCCCGCCCCTGGAGAATGTGTTCGTTCAGCCGCGGCAGCGCGAGGCGAGCCACAACATAGGCGAGCAACTGGACGACGCCGGCGACGACACCCCAGCCGATCATCGCGTACAGGTTATGGCTGACCGCCACCGAGACGGCGATCGGCAAGGCAAAACCGATCACCACCCCGCCCAGGCTCAGGGCAGCCGCCTCGTTCCCGGCGCGGATCAGTGCCAGCTCCTTGTACGGCGTGACCATCAGGTAAACCGCGATGAACCCCGCCAGCAGGGCGGCGGCGGTCAGGAAAAAGCCGGCGAAGGCAGGCAGACTGTTGATGACCGGATCGAACATGGAACCTCCCGCAAAGCACGATGACGAATGATTGTCGCCGCTCGCCCCGCCAATTTCAAGCCTGCCGTTGCCGGTACCAGGCGACAAAGTCGTCGAACGGCATCGGCTTGCCGTAGAAATAGCCCTGCGCCGCCTCGCAGCCGAGCGCGAAGAGCTGATCGCGCTGCGCCTGGTCCTCGATTCCTTCCGCCAGCGGAACCATGCCGAGGTCATGGGTCAGGTCGATGATGGTGCGGACGATGCGCAGCCCGTCCGCCGACGCGCCCATGCCGATCACGAATGAACGGTCGATCTTGATTTCGTCGAGCGGCAGGGTCGCCAGGTAGCTCAGCGACGAGTAGCCGGTGCCGAAATCGTCGAGCGCCAGGAACACCCCCAGCTCGCGCAGCCTGCGCATGATCCCGAAGCCGCGCTCGCGGTCGCCCATCATCGCGGTCTCGGTCAGTTCGACGGCAATACGGCCGGGCGCCACCCGCCAGGTCTGCAGGCTCTGCGCCAGAACTTCGGGCAGGTCGGTATCGAGCAGGTCGGCCGGCGTCAGGTTGAACGAGACCCTGATGTCGACGCCTGCCGCCTGCAACTCCGCGGCGGTCCGCGCGACGGTACGCAACAGCCAGCCGGTGAACAGGGAGTGCCAGCCATTTTCCTCGATGATATCGATGACCACGGGCGGGGCGACCCACTGGCCGTTCCGGCGCCGCCAGCGCAACAGCAGTTCCGCTCCGAAGCAGGTGCCGCTCGCCAGATCGACCTGCGGCTGCAGGTAAAGGGCAAGTTCCTCATCGTGCAACGCGGTGTTGAGTTCCTCGGCCAGCAGGTGGCGGAGCTGCCAGTCGTCACGCAAGCCTTCCTGGAACATGGCGAAAGGCTCGTGCGAGGCGACCAGCGTCGCCCGCGCCAGGCGCGCGGCGTGGATGACTTCCTCGGGATTGCCGCCGTGCTCGGGCAGCATCGCGGCGCCGACGACGACATCGAGCACGACGCCGCGGCCGCCCGGCAGTTGCAGCGGTTCGGCGAACGCCCGGCGTAACTGCATGGCAGCCAGCGCCGGCGACGCCAGCGAGCGCACGTCCGGAAGCAGCAGGAGCCATTCGACGTCCCGCCCGACGAAGACCTCGTCCTCCCGGCGCAGCGATGCGGCCAGGCGCTCGGCGAGCAGCGCCGGAATGCCCTGCAGGTCGCTGGCGGAAAGATAGGCAAGGGCCTGCCGGTTGACCATTGACATCGACAGCACGGCCACCTTGCCGGCAGCCTCGGCCAGTTCCCCAAGGCGCCGGATGGCGGCATGCTCGTCCGGCAGCGCGGCGGCAACACGGCTCGCCTTCTCGCCGAACTGGAGAACGCCGCAGACCGCCGCGGCGGCACAACGGTGCAGGATGGCGCAGAGGTCGACATGGAGGCGGCTGAGCTGGGAGCGGTCGCCATAAAGAGCCCGTTCGCAGTTCCCGGCGGCCAGGGTGAACAGCACCAGCAGGTCGGCCGGCGCGGTCCCCCGCGCCACCAGATCCTGCCAGGCGCGCAGCCACCGCTCCTGCCAGTCGGGATCGCCGATCCCGGCCGGCAGCCCGGCGGAGATCTCGACGAATTCACCCGCCGCCGTACCGGCCATGATGCGCTCCGCCGCCTCCCACAGCGCCCCCGGCCATACCGACCCGAGGGCGCGCAGCGAACGCAGGTCGGCCGGCATCAGGCCGAAGCCGACGCTGTCGATCAGCAGCTGGTCATCCAAGGTAGTTGTCACGGGACGATAGTCCATAGGCGTTGCTCGGCAGCGAGCGGGCAATGCGGCGATCGGCATGCGCCGCTTCGCGCAGATCGATCACCGTGTAGATGCGCACCGGCTCCTTGTCGGCATCCAGCGTCAGGAGTACGCGCGGTCGCGAGCGCTGGACCTGGTTCTGCTGGATGACGACGCCGACTTCGCCACTGTCCAGCTCGACCAGGCCGCCGACCGGATAGAGGCCGATGCATTGAACGAACTGCTCCATCAGCACGGTGTTGAACTGGGTGCCGCGCAGCGCGTAGAGTTCCTCGAGGGCCTCCTGGTGTCCCAGCGCGAGACGGTAGGGCTTGTCCTTGAGCATGGCGCAGAACGAGTCCACCAGACCGGCGATCTCCGACGCCAGGCCGATGTCGTCGCTACGCAGTCCGCGCGGATAGCCGCTGCCATCCCAGCGCTCGTGGTGGCGCGAGACGATGACCATCACCTCGGTCGGCAGACCGGACTGCTCGTACAGCAGTTCGAGCGAGTTGGCGACGTGCGAATGTACCGTCTCCCGTTCCGCCGCGGTCAATGCTTCGGTCTTGGCCAGCAGTTCGGGCGGCAGCCGCGTCTTGCCGACATCCTGTAGCAGCCCGGCAAAGCCGAGATTGAGCAGGTATTTCTTGCGCCAGCCGATGTGCGAGCCGAGGCGCATCATGTTGACGGAAACCTCCATCGCGTGGTCGAAGCTGTAGTCGTCCATACGCTTGAGCTGCAGCAGCCAGGTGAGGGCATCGGCATTGCGCTCCAGACTGCCGAGAACCTCCCGCAATCCCTCGCGCACATAGCCGACGTCGACGCTGCCGCCTTCTTCAAGGGTCTCGACGGTTTGCTGCAAGGCGCCGCTCAATTCGTCGAAAGTCGGCTCGACAGTGACCAGTTCGCGCGCCAGTTCGCGCGCATGGTCGTTGTCGTCGAGATCGTGCAGGAAATTGAGGAAGCGCTGGCGGCGCGTACGCAACTCCGCTATTTCCACCGTCGGTAGTGGGCGGCGGAGAACCTTCTTCTCCCTCGCGACGGTCGTGACACTGGGCGTGGGCGCCGCACGGCGCGGCGGATCGCGTTCGCGCTTCGCCTCCGCGTACACGTCGCCGACCGACAGGGTACGGTCAATGACGACGAACCGGCACTTGCTGCGGAATGCCTCGATCTCCTCCACCCGGGAGATGACGAACCCCTGCAGCGCGAACGGCAGTTCGAGCCACGGGCAGTCCGGCTCGGCGACGAACATGCCGAGTTTCAGATCGCTGACAGAAACAATCTCCATATGCGCTTGGCGGCCTTCCCGGTCAGGAGTGCAGGGCGATTTCCTTCAGCCCTTCCAGCGGCAGATTGTGGGCCAGGCGCCAGGGAACGGCAAGCCCCGCGCCGATGATCTCGGCATCGCCGCCGGCGACCAGGCAGGTCTTGGTCGGCGCCTGTAGCCGCCCGAAGGCGCGCTCGATGGCTCCCCGCAAGGCTTCGAGCGCACCCGCGTGGATGGCGTCGTCGGTGTTGCGCGGCCAGGGCGCGTATTGCCCCGCCGCCAGCGGCAACCCGGCGGTTCCCTGCGCCAGCGCCGCCTGCATCAGGCGCAAGCCGGGCAGGATGAAGCCGCCAAGAAAGTTGCCGTCGGCATCGAGGGTGTCGATCGTCGCCGCCGTTCCCGCCATCACCACGACGGCGGCGGTGCCGAGCAGGTGGCGCGCGCCGATCAGCGCACACCAGCGGTCGACGCCGAGTCGCTCCGGATCGTCGTAGAGATTGGTCACGCCGCAGCAGTACTTGCCGGCCCGCACCGCCGCGAGCGGCTGCCCCCAGGCAGCGAGCGCGGCGGCGATGCGGGCCGCCGCCTGCTCGCCGGCCACGTTGGCCAGCACCACCCGCGCCGGTTGCGGCCAGCGGGCGACCAGTTCCGCCAGCCGCGCGGATTCCTCCTGCGCCACGGCGCCCTGCGCCAGCCAGCGCTGTCCGTCATGCGCGCCCCACTTGATGCGGGTATTGCCGCTGTCCAGGCAGACGATCATGCGCGGCGCAGGCTGACGTCACCGGCGAGGATGCGCCGGATGCCGTCGCTGGTTGCCAGCAACAGCGCGCCGTCGTCGTCGACACCCAGGCAGCGGCCGGCGAGTGGCACATCATCGCCCGAAGCGACCTGCACCTCGGCCTGCTGCCAGGCGTGGCGCTGCTGCCACTGCATTTTCACTCCGCCGAAGCCGTCGACCGCGAAAGTATCGAGCACGCCGGCCAGCGCCTGCAGGATCGCCGCGAGCACGATGGCGCGGTCGGGCTGGCTGGCCAGCGCCTGGTCGAGGCCGGCTGCCGGTTGCGGCAGGTCGGCGCACGGCGGCCGCAGGTTGAGGCCGATGCCAATGACCGCCTGCGTACCCTGGGCGTCGCTCGCCAGCTCGACGAGGACACCCGCGAGCTTGGCGAAATCGTCGCCACTGCGCAGCAATACGTCGTTCGGCCATTTCAGGCAGATGCCGCGGGCGCCCAGCGCTTCGAGGCCCTGCGCGAGGGCGACACCGACGGCCAGCGAGAGGCCGGCAAGACCGCCGGACGGGCAGGCGAAACGCCAGAGCAGCGAGAAAGTCAGGCTCTCGCCCGGCACCGACAGCCAGGTGCGCCCGCGCCGCCCCCGCCCGGCCGTCTGCCGGTCGGCGACGACAACCGCGCCGGCCGGCGCGCCATGCTCGGCGCGGCGCAGCAGTTCGCTGCTGGTCGAGTCGCAAGTGTCCACCGCGTCAACGTCGAAGCGCCCGGCCAGCAGGCCGAGACGGGACTTGAGCAGGACAAGGTCGAGCAGCGCCATGGGCGGATTCTACTCCGCCGCCGACTCCTTGCCGCCCTCGATGCCGAGTTCGGCGATCTTGCGCGTGATCGTGTTGCGACCGATGCCGAGCGCCTGCGCCGCCTCGATCCGGCGCCCGCCGGTGCGCGCCAGCGCGCGCGCGATCAGGATGCGCTCGAAGGTCTGGGCGAGACGCCCGTGGATGTCCGGCACGCCCGCCGCCAGCAGGCGGTCGACCTCGCCTTCGAGCCCGCTCTCCCAGTCGGTCGCCAGCGCAATCGATTCCGCTTCGCGCAGCTCCGCCGGCAGGTCGCCCACCTCGACCTGCTGGCCGGGGGCCATCACCGTCAGCCAGTGGCAGAGATTCTCCAACTGGCGCACGTTGCCGCTCAATTCGAGCCCGCTCAGGTACCTGAGCGCGGCATCCGACAGCCGCTTGGCCTCGACGCCGAGTTCGCGTGCGCTCTTCTGCAGGAAGTGGCGGGTCAGCAGCGGTATGTCCTCGTGCCGTTCGCGCAACGCCGGCAGGCGGATGCGGATGACGTTGAGGCGGTGGAAGAGATCCTCGCGGAACAACCCTTCCTTGACCCGCGTTTCGAGATTCTGGTGAGTCGCCGCGATGACCCGGACGTTGGCCTTGATCGGCGCGTGGCCACCGACCCGGTAGTAGTGGCCGTCGGACAACACGCGCAGCAGCCGCGTTTGCAGCTCGGACGGCATGTCGCCGATTTCGTCGAGGAACAGCGTGCCGCTCTCGGCCTGCTCGAAGCGCCCGCGCCGCTGCGTCTGGGCGCCGGTGAAGGCGCCGCGCTCATGGCCGAAGAGTTCCGATTCGAGCAGGTCACGCGGGATCGCCGCCGTGTTGATGGCGATGAACGGTTTGACGGCGCGCGGACTATGCCGGTGCAGCGCGCGCGCCACCAGTTCCTTGCCGGTGCCCGACTCGCCGGTGATCAGCACGGTCGCGTGCGATTGCGCCATGCGGCCGATGGCGCGAAAGACCTCCTGCATGGCCGGCGCCTGGCCAAGAATCTCCGGAGCGACGACCTCTTCCTCTGTCGCACCACTTTGGTGCAACGATTCGTCGATCGCGCGCTGGATCAGCTCCACCGCCTGGTCGACGTCGAAGGGCTTGGGCAGGTACTCGAAGGCGCCGCCCTGGAAGGCGGCGACCGCGCTTTCCAGGTCCGAATACGCGGTCATGATGATGACCGGCACCGCCGGGAAGCGCGTCTTGATCTCCTGCAGCAGCTCAAGGCCCGACTGGCCGGGCATGCGGATGTCGGACAGCAGCACCTGCGGCGGTTCGCCGCCCTGCTGGAGTTGCGCCATGGCCTCGGTGGCGGAGGCAAAGCTGGTGAACGGGATACCCTCGCGGGCCAGGGTCTTCTCGAGGACCCAGCGGATGGAACGGTCGTCGTCGACGATCCAGACGGGTTTCATGGTGTTCTTGCTCATCTATTGATTGGCGATGCGGGAATCAAGCAAGACTCAGGCCTGTTCGACGGGCAGGCGGATGGTAAACACGGTATGCCCCGGCTGGCTGGCACAGTCGATGGTGCCGTGGTGATGCTGGACGAAGTTCTGGGCGATCGTCAGCCCGAGCCCGCTGCCGCCCTGACGCCCGGAGACCAGCGGATAGAACATGCGCTCGCGGACCGTTTCCGGAATCCCCGGCCCGTTGTCGATGACCTTCAACTCGATGGCAAGGCGATAGCGCTTCTTCGCCAGCGTCACCTGGCGCAGAACACGGGTACGCAGGACGATCATCCCCTCCCCCTTCATCGCCTGGGCGGCGTTGCGGGCTATGTTGAGGACGGCCTGGATGAGTTGCTCGCGGTCGCCGACCAGTTCCGGCAGGCTGGTGTCGTAGTCGCGGCGCATCGCCAGCGAGCCGGGAAATTCGGCCGTCAGCAGGCTGCGAACACGCTCCAGGATCTCGTGGATATTGACCGTGCTCGGCAACATCGCGCGATGCGGCGTCAGCAGACGCTGCATCAGGTCCTTCAGGCGGTCGGCTTCCTTGATGATGACCTGGGTGTATTCCTTGAGCGACGGGTTGCTCAGCTCGTGTTCGAGCAACTGCGCCGCGCCGCGAATGCCGCCGAGCGGGTTCTTGATCTCGTGCGCAAGATTGCTGATCAGCTCGCGGCTGGCCTTCTGCTGTTCGATCAGGCGCTCCTCGCGCGAGGCGGCGAGCTGCTGCTCGATCGGCTGGAGTTCGAGCAGCAGGCGCGCGCCGCCGACCGCTTCCCGGCGCAACGGGGTCACCGTGCAGTTGATGTGCAGCACCTCGCCGTCGCTGCGCCTGAGCTCGATGCCCTGGCCGGTGTAGCCCCAGTTGTTGTCGAGCGCGTTGTCGAGCGCTTCCTGCAGCGTCGCCGAGCACTTGCAGACTGCTGCCAGCGGCTTGCCGGCCACCGCACGCAGGCTCACGGCGAGCAGGTTCTCGCCGGCCGGATTGACGTAGCGCACGATCAGGCCGGCATCGAGGAGGAGCACTGTCGACGCGAGCAGATCGAGGCCGGGGAAGGTATCCAGCGGATCGTTCATCGCCTGCATTGTAGCGATTCCCGTTAGCCGGGACCGAAACTGTTGTGTTACTGACCCATCGTTCATTATCATGGCAGACTCGACCCGAGGCCACTCCCGATGTACTCCTTCCCCCAGCCGACCGCGGCCGCCCTCTGTCTTGCCACCCTGCTCGCGGGCTGTAGCAGCGGCGAAGCGCCGCCTCCGGCCGTGCCGGCGGTCCTGGTCCAGGCCGCCGCTCCCGGCGACGCCGGCGTGACCACCTACACCGGCGAGGTACGGGCACGCCACGAGGCCGACCTGGCCTTCCGCGTCGGCGGCAAGATCGCCGAACGTCTCGTCGATGCCGGCATGTCAGTCAAGGCCGGCCAGCCGCTCGCCCGCCTCGATCCCGCCGATCTGCAACTCGCCCGGCAGGCGGCCGCCGCCCAGGAGGCCGCGGCCGAGAGCGAATTCACGACCGCGAGCGCCGAGCGCCAGCGCTACGCCGACCTGCTGGCCAGGCGCTTCGTCAGCCAGGCGGCGTTCGATGCCAGGGAGAACGCCTTCCGCAACGCCCGGGCACGTCTCGAACAGGCCCGCGCGCAAGGTCGCATCAGCGCCAACCAGGTCGGTTACGGGACGCTCACCACCGACCACGCCGGCGTTGTCGCGACGGTGCTCACCGACGCCGGCCAGGTCGTCACGGCCGGTCAACCGGTGTTCCGGCTGGCGCGAGACGACGAGAAGGAAGTCGCGCTGGCGATCCCCGAAGGCCGGCTGACCGAAGTACGGAAGGCTTCGCACATCACCGTCGGCCTGTGGGCCCAGCCGGAACTGCGCCTCAAGGGCGAACTGCGCGAACTGGCAGCCGCCGCGGACCCGGCGACCCGCACCTATGCGGCCCGGATCCGCATCGTGGACGCACCGGCGGCGCTCCATCTCGGCATGACGGCGCGCGTCGCCTTCGCCGCCAGCGGCCAGGCGGAATACCTGCTCGTGCCGCTGGCGGCGGTGGTCGATCACGGCAGCGGCCCGCAGGTATGGGTGGTCGCCGACGGCAAGGCCGTGCCGCGTGCGGTCACCGTCGGCCGCTTCGGCGAGGACGGGGCAACCATCACCGCCGGCCTGGAACCCGGCGAACCGGTGATTGTCGCCGGCCAGCGCCGGCTGGCCGCGGGCCAGGCGGTGCTTGCCCGTCCCGCGCCGCCGCCCGCGCAGCAGCGCTGAACCGTGCAGCACCGCTTCAATCTCTCCGACTGGACGCTACGGCACCGCACGCTGGTCGGCTACTTCCTGCTCGCCATCGCGATCATGGGCGCGATGGCCTATGGCCGCCTGAGCCAGGCCGAGGATCCGCCTTTCACCTTCAAGCTGATGGTCGTGCGGACCTTCTGGCCGGGCGCCACCGCGGCCCAGGTCGAACAGCACTTGACCGACCGGATCGAGAAGAAATTGCAGGAGATTTCCCAGGTCGACCGCATCCAGAGCTTTTCGCGGCCGGGCGAATCGACGGTGATGTTCTTCGCCCGGGACAGCATGGCGCCGGCGTCGGTCCCCGACGTCTTCTACCAGGTGCGCAAGAAGGTCGGCGACATCCGCCACCTGCTGCCGGCCGGCATCCAGGGCCCGTTCTTCAACGACGAGTACGGCGACGTTTTCGGTACGATTTTCGCGCTGACCGCAGATGAGCTGGACTATCCGCAACTCAAGGACATCGCCGAGCGTCTGCGCGACGGGCTGCTGCGCATTCCCGACGTCGGCAAGGTCGAAATCTTCGGTATCCAGGACGAGAAGATCTACGTCGAGCTTGCCAACGCCAAGCTGGCGACGCTCGGCCTCGACCAGAACATCATCATCCAGGCGCTGGCGCAGCAGAATGCGGTCGCCGGTGCGGGCTTCCTCGAAACTGCCGGGGAGCGCATCCAGATCCGCCCGAGCGGCGCCTTCGACTCCGTCCAGGCGGTGGCCGACACACTGATCCGCGGCAACGGTCGCAGCTTCCGTCTCGGCGACATCGCCACGGTCAGGCGCGGCACCAGCGAGCCGCCGACGCCGGAAGTACGGTACGGCGGCAAGCGGGCGCTTGCCATCGGCATCTCGCGGGCGCCAGGCGGCGACATCATCCAGCTCGGCAAGGCGCTGCGCGCCCATGTCGCCGCTGTCCGCGCCACCTTGCCGCTCGGCGTCGACCTCAGCGAGGCGACCAGCGAGCCGGACGCGGTCGGGCGCGCCATCGGCGCCTTCGCGCGGGCGCTGGCGGAAGCGGTCGGCATCGTCCTGCTCGTCACCTTCGTCAGCCTCGGCATTCGCACCGGCATGGTTGTCGCGCTGTCGATTCCGCTGGTGCTGGCCGCCACTTTCCTTGCCATGGCGCTGCTCAACATCGGCCTGCACAAGGTCTCGCTCGGCGCGCTGGTGCTGGCGCTCGGCCTGCTGGTTGACGACGCGATCATCGCCGTCGAGATGATGTGGGTGAAGATGGAGCAGGGATGGGAACGCACGCGCGCTGCCTCCTTCGCCTACACCAGCACTGCCGGGCCAATGCTGTCCGGCACCTTGGTGACCGTCGCCGGCTTCCTGCCCATCGCGCTGGCGAGGTCGGCGACCGGCGAGTATGCCTTCGCCTTCTTCCAGATCAATGCCTTCGCGCTGCTGATCTCCTGGCTGGCCGCCGTCGTCGCGATTCCCTGGCTCGGCTACAAACTGCTGCCCGATCCGCGCGCGCCGCGCCGTCCCGGCCTGATTGCCCGCCGCCTGCCGGCGCTGGCCGCCCGCCTCGAACGGCTCGGTCTTGGCGGCCCACCGCATGCGGCCGATCACGATGTCTATGGCACGCCGTTCTACCGGCGTTTCCGGGTTCTCGTCGGTACCTGCGTCAGCTACCGCTGGCTGGTGATCGGCCTGACGCTGCTGCTCTTCGTCGCCGCGATCTTCGGCATGACCAAGGTGCAGAAGCAGTTCTTCCCCAACTCGACCCGTCTCGAACTCAACGTCGAACTGCGCCTGCCCGAGGGGGCATCGCTCGCCGCCATCGATGCCGAAGCACGCCGCCTGGAAGCGTGGCTCGAGAGCGACCGTGCCACACACGACCAGTTCGAGCACTACACCACCTTCATCGGCACCGGCGCGCCGCGTTACTACCTCAGTCTCGACCAGCAACTGCCGGCGACGAACATCGCCCAGTTCGTCATCCTGACCCGCGACGTCACGGCGCGCGAGGCCTTGCGCGGTCGACTGATCGCAAAGTACGAAAACGACGCCTCGGGCGTGCGCGCCAACGTCGTCCGTATCGAGAACGGGCCGCCGGTCGGCTACCCGATCCAGTACCGTGTCACTGGCGAGGATCCCGTGACGCTGCGGCGCATTGCCGGCGAGATCGCGGCGGTGATGCGCGCCGACCGCGAACTGGCGAACGTCAATTTCGACTGGAGCGAGCTGTCGAAGGCAGTCGCCATCGAGATCGACCAGGACAAGGCCCGCCTGCTCGGCGTGTCGGCCCAGGATCTGGCCGCGTTGCTGAACATGTCGCTCAGCGGCTACACGATCACCAGTTTCCGCGAAGGGCAGAAGACCATCGACGTCGTGCTGCGCGGCGACCGCGACGAGCGCGCCAGGCTCTCGGCGCTGCCCGATCTGGCCGTGCCGACCCGCGCCGGCGGCAGCGTGCCGCTCGCCCAGATCGCCCGCCTGCGACACGAATTCGAGCCTGGGCTGGTCTGGCGCCGCGACCGCCTGCCGACGATCACGGTGCGCGCCAACCTCTATGGCACGACCCAGGCGGCAACCGTCGTCGGCCGCCTCAAGCCGCGCATCGACGAGATCGCCGCCAGCCTGCCGGCCGGCTACCGGATCGCCACCGGCGGTTCGGTCGAGGAATCGGCGAAGGGATCGAACTCGGTGATGGCCGGCATCCCGATCTTCATCCTGGTCGTCGTCAGCGTACTGATGATCCAGTTGCAGAGCGTCTCGCGCGTCGTCATGGTCCTGCTGACAGCACCGCTCGGGCTGATCGGTATCGCCCTCTTCCTGCTCATTTTCGACAAGCCGTTCGGCTTCATGGCGCTGCTAGGCACCATCGCGCTGTTCGGCATGATCATGCGCAACTCGGTGATCCTGGTCGACCAGATCGAGCAGGATCTGGCCGAGGGCAAAGCGCGCCGCGAGGCGATCATCGAATCGACGGTGCGCCGCTTCCGGCCGATCGTGCTGACGGCCGCCGCCGCGGTGCTGGCGATGGTGCCGCTGTCGCGCAACGATTTCTTCGGGCCGATGGCGGTCGCCATCATGGGCGGGCTGATCGTCGCCACCGCGCTGACCCTGCTCTTCCTGCCGGCGCTCTACGCCGCCTGGTACAGGGTAAAAGGCGAGGATCGAGTGGTCGGCCATTAGCAAGACCAGAGGGCGCCATAGGCACCCTCGAATATTTGCCAACAGCTCGATCCTGATAGCTTGCAGCTAGCGAAGGTTGCCCATTTCCTTCTGGATCGCTCCGATGTTGCGCTCGTGCTGCGAGACGCGATCCCGGTAGGGTTGCAGGCGATCCGGCGGCGGCCGGCTGCCGTCCGGATTGCGCGTTGCCTCGATTTCGGCGAGGTCGCGCCGGGCCTGTTCAAGACTGCGCTGCTCGCTAGCCAGTTCCTGCTCGAGAATATGCTTGCGGTCCGTATCGCGCGCCTTCTGCGTATCTTCCTGGACGCGCGGGAAACTTCCCGGCGTCGGATTGGCCGCCGCCCCGCCGGGTTTCGCCTTGGGCGCCGGGATCGACGAATCCGGCCCGGTGACGACCGGCTTGCAGCTCTTGTCGACGCGGGTGTTGGCGTACAGCGTGCCGCCATAGGCATCGGTGCATCGATAGATGGACTGGGCCGAGGCCGGAATGGCCAGGACCGCCAGAAGCGTGGCAAGAATGCAGCGTGTCATCGTCATCGTTCCTCGTAACGGCTAGAGTCTACCGGACTTGGCGGCCGTCGCAACAAGCGGTGGACAAAAAAAGGGCGGGAAATCCCGCCCTTCTAGCCTGCCGGGGAAGCCCCAGGGTCAGCAGCTGTAGTAGAGGTCGAACTCGACGGGGTGCGTGGTCATGCGCACCTTGTTGACCTCGTCCATCTTCAGCGCGATGTAGGCATCGATCCAGTCATTCGAGAAGACACCGCCGCGGGTCAGGAACTCGCGGTCCTTGTCCAGCGCAGCCAGGGCTTCCTCGAGCGAGGCGCAGACGGTCGGGATCTTCGCATCCTCTTCCGGCGGCAGATCGTACAGGTTCTTGTCGGCCGGGTCACCCGGGTGAATCTTGTTCTGGATACCATCCAGGCCGGCCATCATCAACGCGGAGAAGCACAGGTACGGGTTCGCGATCGGATCCGGGAAGCGGGTCTCGATACGGCGGGCCTTCGACGAAGCAACGTGCGGGATGCGGATGGAAGCCGAACGGTTCTTGGCGGAATAAGCCAGCTTGACCGGCGCTTCGTAATGCGGAACCAGGCGCTTGTAGGAGTTGGTACCCGGGTTGGTGATCGCATTCAGGGCCTTGGCATGCTTGATGATGCCGCCGATGTAGAACAGGGCCAGTTCCGAGAGGCCAGCGTAGCCGTCACCGGCGAACAGGTTCTTGCCATCCTTCCAGATCGACTGGTGAACGTGCATCCCGGAACCGTTGTCGCCAACGATGGGCTTGGGCATGAAGGTCGCTGTCTTGCCGTACTGGTGAGCAACGTTGTGCACCACGTACTTCAGGATCTGGGTCCAGTCGCCACGCTTGACCAGGGTCGAGAAGACGGTACCGATTTCGCACTGGCCGGCGGTGGCGACTTCATGGTGGTGAACCTCGACCGGCACACCAAGGGCTTCGAGAGCCAGACACATGGCAGAACGGATGTCGTGCAGGCTGTCGACCGGAGGAACCGGGAAGTAACCGCCCTTGACGGTCGGACGGTGGCCGGTGCCACCGCCGCCTTCGCTTTTCTCGCCCGAAGTCCAAGCCGCTTCGGCAGAGTAGATCTTCAGGTTGCAGCCGGACATGTCGACGTTCCACTCGACCGAGTCGAAGATGAAGAATTCGGGTTCGGGTCCGAAATAGGCGGTGTCGCCGATGCCGGAAGACTTCAGGTAGGCTTCGGCGCGCTTGGCTATCGAGCGCGGGTCGCGGTCGTAGCCACGGCCGTCGGCCGGGTCGACGACGTCACAGGTGAGGACGATCGTCGTTTCATCGAAGAAGGGATCGATATACGCGGTGGCTGGATCCGGCATCAACTGCATGTCGGAAGCCTGGATACCTTTCCAGCCGGCGATCGAGGAGCCGTCGAAGGCGTGGCCATTTTCGAACTTGTCTTCGCTGAAGGCGGAAACCGGCACGGTGACGTGCTGTTCCTTGCCCCGGGTATCGGTAAAGCGGAAATCGACGAACTTGGCGTCGTTTTCCTTGACCAGTTTCATCACGTCTTGCGGGGTTGCCATGAGTGCAGTCTCCTAAGAAAACAGGTTGCCGGCCAGGCCGGCGACAATTGAAAAATCGCAACGCGGGGTATTTAGCAGAAAACGTGCCAATGCCTGCCAACTCGACTTTCCATTCTGCCACAACGAGATGCTGGTTTCACGCCAAGATTCAATGCACCAGACTCGTGCAGCATTGAAGCTGTCGCACTAAATTGGTGCAATCCGGCGGATGCGCAGCCGGCGCTTGCGGGCGATCTCGGTGCGAGGAGGAAGCGGCAAGCTGATAGAATCCCGACCGACAGAGCGCTTCATCACCGCGCTCTCCTGCCGCCAATTCAAAGTTTCCCGACTGCCGTGCCCGCCACCCCGATACGTTTCGACCGCTTCAACGACCTCGCCGACACGGACTGCCATGAGCGCATCCGCGCCGCCCGCGCCCGGCTGGGCAAGAAGGCCGTCATCCTCTGCCATCACTACCAGCGCGCCGATGTTTACCAGTACGCCGACCTGACCGGCGACTCGCTGAAACTGTCGCGCCTCGCGGCGCAGACCGACTCGGAATACGTGATCTTCTGCGGCGTTCATTTCATGGCCGAGGTCGCCGACATCATGACCGCGCCGCACCAGATCGCCATCCTGCCCGACCTCGCGGCCGGCTGCTCGATGGCCGACATGGCCAACCTGGCCAAGGTCGAGCGTTGCTGGCGCGAGTTGAACGAAGTCCTCGATGCCGAGAACGAGGTGACGCCGGTCACCTACATCAACTCCGCCGCCGACCTCAAGGCCTTCTGCGGCGAGCACGGCGGCATCGTATGCACCTCGTCCAACGCCGGCACCATCGCCCGGTGGGCTTTCGAGCGCCGCCCCAAGGTGCTGTTCTTCCCCGACCAGCACCTCGGCCGGTGGACTGGCCACCAACTGGGTTTCCCGATGGACGAGATGGTCGTCTGGGATCCGGACCTGGAAATGGGCGGCCTCACGGTCGACCAGATCAGGAAGGCGCGCATCCTCCTCTGGAAGGGCCACTGCTCGGTGCACCAGATGTTCCGGAAGGCGCACATCGACGCCTTCCGCGCCAAATACCCGGACGGTCTGGTGATCGCCCATCCGGAATGCAGTTTCGAGGTCTGCGCCGCCTCCGACACCGTCGGCTCGACTGAACACATCGTCAGGACGATCAAGGAAGCCCCGGAGGGCACGCGCTGGCTGGTCGGCACCGAACTCAACCTGGTCGACCGCCTGGCCAGGGAAGTCTTGCCGCAGAACAAGATCGTCCAGTTCATGGCGACGACCATCTGCATGTGCTCGACGATGCAGCGCATCGACCCGCAGCACCTCGCGTGGACGCTGGAAAACCTCGCCGAAAGCAAGGTCGTCAACCAGATCAAAGTGCCGGAACACGAGGCGAGGCTGGCCAAACTGGCGCTCGACCGCATGCTGGCCATTTCCTGACCCATGAGCAAGCCCGCGCTGCACGTTACGACCTTGAACATCCACAAGGGGTTTTCGCAGTTCAACCGGCGCATGATGGTGCATGAACTGCGCGATTGCCTGCGCTCGCTGAACCCGGACATCGTCTTCCTGCAGGAGGTGCAGGGGCTGCACCTCGGCCATGCGGAGAATCATGGCGACTGGCCGACCGAACCGCAACACGAGTTCCTCGCTGAAGACGTCTGGCAATCGTCCGCCTACGGTCGCAACATGATCTACGACCACGGCCACCACGGCAACGCGATCCTCTCGCGCTTCCCCATCCTGCACGCGCACAACCAGGACGTGACTCACCTGCTGTTCGAGAAGCGCGGCCTGCTGCACTGCCGGATCGCCTTGCCGGAAAGGCCGGCGGCACACTGCGTTTGCGTCCATCTCTCGCTGTTTGGCTATTCGCGGCGGCGGCAGATGGCGGAACTGGCCAACTACCTCGACCGCGTGGCCGGGCCCGATTCACCGCTGATCATCGCCGGCGACTTCAACGACTGGAACAACCGTGCCGGCAGCCACCTCGCGCAGCGGCTGGGACTGACCGAGGTGTTCAGCCGGCAGGAGGGCGTGCCGGTGCGCAGCTACCCGGCGGCGCTGCCGATGTTCCGGCTCGACCGCATCTACGTGCGCGGCTTCCACGTCCAGCGCACCGAACTGCACTTCGGCGAACCATGGTCCGCAATTTCCGACCATGCGGCGCTGTCGGCCCACCTGGAGCGGCATGGCGGCTGAGTTCCTGCCCGGGAACCGGATTACCCTGCTCGATTCAGGCGCGGAGTACTTTCCGGCGCTGCTGGCCGAAATCGAGGCGGCGTGCAGCGAGATCTACCTGGAGAGCTACATCTTCGCCGATGACCCGATCGGCCGCGCGGTCTCCGGCGCCCTTCGCGCCGCCGCCGGACGCGGCGTCCAGGTGCATGTCACGGTCGACGGCTTCGGTGCACGCAATTTCGCCGACGACTTCGTGCCCCAGCTGGTCGCTGGCGGCGTCCACGTCAACGTCTATCGCCCGGAAACCGGGCTCTTCCGGCTGCGCCGCCACCGCCTGCGCCGCCTGCACCGCAAGCTGGTCGTGATCGACGGCCGCGTCGCCTTCGTCGGCCGCATCAACATCATCGACGACGACAACGCGCAGGAAGGCATGCGGCCGCGCTACGACTACGCGGCGCGCTGCGAGGGGCCGGTGCTGCGCCAGGCGCAGCGCGCGGCACGGCGCATGTGGGAAATCGTCGCCTGGGCCAACCTGCGGCAGCGTTTCCGCAGCGCACCGCCATCCGCCGACGCGACCGCGCCGGCAGACGGGCAACTGGCCGCCTTTCTGGTCCGCGACAACATCATCCACCGCCACGACATCCTCAACGCCTACCTGAACGCGATCAAGGCGGCACGGCACGAGATATTGATCGCCAATGCCTATTTCATGCCCGGCGTCCGTTTCGGGCGCGCGCTGCACGCGGCGGCGCGACGCGGTGTGCGGGTTACCATCCTGCTGCAGGGCAAGACCGACCACCGGCTTCTCCGCTATGCCACGCAGACCCTCTACGCCCGGTCGCTGGCCAGCGGCATGCGCATCTTCGAATACGAAAAGAGCTTCATGCACGCCAAGGTCGCCGTGGTCGATAGCGAATGGGCGACCGTCGGCTCGTCGAACATCGACCCCTTCAGCCTGCTGATCGCCAAGGAAGCCAACCTGGTGGTGCGCGACGCGACCTTCGCACAGCAGTTGCGCCACAACATCCACGAGCACATGGTAGTCGGCGCACGCGAGATGCTGCCCGACGAACTGGCGCAGCAGCCCCTCCCTTCGAAGCTGCTGCGCTGGCTGGCCTACGGTATCGTGCGCCTGCTCGTCGGCATCACCGGTTACGGCCCGAAGCACTGGCAGGCCGACGAGGAAGAGCCCGGCCTCACGGCCGACGCAGCAAAGGAATAGAACCCCGCCGCGGCACTGCGGCGAGCGACCAGTGGGCGCGCGCCCACGCCCAGATTTCTGACGACGGCGCGCCCGCCAGCCCGTCCGGCAAGGGCTGCCCGAGAAAGCGCAGGGCATCCGCCAGCGTCGCCCCCGCCTGCCGGACGTCGAGCGCTGGCGCCCGCGTCTGCTTGGACAGTTTTTCTCCGGCCGCATTAGTCGCCACCGGCAAGTGGGCATAGCGCGGCGTGGCGTAGCCGAGGCAGCGTTGCAGCCAGATCTGGCGCGGCGTCGAGTCAAGCAGGTCAGCGCCACGCACGATGTCGGAAATCCCCTGGAATTCGTCGTCGACCGCAACTGCGAGCTGGTAGGCGAAAGGGCCGTCGGCGCGGCGCAGCACGAAATCTCCGACATCGCTCTCCAGATGCTGGATCACCTCGCCCTGCACGCGATCGACGAAACCGACCCCGTCATCGGTCACGCGCAACCGCCAGGCCCGGGCCCGGCGCCCGGCCGGCTCGCCGCCACGGCAGGTGCCGGGGTACACCAAGCCGCCATCGACCGCCGGCCGCTTCGCCGCGGCGGCGACTTCCTTGCGCGAGCAGGCGCAGGCATAGGCCAGCCCGGCCTGCCGCAACTGCGCGAGCGCCTCGGCGTAAGCCTCCAGCCGGCAGCTCTGCCACAGCACCGGGCCGTCCCATTCGAAGCCGAACGCAGCGAGCGTCGCCAGGATGCTCTCGGCAGCGCCGGGTACGTTGCGCGGCGTGTCGATGTCCTCGATGCGCACCAGCCAGGCGCCGCCGCAGGCCCGCGCGTCGAGGTAACTGCCGACCGCCGCGACCAGCGAGCCGAAATGCAGCGGCCCGCTCGGCGATGGCGCAAAGCGGCCCCGGTATCCCCCCGGGGCCGCGGTAGGCAGCGTCATCCGCCGCCGCTCGCCGTCAGCGACAGCGTCACATGCACCGTCCCGTCGACGGTCCGCGTCCGCATCGGCCAGCCGCACGCGGTGAATACCCGCAGCATTGACCGGTTGTGCGGCAGCACCTCCGCCTCGAAGCTTGTCAGGCCGCGGTCGACGGCGATCCGCCCGAGGTGGCCGAGCAACCGGCGAGCAATGCCGAAGCCCCGGTAGTCCTCCTCGACGATGAAGGCGACCTCTGCCGTGCGCGCATCAAACCGACTGTAGCTCGACGAGGCGATGACGACCTCGTGCCCGTCGTGGATGACCGTGGCGATCAGCGCCACGCGGCTGTCGAAATCCATTTCGCGGATCAGCCGGAAATCCGCGTCAGTCACCGCCGCCTTGGGCCCGAAGAAGCGCGTATAGATTGATTCGGGATCGAGCTGGCCGAAGGCCACTGCCATCCGCTCACCGTCGTCCGGGCGCAGCGCCCGGATGCAGATTTCGCTGCCGTTACGCAAGGTTTCGCGCACCTCGAAATGTCGCGCATCGATCATCACCCGGACTCCTCCTGTTTTCCGTACTCGAACAACGGGTGCCAAACCGCGGGCTTGCTAATACAACCCGGGTTCACCCTCGGGCCTTGTCTTGAAGCGTCGGTGTGTCCAAAGGTACTGCTCGGGCATCTCGCGGATTCGGTCTTCGATAAAGGCATTCATGCGCCGGGTGTCGGCTTCGACATCCCCGCAAGGATAGTCTTCCCAAGCCGGATAGAGCTTCACCCGATACCCCTGCCCGCCGGGAAGCTGGTGAGCCACGACAGGAACGACCCTGGCGCCGGCCAACTTGGCCAGTCTCGACAACGCCGGTACGGTGGCGGCGGGAATGCCGAAGAAGGGCACGAAGATCGTCTCGCGCCGCCCGAAGTCCTGGTCGGGAACGTAAATGAACGGCAGTCCCGATCGAATGGTCTTGATCATTGAACGAATTGTTCCTTCGTGCCGCGAGACCAATATCGGCTGGTTGAAACGACTGCGCAGGTACCGCAGGTAGCGATTGGCAACGGAATTGCGCACCGGCGCATAGAAGGAGGCCACCCGGCCCATCATCGCCAACCTTGACCCCGCCATGTCAAGCCCGATGAAATGCGGGGCAAAGAGGATAAGCGGCGCGCCCATGTTGTCGTCAAGATGCTCCTGACCCTCAACGCGAATGATTCGTTTCAGACGCTCGGCGCCAGCCCAGATCAGGAGACCGTGCTCGAGGACGGCACGAACACTGGCCTGAATGTTTCGCCGCACCAGGCGCCGTATCTCGGCGCCGGACATTTCCGGGAAGCAAAGCTCAAGATTGCGCTCGGCAACCTTTCTGCGGCGACTGGTCAGGAAATAGGCCAGCCAGCCGACAAGATCGCCAATCATCGCTTGCACGCCGAGCGGCAGCCAGTGCAACACCCACAGCAGGAGGACGCCAAGGCGGGCCAAAAGAGCGGTCATGTGGCAGGCGTTTCCGGCGGCGGTTCGACGCCGCCTGGTCGCTTGTAGCGGGCATAACTCCACATGTATTGCTCGGGCAGCCTGGATGCCACCCGCTCGACCTCGCGATTGAGCGCCGTCGCCGCTGCCAGGCGGTCCTCTGTCACGGGCAGGTCGACCGGATCGAAATGCAGCCGGTAGCCACGCCCCCACGACAGGCGCTCGACATAGGCCATCAGCGGTATGGCACCCGTGGTTTTTATCAGGCGCATGGTCAGTGTCGGCGTATAAGCCCAGCGGCCAAAGAACGGTGCCCATACGCCGTCGCCTTGTGTGGCGACATGGTCGGGCAGCACCCCGATCACCTCGCCACGTCTCAACGCGCCAAGCAGCGCCTTGACGCCTGACAAATCGGTCCGCACCAGCCTCGCCTGCCCGCGCTCGCGTCCTTGACGCATCAACCGGTCGAGAAAGGGGTCACGAGCGGGCTTGTACATCACGGTACACCGCCTGTACGCCGCGACATATTGATTGACCATTTCAAAGCATCCAACGTGCGGTCCGATCAAAATCACGCCTTTTCCGCTTTGCAGCGCCCGTTCGAAATGCTCATTGCCCGTTACCTCGCGGACCAGGCGTAGCAGCTTTTCCTGGGGGCGCAGCCAGACGACGGCCAGTTCGACAAGGCCCTTGCCGGTTTCCTGGACGACCTGGCGTAGCAGGCCTCTTTTCGCCTGCAACAATCCGCTCTGGGCGAGATTACCCTTGACCCGGTCCTGATGGCGGCCGGGCCAGAGCCACATCAGCCAGCCCAGCCCGACACCGAGGCCGTGAAGCAATGGCAGCGGCAGCATGGAAAGCAACCGGAGAGCCAGATAAGCCATCTTGTTCCGCCAAATCGACCGGCAAAGCAGCCGGCAATGCGCGTGTGCAATTCGTGTGTTTGCCGGGAAACAATTCTAACCCAGCGGGGAGATGCCGGAGCAGGCCTCGCAAGAGAGAAAGCTCGCTGCTTGACCAAGGGGGAAACCCGGGAAACTTTTCTCGCCTTTAGCACTCTCAAGCGGCGAGTGCTAAAATGAAGTTGTCCGAAACAGGAGAATCTTACGTTATGACCCATGTCCTTTCGCTTTCCGTCCCCTCGACCGTTGGCAGC
>Ga0105090_10000202_pt1 | contig 27053 bp, 18 predicted proteins | sample PPLLak3March2015_FD_79110 | JGI IMG/M metagenome (GOLD analysis project Ga0105090, IMG submission 79110) | Freshwater sediment microbial communities from Prairie Pothole Lake near Jamestown, North Dakota, USA - PPLs Lake P7 Core (1) Depth... | ecosystem: Environmental > Aquatic > Freshwater >...
CGCCGCAGCGCGCTGCGCGCCGCCGCAGCGCGCACCTCGCCCGGCACGGCGCAGCACGAACGCATGCCGCCGGCACTGCGCCCGGACTGGTTCCTGGTCGACGAGCGCAGCCGAGAGGACTGGGTGGCGCTGCTGGCCAGCCAGGCCGGCCAGCTCGACCTGGTAGGGCTGGACAACGAACCGGCCGGGCGCTGGTCGGCCCTGTTCGACCACGACGAGGCGCTGCTGCTGGCGCGCATCGGCAGCGCCCGCGGCGATGCGCTGGCCTGCACCGACGCGCCCGACGCCGACAACACCACGGCAGCCGCGCTGGCGCAGGACGTGCAGCGCCTGGCGCTGCTGCTGGACACCTGGCTGGTGCGGTTGCGCGGCTGCATCGGTCCCGGCGCGCAGGCCCTCCGCAGGCTGCTCGAAGCCGTGATCGAGCAGCGCCTGGGCGAGGAGCTGCGCTGGGTGCAGGCCCTGTCCACATCGGCCGCGAACACATCGGATACCGCCATCGCGTCCAACGGCGCCGCGGCACGGCCGATTGCAGCCGGCGGGTCCGCGCTGTCGCCGCTGTGGTCAGCCCGGCCCGGCGTCGGCGCGGCCGTAGCGGCACCGCCGCCCTGGCCGGACGCCAGCATGCACGACCGCCTGCGCAGCGCACAGGCCCTATTCAAGGCCACCGTGGAACGTCTGCGCGAGGTGGCCCGCGAGCAACTCGTGGCGTCCCAGTCCAGCAGGCAGCACGAGAGCGCCGCGGCGCTGCTGTTCGCGGCCGTGGCGCTGGCCGGCACCGTGCAGAAGCATGCCAACGGCTTCACGCAGCGGCTGATCGACTTCTATGTCGGCGACGTGCTGAAGATGCGACCGCGCGCCGCCGCGCCGGACCGCCTGCATCTGCTGGCCTTGCGCGAAGGCGGCGCCGTGGGCGAGCCCGTCGTGCCCGCGGGCACCGCGCTGGTGGCCGGCAAGGACGCGGCCGGTGCGGACATCGTCTTTCGCACGCTCTCGGACAGCACTGTCGGCGCGGCGCAGGTGGTGACGTTGCACACGCTGCGGCTGGTGCGCGACCGCATGATCTCGCCCGAACATGAGCTGGGCTATGTCTGTCGCGCGCGCTGCCAGGACATTCCCGCCGACACCCGCGCAGGCACGGCGGGCGCGCTGCCGGTGTGGCCGCTGTTCGGCGGCAACGAGGTGCCCTCGCCGGGGCCGGCGCACGATGCGGCTTTCGGCCTGGCCGTGGCCAGCCGGCAATTGCTGCTGCAGGAGGGGGAACGCGAGCTGCGCCTGACGCTGCGCCTGGGCCATCTGGCCACCGCCGACTCGCGGCTGCAGGCGCTGGTGGCGGAACACCGGCAGGCGGTGCATCCGCCAGCGGGCAGCGCCGCGGCGTCGCCCGAGCGTGCCCACGAGCTGCTGGCCCGCCTGTACGCCGCCTACGCGCAACTGGAGCGGCGCCGTCCGGCGCGCGGTCTGCCCGGCCCCGAGCCCCTGGCCCGCCTGGCCGCCGATCGTGTCGCCGCCCTGCCGGAACACCAGCGCAATCCGCTGCACTACTACCGCATCTTCCTGCTGCTGCGCACCCTGGCGGCCGAGGGCGCCGGGCTGCGCTTTGCCGCCGGGCGGCTGTTCGTGCACTGGCTGCTTTCGCCGGCCGATGCGAGCAGGCCCGCCGCAGGCCACTTCGTGGGCCCGCCACCGCCCGACTGGCTGCTCGACGTCGAGGTCGACCGCCAGGCCCTGGCGGCCGTGGCGCAGCGCGCCATGCGCGGCGTCCCCTCCCGCGGCGGCGCACCGGCCGACAGCGGCATGTCCGCGGGCGACCCGCTGAATCTGTTCCTGTGGCAGCCATCCGACCCGCGTCCCAGCCGCGAACTGATCTTCGCGCAGCTGTTCTCGGGTCTGTTCGCCGTCAGCTACACCGGTCCCGACGGCTGGAGCACCGTGCCCGAGGCGCATCTCGTGCGCCCCCAAGCCCAGCCGCAACGCGGCGTGGACCTGCAGGTGGTGCTGCGGCTGGCGGCCGGCGACCCGCCCGTGGTCGGCTGTAACCCAGCGCAGCACGGCACCCAATGGGACACCGCGCTGCCGGTGCTGCAGCTGCGCCTGCGCTCCAGCGGGGGCCTGTATCCCTACTCGATGCTGGAATCAGCGCAGCTCATGGAACTGGGGCTGACCGTCAGCGTCACCGGGCTGCGGCAGGTGACGCTGCACAACCAGTTCGGCCCGCTCGATCCTGCCAAGCCGTTCCAGCCCTTCGGCCCCCTGCCGGCGCAGGGCGCCTACCTGGTGCTGGGGGCGCGCGAACTCGCGTGCAAGCCGCTGCATGGCCTGCGCCTGCAACTGCGCTGGGGCGGCCTGCCGACCGACGCCGCCGGTTTTGCCGCGCACTACGCCGGCTGGCCCGGCGCGTTCGACAACGACAGCTTCAGGGCCACCCCCGCGGTGCTGCGCGACGGGCGCTGGGTCGACGCCGGCGGAGCGGGCGTAGCGATGTTCGGTGGCGACGGGGCGGCACAGGCCCTGGACAGCCGCAGCACGGTGTCGTTCGACGAGTCCCTGCTGCGCCAGCACCACCAGCCGCTGGAGGGTGGCCTGCCCGACGCGGCACCGGCCTTCGACGTCGGCGCACGGCGCGCGCTGCTGCGCCTGCAACTGTCGCAGCCGGCCGCCGCCTTCGGCCACGCCGAATATGCCAACGTGCTGACCGAGGCGGTGCAGGCCAACGCCAGGCGCCGCCGCCTGGGCCCGGCCGTGCCGCTACCACGAGCGCCGTACACGCCGTTGCTGGAGGGTCTGACGCTGGACTATGCGTCGAAGACGCGCATCCACCTGGCCGGCAGCGCCGGCGCGGCCAGCGGCGATGGCCAGCGCCTGTACCACGTGCACCCCTTCGGCGTCGTCTGCGTGCACCCGCGCCCGCAGGCCGGCGTCTGCCGGCTGCTGCCCGAGGTGCTGCACGACGGCACGCTGTTCATCGGCCTGCGCGCGCCGCAGCCGCCTGGCCGCCTGTCGCTGCTGTTCCACATGCACGACGCCTCAGCCGTGCCGGGCTCTGCACCGCGACCGCGCTGGCATGCGCTGGTCGGCGATCGATGGCAAGCGCTGGCGCCGACCCAGGTGCTCAGCGACGGCACCGCAGGCTTCCTGACCTCGGGTGTGGTGGTGCTGGACCTGCCGCCTGAAATGGATGCATCGCACCACGTGATGCCCAGGAACCTGTACTGGCTGGCAGTGGGCGTGGACGGCGGCTTCGCCCGCTTTGCGGGACTGCACGGCGTGCACGCTCAGGCGCTGGTGGCCGAACGCGAGATGGCCGTGGGCGCGCCTCCCGCGGCACCGCTGAGTCCGGGCACCGCGGTCGCGCCCGCCATGCCGATACCGGGCCTGGCCGGCGTGTTGGCCGTGGGGCCGGCGACCGGGCTGCGCCCGCCCGAGAGCGCGGCCCAGTTGCGCGTGCGTACCGGCGAGCGTCTGCACCACCGCCAGCGTGCCGCACTGCCCTGGGACTATGAGCGCCTGGTCCTGGAGAGCTTCCCCGACGTCGCCCAGGTCAAGTGCTTTGGCGCCAGCGTGCTGCCCGCAGCCGGCCCCGGCCCGTCCACGGGGCAGGTGCTGGTGGTGGTGGTGCCTGCAGCGCACCGCTTCGACCGCGCCAGCGGCGCCCTGTACCCGCGCATGAATGCCGCCGAACTGCGGGCCATGGAACAGTTGCTGCAGCGGCTGTGCGCGCCCGCGGCACGGGTGAAGGTGCGCAACGCCGCATACGAGTTCTTGCAGGTGCGCTGCCGCGTGCGCCTGGCTCCCCGGGCCGCCGAAGGCGCGGTGCTGCGCCACTGCGAACAGGCGGTATTCGACCACCTGTGCCCCTGGCTGCCCGCCGGCCTGGCGGCGCGCTTCGGCTGGGCCGTGCGTGCCGAGGAGATCGAGACCCGGCTACGCGCCGTCGAGGGCGTGGAATTCGTCACCGGGCTGTCGCTGCTGCACATCGCGCGTGACGATCACCAGCACTACTGCCTCGCTGACACGGCGCGCATGCCCGCGGCCGCCGGGGTGGTGCAGCGCGTCGAGGTGCGGCCGGCCGCACCGTGGAGCATCGCGGTGCCGATGGAAGCCCAGCTGATCACCAGCACGCGCAGCGAGAAGGGCCAGGCGCCACAGCCCACCGGCATCGAGAAGCTGACCATCGGCCGCAACTTCATCATCGGGACGGCCCATGGCTGAGCCACAGACGCGCGACACGCTGCGCAAGCTTTTCGCCGCCGGCCAGTTGCCGACGCAGGAGCACTTCGGCGACCTCATCGAGTCCATGCTCAACATGCGCGACGAGGGCTTCCGCAAATCGCCCGACAATGGCATGGAAGTCTCGGCGATGGCCGACAAGCCGGCCCTGATGAGCTTCTACCGCGACCGCGATCCGGCCCATGCGCTGTGGAGCGTGCGCTACGGTGGCGAGTCCAATGCGCTGCAGTTCGTCGGCGGACCAGCGCAGCAACCCGAGGCCGGCGCGGTGCTGAGCCTGCTGCCGGCGCAGGCCGACCCGGTGGCAGGCACGGCCGCGGCGGGCGCCGAAGGCGCGCTGCGCCCGCGGCCCGGGGGCGTGCCTCCGCGGGTGGGCATCAACACCGCCCGCCCGCAGCAGACGCTGGACGTGGCCGGCGTGGTCGCCAGCCAGGGCCGCATCGGCAGCTATGCCAAGCACGTGATGCGGCAGCTGCCGGCCAACGGCGAGCCGCAGACGCTGATCGACCACCTCACGGGCTGCCACGCCTTCGAGGTCATGGCCGGCGTCGGCGCCGAGGGCACGGGCCGCTACGCATTGCTGCACGCCATCGCGCTGAACACCTTCAATCCCGTCCTGCAGTGGTGGCAGCGGCTGCTTCCTGGCAGCCAGCGCCGAGGCATCCGCGCCACCTCGGCGCACTACGGGCGCCGCTGCGACCGCCTGACGCTGTGGTGGGAAGGCGGCCACGGCAAGGGCAGCGAATACAAGCTGCGCATCCGCACCCGCTGCGACTACGGACCGACCGTGGTCATGAACTGCAGCGTCACCCAGCTGTGGTTCGACCAGACCATGGCCGACAGCCGGCGGCCTTTGGCCTGACGGCACCCGGCGATGGAAAAGCCGCAGACCCTGCCGCGCCTGCCCAAGGTCGCGCCCGACACTGCCTTCGAGGCGCTGCGCTGGCAGGGCATTCGCCAGCTGCAGGCGCTGGCCGGCGAGGTCTGGACCGATTACAACCTGCACGACCCGGGGGTGACGCTACTCGAAGCGCTGTGCTTCGCGCTCACCGAACTCGGCTACCGTGCCGACTTCGACGTCGCCGATCACCTGGCTGATGCGCGGGACCGCATCAACTGGGCGCGCCACGCGCTGCACCTGCCGACGCAGGCCTTTCCATGCCGGCCCACCACCGCGCTGGACCTGCGCCGCTGGCTGCTCGACCAGGTGCCTGCGCTCGAAGGCGTGACGCTGGATGACACACCCCGCCCGGGTGTGCCCCCCGGCGTCATGCCGCTGATGCTGGATGCCGCCGACGGTGCTATCACGGCCAAGCTGCCGGCCCAGGTTCGCCGCGCCGCCGCGCGCCAGCGCAACCTGGGCGAGGACCTCGGCGAGGTGCGTCTGCTGCAACGCCGCCGTTGCCAGTTGCTGGGCGAGATCAGCATCGGCGGCGCACGCGAGCCGGCGGAGATCGTGGCCGAACTGCACGAAAGCTGTGCCGCCTACGTGGCCGCCGCGGTTGACTTCGACGCTGCCGGCGAGGCGCTGGCGCGAGGCCTGCCACCGGACCAAGTCTACGAAGGCCCGCCCACCGAACGCGGCATGGCGCAGCCGCACCGGCTGGAGCGCGCCCTGCAGCCCACGCTCTTCCTCGCCGACCTCATCGCCCGCGTGCGGGCCACTCCCGGCGTGCTGGACGTGGCCTGGCTGGCGTTGCAACCCCAGGGCGGCGCTCCGGAGAGCGCCTCCCTGCCCTGGCGCGACCTGCGCAGCGGCTGGACGCTGGTGCTGGACCCCCCGGCCGGAACGGGTGCACCGTCCGGGCTGGCCGTGCTGCGGCGCGGCAGTCCCGTGGAGGTGTCGGCGCGCGAAGTGAGGCGCTGCCTGGCTGAGCGACGGGCCGGCCGCCAGTCGCGCCGCCATGGCCAGCGCGCACTCGACGCCACCGCCCCGGACACGCCACGCGGCCGCCACCGCCCGGCGCCGGTGCACTTTCCGCTCCAGCACCAGCTGCCCGGGGTGTATGCGGTGGGCGAACACGGCCTGCCTGATTCGGCCCGCCCCGCGGAGAAGGCGCGCGCGCGCCAGTTGCAGGGCTACCTGGCGCTGCTGGACCAGCTGGTGGCGCATGGCGGTGCGCAGATCGCGCACCTGCGCGACCTCTTCAGCATTGATGGCGGCGATGTGCCCAGCTACCGCTGGCAGGTGCTGGGCGAGGCCCAGGTGCCCGGCCTGGCGACACTGCTGCGCGCACCCCCCGAAGCCATCGAAAACCGCCTCTGCCAACCGCTGGACGAACGCGAGGAACGGCGCAGCCGCATGCTCGACGTGCTGCTGGCGCTGCATGGCCACAGCTACCCGCAGAATTCGCTGCGCCAGTTCTGCGACCACCTCGCGCCCGGCGAGCGCGAGGCCACGCTGCTGGCCAACAAGCTGGTGTTCGCGCAGCAAGTGGTCGACCTGTCATGCGACCGCGCCAGCGGCTTCGACTGGTCCCGGCCCAGTTGGAACCAGCCCGGCAACAGCGCCGCGCTGCAGCGCCGTACCAGCCTTCTGCTGGGCTTCCCGCACGGTCACAGTCGCCCGCTCAGTGCCGCGCTGCAGCGTCGCAAGCTGGTCGCCGCTGACGGCTTCCAGGCTGGTGCCGCCGGCGTCCAACGCGTGGACCGCCCGCCGCAGTGGCAGACGCTGGACCTGGGCAGTGCCGCTGGCCGCCGCGCTGCCGCCGCGCCCCGGCCGGCGCTGCAGCGGCTGGCCATCGTGCGCAGCCCGCAGTTGCCCGCGGCCTTGCTGCGCTGCGCCACCCGACACGACCGCTATGGCGTGGCGCCGGAGTCCGGCGGCGGCCTGCAACTGCTGCTCGGTCCCGACGAGGACGGTGCGCACTGGCTGCTGGACCGCGTCGGCGCGGAGGAGGCCCGCCCGATGGAGGTTGCGCTGGCGCTCGCAGCGGGCCTGCGCCGCTTTGCATTGAAGATCGACGGCGACGCCGAAGGGCTGCACCTCGTCGAACACGTGCTGCTGCGCCCGGTCGGCGACGCAGCCGCGCACGACGGCGTGCCTTCCGCGTTCTTTGCGCTGCAGCTCAGCGTGGTCTTCCCCAACTGGACCCAGCGCTGCCATCGTCCCGCGTTCCGCCAGCTGGCCGAGGAGACGGTGCAGATCAACACCCCCGCCCATCTGCTGGCGCACTGCCTCTGGCTGGACGTGCCGGCGATGGCGGTCTTCGAGACCGCCTTCGAGTCCTGGCTGCAAGCGCGCCAGCACTGGGCCCAGGAGCCGGAACAGCCGGCGCGCCGCCAGTTGCTGGACGCCGCTGCTGGTGCCCTGGCCCGGCTGCTGTGGGCACGACTGGCCGACAGGGTGCCCGGGGCGGCGAGCGACGCTGCCGCGCGGCTGGCAGTCGGTGGCGACGACGACGAGGACGACGACGCTGCCGACGAAGGAGAAGTCGAATCCTGGGGCGAGGTGTGGGGCCAGACCGGGGCAGGCGACGCCGCCGGCGGCGCCGCAACAACCTACGGGGCGCGCTGACATGCACCTCATCGACAGCCTCGAGTTCGACGTCGCGCTGGCCAGCGAGGAGCGCGCCTTCGACGAGCAGGAACGCCTGCAGGGCTTTCTGCGCGGACCGGCGCTGCAGATCATCCGTTCCGTCTTCGACGAGCTGAGCCCGCCACAAGAGGTGTGGCGGCTCGACCGGCTGGAGGTCGACCTGGGCGTGGTCACCGGCAGCGATCTGGACGCACAGTGGGAGCACCGCCTGCGCGAGCAGTTGCAGGTGCAGCTGCTACGGCTGATGCAAGGTCGGCACGCATCTGCCGACGCCGTGCCGCAGCCATTGGGCGGACCCGGCTCGCGGCACGGACCCGCGCTGCTGCAGCCGCGGCAGACCGACGCACAGGACGATCTGCCTGCCCTCGTGCACTACCTCCGGCGCGGAACGCTGCCCTGGCATGTGGTGCTGCCCGCGGGCCAGCGACTGGCCGACTGGGCCGGCAGCCTGCTGCAGCGCACGGCGCCTGCGCTGGCACACGAACTGCGCGCGGCAGCCGACCGACAGCGGATGGTGCGCCGCCTGGCGCAGCAGTTGCCGCCGGCAACGCTGGCGACGCTGGCGCACGCACTGGGCTTGCCTGCGGCCTGGCCGCTGGCGGACTGGGTCGACGTCGCGGCGCGCAGCGCCGAGTCGCCCCCGGGGCCCGACGCAACACAGCCCGACCGGCCGGCGCCGCCGGACGAAGGCGCAGCTGTTCCGGCGCGCCAGTCCCGGCGCGACATCGACGCTGCCGACCTCGGCGATGCTGTGGCGAAGGCGCAGGGTCCTACAGTCGTGGCTGCGCCGGCGCGGGCCGCGGCGGCTTTCGCCGACGTGGCGGAAGCCGCTTTGCCTGCGCTGTCTGCCCTGCCCGGTGCGCGTGGTTTGCCTGGTGCACGTGACATGTCCCCTGTGCCAGCTGCGCCTGCCGTGGCTGCTCCGGTCGAGGCGTTGCGCCGGCGCTTGTGGGAATGCTTGCTCATGCAGGCCCCGCCCGTGGAACGAGGGGCCGCGGACGAACGTCGATTGCAGACCGCGCTGGCGTCTGCCGCCCGCACCGCCCGCGCTGCACTCTCTGCCCCCGCCGCCGACGGGTTCCCACCAATCAGTGAGCCGACCGACGTTACGCAGGAGCGGGATCCGGCAGCCACCGCGCTGGATCCACGCTCACCGGCCGACCGTTTGCGTACGCAGATGGAGACACTGTACGCGCTGGGCGATCCGGCCCAGCTGGAAACTGCCGTGCGCGGCCACCTGCTCGAGGACCCTGACGGATTGCACGCCTGGCTCGTCGACACCGGCCGCCTACGCCAGACGCGGCGCTGGCTGGCAACATCCTTGTCGGCACCCACCTGGAACCGGCTGCTGACCTTGGTCGCACCGGCCGCGGCCACCGTGCTGCAGCAGCTGCTGCAACGGCGACGCTTCGGCGACGGGTGGACGCGGTTGTCGCGCCAGCGCTGGTCGCGGACCTCGTGCTCACTGCGCGAAGCCGTCCTGACCGCGCTGCTGGCGAAGCCGCCGTCGCGCAGTGACCCCACCTCACTCTTGGCAGCCACCGTGGCACAGGCGGCGCAACGGTTCCACACCACCGCCGCGCACGTGGCCGCCATGCTGCACGCCTCGCTGGAGCGGGCTGCCGCCCGCCCGGGTCCGCTCTCCGCAGAATTCGATGTACTCGAGGGCTGGCTGCGCGAACAGTCGGTGGGCGACGGCGCAACCGCGGTCGTTGCTGCCGCGGCAGCGCTCGGGCCGGCGGCCCCTGCCGCAGCCCGGGAGACATGGCCGTCCATCGAACCGCCGCCGCAGCCCGCCCGCGCCCTGATCCGAGCGTTGGAGCAGCGGGATGCGACGTCGGCCTGGCTGTCGTGGCAAGCCTGCGAGGCCACCGACCCGGCCGGCGCCGGTGCGCAGCTGGCCGCGCTGTGTCGGCAGCCGATGCTGCGTGAGGCGCTGGCCCGATGCCTGCCTGCTTCACGCCAGCTGGCGCTGGTGGCCTGTGTGGCACCCGCCGCGCACCCCTTGCTTCATGCCTGGTTCGGCCGTGATGGAGGTCGCCGGCGTCGCATGGCGCCACGCGACGCGGCGTCGCAAGACCGTGGCGCCATCTGGTCGGCCTGGTGGGCCGCGTGGGCGAGCGCTGGCGACGATCGCGCCGCCGTGGCCGACCTGCGCAGCCAGTGGCGCTTTCTGGACGAAGCCGCCACGCACGCCGGTGCTCGAGCTATCCAGGCTGGCGACCCGAACCTGACGTCACCGCGAGCCCGTGGGCGACTCGATGCCGCGAACCATATCCTGCCATCGGGCGTCGCGAGCGCACCCACGCAGGGTTCGGTTCCGGACCATACGGGCGCAGCGGAAGCCAGCAGCCCGCCCTCCGGGCACGGGGCGGCGCCGCCCACGCCGCCCCCCGCACTGCCGACGCTGCTGCGCCAGTGGCAGGCCACGGCGTCCACGGCGCCCATGACATCTGCGCTGCGCCTTGCCTGGCACCGAGCCTGTGGCACCGCCGGGGCTCGCGCCTGGCTCGTCGCCTCGCTGCCGCCGGCACGGCTGCACGCGCTGGCGGCGCAGCTGGCACCTGGCGAAGCGGCAGTGCTTCGAGCCTGGACCCAGGCGCCATGGTGGCCATCGTGGCGCGCCCCCGCGGCCCCCGGCACTGCGGCCTGGTCCTTGTCTGGTTGGTGGCGCCTGTGGCTCGCGCGCTGGGCCGCGGGCCCGCCGATGGAGGCCTTCGACCGCGCCGGCGCATTGGACGCCTGGCTCGTGCATGCCGCGCGCGCCAGCGGGCAGCGCCTGCCCGACTATCTGGTGGGCCTGGTGCAGCGGCTGCAGACCCCCATACCGTCAGCCCATGGGCTGCAAACGCCAGGCAGCGCCGTGGGCCACGTGATGGCTCCGACGGGCACGCGCGGCGTTGCGGTCACCGCGTCCGCCGCGGCCGACCCCACCGACTACTTGCTGCAGCGTGTGCGCGCCTTGTCGCTCGCCGCGCGCGAGGCCGGCCATGCCGCAGCGTCGAGGCGGGTTGCCCGGGATCGTCGCCGCGCGCAGACCTCGCTGGCCGCCGGTTCCAGCCGGCCCGCTGCGTCGACCCTGGCCGAGACACCCCTGCCTCCAGCGCCACTGACCGATACCCGGGCGAGCCCGCGCCCCGCGCCGCAGACCGCAGCCGATGTGCGCCAGCAGTCCGCCTCACCCGCCACGCGCTGGCGCCCGCCGCCGGCGCCCGGCCTGGAACCCGGCGAGGCGGTGTCCGTCAACAACGCCGGGCTGGTGCTGTTGGCCGGCTTCGCCCCCCGGCTCTTCACAATGCTCGGCCTGCTGACGGGCCGCGCCTTCGTGGACGAAGACGCTGCGGCGCGGGCGGTGCACCTGCTGCAATGGCTGGTCGACGAGCGGCTGGATGCCGACGAGCACGAGCTGGTGCTGAACAAGCTGCTGTGCGGGCTGCCCGCGGCCACGCCGGTGCCGCGCGAAGTGGTGCTGCAGCCGTGCGAACAGGCCGCCGCCCAACAGATGCTCCAGGGTGTGATCGCGCACTGGAGCGCCCTCGGCCGCACCTCGATACAAGGGCTGCGCGAATCCTTCCTGCAGCGCGAAGGCCGGCTGTCGCGTGACGAAGTCGCCTGGCGGCTGCGCGTTGCGCCACGCGCCTTCGACGTGCTGCTGGACCGCGTGCCCTGGAGCTACACCATGCTCAAGCTGCCCTGGATGCCGGAGGTGCTGCATGTCGAGTGGCGCTGACGCTCTGGCGCTGGAACGCGAGATGGCCTGGCTGGATGGCGTGCTGCAGGCGCGGCTGGCGCAGTATTTTGGCCAGGCCGGACGCGACGAACCCGGCACGCCGGCACCACCACCGCCGGTGCTGGCCAGGCGCGGGCGCGACGCGGCCGGCTATGCCCGGCTGGTGCAGGAACTGGCACTCGGCAGCGACGAGCGACTGGTGCTTGCGCTGGCCCTGGCGCCGCACCTGCGTCCGCAACTGCTGGACCTGCTGTTCGTGCGCAACAAGAACCTGGACCGCGGCTTCACAGAATTCGGCGGCTGCAAGGGCCGTGCGCACGGCGGCTTCCTGCCCACGGCCGAGACCGCCGCCTTCGTGCTGGCCGGCGACGACATGGCGCGCCGCCTGGCTGTGATGCGACTGTTCGACGAGGACGCCGTGCTGCGCCGTACCGGCATGCTGCGCCTGGAGCTCGACGCCGCCAGCGAGCCGGCCCTCAGCGCCGCCCTGGTGCCGAGCCCCGAACTGCTCGCCCGCGCCACCACGGGGCGGCGCCACAAGCCCGACTTCGGGCCCGGCTTTCCGGCCCGGCTGGTGCAGACCGGGCTCGGCTGGAGCGATCTGGTGCTGGCACCCGAGGTGCTGGACGAGGTGGAGACCCTGCGCACCTGGATCACCCATGGCGAGGCGCTGCTGCGCGACTGGGGGCTGGAACAGGCCGTCAAGCCCGGCTGGCGCAGCTTGTTTCACGGCCCGCCGGGCACCGGCAAGACGCTCACCGCCACCCTGCTCGGGCAGGCCGTGGGGGCCGACGTCTACCGCATCGACCTCTCGATGGTGGTCTCGAAGTACATCGGCGAGACCGAGAAGAACCTGGCCGGCGTCTTCGATCAGGCGCTGCACCGGCACTGGATCCTGTTCTTCGACGAGGCCGACGCCTTGTTCGGCAAGCGCACCGCCACCAGCAGCTCCAACGACCGCTATGCCAACCAGGAGGTGAGCTACCTGCTGCAGCGGGTCGAGGACTTTCCCGGCACGGTGATCCTGGCCAGCAACCTGAAGGCCAATATCGACGAGGCCTTTGCCCGTCGCTTCCAGTCGATCGTCTATTTCCCGATGCCCGACGTCGAGCAGCGCCTGCAGCTGTGGCGCGGCATGCTGTCGCGGCCCGAGCGCCTGGGCGCCGATGTCGACCTGCAGGCCCTGGCCGAGGCCCACGAGCTCAGTGGCGGCGCCATCGCCAACGTGGTGCGGCATGCGGCGGTGAATGCGCTGCGCGCGGGTCGCGGAATCATCGTCGCGACCGACCTGCAGCAGGGCGTGGCGCGCGAGCTTCGCAAGGAAGGCCGCACCGTGCAGGACATGACCTAGGAGACCGCCTTGACACGGTGCCCCCCCGATCCTTTCAGGCGCGAGCCCAGACCAATGCATGATCTGCTGGCGCCGCGCCGGACGGCGCGGCGGCGCGATCTGGCATTCACATTGGCGTTCTGGATCACCGGCGTGGTGGCCCTGGCGACGATCCTGGCGTCGATGCGCGCCGGCGCGCAGGGCACCGCCGGCAGCAGGCCGCAGGCATCGGGTAGCTCGCTGACGATCAGCCTGCCGGCCGGCACCAGTCTGCCCGAAGTACCCAAACTGCCACCTGTACCACAGACGCCGCCGCTGCCGTCGCCCACGGTCAACATCACCATCGGCGGCGCGACAGCGGCACCGGCGTCGGCACCCGCGGCGGTGCCTGGGCCCGCAGCAAGCCCGGTCGCGGCACCGGCTGCCGCAGTGGCGCCGGCGGCGCCCGCGGGAACCGCACCCGCACCCGCACCCGCGTCCGCCTCCGCGCCCAGGGCGCCGCCCCTCGACGCAGGGCCTCTGGAGTTCACCACGGCCGACCTGCCGGCAGCGCGCGTCGGGCGTCGTTACGGCCCGCTGCCCCTGGTGCGCAACGGCGGCGGCGCGATCGTCATCGACATCGCCGGCAACCTTGCCGCCTCGGGGCTGCAGGTCACGCCGGCCGGCGTGCTGCAGGGGGAAGCGGCGCAAGCGGGTTCCTACCGCTTCACGCTCACGCTGGTGGCAGCTCCGGGCGTCGCTGCGCCGTTGCGCCAGACCTTCACGCTGCGCGTGCTGCCGGCGCGCCGCGCGGCCCCGGCCGCCACGGCGCGCGCGTCGCCGGAGCCACCGGCGCTGCTACCGCGCGAGATGCTCGACGAGTTGCCGGCACTGACCAGCCGCCCGCGCGCCTTCAGCTGGAAGCTCGCCGCCGCCGACCTGGAGAAGCTGGCCGCCGCCGCCGTCGAGGCCTTCACGCGCCAGGAGGAGGACCAACTGCGGGACGAGGGCTTCGAGCCGGTGCGTGGTGCCGAGCCCTCGGCTTCGGCGGCCGAGGCCGGCACCAAGGCGCTGGCCCGGCTGCAGGGGCTGCTGCCCGGCCTGGTGGACGTGGAATACCCGACGCGGTCGCTGTTCGATTCCGCGCTGGCGGCCCAGGGCCGCGAGGTCTGCCTGAAGGCGGAAAAGAAGGCCGCGGAACTTGGCCGCCGGGCGATCGATGCCAGCGTGTGCGACACGCCACGGCCGGCCGCCGTGGCCGCCGCAGCGCCGGCACGCGTGTCCCCGAAGACCGCCCGTCCCGCGGCGGCGTCGGCAAGCTCCCCAGCGACCGCGGCCAGCCGGCTGACACCGCAGCAGGCGCAAGCCGAATTGATGCCGCCTTCCCTGATGGGCGCCGTCGGCACCCTGGCCGCACGCCCGCATGAACTGGACAGCGCCCTGCCGGTGCGCTGGACCGGCGCCGGCTGCGGCTGCGCCCTGGTGGAGCCCGTCAACTTCAGCTATGGCATGGTGCCCTTCTGGCTGCCGCAGGACGACGTGCTGCAGCAGGTCGACTTCAGCGCCTATACGCGGCTGGGATATCTCGGCGCATTGCTGGCCGATGACGGCAGCTTGTTGCTGGCCAAGCCGTGGAATGACGAGCACCGCCACGGGCTGGTCCGCGCCCTCAACCACAACGTGGGCCTGGACCTGGTGCTGTACCGGCGCGACTGGGCGGCACCGCTGTCGCAGACCGGCGCCGCACGCACGGCCATGCTGCGCCGCACGGCACAGGAACTGATGGAGCGCGTGGACACGCCGCTGCGGGCCTGGTGGCGCCCGCTGCAGCGGCTGGCCCTGCCCTTCTGGCCGCGGCCCACCCATCTCTACAGCGGCGTGACGCTCTTCTTGGACGAGTTGCCAGCGATCGAGAGCGGCCAGCTCTACCTGTTCGACCTGGTGTCGGAAATCGTCTCCCGCATGGAGCGCAGCGGCCGCAGCTACGCACTCAATGTCGTCATTCGCGCCGAGCGCCTGATGGCCGGCGATGCCGGCCAGGATGTGGCGACAGCGGTGCGCCTGCTCGAACGCACCGGCTCCATCGCGCCGGCGGGCCAAGCCGGGCTTGGCGCCGGCGCCAACCCGAAGGTGGCACCGAAGATCCGCGTGCGCCTGCTGGTGCTGCTGCCCGAGCCCACCACCGACAGCAAGAAACTGCTGCGGGCCGCGCTGGACCAGAGCGGCGCGCTGCAAAGCCATCAGCGCGTCGACTTCCTGGACAGTCTGGTCCCCATGATGGTCCACCCTGCCGGGGACAAGGTGGTGCGCATGACGCCGGAGATGGCCCTGCAGTTTGACGCCGACCTGGCCTACCACGGCTGGCAGTACGGCGGTGCCGGCCTGTGGCCACTGGCGCTGCACGACCGTGGTGCTGGCGCCCAGGCCATCGAACTGCTGCACGCCAACTTCCGCGCCAACGAACGCTGGTGGCGCGACCACTGGGCGGTCACGCACGAGATGTGCACCTGGGTCTGTCCTTACCGGACCTGGTGGCGGCTGGGGCTCAACGGTCTGCTGCTGCTGGGTGCGGTATCGCTCGGGCTGTACCTGTTCAACTGCCGCCTGCGTGAACGCGGCGGACGCGCCTACGTCATCTGGTTGTGGGGCGGACTGGCCCTGACCGGCGCGGTGTTCTCGATCTTGCTGACCTGCGACCCCGACTTGTACGAGCTGAGCGAAGGCAACAAGCCGCTGGTGGCGCTGTTCGGCGCCGTGCTGCTGGTGACGCTGTGGTTCCTGACGCAGCGCAAGGCGCCCCAGCCCTGAGCACCGGGAGACGCCACGCATGACCAGGACACAGTTCCGTCATGACGCCGTTGCGCCGCACGCTCGGATCAGGCGCCGACCTGCTACCGAGCTGGCAGGGGCCGAGGGCGCCGCGCGCCAGGCGCCGCCGGCGGTGCTGCAGCGCTACCGCACGGTGAATGCCACGGCCTACGGACTGACCCCCGACACCGCGCCGGGTGCCCGGGCGCCGTTCACGCTGGCCAGCCCGGACCTCGCGCCCTTGCCCCGCACGGGCGGCGGCACCGGCCTGGGCATGGGCTATGCGCAGGCCACACCGGCGCAGCCGCCCCTTCTGGTGGCCAACGACGACAGCCTGGCGATCAATGCCCAGCAGGGCGAACCCAAGGAGTTCTATGCCCGCGACGACCGATTGGCTGCGGCGCGCACGGCACTGGCCGACGTCGGCAGTCCGGTGGATCTGCAGTCCGCCGGCAACGCGATCGACCTGCCAACCGGCGGCCGCCTGACCATGGTGCAACCGACGCTGCGCGACACGGCCCCGCCTGGCCAGGGCGCATTCGTGGCGCTGGCCAACACCATCTGCCGCGATGCGGCCAAGGAAATCATCGGCCGCGGGCTCACCCACGCCCGGGTCGGCCGCGGCGACCAGCGCGCCCCTGTGCGCGTGGTCACCAGCGGCAGCCAGGTGGTGGGCGGCCTGCATGAGCTCGGCGGCGCACTCGCCCAGGGCCCGGTGGATGCCGACACCGCGCGCGGCCATCTGGCGTCGGGCCAGAGCGAACAGACGCGAGCGCCCGAACTCACCGGCAAGGCCTATGGCGAGGGCCTGCACGGCGGCAAGGTGGGCACGCGCGCCCGCGGCCTGCGTCTGAACGAGGCGGCGCACGCCGATGTCGGCGAGGCCTACGTCACGCAGAGCATCGGCAGCGCGGCCGGCACCAACGTCGACCACAGCGCCACCGGGGTAGCGCAGGCCAATGCCTTCGTCTGGGGCTATCACTACGCGGCGGTCGTGGCAGAAAGCGGCGACCGCGCCGACCAGGTCACGATGGAGAACTACAACCGCAGCGGCGACGTGCAGCAGGGAACGACGGCCCTGCTGCAGCGGTTGAAGCACGACTTCGCAGCACAGGTCGGCGGCCTGGCCCTCGCCGGCAAGGACAGCGACCAGGTCGGGCAGATCCTGCACTTCCTGGAGCACCGCACCGTGGCCAGCGTGGACGAGGCACGCGCCGCCTACCGCACCATGTACAAGGAACGTTTGGCCAGTACAGGCGCCATGTGGTATTTCCGCATGGTGGGCAGCCAGGGCGGCCAGAGCTTTCACGAGCAACAGGCGGCCAGCGGCTATTTCGCCAACCCGATGACGGCCGTGGTGGCCAACCTCTCGCTGCCCAGCGAGTCGGGCGTGATATTCACGCAGGGCTCGGCCGACCTCGATCCCGCTGCGCAAGCCAAGGTGCAGCAGTTCGCGCGCGTGCTGCTGACCCGCATCCGGGGCGGTGCGACCGTGTCCAAGGTGACGGTGGAAGGACACGCAAGCGGCAGCGGACTGGGCCTGACGCGAAAGAAGCTGGCGCAGCGCCGCGCGGCAGCGGTGCGCGCCCTGCTGATCGCAGCCGGAGTGGACGCTGCCCTGGTCGAGCTCGCAACGGGCAACAAGAACGCCTGGGGGGCGGCGCCGGCGGCGAACCGGCGCGTCGTGCTCAGCGGGCACGAGTGAATCGATGACGACAACGCGCGCTTCGTCAGCGAGAACGAGGAACCGCGCGCCGAAGGCCTGACCGTAGAACCGCAGGCGCAGGCGGCCTGCACCGAGCGGCTGCACCGGCTGACACGGCGGCCCGACCGGTGAGGCACGGAAGACGCGATGCAAGGCGTTCGGTGGGGCCTGCAGCGACCGCAAGCCGATCTCGCGGTGGCGGCGCAGCAGGCCCGCAGCAGGCCCGCGACCAGCGCCCGGTGCTGACTGCGGCGCTGCCGCAGCGCGTGGAGTCGCGGCGGATGCTGAATGGCGAAGGGACATGGCGAACCATGTCGTCGGTCCACCCTCGGCGTCGACGGTCGACGCCGAGCGGCTGCTAATAGCCCTGCACATTGAAGCGCTTGCGGTGCAACGCATCGCGCGCCAGGACGGTGTGCCAACCACCGTGGCACGCGTGGCCGACAAGATGAAGAGCGGCTGGCCGGGGTCAGGGTGCCGCGGCGCTCAACGGCGCTGGCGGCGCTGGCTTGCCGTGCGCTGCCCGACTTCCATGGCTTGGGCGCCCATGCGGTCGGCCTCGGCCTCCAGGGCCGGGTTGTCGTTGATCGGTACGCCGGCGGCCTGGATGGTGGGCTGCACGCGGCCGGCCTTCTGTTGCGCCACGTGCCAGGCCTCGTGCGGCAGGTGCTTTTCCTGGCCGGGTGCCAGGTGGATGTCGTTGCCCTGGGCATAGGCCAGTGCGCCCACATGAGCCGGCTGCGGCGAGCCGGCATGCACGCGCACGTCGGACATGTCGGCGCCGGAGAGCTGCTGAACGCCAGCGGCCAGCGCAGGCGGCAGGCCCTGGCCCTGCAGCGGCTCCTCCTCTTCCAGGCTCTGACGCTGCAGTGCGATTCCCTGACCCTGGAGCAGCTCTTCCTCTTCCGGGGCCGCCCGCTGCAACAGTCCTTGACCCTGCAGAGGCTCTTCCTCCTCCAGGCTGGCCAATTGCAGCGCCAGGCCCTGGCCCTGCAGCGCGTCTTCCTCGATCGAGCTGCGTTGCAGTGCCTGCAAACCGAAGCGCGCCTGCAGCACCTGGCGCTGCGCCAGCAGACGGGTGCTGCCGAGCAGCGCGTGGGCGGCGGTGGTGCTGGTGCTGGCCGCGCGCTGCGTGGCCTGGTGGTCGGCCGCTGAAGCTCGCGCCGGCCGGCTCGAATGGGAGACCCAGTGCTGCTTCATGACCCGGCTCCTCGGCGGTGCATCCGCGATGTGCCGATTGTGTGTGCTACCGTGGCGCGCGGCAACGGCCAGTCCGTTCGTCTTGAGTGCGACCTCGACAGAGTGTTACCCTGATTGGCTTGTCCCGGCAGCGCTCTGGCATCGCAAGCCGCGCGGACCCTATGCTGCCACAAGCGTCCAGGTCCAGACTGTGCCCGACCGTCGCGGCCACCTGGCCACGGAGGAACCCGTCATGTCCCAAGTCATCATCCCTGGCACCGAAGCACAGGCTCGCGCCATCCTCGGCAGCGACGGCACGCCGGTCCTCGTCGACTTCTCCGCCGAATGGTGTGGTCCGTGCAAGGCCTTCGCACCCACGCTGGAGCGATTCGCCGCCGAGCAAGGCGATGCCCTGCGCGTGATGAAGCTCGACGTCGACGAGTTCGCGGCCATTGCCGGTGAGGTCGGCGTGCGCAGCGTGCCCACGCTGCTGGTGGTGAAGAACGGCCAGGTCCTGGCCGCCAGGTCCGGTGCACTGTCGGGCGCCGCGCTCGCCGCATTCGTCGGCAACGCCGGCATCTGAGCCTGGCGGCGCGCACGCGCACGCCATTCGCCAGCGATGGGCCCGGCGCCGGGATCGTGCGCATGACGGCGCCGGGCAAGGCCGCCGGCACATCGCGCTGGTTCAGAATGCCGGCCTCGACCACGACCCCGTCGCCGATTCACCGAAGGCCCGCGCATGTTCAGACAGAAATACCTCGACCACACCGAAATCCAGAGCCAACTCGCGGCCTGGGCGGCACGGTATCCGGACATCGTGCGCCTGGGATCGATCGGCCGCAGTGCCGAAGGCCGCGACATCCCGCTGCTGACGATCGGTCGCGACCCCGACCGCGCGCGACCGGCGGTCTGGGTCGACGGCAACATGCACGCCTCCGAAGTGTGCGGCTCCAGCGTGGCGCTGGCCATCGCCGAGGACCTGATCGCGGTGCACGGCGGCGCACTGGAAGTGGGTGGCAAACCGTTCCCGGCCTCCATGGCCGAGGTGCTGATGGAGACCCTGTTCTACATCGTGCCGCGGATTTCGCCCGACGGCGCGGAGCAGGTCCTCAAGCGCGGGCGCTACGTCCGTTCGAGCCCGGTCGACGAGCGCAGCCATCGCGGCCACGCGCATTGGCAGAGCGCCGACATCGACGGCGACGGCCTCAGTGGTGTCATGCGCAGGCTCGACCCCGAAGGCGAACTGGTCGAACTGCGCAGCGAAGGCGGCGAGATCCTCCAGCCGCCGGTGATGGTGGCGCGCCAGCCCGAGGACCCGGGCCCCTTCTACAAGTTGTACCCCGAAGGCCACATCGACAATTTCGACGGCCGCACGATCCCTGCGCCGTATTTCCTTTCCGACAACCAGTACGACTTCAACCGCAACTTTCCGCACCAGTGGGCGGCCGAGCCGCAACAGGCTGGCGCTGGCCACTACCCGGGCAGCGCGCCGGAAACGCGCGCCGTGCTCGACTTCGCCACGGCCCACCCGAACATCATGGTGTGGCTGAACCTGCACACCTTCGGCGGCGTGCTCATCCGGCCGTTGGGCGACAAGCCCGACGCCAAGATGGACCGCGGCGACCTGGCCATCTTCGAGCAGGTCGAGGCCTGGACGACCGAACACACCGGTTATGCCAGCGTCAGCGGCTTCCACGAATTCCTGTACGAGCCCGACAAGCCCCTGCACGGCGATCTGTCTGACTACGCCTACCACCAGCGCGGCGCGCTGGCCTACGTGGTGGAGCTGTGGGACCTGTTCGGCCAACTCGGCATCGAACGCAAGAAGCCTTTCGTCGACCACTATTCGAAGTTCTCGCGCCGGGACATGCGCGCGCTGGCGGAGTTCGACCGTCAGCACAACGGCGGCCGCATCTTCAAGCCTTGGAAGAAAGTGATGCATGCGCAGCTTGGCGAGGTCGAAGTGGGCGGCTTCGACCCGCGCGTGGGCATCTGGAACCCGCCCTACGAGCGCCTGGCCGAGACCTGCCAGACGCAGAGCGCGGCCTTCCTGCGCGTGGCCGCGCTGGTACCCCGCGTCGAGGTCCAGGTCGTGAGTCAGGAACGGGCCGAAGGGCATACGCGCATCGAATTGCGCATCTTCAACCGAGGCTACCTGGCCACCCACGGCCTGCCTTCGGCGAAGGCGCTGCCGCATGCGGAGCCGCTGCGGTTGACTGCCACCGGCGAAGGCGTGACGCTGATCGCGCCGGCGCAGCAGGTCGTCGAGATCGGCCACCTTGACGGCTGGGGCAGCGGCCTGCACGGCGGCCCGAGCACGTTCGCTCCGTGGACCCGCGGCAACGGCCACGAACGCTTCGTCACGCTGCTCGCCCAGGGCAGCGGCACGGTTCTCGTCCAGGTGGGCAGCTGCCGTGTGGGCCGAATCGAGCTGCGGGTGCCAGTGGCCTGACCGAACCCTCCCGCCGTCTTCAGGCCGGCGGTGCGACGCCGGCCCAGGCCTGGCGCAGCACGCCGGCCGAGTGTTGCAGCGCGGCGAGTTCCGCCTCGTCGAGCGCGGGCGTGATCACCGTACCGGCGCCGCCGCGGCTCACCACCGCGGGCAGCGACAGCGCCAGGTCGGCCAAGGCCGGGTCGCCATCCTGCAGCCGCGACACTGTGAGCACGCGATGCTCATCGCGCACGACAGCGCGCACCAGGTCGGCCGTCACCAGCCCGATGGCGTGGTTGGTCACCCCCTTGCGCTGGATAATTTCGTAAGCGGCGCGCCGAACCTCGCTACCCAGGCGGGCCTCGTCGGCGCCAGTCCAGCCGGGCCACAGGCGCAGTGGCCGGCCGCCGACCTGCGCCGCTGACCACTGCACAAATTCGGAGTCGCCGTGCTCGCCCAGCACCTGCGCATGCACCGAGCGAGCGTCCACCCCAAGATGCTGGCCCAGCCGCTCGCGCAGCCGCGCCGTGTCGAGCATGGTGCCGGTACCCAGCACCCGGGCCGGCGGCAGGCCCGAGGCCTGCTGCATGACACGCGTCAGCACGTCCACCGGGTTGGACACCACCACGACCAAAGCGGCACTGCTTGCCAGCCGGCGGCCGATCTCGCTGGCCACGCGAACGTTGTCGGCCAGCAACTGCAGCCGCGTCTCGCCCGGCCGGCCGTTACGGCCGGCGGCGAACACCACCACGTCGGCGCGCACGGCCTCGTCCAGCGTGACCGCGCGCACCTGCGCCCTCGGGTAGTACGGCACGCCGTGCGCCAGGTCCATGGCCTCGCCCTCGGCGCGTGCATGGTCGTGGTCGTGCAAAAGCAACTCGCGCGCTGCCCCCGTCTGCAACAAGGCCACCGCGACGCTGGCGCCCACGTGACCGACTCCGATGACTGCAACCTGCATGGCCAAGGCCCTCCTGAAAGCGCACTATACGCAGGAGGAAGAAAGCGCTTGCACGAATGGCGGAGCAGTGTCCATGGAAGCCGATCGATTGGTCAGGATGGCCGGCAGTCTCGGGACTCGAACGGGCTGCTGCCGAAGCAAGTGCGACTCCATCCTCGCCTGAATGCGCGCGTGAACCGTTCAGCTCGAGCCTGTCGGATGCCCAGAGGAATTCGCGGGAGCCGGCAGACGACGGCGCAGCAAGGCAACCAGCCCGGTGGCCACGAACCCCAGCCCGACAAGCAGGACGACCCCGAGGCCCCAGACGAACCAGATCGCAACCGACAGCCCGCCCACCATGGCCGGGGCCCCTGCCAGCCCGACTTCGATGGCCGGAGCGAAAGCCGACAGCATCGCAGTGAACTCGAGCGCCAGCCCAGGCGGAATCCAGGGCGCGAGCGCGTCGGGCAAGCCCAGGGCAGCGACCACGCTGCCACTCGCTGTCAAGACGCCCGCACTGGACACGCCCCACGCGGTGATCGCGTGAAGCGCCCAGGCGGCGAGCGACCACAGCGCGAGAAGGCCGAACACCACAATCCGCGACCTCTTCCGCAGCGTCGGTGGCTTCCCTGACCTGCCGTTGATGGAAGATATCGCGATCTCGCGGTTGCTCAAGCGGCACGGCCCGCCGGCCGGCCTGACCGAGCGCGTCAACACGTCGGCACGGCGCGTGGAGCGCCACGGCGTAGCGAACGATCTTCCTGATGTGGCGCCTGCGCGTGGAATACTTCCTGAACGTCGACCCCGGACAACTGGCCATTCGTTATGGTTATCGCCCACGTTGAGAGGCAAGACCCGCCGCTGCAGGTTCAGGTGGCCGTGCTGGCCAAGGCGCCGCTTCCCGGAGTGGCCAAGACACGGCTCACTCCGGCCCTCGGTGCGCTCGGCGCCGCGCGCCTGCAGAGGCGACTGACGCGCGCAGCCCTGCAGACCGCCCGCGAGGCGGGCCTCGGGCCCGTCACCCTGTGGTGCGCACCGGATTCAGGGCACCGCTTCTTCCGGGCACTGCGGCGGACGATGGACTTGCCGTGCCTGGTCCAGCCCAGCGGCGACCTCGGCGAGCGCATGCACACCGCGTTCCGGCTGCACTGCCTGCAAGGGCCCTTGTTGCTCATCGGCACCGACTGCCCGGTGCTGCGCCCGGACCACCTGCGCCAGGCGGCCCAGGCGTTGATCGACGGTGAAGACGCTGTCTTCCACCCCGCCGCGGACGGTGGGTATGTCCTGGTCGGCCTGCGCCAGCCGCAAGCCGCCCTCTTCGACGACATGGCCTGGAGCACCGACGCGGTGATGTCGCAAACCCGGGCCCGTGCGCGCTCGCTGAACCTGCGCGTGCGCGAATTCGAAACCCTCTGGGACGTGGATGTGCCGGAGGATCTGGCGCGCCTGCGCGCCCTCGACGCCGGCTTCGTGGCGTGAAGTAACTCGTCGTGCTCGGCGGCGGTCACGCCCACGTCAAGGTGCTGGCCGGTCCGGCCGCGCGTCCGCTGGCTGGATGGCGCATGCACCTGGTGTCGCCGTACCGGCGCCAGATCTACTCCGGCAAGTTGCCGGGCTGGGCGGCGAACCACTATCTGATCGAGTCGTGCGCCATCGCGCTCGATATGCTGGCGGCCCGCGCGCGGTTCGGCTTCCATGAGACCGCCGGCGTCGGCGTCAAGCCACAGGCCACGCGCTCACATGCGCCGATGGCCATCGTCTTCACTTCGCTGTGCTGTCCGTCGACACCGGCCCGCTGCCATCATCGCTGGTGTTAGTGTGCCGAGGCAGGGTTCGACGCCTGCGCCGGAGGCGAAGTGGCGTCTGACATTCGCCGAGATAGCACCTACTGACCCCCCGCCATCAGGCTCTCGTACGGAATCTTCAACCCGTCGTGCAGCCTCTTGACCATCCGCAGGCTCAACGGGCGCCTGCGGTTCAGCACTTCGGAGACGCGGCCGCTCTGCCCGATGTACGGCTCCAGATCGCGAGGCGTCAGTCCTTCCTGCTCCATGCGGAACTTGATCGCCTCCACCGGATCGGCGGGCCCGAAGTCGCAGTGCTTGTTCTCGTACGCTTCGATCAGCGTGATGGCGAGCACGTCGCGCTCGTCCGCCTGCGGGGTGCCCTCCGCGGCCTGGAAGATCTTCTCCAGACGCCGGAAGGCACGTCGCAGGTCGTCGTCGTTCCGGATCGGCTTAATAGTCATTCGCGGTCTCCACGTCGATGCGGTCGTACTGCACGTGCGTCCCGACGAACTTCACCCACATGATGCCCGCCTGGTACCGCATCTCGACCACCAGCCGGTACTTGTTGCCGTCAATGTTGAACACGACGCGGCTGTTGCCGCAGATGCGCATGCTGGCGTACTGGTCCTTGATGTGCTGTGGGCTGCGCCAGGTTGCCTTGATCGCCTCGACGTTCCAGCTGTGCAACGGTCCCCGCGCATCGCCGCAGCCCGGCCGTTCCCAGAATTTCTGCAGGCTGCTATTGGCGATGATGCTCACCGCCGGCGGTATCTCCCACCATGGGAGACATGGCAACTGACACCGATCTGGTGTCGAGGCTTCGACCGACCTTCTCGCCACCGCCACGGGGACGTTTTCAGGGGCCCGAGCTCGACCCGAAAGGGGCCGGTAGTGCTGGAAGCGGTTGATTCCGTCCACATGACCCGGGAACGAAGGGTCGGCTGGGGGCCGACGCGCTACGGTCGGCGCCAAACATCATCCGGGCCTGATCGAACGACTGCTCCTGCTGAGCCCGACGGGTCGCTGCCGACCCTGAAGAGGGATCCGCTGTCCCGTGCTCGGCCACGAAGGCGCACCTGATCGGGGCTTTGGAGTCGCGTGTGCGAGTCCTCGAACTCGCCGAGCTGCTTGTTCAGTCGCGCCCAGAACTCCGACTCCGGCATAGCCAGACTGCACAGCAGCAGCCGCGAGCGCCACTCGGCAAGGCGCTGGGGCTCGATGCCATCGACGTGGTGCCGCTGCACGAGGCCGAGGACGGCGCCGATGGCCGCAATGCGCGTGGCCTTGTCGAGCACAACCGAAGAGCTCAAGGGCTGTAGGTTGCGCAGGGTCAGATGGTGGGGACCGAACCGTTCGGGCAGCCAGGTGCAGCCGCTGAGGATCAGACCAAACGCCCAGGCCAGCAGGGCCTTCACCGGGGCACGACCTCGAGGGCGCCCCCCCAGTGCACGGTCCGCCGGGATGTCGAATGTCGGCGGCACACCCGCGCCCCTCGATTCGCCCGTGGTGGACTACTTTAGCTGGCACAGCGGGGCCATGAACACCCAGGCTGGCGCGCCTCGAACAGCACCTGGATCCGCGTGCCGCTGCGACGAAAGCACGACGTGGGTGAGCAACTTCTTCGCGTGCGTGATGATCGCTTGCAACACCGTCCGCAGGGCATCATCGGTTGGCGCAACCCATGATCATGCCGCTGCCCGTTTCAATACTCGACCACGCTGTCGAGCTTGAGTTGCCAGTTTGCCTCGCCTGGGTTGAGCTTGTACTGCATCTGGCGCATACCGCCGCTGGGCGCGGCATTTTTGTCTCCGTCCTTGTAGACCGGAAAGCGCCGCACCAGTGATCACCCCTGGATCTCGACCTCAGGAGGTCGAAGTGTCGGTCTATGACCCCCGGCGGCCCTGGAATCGTGATCGACGTGGGCATCTTAGACGCGCGCACCGGATCGATGATCCGCATCGTTGGCGCCAAGTTGAGGACGCGATTCCTCTGGCGCTGCTGGGCGAGGGCTCATCTACTCGTCGATCCGGCTGGTCGGCTACATGGGCAACCACGCCGATCGTCTTGCCGATCACGCAGCGCTCGCACGACAGCATCGTTGCGGTTAGCGTGCCAAAGCAGCGTTCGTCGCCTTCGCGCATGTCGAATCCGTTTCTGATATTCGACGAGATGGCGATATTTGCTGTTCAGTGAAGATCAGCAGGCCCCCGTTCCGACCTCGGGATGGCGCTCGCCCTTCGATCGCGCGCAGCATCGAGGACGGACTATCACGCGGCGGCTGGCTGGAAGACCCGGATCCTTGGTGCGAGCTTCGCGCGCAGCTCCCGATTCGCAACCCGAATGTCGTACTCGGACTGCAGGTTCAGCCAGAACCGGGGCTCCATGCCGAAGAACATTCCGAGCCGAAGCGCGGTATCTGCCGTGATGGGACGCTGGCCGTTCACCAGCTCGCTGATCCGGCTCGGAGAGACGTCGATGTCCGCCGCGAGCTGACGTGCGCTGATGCCCATGGGCTTCATGAAATCCTCCAGCAGGATCTCGCCGGGGTGAATCTCCTCGAGCAACTTGGGCATGTTTCGAACTCCTAGTGGTAGTCCACGATCTCGACGCTGTGCGCTCCATCCGACTTCCACACGAAGCAGATCCGCCACTGGTCGTTGACGCGAATGCTGTGTTGACCCTTGCGGTCGGCCTTCAGCGCCTCCAGCTGGTTGCCCGGCGGGATGCGCAGAGTCGCAAGCTCGGTGGCAGCGTGGATCTGAAGCAACTTTCGCCTGGCGACGCGCTCGATGTTGCGGAAGCGGGATACCGCGCGACTGTGAAATGAGGTCTCGGTATCGGCGCACGCGAACGAGCGGATCATGCAGCATTTTGATCCGCCATAAAGGTTCCGTCAAGCGGAACCCTCGTCGCGGAACAACGTTACGGCACGACTCTCCCGCTGTCTGGAGTCTGCAGCGTCGCCCTGAACGTCCTGAGTCAGCCGCAGCGAGAGGGGGTTGGCTGTCGCCCCGCCGCTTACCTCGAAGAGCTTGTCCGCGCTAAGGTGGCTTCGGGCATGTACACGTCCGCAAGCGAAGCCACCGTCATTTGCGTGCCGTGTGTTGTTGCCCGATTAGGTAGGGCAGGGTGGTGGCCATGCTGCGAATTGCCGCTTGACTTGACATTGACACAACGCTGTCTAGAGTTGTGTCGTGATTCCTGCCCATGAGCCGTCGACCGGAAACCTCCCGCCCGGCGAGCATCTGGCCGAGTGGGTCGACGTCGTCGAGCGGTTCGGTACAACGCCGTGGCGCAGGCGGCTGCTGGAGGGGCTGGCCCTCGGCGCTCACAATTTCTGACCCACCTGTGCTCACTGGAAGCTGACCCACGGCGTGCGCAGTAGTTCGTGCCGCGACG
>Ga0105090_10000203_pt1 | contig 27038 bp, 24 predicted proteins | sample PPLLak3March2015_FD_79110 | JGI IMG/M metagenome (GOLD analysis project Ga0105090, IMG submission 79110) | Freshwater sediment microbial communities from Prairie Pothole Lake near Jamestown, North Dakota, USA - PPLs Lake P7 Core (1) Depth... | ecosystem: Environmental > Aquatic > Freshwater >...
GCAGCGGCAGGTGCTCCGGCAGGGGCGGGTGCTTCTCCGGGCACAGGCACGCCGGGTGGCACGCCGGGCGGCTGCTGGGCGGTTGCTGCCAGGCAACCTAGGAGGAACAGGGCGATGAAACGGGAGCGGGACATGGAGAGAGGGAATGGATTGAGAATGGCTGGCCGATTTCTAACGGAGGTTGCGGCGGTCCGGACGTGCTGTGGGCAGGACGGGTTGACCCGGCTGCTGCTGCGGCCGGGCTTGAGGTGTGGGCGGCGTAGGTGGTGGGACGACGCGCGGCCGCGGCTGGCGCTGGGGTGGTTGGCCGGGTTGCTGCGGGACGGGCTGCGGCTGGACTCCCGGCGGGAGATTCGGCTGCGGCGCGGCGGCGGGCGGCGGCGTGAGGGTCAGCAGGGATTCATCGAAGGCGACGGAGTCGGTGACGGAGCCGGATGACATGCGGACGACGGTTCCGAGTGGTTCGCCGGGCTTGCGGGTGACGGCCAGAATCTTGAAGCCGCCGCTGGGTTTGTCCGAATCGACGGTGATGCGCTCACCGGGTTTTTTCTTGTTGAGCAGTGTGACGCGGTAGCCGCCGGAAATCGGCGAGACGCCGGCGAGGGCGTAGTCTTTGAGCGGGTTGGCCTCCGGGCCGGCCTCTGCCGGTGGTGGCTTGGAGGTGAAGGGTGAGTTCATCCAGAGGCCGCTGTACTTGGTGAGGGGTGCCTTTCTCGGCAAGTCCGCCGCAACCCAGCCGGTGAGAGCGGGCAGGATGAGCAGCATGCGAAGCGCGAATGGCATGGGCGGAGAGGATTAAGCGAAAATTTTGAAATTTGAAATTTGATTTTTCAGGCCGGCGGCAGCGGAACAAACCATTGTTCGATGGTGGCGGTGCAGTCGATCTTGGTGTCGTCCTGGGAATCTGGCGAGAGCCGGATGACGGTGGCGGCGCGGAGTTGCTCGGGGATGTTGAGGCGGTCGAACCAGCGGTAGAGGGCGTCCTCCTTGCCATTCACGGTGAGTTGGATTTTGGCGCGGTGGAAATGCAGCCCCTCGGCGGAATCCGTGGGCAGGGGTTTCTGGGATTTGATGGTGAGGCCGGCGCTGTTGGCCTCCTTCTCGCAGAGCTGCTGGAGCTGGGTCTGGACGTCCTGATTGGCGGCGGGCTGTGGTTCATTCTTGGCAAGCCATTCCATTTGGTCGGCCACCTGCTCGCTGCTGGCGCGGTAAATCTCCGCGGTTTCGAGTTTCTGGCGTGCTTGGGCGAGCTCGCGGTCCGCCTGGAGCCGCTGGGTTTTGAAGAAACCGAAGGCCAGGAAATTGATCACGAGGAAGCCCGCGGTGGCGAAGAAGATCAGGAGTTTTTTTTCGCGGGGAGACATGGGAGAGGTCAGCGGTCAGCGGTCAGCGGTCATTGGCAAAAATGGGAGCGTAATCTTTTTCCTGATGACTGTTGGCTGATGACACAAGGTGAGTGTGAGGATTAATGCCGAAGTAGCGGTAATTTGTCGCTTAGGGCTGGGAATCGGCGGAGGGGACTTCTGCGCTGAAGACGAATTCCCAGCCACGGGTGGATTGGTTGGGCTCGGGTGTCTGCCAGGTGAAGTGGGCGAGGTCGTTGTTTTTGGAAAGATTGAGGCTGAAGCCATTGACGGCCTGGAGCTGCGGGGCCTCACCGATGAGCTTGATCTCGGTAGCGCTGATTTCCGCGGTTTTGAGGCGCAGGCCGCTGTTGGGCGGGATGCAGGAGGCGATGCGCTGGAGGATGTCCACCGGCGAGTGGGTGAGGTCGATGGCATGGGCGAGCTCGTCCCATTTGGCGATGTGGAGGGCGTAGGACTCGCCTTCCGGGGCGACTTCCTGCGCCTTGGCGAGGAGCTTGCGGGATTCCGCGGAGGTCTGCCAGAGGCCGTAGCCGAACCAGCCGATCAGGCCGAGGTAACCGAGCACGGAGGCGGCGGCAGCGAGCGTGATGTTGCGGCGGCGCTGGGCGGCGCGGCGGGCGGCGCGGACATCGGCCGGGAGCAACTTGCTGAGCGGCTCCGGCAGGGCGGGGGCGGGGCGCGGTGAAACTTCCACCGGAATCCGGAATGCGGCTTGGAGCGCGGCCCGGTCCAAGCCCTCCGAACTGGTCCAGACGATCAGCCGCGTGGGCTCGAAGTGGAGGCCCTGCATCGCCAACTGCATGAGCGAGAGCCGGATTTCACGCGCCAGCGAGGCGTCTGGATGCGGGGCGTCCACGGCGGTGGCTTGGCAATAAACGAGCTTGCCCTGATGAAAAATGGCGAAGACCCAGCGGCCGAATTCCTGCCAGATGGCGAGCGCCTCGCCGGCCACGGGCCAGGCGCGGGCGGAGATGTCGAAGCCCTTCGGCCCGCGGGGCGGCAGGTCGCCATCGGCCGGGGAGCGCAGAAAGATCGAAAGCAGCGCGGTGTTTTCCGCCTCACGGGCGACGATGAAAACATCGCTGAGCTGGCCGGCCATGGGGTCCGGCCGCAGGCCCAGGCGCTCGGCATGCAGCGCGGCGAGATCGGGGAAGAGCGCCTCGTCGTCGCTGGTGACGCGCATCGGCACGGCGGTGAGGGATTTCACCGGAAAAAGCATCGTCAGCTCGCCGGATGGGATGGCGGTCAGCTCGCCGGCATGGGCGGTGCCACTGGTGCTGTGAAGGGAAAACGCGCCATCCTCCTGGCGGGTCCAGATTTCCCATCCGGATTCGCCGGGAACGAGAAGCACGTGTTCGGTGGATTTGCTCACGGGATGATTTCTTCGGTGCGTTCGAGGAGAGCCGGTTTGCCGGTGCGGTTGCGGACGATGGCGGTGATTTTGCGCTTGGCACCCTCCGCCTGGCCGATGCTTTCGATGCGGGTGGTGGCATCGTTGATGGTGAAACGCCGGGCGAGATCGGGACGACCATTCATGTCTATGCCCAAAAGATCAAGCGCGGCGGCGGCGTTTTCGAAAGGAACATCGTCTTCGGTATCCCGCTCGCCATCGAGACCGCGGATGGCCTCGGGGATGGCCTCGGCCTGCTCGATGCGGCACTCGGCGGCGGCGGCGATGAGCTCGGCGGACGCCTCGTTGAGGTCCAGCGCGCCGCTGCTCAGCACGGTGAACCACTCGCGCCAGTCCGGGCGCACGGCTTCCACCAGATCCATGCCGAGCACCAGCCGCATTTCGTTGACGTCGAAAAACGGGCGGTTGAAGGGCTGGTTGATGCGGCCAAGTTTCTCATATTGCTCTTTCTCCGCACCGTTGAGGGAAATGTTGTCGTCGGGGTCCATCCAATCGTCGAGGGCGTCGGTGACGGCTTGGGCGTCCTCGAGCTCGAGCCCCCAATCCATGAAGATGGACAGCAGCAGGGGCTTGTCATCCTGGGCGAGCAGGGTGTTGATGTTGAAGCGGCCGCCCTCGGACATGATTTTCACCTCGAAGCCCTCGCCGGTTTCCCCGTTGAGCTGGCGCAGGATCGGGTCCGAGCGTTTCACGGCGGGATTGCAACCGAGGGCGATGCCCATTTCCGCCACGTGGCGGGCACGCGAGCCGTGGATCTTGGCGGAGGTGAGCTCCATGTCGAAGGAAATCACCCGCAGCGCCGCCATGCAGGCGATGGCCAGAATGGCGATCAGCCAGATCACCGCCAGCAGCGCGGCGCCGCGGCGGGGACGATGGATGATGGGGAAACCGGCGCGCATGAAAGTGGGGATTTATTGCGGTGGAGTGCCGCCGGGAAGATTCCCGGTGGGAATGTTGATTTGCGGCCCGCCATTTTCACCGCCGGGGGCGTTGCCGGGCGGCGCACCCTGGCCGCTGTTCTGCATCATGTGCTGCTTGAGCGTCTGGCCAATGAAAGTATCGGGGTTGAGTTTCGGCGGCAGCCAGAAAACCTGCCGGATTTCCTCGCCCTTGGCACCCACGGCCATGACGAGCTCGAGCTGCAGCGGCAGGCTGCCTTGGATCTCCCAGTCATACTGCCATTCCAGCGAGCGCCCATCGAGTGCCCGCCACTCGAAGTAGGCGACATCCGTGAGCAGCACGATTTCCGCGAAGGGTTCCTTGTCGAGCGCGCTTTGGCCGAACGTGGACTCGGAGCCTTCGAGGATTTCGTTTTCGTAATAGCGCAGCACGATGTCCAGAAAACCGCTGCGGCGCCTGACGGTGGAAAGTTGGACGGCCTTGGCGATGCGCTCCTGGCCGCCCCAGGTGAATGCGAGCGGCACGTTCTGCAGCGTGAGGTCTGAGAGATAGTGCGCGCCGGAATCCTCCACCTTCAGCTCCAGCCGGGTATTGCCCGGCAGCGAGGAAAAGCGCCGGCTCAGCAGCTCGAAAAACGCCTGGCGCTCCATTTCCTCGTTCTGTGTGGCCACGATCGTATTGCCCAACGCCAGCGACGTGCGGGCGATGCCGAAAACCATGCCCACGATGATGGCGAGCAAGCCCATGGCGATCACGAGCTCCAGCAGCGTGAAGCCGGTGCGGCGCAGTCTGGCGGGGCGCGTTCTCATGGTTGCTGATACATGCGCCCGTAGCGCCAGGTTTCCACGGTGCGATCCTGCCACTGGCCGTTGGCGAACCAGCGGGCCTGGATTTCGATGCGATACATTTCCTGCAAAATCTGGCCTTCCTCGTTCTCCATGTCATCGATGAGCTCGATGGTGGTGTCCAGCTCGATGCCGGTCTCGCCCACGCTGGTGTTGGTTTTTCCTTCCTCAAGCACCGGCAAGGAAAGCGTCTCGTCCAGCGCGCTGTCCAGAATGCGGGTGATGCGCAGCTCGCTCTGCGCCAGCGAGGCGGTGGCGGACATCCGGTGCAGGGCCACCACAAAGCCGGTGGCGGCCATGCCGAAAACCGCCAGCGCCAGCACCATTTCAAGGAGCAGGAAACCACGGCTGGCGGCATGGACTGCTTGCTTCATCGGGCTTCCAGGAAGTTCTCACGGATCGTGGCCGTGAGCGGGTGATAGATGTCTTCCGACCAGCTTTGTTCCAGCGCAAGCCTCACGGAAAGCGGTTCGCACAGCCCGTCCGGATCGAAGCGCCACACATGCACGGTGTTCTTGCGGGTGGCCAGCCAATCGTTGGAATTCCAGCGCCGGATGGAAACCTGCATGCCGCCCTCCAACTGGTATTCCCAGCGCTCGCCGCTGTTGGCCTGCACCACGGGCTCGCCGCCGATGCGCCGGCCGCTGACGGTGCGTTTCTCATCGCGCCCGGCCTCCGCCAGCGGCATCAGCTTCACCACGCCCTCGCGGAATTCCAACGCGTAGGGCGTTTGCAACAGGATGGCGGTGGCGCGGGCGCGCTTGGCGAGCAGTTCGATCTCGCCGGAGGCGTTGCGCAGCACCCGCTCGTCCGAGGAATACACCATCAGCCCCACCGCACCGCCGATCACCACCGAGGTGATGGCCAGGACGATGACGATCTCGAGCAGTGTGAATCCCCGCAGGCGGCTACTCGTCTTGGCTGCTGAGGTCATCTGGAGTGTTTTCCATCCCATCCGGGCCCTTGCTGAAGATTTCAAACTCGTTCGCCCGCTTCTTGCCCGGGAAACGGTAGCCATACGGGCTGTCCCACGGGTCCAGCGGGATCTTGCTCATCACCTGCACCCAGCGCCGCGGCACGGGCGTGGACGAGGGCTTTTCCACCATGGCCTTGAGCCCTTGCGCGGTGGCGGGAAAGGTTCCCGCATTGAGTTTATACATCGCCAGCGCGCTCTGGAAGCTCTTGAAGTCGGACTCCACCTGGCGGAGCTTGGCCGCATCCCCGATGCCGCGCATGGCGAAGATCGCGCCACCGAGGATCATGGCGATGATGCCGAGCACGATGACCATTTCGAGCAGGGTGAAGCCCGCGCGGCGGCGAATGATGGTGTCAGATGGATGGATTTTCATGAAACATTAAGTAGTTGCTGTCCGACGACAGCCTCGCAGGGAAATCAACGCCGTGCGATGCAAAAGTTGTCGGGAAATTAGGGAAAAACTCTTCCGCCTTGCCAGCGGAGCGGGTTTCCCTGAGCCTCGGGCCTGCCCCATTCATGAACAAAGTCCTCATCATCGGCGCCGGCGGAGTCGGCAATGTCGTCGCCCACAAGTGCGCCATGATCCCCGAAGTCTTCGGGGAAATCACGCTCGCCTCGCGCACGGTTTCCAAGTGCGAGTCCATCGCCGCCAGCGTGAAACAACGCACCGGCCGGACCATCGCCACCGCCCAGGTGGATGCCGACAATCCCGCCGAAACCGCCGCCCTCATCCGCAAGACCGGCGCGAAGCTGCTCATCAATGTGGCCCTGCCCTACCAGGATCTCGCACTCATGGATGCCTGCCTCGCCGCCGGTTGCGACTACATGGACACCGCAAACTACGAGCCGAAGGACGTGGCCAAGTTCGAGTATTCCTGGCAGTGGGCCTACCAAGAGCGTTTTGAGAAAGCCGGGCTCTCCGCGCTGCTTGGCTCGGGTTTCGACCCCGGCGTGACGAATGTTTTCACCGCTTGGGCGCTCAAGCACCATTTCGATGAAATCCACACGCTCGACATCATCGATGTGAACGGCGGCAACCACGGCAAGGCCTTCGCCACCAATTTCAACCCGGAAATCAACATCCGCGAGGTCACCGCCGAGTGCCGCCATTTCGAGGACGGATCGTTTGTCGAAACTCCGCCGATGTCCCTGCATCAATCCTTCACCTGCCCGGACGGCGTCGGCACTTATGAAATCTACCGGATGTATCACGAGGAGCTCGAATCACTCGTCAAACACATCCCCACGCTCACGCGCGCGCAGTTCTGGATGTCGTTCTCGCCCAACTACCTCAAGCACCTCGAAGTGCTCGGAAACGTCGGCATGACGCGCATCGACCCGGTCATCTACAACGGTGTGGAAATCATCCCGCTGCAGTTTCTCAAGGCCGTGCTGCCGGACCCCGGCGACCTCGGGAAAACCACCAAGGGCAAGACCTGCATCGGCAACATCATCACCGGCCTCAAGGACGGCAAGTTCAAGGCGGTTTACATCTATAACATCTGCGATCACGAGGCCTGCTTCGCGGAGGTGGGATCGCAGGCGATTTCCTACACCACCGGCGTGCCCGCCATGATCGGCGCGAAACAAATGCTCGCCGGAAGCTGGCGCAAACCCGGTGTTTGGAATATGGAACAACATGACCCGGATGCCTTCATGGCCGACCTCAACGCCCACGGCCTGCCATGGCAATGCATCGAGCTGAACGCCGATCAAGCGGCGACGCTGCAACCAGCCTGAAGCCCCAGCACGCGATAATGAGCGAGAAAATGATCGAAACCACGGAACACCTGGTTCTCCACTTGGAGAAAAGCCAGGGCGAATCCGAGGTGCCGGTTTGCGCCATCGACACCGAGGCGGACAGCCTCCACCGCTACCGCGAATCGCTCTGCCTCGTCCAGTTCGCCGACCGCGGTACATCCGTGCTGATCGATCCGCTGGCCATCGAAAACCTCGCTCCGCTCGGCGATTTTCTCACGCGATCCACCGTCTGGATGCACGGCGCGGATTATGACATGACCATGTTCAAACGCGAGTTCGGCAGGCTGCCGGCCGTGGTTTATGACACCCAGATCGGCGCACGGTTGTTAGGCGCCCGGCGCTTCGGCCTCGGCGATCTGGTGAAGGATTACTTCGGCGTGGAACTCTCCAAAACCTCCCAGAAGGCGGATTGGGGCAAGCGCCCGCTCTCACCCAAGATGGTCGAGTATGCCCTCAACGACGTGCACTACCTGCTCGACATGGGCGACATGATCGTCTCCCGGCTGCGCGATCTCGGCCGCTACGATTGGTTTGAGGAAAGTTGCTCCGCCGCCCGCCAGAAGGTGCTCGACCGCGATGACTCGAAGGAGGAAATGTGGCGCATCCAGGGCTCCGGCAAGCTCGACCGCCGCGGCCTCGCCTGCCTGCGCGCGCTGTGGCACTGGCGCGACGCCGAGGCCAAGGCCTGGGACCGCCCGTCCTTCATGGTGCTCACCAACCGCCAGCTGCTGGAGTGGAGCCATGACCTCGCCTCCGGCAAATCCATCACCCTGCCCCACCATTTCCGCCCGGATCGCATCAAGCGTTTCAAAACCGCCGTCGCCAAAGTGGAGGCGCTCAAGGAGGAGGATTGGCCAGCCCGCCCATCCACCAAGCGCCGCAGACGCGACCGCGATTTCGACCGGCGGGTCGATGCGCTGCTCCGCGACCGCGAACAGGCGTCCGCCAAGCTGGACATCGAAGGCGCGCTGATCGCCCCGCGGGCCGCGCTGGAAGCCATCGCCGCAGAGGAGGCCAAGCCCTCCGATCTGCTGCTCCGCTGGCAGCTTGAGCGCCTGGTTCTCACGGATTGAGCAACCATTTCGGGCCTACCCTGCGGCGGCTTGGTTTCCAGCTGCTCAGCCCGGTCAGTTTAGGGCTTGCAAGCCGTTTTTAATGAACGAGTTAAGACAGCTCGTCAAATCTCCAGAAAACTCGCTTTTTTGCAAGAAGTTCCTTGTTTCCAAGGGCGGGATTTCAGACCTTTTCCCCGCCTTATGTCCGAGAACCCGAACGATCCCCAACAAGCCCCCACCAAGGTCGCCAGCGAGCAGCAATACGATGCCGCGCAGATCGACAAACTCGAAGGTCTTGAGGCCGTCCGCAAGCGCCCCGGCATGTATATCGGAGATCCCGACGAGCGCGGCCTCCACCACTGCGTTTTCGAGGTGCTGGACAACTCCATCGACGAGCACCTCGCCGGCTACTGCAACCGCATCAAGATCGCCATCCACGTCGATGGCTCCGTCTCCATCGCCGACAACGGCCGCGGCATCCCCGTGGACATGCACCCGAAGTTCGGCATCCCCGCCGTGGAACTCGTTCTAACAAATCTCCACGCCGGCGGCAAGTTCGGCCAAGGTGCCTACAAATACTCCGGCGGCCTCCACGGCGTAGGCGCCAAATGCGTCAACGCCCTCGCCGACTGGTTCCGCGCCGACATCATGCGCAACGGCAAGATCCACCGCATCGGTTTCGAGCGCGGCAAGACCACCCAGCCGCTCCACGTCGTCGGCGAGGTCGATCCCAAGAAAACCGGAACGACCATCACCTTCTTTCCGGATGCCACGATTTTCGTCGATACCATCGAGTTCAAGTTCGACCGCCTCGCCACCCGCCTGCGCGAACTCGCCTTCCTCAACCCCGGACTCACCATCGACCTTGAAGACGAACGCCCGGAATCCGCGAAAAAAACCTCGTTCTTCTACGCCAAGGGCATCGAGGAATTCGTCGTCCAGCTTGGCGAAAACAAGACCGTCATCCACGATGATCCGGTCATCCTCTGCGGGAAGCGCCAGATCGATCTCGACTACGACGGCAAGCAGACCACCGACGATGTCTTCGCCGACGTCGTCTTCCAATACAACGATTCCTACAACGACCAGATCCTCTGCTTCGCCAACTCCATCCCCAACGGCGACGGCGGCACGCACCTCACCGGCTTCCGCACCGCTCTCACAAGAGCGATCAACCAATACTCGCGCGCCAACAAGATCCTCAAGGACAAGGATCCCGCCCTTACTGGCGACGACGTCCGTGAAGGCCTCGTCTGCGTGATCTCGGTGAAAATGCCCAACCCGCGCTTCTCGTCCCAAACCAAGGACAAGCTCGTCAACACCGAGATCGAAGGCGTGGTTTCCTCCATCGTCTATGAGGGCCTGATGCAATATTTCGACGAGAACCCGTCGCTCGCCAAAAAGGTCATCGAGAAATCCGTCAACGCCGCCCGCGCCCGCGAAGCTGCCAGAAAAGCGCGTGAAACCGTCCGCAAATCCGCCCTCTCCGGCGGCGGACTGCCCGGCAAGCTCGCCGACTGCTCCGAGCGCGACCCCGCGAAGTCAGAACTCTACATTGTCGAAGGTGACTCCGCCGGCGGCTCCGCCAAACAAGGCCGCGACCGCCGCACCCAGGCGATCCTGCCGCTGCGCGGAAAACTCATCAACGTCGAGAAAGCCCGCCTCCACCGCGCCCTCCAAAACAAGGAAATCCAGAGCATGATCACCGCCATCGGCGCGGGCATCGGCGATGGCGAACAGGAAGGCTCGTTCAACATCGAAAAAGTCCGCTACCACAAAATCGTCATCATGACCGACGCCGACGTGGACGGCTCGCACATCCGCACGCTGCTGCTGACGTTTTTCTGCCGCCACATGCCGGAACTCGTGAAACGCGGCTTCCTCTACATCGCCCAGCCGCCGCTCTACCTCGTCACCCGCAAGAAGCGCGCCGAATACGTCCAGGATGATGACGAACTCAACAAGATCCTCATCGAGCTCGGCTCATCCGAAGTCATCGTCCGCACTTACGACCAGACACGCACCTTCTCGCCGGACGAGCTCAAGGTTGTGCTCGAAAACCTCTCCACGCTTTCGCGCTACACCCGCTCCATCGAGGGCAATGGCGGCAATTTCAAGGACTACCTCGCCGCCCGCAGCGAAGACGGCCGCCTGCCGGAATACATGGTCCGCGTCCGCACCGGCAACGACGAGGCCATCATCTACTTCCGCACCGAAGAGGAACTCCGGATCTATGCCGATGAAAACCGTGACCTCAAGCTTTTCGATGAACAACTCAGTGACGAGGAACTAGCCGCGCACGCCGGCCCGTCCCGACGCGCCAATCTCCACGAGCTGCACGAATCCCACGCCATCGCCAAAATCTTCGCCCGCCTCAACGAGTGCGGCATCGACACCCGCAAGTTCTCCGACGATGACACTCCGCTCTTCGAATTGTTGGAGGGCGACGGTGATAAACAGAAGATCATCCCCGTTTTCTCCGTTCCGGAAATCCTCTCCCGCGTGCTTGAAATCGCCGCGCGCGGTGTCCAGATCAAACGCTTCAAGGGCCTCGGCGAAATGAACGCCAAGCAACTCTTCGAAACCACCATGGACCCGGAAACCCGCCAGTTCCTCCGCGTCCGCCTCGACGACGACAACGCCGTCGAAGCCGACAAGATGTTCGACGTCCTCATGGGCGACATCGTCGAGCCCCGCAAACGCTTCATCGAGGACAACGCCCTCAACGTCAGGAATTTGGACGTGTAACATCCAAATTCCGTCATCAGTCATTGGTCACCGGTCATTAGGAAAGAACATGAAAAGCGCAGTCAACGATCTGGAGATTTATCGCGAGGCGATGGAAATCGGCGAAGAGATCTGGTCATTGGTTCACGACTGGGACTACTTCCCCAAGGATACGATCGGCAAACAGGTTGTCCGATCCGCAGATTCAATTGCCGCCAATCTTTCCGAAGGCTACGGCCGCTATCATTTCAAGGAGAACCAGAAATTCTGTTATTACTCGCGCGGATCCGCAGAGGAAACGCCAACGTGGATAGAAAAAGCCGCCCGCCGCGATCTGGCGGAACGCGAAAGCGCTCGCCTGCTCTATGCCCGGATTGAAACCTACAAAAAACGCCTCAACGCCTACATTCGAACCATTGGTTCATCCGACGCTTCTTCCCGCTGACTGATGACCGCTGACCATTGACTTTCCCATGTCCAACGACTCCATCAAGCCCATCAACGTCGCCGAGGAACTTTCCCAATCGTTCCTGGAATATTCGATGTCGGTCATCATTTCCCGTGCGCTGCCCGATGTGCGCGACGGACTGAAACCCTCCCAGCGCCGCGTGCTCTATGCCATGCGCCAGCTTGGCGTCACGCCGGGAAAGGCCCACGTCAAGTGCGCCAAGATCGTCGGTGAAACGATGGGTAATTACCACCCGCACGGCGACCAATCGATTTACACCACACTCGTCAACATGGGCCAGCCATGGTCGATGCGCGACATGCTCGTCGATGGCCAGGGCAACTTCGGATCGGTGGAAGGCGATGCCGCCGCGTCCATGCGATACACCGAGGCGCGCCTTCATCACCTCGGCATGGCGATGATGGAAGACCTCGACAAGGACACCGTCGATTTCCAACCCAACTACGACGGCTCCCAGGAAGAACCCACCGTTCTGCCCTCCGCGTTTCCTAACTTCCTCGTCAACGGCGGCACTGGCATCGCCGTCGGCATGGCCACCAACCTTGCACCGCACAACCTCGGCGAGGTCGTGGATGGCATCTGTGCCCAGATCGACAACCCGGACATCACCCTGGCTGGGCTGATGCAACACATCAAGGGGCCGGACTTCCCCGTCGCCTGCGAGATCCGCGGCATCCGCGGCATCGAAAGCTACTTCGCCACCGGCCGCGGCTCGATGCGGCTGCGCGGCAAGGTCGAGATCGAGGAAAACGAAAACGGCAAATCCATCATCGTCATCCGCGAGGTCCCATACGGCGTCAACCGCGCCGTGCTGCAGGAACGCATCGCCGAGCTCGTCAACGAGAAAGTCCTCACCGGCATCTCCGGCATGCGCGACCTCTCCGATGAGGAAACCCGCATCGAGATCGAGTTGAAACGCGACGCCCGCCCGCAGGTTGTTGTCGCCCAGCTCTTCAAGCTCACGTCGCTGGAAACCTCCTTCAGCGTGAACATGCTGGCCATTCACAACAAGCGGCCGCGCCAGATGTCGCTCAAGGAGGTGATCGACGCATACATCGAGCACCGCCGCGAAGTCGTGCTGCGCCGCACCCGTTTCCTCCTCAACAAAGCGGAGGAACGCGCCGAGTTGTTAGAGGCGTTCCTGCTCGCGCTCGGCCATCTCGACGACTTCATCAAGATCATCCGCGACTCGAAAAACCGTGACGAGGCCCGCGAGCGCCTTGGCGCCTACCAGTTCTCCACCGCCACCGCGGAGAAACTCGGCATCCTCATCCGCTCGCAGGCCGCCGTTCAGGACGACCGCTACGTGTTCTCCGAGCGACAGGTCAACGCCATCCTCGAGCTCCGCCTCTATCAGCTCACCGGCATGGAGCAGGACAAGGTGAAGGGCGAATACGACGGCATCCTGATCGAAATCAAGGATTTGTTAGACATCCTCGCCCGCGAAGTCCGTGTGCTCACCATCATCAAGGACGAACTCCGCGCCATCAAGGACAAGCACGCCACGCCGCGCAAGTGCCCGATCTTGGCCGAGGAAGGCGAGATCGCCATGGAGGACCTCATCGCCAACGACGCGATGATCGTCACGCTCTCGCACCGTGGTTATGTGAAACGCACGCCCGCCAGTGAATACCGCCTGCAAGGCCGCGGCGGCAAGGGGCTCAAGGGCATGGAAACCAAGGCCACCGCCAAGGACGAGCCGGATGATTTCGTCGAGCACCTGTTCTCGGTCCAGGCGCACGACTACCTGCTGTTCTTCACCAATACCGGACGCCTCTACGTCGAGCGCGTGTTCCAACTCCCCGAGGGCTCCCGCACCTCCACCGGCCGCAGCATCAAGAACGTGCTCAACCTCAAGCCCGAGGAGAAAATCGCCGCGCTGCTGCGTCTCGAACGCGTCACCGACGACGACGGAAATGACATCACCTTCCGCGAGGAGGCCGGCTTCGTCTTCTTCTCCACCCGCTCCGGCAAGGTGAAGAAAACCGCGCTCAATGACTTCCGCAACTACCGCAAGGATGGCATCATCGCCATCAATCTGGAAGAAGGCAACGACCTCATCGGAGTCAACCTCACCAGTGGCGAGGACGAAATCATTCTCGTCACCCGAAACGGCCTCAGCATCCGCTTCACCGAGGGGGTTTATCGGAAACCGCAGAACGAAACCGAAGATGAGGAGGAGTCCGCAGAAGAAGCGCCGGATGAAGGCGAAGCCGCAGAGGACGACGGCACCCCCCAGATCCGCCCGCAGGGACGCAACACCGCCGGTGTCACCGGCATCCGCCTCAAAAAGGGCGACGAGGTGGTCGGCATGGCCATCGTCACGGCAGGTTCCACCTTGCTGGTTGCCGCTGAAAACGGCCTCGGCAAACGCACCGCCTTCACCAGCTACCCGGCCCGCCGCCGCGGCGGCATGGGCGTCAAGACGATGAACGTCACGGACAAGACCGGCCCGGTAGTCGGAGCCGTCACCGTCACCGAGGAGGACGAGCTCATGCTCATGACCTCCACCGGCCAGAGCATCCGCATCCGCGCCGCGGAAATCCGCGAAACCGGCCGCGTGGCCCAAGGCGTGAAACTGCTCACGCTCAAGGAAGGCGAGAAGCTGCAGGATGTTTCCATCGTCATTCCGGATGGGGAGGATGAACGGAGCGCGGACTTCAGTCCGCCAGAAACTGCAGGCGATGAGGAACAGGCGGACTGAAGTCCGCGCCCCAATACCCTCATGAACCGGGGCATCCATTCGCGTGGTTACCTGCCGCATTGGGATTTGTTGCGGACTAAGCAAAAGTGGGCGGAATTAACCTAGAATCCGCGGTTGGAAAGCGGATGAAGTGCGCAATGGGGTCAAGTGACGGCTGACGGGGTGGCTTGGGTGGGGTCAAACAGCAACCATCGAGGAAACCTCCAATGAGCTCTTGCGCCTGTCTTCATCAATCTCAACTGCGGATTAGAGGTTCATAGGTGTAGCTGCGTGAGACGCCTTTGACCGTGGCGGAGGTGACGGCGTGGGGTCGGGGGCCATGGTAGAGCCGGTGGTTTCCTTCGAGCAAAGTGACGGAGCGCTGAGCGTCCACATCCGCCGCGGGGAACAAGCCGCCATCATTCGCTGGTCCGGCGGGGGAGCCGTGCCGGAAGTGGCGGCGGAATGAGCGGAAAAAGGCCGCCACCTTACTTCAGTTCGCGACGCAGCTCGGTGATGCCGTCGCGAATTTCGAAGGCCGACGAGCGGATGTGGGCGAGCGCGGCAAGCTGATCGGGATCTTCTTCCTCGGCCATGAGTTGCTGGCAGCAGGCGACGGCCTCGTTGAGCCAGTTGAGGCAGCGTTTCAAAATGGCCAGCACATAACCGGTTTCCGGTTCGAAGCCGCTGCCCCGGTCGTTGAGCGCGCCGGCGAGCTTGCCGCTCACTTGCAGCAGATTGGAAACCAGTTGATAGGCGGGAGTGCCCGGGCCCTTGTCACCGGGCACCACGTCCATCGCGCGCATCGCGAGTTCCTGCGCGCGGGCCTGCAGCGGATGGCTTTCATCCTCGCCAAACATATCCTCATCCGGATCGGGAAACCCGTCATCGTCCCCGTCCGAATCACAGTCGAAGCCCGGCTCCTCTGTGGATTCGAAGTCTTCGTCGTCTTCGAGATAACCGCCATCGCCGGCCTCCTCGCGGTCGGCCAGCGCGTCTAACAGACCGTCCCAACCCATGACGAAGGCCTCCTTGCGCTCGCTGTCGGCGTCCTCCATGTATTTCTCCAGCACTTCCTGATAGGCGTCGGTGAGCCGGTCGGACTCCTTGAGGCGCTCCTCCCACTCGTATTCGTCGAGCTCCTCGGGATATTTGGCATCCGTGCCGGTAGGCTCGCGGCGGCGGATCACCTGCGCCATGAAATCCCGCATCGCCTGGAGGTTTGCGAGCTTCTGGGCCTCCTCGGCGTCCTCATCCATCTCCCACTGGTGGGGAAAAACCTCGAGTTGATAGTTTGCGGTCTCGATGACCACCCGGCCGTTGGCCTCGCTGAACCACTCAAGATAGAGCGTGTTTTTCCACTCGAAGGGGATCGTTGACTTGTTCTCGTAAAGTCGCAGGAACTCATCCTCTTCCACCAGCGGCACCTTGTTTTTGCGCGAGGCGGTCATGTCGCCCACGATGCCGATTTGTTCCGGCAAGAGCCCCTTCGTGTTGGAGTCCGCCACGGGCGAGGGATTTTCAAAGCGCAGCCTGGTGCCGGCCAGATCGCGCCAGCAATCGCCGTCCAGCGAAAGCACCAGCGGTTCCTCGCGCCCGGCCAGCCAGATGCGGCCCGTGGTGCGGCCCTCGACGGTGTTGTCGATCTCGCCGCGGATCACCGCTTCATCGATGCGCCATGCCATGCACAGAGTTTCCGCGACTTGCCGGCGGGCCGTCAAGCAGCCACATCATCCGTTAGTAGATGCGTCTTCCGGGCAGTTGTGCATATTCGCGGATCAATTCCATGGCCTCGGCGCGGCACGACTCGCGCGATGGTATCATGCGTTGCTCCGGCGGCAGGACCATCTGGCGGAAAAACTCGCGATCATCGAAACCGACCTCCGCCGCATCCTCGACGCGGAAGCCATGATAAATCGCGCCGAGCCGGGCCCAGTGGATCGCGCCCAGGCACATCGGACACGGCTCACCAGTGGTGTGAATTTCGCAGCCTTCGAGCGAAAAGGAGCCGAGCCGGGCACAGGCCGCGCGGATGGCGGTGATTTCGCCATGCGCCGTGGGATCGTTGGTGGCGAGCACGCGGTTCCAGCCCTCGCCGATGATTTCGCCATCGCGCACCACCACCGCGCCGAAGGGTCCGCCATCGCCGCACCGCATGCCTTGGCGAGCCAGTTCGATGGCGCGCATCATGAATTCATCCCGGTTCGGCATGCGGAGAAGAATGACAGGCGGAACCGTCATCTTTCAAGCCGTCATGAGACGAGTGGGCATGGCGGATGCAATCCGCCGCCACGGGATCACCCGCGGTTGCTGCGGTCCTCGACGTTGGCGCCCTTGGCGGCGCGCTTGCGGGCGTTGGCATCGAGGATGCGCTTGCGCAGGCGGATGTTCTTGGGTGTGGCTTCCACGAGTTCGTCGATATCGATGTATTCGATGGCGCGTTCGAGCGAGAATCTAACAGGCGGCGTGAGCTTGGAGGTCTTGTCCTTGCCGGCGGAGCGCATGTTGTCGAGGTGCTTCTCCTTCACCGGGTTCACGGGCAGATCGCCGACGCGCGGGTTTTCGCCCACGAGCATGCCGCCGTACACCGCATCGCCGGGAGCCACAAACAGGATGCCGCGCTCTTCGAGCATTTGCAGCGAGTAAGGCGTGGCGGTGCCGGAATCCATCGAAACGAGAGTGCCGGTGGTGCGGTTCTGGATTTCACCGGCATGCGGACCGTATTCCTTGAACAAGTGGCTCATGATGCCGTGGCCTGAGGTCAGGTTGACGAGTTCCGTTTCGAATCCAATCAGGCCGCGCGTCGGGATGACGGCCTGGATGAAGGTGCGGCCGGAGGGCTCGCTGTCCATGTGCTCCATCACGCCCTTGCGGTTCATCATGATCTTGAGGATGCCCTGGGTGTAGTCGCCGGGTGCTTCGACATAGAGTGTTTCGAAAGGCTCTAACAACTTGCCCGCATCGTCGCGGCGGAAAATCACCACCGGCCGGGAAACCAGCACCTCGAATCCCTCGCGGCGCATTTGTTCGACGAGCACGGCGATCTGCATGGCGCCGCGGGCGGAGACGTTGAACACGCCTGATACATCCGTGTCTTCGACTTGGATCGAGATATTGGTTTTCAACTCGCGCATCAGGCGGTCCCGGATGGCGCGGGACGTGACGTGCTTGCCTTCCTTGCCGGCGAGCGGTCCGTCGTTGATGGAGAACTGCATCGAAACGGTGGGAGGATCGATGGCGACGAAGGGAAGCGGCTCCATGTCACCGTCGGCGGCGAGGGTTTCGCCGATATCGATGTTTTCAATGCCGGCGGCGATGCCGACGATGCCGCCCGCGCCGCAGCCTTCGGAGTCGGCGGTGGCGAGGCCGGAGTAGGTGAAGGTTTTCATCACCTTGGATTGCTGCCTGGTGCCATCCTTGCGGAGCAGCCAGATGGTGTCGCCCTTGGTGACGCTGCCGCCCAGCACTTTTCCAATGGCGACGCGGCCGACGTAGTCATCCCACTCGATGTTGGAGACGAGCATGTGGAAAGGAGCTTCCGGATTGGCCTTTGGCTCGGGGATGTGTTCGACGATTTTTTTCAGCAGCGGGATGCAGTCTTTCCGCTCGTCGTCCGGATGATCCATGAAGTAGCCGTCGCGGGCGGAACCGTAACAGAACGGGGCGTTGAATTGGTCCTCGTCGGCATCAAGGTCGAGGAAAAGTTCGAGCACCTGGTCATGCACCTTGAGCGGATCGGCGAGCGGGCGGTCGATCTTGTTGATGACGACGATGGGCTTGAGGCCTTCCTGCATCGCCTTGCGCAGCACGAAGCGGGTTTGCGCCTGCGGGCCGCCGGAGGCATCCACGACGAGCAGCACGCCATCGACCATTTTCATGACGCGCTCCACCTCCGCGCCGAAGTCGGCGTGGCCTGGAGTATCGACGATGTTGATGGTGTAGCCTTCCCAGTGAATGGAGGTGTTCTTGGCCTTGATGGTGATGCCTTTCTCGCGTTCGAGATCCATCGAGTCCATGGCGCGCTCGGTTTGCGCCTGGTTTTCACGGTAGGTGCCGCCGGCCTGCAGCAGTTGGTCCACCAGCGTGGTTTTGCCGTGGTCAACGTGGGCGATGATGGCGAGATTGCGGATCTTCAGGGACATGGAATGATGGATTCGATTGGAGCGGCTGCAGCGGTGGTCGATGACCGCCAGGTGCCGGGGGGCGGGGCTATGCACGGTTTTGCCCGGGGTGGCAAGGCGCGATTCGGAACGATTTCCGGGCCGGCTCAGGGCCGCAGCAGATTCCAAGCGGTGACCAGCGCCTTGAGGCCCGCCATTTCGATGGACGGATCCACGCCGGCACCCCACAGCAGGCGGCCGTCGTCATGCTGGACTTGCACATAGGCAGCGGCGCTGGCGTCCGAACCGCCGCGCACCGCGTGGGAACGGTAATCGGTGACCTTGAAATCCTTGAGGCCGATGCCCTCCAGCGCGTGGACGAAGGCGTTGATCGGCCCGTTGCCGAAACCCTCGATGCGCTGTTGCTCGCCGTGGTTGAGAACCGCCGCCTGGCATTTCACCCGGCCGCGTTCGCCAGCCTGGTGGATGAGTTCGTAATCCGTCACATCCAGCGGACTCGACACATTCACAAACTCACGGAAAAACGCGTCGCGGATTTCATCGGCGGAAAGCTCGCGGCCGAACTCGTCGGCCAAATCGTAGATCCGCTTGCCCACCTGCGGGTGCATCGTCTTGGGCAGGTCGAATCCATGCTCGCGGTCCAGCACGTAGGCCACGCCGCCCTTGCCGGACTGGGAGTTGATACGGATGATCGCCTCGTAGCTGCGGCCGATGTCCTGCGGATCGATGGACAGGTAGGGCACGCCCCACGGCACTTCCGGATCCTTTTCCAACTCCTTCGCACGGCGGTCGAGGCCCTTCTTGATGGCGTCCTGATGCGAACCGGAAAATGCCGTGAAAACCAACTCGCCCGCATACGGCTGGCGCTCCGGCACGTTGAGCCGCGTCACCCGCTCGTAAACCGCTCTCAAAGAGGGCAGATCCGAGAAGTCCAAACCAGTCGGTATGCCATGGCTGTTGAGGTTCAGGGCGACGGTGACGATGTCGAGGTTGCCGGTGCGTTCGCCGTTGCCGAAGAGGGTTCCCTCGACGCGGTCGGCACCGGCGAGCAGGCCGAGTTCGGTGGCGGCCACGCCGGTGCCGCGGTCGTTGTGGGTGTGGAGGGAAATGATGGCAGACCCGCGGTTTTCCAGATTCCGGCAGATCCACTCGATCTGGTCGGCATGGACGTTTGGAGTGCTCCACTCGACGGTGGCCGGCAGGTTGAGGATGATTTTTTTCTCCGGCGTCGGCTGCCAGACGTCCATCACGGCGTGGCAGCACTCGAGCGAGAAATCCAGCTCGGTATCAGAGAACGATTCCGGCGAATACTGGAGGACCACCTCGGTGCCGGGGACGGTGGGGACGAGTTCCTTGACCAGCTTCGCGCCCTCGATGGCGATGTCGCGGATGGTTTCGCGCGAGGCGTCGCCGAAAGTCACTCGGCGCTGGAGGGGTGAGGTGGAGTTGTAAATGTGGACGATGGCGCGTTTCACCCCGGCGATGGCCTCGAAAGTGCGGCGGATGAGGTGGTCGCGCGTTTGCACCAGCACCTGGATGGTCACGTCATCCGGGATGCGGTTTTCCTCCACCAGACGGCGCAGGAAATTGAATTCGGTGTCCGCCGCAGAAGGAAAGCCGACCTCGATTTGCTTGAAGCCGACGCGGCAGAGCAGGTCGAAAAACTCCAGTTTCTCCTCCACCGACATCGGCTGGGGCAGGGCCTGGTTGCCATCGCGCAGGTCCACCGAGCACCACTCCGGCGCGCGGTCGAGCACCCGGTTCGGCCAAGTGCGGTCCGGCAGGCGGACGGGCGGGAACGGGCGGTATTTGGCGAGCGATGACGGGTGCATGGCAAAACTGGCGGGGCCCGTCATCCTAAGGCCGGGCCCCGTCCGGTCAAGTGCGCGGGCGGTTGTGCTAAAACGTCCAGTTCAGCGAGACCGTGCCGAAGGTCTGGCCGCCATCCTGGCCCTTGAACTCCTCCGTCCGACAGACAAGCGCGTAGGCGAGCTTGGTGTTCTTGTAGTTGATCCTGGAATCCGCATGCGGACTTTAGGTTCATGCTTGATGCGGTCATATCCGGCTGGTGCTTCCGTTCAACGGGAAGCTCTGGATCACGATTTGAGGGCGGAACGATATTCCTTGATGGCCGTCTCGACGGCTTCGCGGCTTTCACCGGTACGTTTCTGGATGCGTCCAAGCAGTTCGTCCTGCTTGCCCTCGATGTATTGAAGGTCATCGTCCGTGAGCTGAGCCCACTTCTGCCTGAGGTTGCCTTTGATGATGTTCCACTCTCCCTTGATCTGTAGTTTATCCATAGGTTCAAGTGGTAGCCGTGAATGCGATTGTCCGCCATGGGGTGAAACCCGGCTTTGCGGATCTTGCCCCGAGCCGGATCAAGAGTATTGGACCAAGGCTCTGACGAAAGGACCGGTCAAGAGCGTGGCACGTAGAACAGGATGGCGCTGCCGCCGTATTCGCGGCGGTCGGTCAGCGTGAGGTCATCCGCCTCCGGAGATGCCTGGTTTGCGGAAACCTCGGCCACCAACCAGCCACCGGGCGCGAGGCGCGGAGCGAGCAGGCCGCCTTTGAGCAAATCTCCGATGTGGTCCTTGTCGCCGTGGTGTTTCCAATACGGTGGGTCGGCGAAAATCAGATCGTAGCTGGCGGCGTCGCGTTTCAGGAATGAGGCAACCTCGGCCTTCACCGCGCGGCCGCCTTCGAGACGGGTTTTGGCGAGGTTTTCCGCGATCACCGCGGCAGCCTGCCGGTGCTCGTCCACAAACACGCAGGACGCCGCGCCGCGGCTGAGCGCTTCCAGGCCGATCGCACCCGAGCCGGCGAACAAATCGAGCACCCGCGCGTTTTCAACGCGCTCGCCGAGGATGGAAAAAATCGCCTGCCGCACGAAGTCCGTGGTCGGGCGGGCAACGGCCGGCGGCACCTTGATGGCGATGCGCCCGGCTTTTCCGGCGATGATTCTCATGCGCGCTGCATAGCGGGGCGGGGGCGCTTCCACAAGCGGCCAGCGGGAAATTTCGATTCCAGATGCGCCATGCCCGAACCTTCTCGGAGCGTGACAGCCCGTCTCTTGCGCTCCATGGTTGCCGCGTGAGTCCCATCACCATCGCCACGCTCAAGGAACAAGCCGGGGAAAAGCCCGTGCTCGCCGCCATTCACGCGCAGCTCCAGTCCCGCGCCACCCGCAGCACCAAGACCGGCAAGCCTTACCTCGAGCTCGCCCTTGCCGATGCCACCGGCCACTTCGCGCTGAAAATCTGGTCGGACTCGCCGGTCTATCAGCAGGCCGACGCGCTGCCCGCCGGCAATGTCTTCCGCATCGAGGGCAAGTGGACGCAAAACTCCTATGGCATCGAGGGCCGGGACCTCGAATTCCACCAACCGGATGAAGCCGCGCTCACCGATTTCTTCGCCGGCGATCCCGCCATCCGTGAGAAACAGGACCGCGACTTCGCGGAAATCCGGCGGCTCTGCGACTCCATCGACGATCCGCGGCTTTACGAGCTTTGCCAGCGCTTCCTCACCCAGCACGGCGACCGCTTCCGCCGCACCGCCGCCGCCAAGCGCAACCACCACGCCCGCCGTGGCGGCCTTGTCGAGCACGTCGCCCAGATGATGCGCTCCGCAGACGCGCTGTGCCCGGTGTATCCGGATCTCAACCGCGATCTTCTTCTAACAGGCATTCTGTTTCATGACAGCGGCAAGCTATGGGAAAACTCCTACCCGGAGCACGGCTTCACGCAAATCCTCAGCATCCACGGCGAGATGATGGGCCACATCCCGCTCGGCATCGAGTTGGTCAACAAGCTCTGGCGCGACCTCGTCGAATCGCCGGAGGCCGCCGCATGGAGCGAACTCACTCCGGCCAGCGAGCATGTCCGCCTGCACCTGCTCCATCTGATAGGCAGCCACCACGGCGAGCACCAGTTCGGCTCGCCCGTGCTGCCGCGCACGCCGGAGGCCTTCGCGCTCCATTACATCGACAACATGGACGCCAAGCTTGAAATGCTCCGCGACGCCTACACCCAGACGCAGGAAATCGCTCCTGATATTTTCGAGCGCGTCTTTCCTCTGCCTACCAATTTGATCCGGCCGCTGCCGGCGTTTGCCGTCGCAGGCGGCCCCGGTGGATCCGCAGGGGACATCCCGGGTTGATTCCCGAAGTTGCAATCACAGTGATCGCGCCAATACTTGCCGCCGATGTCCGCCCGCCTTGATGAACTCGCACCCGACTACGATGTCATCGTGATCGGTGGCGCGCTTTCGGGCTCCGCCACCGCCACCTTGCTGCTGCGCAAGAACCCCGGCATCCGCATTCTCATCGTGGACAAGTCGGAAACCTTCGGCCGCCGCGTGGGCGAGGCCACCGTCGAGGTGAGCGGTTGTTTTCTCGGACGCGTGTTGGGACTCACGCAATACCTCAATGAGGCCCACATCGCCAAACAGGGGCTGCGTTTCTGGTTTGCCAACGACAAGGTGCAAAGCCTCGACCAGGCCTCCGAGATCGGCCCGCGTTATCTCGCGCGGCTGCCGTCCTATCAGATCGACCGCGCCGCGCTTGACGAGGAGGTCCTGCGGCGTGCGGAAACCGCCGGGGCCACCGTGCTGCGCCCCGCCATGGTTTCCAACATCCGTCTCGTGGACGGTGGCATGCAGACCCTGGATGTGAAACAGGGCGGGGTGAAACGCGGCCTGAGCGCCCGCTGGATCGTGGATGCTTCCGGCATTGTCGCCATGCTCGCCCGCAAGCATGGCTGGTGGACGCCCAACACCGCCCATCCCACCGCATCGGCATGGTCGCGCTGGAAGGGCGTCAAGGATTGGGACGGCCGCGGGCTGGCGGAGAAATTCCCACAATGGGCCGCCGTGCAATACGGCACCCGTGGCACCGCCACCAACCACATCATCGGCGACGGCTGGTGGAGTTGGTGGATTCCACTCAAGGGCGGCGATGTGAGCGTGGGCGTCGTCTTCGACCAGCGCCTGGTGGATTTCCCGCAGGACGGCGGAAACATCGGCGATCGGCTGAAGGATTTCCTCATGCGCCATCCGGTCGCCCGCGAGATGCTGGAGCATGCCCGATATGTGCCGGAAGACCTGCATTTCCGCAAAAACCTCGCCTATCAGAGCGAGCGGCTCGCTGGTGACGGCTTCACGCTCGTCGGCGATGCGGCGGCCTTTATCGATCCGTTCTACAGCCCGGGCATGGATTGGATTTCATTCACCGCCAGCCGCGCGGCGGACACCATCACCCGCCAGCGCGCCGGTGAAGAGGTGCGGGCATTGGTTGAAAAACACAACCGCGACCTCGCGCTCTGCATCTCACGCTGGTTCGACGCGCTCTACCGGGACAAATATCACTACATCGGCGAATACGACCTGATGAAACTCGCCTTCCGCCTCGATCTCGGCCTTTACTACTGGGGCGTCGTCCAGGCCGTTTTCGACGATGAGGAAAAGGGTTTTCTAACAGCGCCATTCACGCACCCGGCGGCCGGGCCGATCGCCGCGCTGATGCGCTTTTACAACCACCGCTTCGCCAGAATCGCCGCGCGCCGCCGCCGGATCGGTGCGCTCGGCCGGATGAACGACCGCCAGCGGCTGCTCATCCCCGGCTTCACCCTCCACCGCGGGGAAATCCGCAAGGTGGTGCCGCTGCTTTGGGAATGGCTCAAGATCGAGCTCCGGGAAGGCTGGCGCACTTGGGGCTCGGAGCCCGCCCCACAGCCCCGTGAGACGGCGTGAGTTTCCGCCGCTTTCTTCCCCCTTGCCCGCCGCGGCCCTTCCTGCTTGGCTCCGCGCGCCATGAAAATTCTCGTCGCCTACTCGGGTGGTCTCGATACCTCCGTCCTGCTCCTTTGGCTCAAACAGAAATACAACGCGGAAATCATCGCCTACTGCGCCGATGTCGGCCAAGGCGACGAGCTCGACGGCCTTGAGGAAAAAGCCCTCAGCACCGGTGCCTCCAAATGCTTCATCGGCGACCTGAAGGAAGACTTCGCCGCCAACTACATCTTCCCGATGATCCAGGCCAACGCGATCTACGAAGGCCGCTACCTGCTCGGCACCTCGATCGCCCGCCCCTGCATCACCAAGGGCATGATGGACATCGCACTCGCAGAAGGCGCGGATGCCATCGCCCACGGCGCCACCGGCAAAGGCAACGACCAGGTCCGCTTCGAGCTCTCCGCCGCCTCGCTCGCTCCACACGTGAAGTGCATCGCCCCGTGGCGCGACGCGGAGTTCCGCAAGCAATTCCCCGGCCGCTCGGAAATGATCGCCTTCGCCGAGGCCAACAAGATCCCGGTCAAGGCCTCGATGAAAAAACCCTACTCGATGGACCGCAACCTCCTGCACATTTCCTTCGAAGCCGGTGCCATGGAAGACCCGTGGTATGACGCCACCACTCCGGCGGACAAGGACATGTATGTGCTTTCCGTTTCCCCGGAAGACGCGCCGGACCGGGCTGAATATGTCGAAATCCTCTTCGAAAAAGGCAACGCCATCGGCCTGAAGCACGAAAACCTCTGCGCCATCCTCGGCGAACTCGGCGATGTGCTCTCCACCGGTGAAAAGGACGGCTACTCGCTCTTCACCCCCTACGGCATCATGCGCGTCCTCAACCTCCTCGGCGGACGCAACGGCATCGGCCGCGTCGATATCGTGGAAAACCGCTTCGTCGGCATGAAATCGCGCGGCGTTTATGAAACCCCCGGCGGCACGATCCTGCTCGCCGCCCACCGCGATCTTGAAACTCTCGTCGTCGATCGCGAGTCGATGCACATCCGCGATTCGCTCATCCCGAAATACGCGCAGCTCGTTTACAACGGCTTCTGGTTCGCCCCCGAGCGCGAGGCCATCCAGGCCCTCGTCACCGAGACCCAGAAAACCGTCTCCGGCGAGGTGCGTCTGAAACTCTACAAAGGCAACGTCATGCAAGCCGGCCGCCGCTCGCCGCACAGCATGTATTCCGAAGCCATCGCCACCATGGAAGGCGGTCAGGAAGAAGCCTACAATCAGGACGACGCCACCGGCTTCATCGCCCTCAACGCCCTGCGCCTCAAAGCCAGCGCCCGGCAGGTGAAATGATCGGAAGTGATCACGGTTCCTGCCGCAGTTCCTCCAAAACCCTACCCCATCCCCGGAGTCGATACTTGCGGCATGTTTCCCCAATCATGTCCAAATCCACCTCCGGGTTCCGGCGCAGGAGTTCCACAATGTCGGCAAGCGACTTCAAGCCGCCCGCATACAGCTTCAAGGCCACGAGTTGCGGAATTGGCATGATCCGCAAAACGCCATCCGGCATGATCCGGATGTCCTCGCCAGCCAACGCGTCCCGTATCGCCGCTGGAAACCGATTCCCAAAGTTGACGATCTGAACCAATCCGAACCCCCCCGATACATCAATGACTCCGCCAAGCGGATCGTCTCCATCCGGCTCGTGAAGTTCCGCATCATATCCGGCGGCACGCAACAGCTCCTCCAGTTTGCGCATTTGCCTGATGTCGGCATCCACGCCCAAATCGACATCCTGCGTGAATCGGACATAGCGATGCGCGGCAAGAGCAATCGCACCGATCACCAAAACCGGCAATCCTTCCTCCGATAGCAACGTGGCAATGCGCTCCGCCTCCCGCAAGTTCTCGTCAATGTCAGCATTCACGGCTCATTTGCCCTTGGTTTTCGTTTGAATCAGGGAAAAGCGCCTGCCTAGCGAGAGTGCGGCCTTGATGCGCTCCTCCACCGTCATCTTCTCCACCCGCTTCATCTCGGCACGCAACGCCGCATCCGCACAGGCACTGCGGCGGGCTTGGCGCTTGTCCGATTTGATTTCCGTCATGCGCGCATGCTTTACCAAACCATCACCGGTCGCAACTTCCAATATCCACACCTTCGGCGCAACGCCACCGGCTTCATCGCCCTCAAAGCCAGCGCCCGGCAGCTGAAATAGAGGCTCCCACGTCCCGAAAAAGGCGGATCAGAGGATATGCGCAGTCTATGCGCAGCGGCGCATGTTCGTGCGGACGCTTTGACTTGAGGTGCTTCCGGGCGCGTCCGACCATGCACGTTGGCCTGAGGAAGGAGCGAGCTCCACGCGGAGTTCCAAAAAACCGAACATCCCTCCATCCCGGGCGTTCATCATGAGAGCGACGCGTGCTTCGTTTCGGCGGCCATTGGCCGGTTTCACTGGATTGGGAATTTCATTCTGCCTGTTGCTGGCTGTGACCACGCACTGCGGGGCGCGTTCTCCTATCCGGGGCTCGTTTATGACGGTTTATCCCGGCACCAACGGCACGATCCTCACGGTGAAGAAGGATGGGACGAACAACTGCGCGGTCTGTCACTACGACTCGAACGGCGGCGGCGCCAAAAACCCCTATGGAAACGCAATTGAAAGTTTAGGCAACCTCAATTCGGAGACCGGCAGACAAACCGCCATCAGGGGAGTGGCCAATCTAGATTCGGACGGCGATGGCTACAGCAGTCTCACCGAAGTCACAGTCGCCGGTTATTCCAACACCCCGACGTTTCCCGGGCTAACAACAGCCAATGTCGGCTCGGTGATCAATATCCCGCAGGCCGACATTATCGGTCATCTCACGCCCACCACCACGGTGGACAACACGCCGCCCACAGTCACCGTGCTCTCGCCCAATGGCGGCGAGACGCGCACCGGCAATCGATCTGGCAACATCACCTGGACCGCCACGGACGCCAGC
>Ga0105090_10000204_pt1 | contig 27012 bp, 25 predicted proteins | sample PPLLak3March2015_FD_79110 | JGI IMG/M metagenome (GOLD analysis project Ga0105090, IMG submission 79110) | Freshwater sediment microbial communities from Prairie Pothole Lake near Jamestown, North Dakota, USA - PPLs Lake P7 Core (1) Depth... | ecosystem: Environmental > Aquatic > Freshwater >...
CCCCTTCCCGCCGGGCAAGCCGGTGAATCCACCACGCTGACCTGCTCCGTGGTTTCCAACAGCAACCCGACCGTCGCGACGGCGTCGATCCAAGCGCCTTCCACGCTCAACCTCCAGCCACAAGCCGGCAAGACCGGCAGCACCACCATCACCGTCCGTGCCACGGACAGCGTGGGAAACACCGTGGATGACACTTTTGTCCTACAGGTCAACGCCACGGACACTTACCCCAGCTGGGCATCACGCACCGTGTTTCCAAGCGGCCAGAGCGGCATGTCGCAAAATCCTGATGGCGATTCGCTGAACAACCTGCAGGAATACGCCTTTCTGTCTGATCCCGCCGTTTCAAACCAGGGCGGCCTGCCAGTGCAGGGCAAAACCGGAACCGGCCCTGAATTCCTCACTCTCACTTTCCCCGTCCGCAAGTTCACCAACGGCCTGAGTTATGTGGTGGAGGCGAACAACTCCCTGAGCGGCTCATGGACCACCGTCTGGACTTCCGCCAATGGCTTCGCGCATGCACAAGTCGTCACCGCGGTCGATCAAGTGGACCGCACGGTGGTCACCATCAAGGACACGGCCGCGATCGGCAGCTCCGCAACGCGCTTCCTGCGCACGCGCGTGGTGCAGAATTAACACGCTTCGGAGCGGCATGACGACAGGAGTATCGTTACTCCTTAAGGAAGGCGACGCGTCCGTCTTTGACGTCGGCGGTGATCACGTCGCCATCCACGAACTTGCCATCGAGCACGTCGAGGCTGAGCGGATCGAGCAGGAGATGTTGGATGGCGCGTTTGAGAGGACGCGAGGCCCTGTTTGGCGAGGCGCTTGCGGACGCGGTCGAGCTGGAGATCGACGATGGTGGTGATCTCTTCGCGCTGGAGGCGGTCGAAGATGATGATCTCGTCGATGCGGTTGAGGAACTCGGGGCGGAAGTGGCCGCGCAAGGCTTCTGTCACCTTGTGCGTGCGGCTCATCAGAACTTCGGTCCTGACTCGCCGCTTTACCGGTCGCTCGGATTTGTCCCGAGGAGCGAGCGGAAGCGACCGAGGCTCAGGAAAGCTGAAATCCGTGCAGCACCCGCATCGCGGGGTAATGAAGGCCGTCGTCCCGCAAGGGGCGGCGGTTCTTCTTTGGGGCTTAAAGCCCGGATGGCGGAGTGTGCAAAGCGGAAAAATCCCAAGCGGCTTGGATTTACAGCGGCCCGGTGGGTGGCCGGGCGGCTATTTCTTCTCTGGCTCCTCTTTCTTCTCCGGCTCCTCTTTCTTCTCCGGCTCCTCTTCCTTGGGCCGGTAGTTGGGCAAGTCCTTGAACTCCGCGGGCAGCGGCGCGCCGGCTCCCAGGGTGGCTTGGAAGAGGGCTGCCACGGCGGCGGCCTCGGCGAGCTTGGCGTAGCCGTTGCTGTTCTTGTTCTGGGCCGGAGTGCCCCAGTCCTTCATGGCCTTGGCGACCTCGGCATCCGCGCTGAGGATGGCCATCACGCGCAGGGCGGCCTGCCGGGCGACCACCTCGGAGGCTCCGGTATCCGCAGTCATCGCCGTCTGATAGGCGAAAAGCGCCTGCTCGGGTTTCTCCAGCCCCTCAAGCGCCAGGCCGTGGCAATAGGCCACCTGCGCGCGCTGGTCACCGGGCAGGCGGGTCTTGGCGCGCTCCGCGGCGAGTTTCTCCAGGCTGTCCCAGCTCTTGGTGCGCACGGCGTCCCACAGCAGGTAAAGCTCGACCTGCCGTAGCTGGGTCTCGCGGGTGAGCGGGGACTTGTCGAATTTCTCAAGTGCGGCGGCCAGCCGGTCGAGATCGCCGAGCTGGCGCAGGCATTCCATTTCATAAAACGCGGCCAGCGCGGCGTGGCTGTTCTCGATCTGATAGATGGGGTTGAAGCGCGCGGCGATGGCGGCGAAGGCCTGGCGGGCCTCGGCATACTTGCGCGACTGGTAGAGATCCAGCGCGGCGGCGTATTCGCGCGGCTCGAAGAGGAAGACGGATTTGAACTCGGAGAGCTTGGCATCCACCGTCTCCGTGGCAACGGCGGTCTCGCGGTAGCGGACGGCGGACTTGGTGGCGGAGACGAGCCATGCCCGCTGGAAGGTGCCGTCCTCGCGGATGAGCAGGGCGGGAGTCTGGAACGGCTGCTGGTCCGTCTGGGCGGCGGCGGCAAGCGTGAGGGCGGAAAGCAGGGCGGCGGCGAAACGAATCGTTTTCATGAAGGTGTCCGTGTGGAGGCTGGGGGCCGGGGTTTTATCTCCTGATCCGGGTCTTGTTGGCGGCTTCCTTCTCGGCCTTGATCTGGGCCATGGACTTGATTTCCGGATTGGCCTCGTAAGTCTGCACGAGCTTCTCCACCTGCTGCCAGAGCTCGAGGTCGGCGGAGGTCATCTTGTCCTTGAAGCGGCCGGTCAGCTCGATGAAGCGCGCGCCGCCTTCATAGGCGCCCTGGCGGTCGGACGGCACGGCGGGGTCGGTGGAGGATTTGTTGCGCGCCCATGAAAGCTCCATCCAGCTCTTCATGGCGGGCGCGGAAATCTTGATGTTGCCCATGTGGGCGGACCACACCTTCACATACATGGCGATGGCGTCGTCGTTCATCTTGCGCTCCTCGAAGGTGCGGGCGAGCAACAGGCCCACCTGGGGCGAGAATTTGGAGAAGCCGGTCTGCTCGCGGTTGAGGTAGAGCTGGGCTTTTTCCGCAGCCTTGGCGTAGTCCTTCTTGGCGATGAGGAGCTCGATGATGCGGTAGAGGGCGAACTCCCGTTCGGCCTTTTCCTGGGATTCCTTGTAAACCGTTTCGAAATCCTGAAGGGCCTTGTCGAGGTCCGCCGCCGCGCCGGAGTTGCCATAAACATCGCCGCGGCCGAGCAGCGCGCCAAAGCGCCCGGTGGTGTCCTTGCGGCCGAGCGCCTCGTCATAATACGGCAGCGCCTCGCGCGGGGTGGCGGTGTTGGTGCGCAGGTAGTCGCCCACTTTCACAAGGATGAAATTGGTGAGATCCTTGAGCGCGAAGTCGGTCTTGAGCTCCTGGAAGAGCACCTTGATCATGGCGTTGCCGGCACGCTTTCTGGCCTCGTCCTGGGTCTTCTTGATCTCGCCCTCGAAGACGCCGATCACCGCCACGCGCAGCAGCGCGCGGGCCGCGCTGTCGTTGGAGCGGATGCCGGGGAAGTTGTAGTAATGTTCCTTGAGCTCCTCCGGCTTGTGCTTGGTGAGGTAGAACCCGGTGTAGGAGTTGATGAGCGGCTCGAGGCCCTCCGCATCGGGCTTGCCGGCGATTTCGGAAATCACGTCGCGCAGGCGGTTGAGGCCTTCCTCGCCACGGCCTGCGGCGTCCAGCGCGGGGAACTGGGCCACCGCCATGCGCGCCTTGAAGGGTGAACCCTCGGCGTAGGACTTCCAGTAGAGGTCGGCATAAGGCACGGCTTCCTTGATCCGCGCGCTGTCCGGCTGGCCTAACAGGACCAACAGCGAGTAGAGCGCCTCGCCGGCCACCCCGGAGTGGTTGCGTTTTTCCGCGGTCTCAAGCGCCGCCTTGAAGGCCAGCGCCGCGCGCTCGGAGTGCTCGAGCCCCTGCTCGATGTTGCCGCGCAGAAGGTAGGCCTGGTCGAGCACGTTGGAGTTGGGGAAGTCCTTGACGATGAGGGCGATTTTCTCGAGCGCGGCATCCGGCTGTTCCTCGGCGGAATGGCAGGTGGCGCGGTCGTAGAGGGCGAAGGGCATGAAGATGTTCTTCGAGGCGTCCGGATAGGTCTTGAGGAACTCGTCGAGCAACGCGCCGGCCTTGCTCCAGTTCTGGAGCCGCGAGACGTTGGCCGCGCGGAAATAGGCCGCCGAGAGGGCGAAGGGGCTCTTGGGGTATTTTTCAACGTGCTGGTCGAGCAGCGGCTGGGCCTTTTCGTGCTCGCCGGTGTAGAAGTAGGAGCCGCCGAGGACGTGGAGGCAGATGTCATGTTCCGGGGTGCCGGGCTCGAGCTTGTCGAGCATCGGCGCGCCGACCTCGATGCAGACGTCGTATTTGCCGTCGTAGAAGAGCACGGAGAGCATCATGCGGCGGACGACCGGGAGGTGGCGCGAGTCCGGGAAGTTCTTCACGAAGGTTTCCGCGAAGCGCTGGGTGTCGCCGGTGTTGCCGACCATCGAGCTGGTGCGCACGAGGTTGAAGAGGTTGTCCTCGCGTTTCTCGGAGGTCGGGTAAAACGACTCGAGCTGGAGATAGGCGGTGTAGGCGCCGCGGACGTTGCCGTTTTTCTCGTGGAGATAGGCGGTGGCGGCGAGCTTGACCATTTCCGGTGCGCGCTTGCCGCGGCGCTCGGCATCCAGCGCGGCGAGGTCTTCCTCGAGCTTCTTGCGCAGCAGGGTGTTGCTGCCGTCCGTGATGCGGGCGAGCGGGCCGAGCGAGCGCAGCCGGGCGCGCACGTCTTCGATGGCGGACTCGGTGGAGGGGATGAACTGATAGAGGGCGAAGGCGGCGCGCTCCATTTCCGCAGCCACGGCGTCTCCGGCGAGTTTCATGAAGACCCGCGAATACTGCTGCATGAGGTGGGGCTCCACGATGAGCTCGCCGCGGTTCTTATCGATGAAATCGAGCAGCGCCTGCTCGTTGCGCTTGAGGATGCCGCTGAGCACGAGCTCCTGGAAGCCGGCGATGATGCCGGACTCCGGCGTGGGGAAGACGTGCTTGTTCTTGATGGCGATCTCAAGGTGCTCGTTGCCCTCCGGGATGTGGCCGAGCTTGTAGTGGCAGATGGCCATGCCGATGTGGAACGGGCCCTGCGGATAGGTGTCGTGCTGCTTGTCGCGCTCGCTGAGGAATTTCTGGAACTGGCTGATGGCGAGTTCCCAGTTTTGCGCGCCCATGGCGGCCTCGCCCCACTTGAGCAGCGCCATTTTCTGGAACGGGTTGTCACGGCCGCCGCCTTCCGGATTCGGGAAATCCCGGTAGCAGGTCTCGAAGGATTCGATGGCTTCGTTCCATTTCCCGAGCTTCATCTCACAGATGCCCTTGCGGTAGTAGATGCTGCCGAACTTCGGGCCGAAGAGCTTGAGCGGCTGGTTGGCACCGTAGCGCTCCACGGCCTGGGCGTTGAAGGCGAGCGCCTCCTCCCATTTTTCCTCCTTCATCGCGGCAAGCGCGTTGTTGACGAGGGTGCCCAGATCGTCGTCTTGGGCGGCGGCCGGCAGGCTGAGCACCAGTGGAATGGCACACAGGCCGCCGACAAGGGCGATGAGGGAACTGCGGGGATTCATGCGGGATCGGGAGAAAGGGGTTGATGGATCGGAAAATTTCGTTGGGCGTCTTGTGATATGACAAAAGCGCCGACGGACCGCCCCGGCAAGGGGGAAAACCCGCCGCCGCACTGAAAGCCGCGCCACCCGCCGGTCAGTTCACCAGATCGGTGAAGGTGACGGAATTGATGTTCACTCCGGCCAGGGCGTTGAGCACGTCGATCACCCGCTGCTGGGAAGCCTCGCCATCCGCGTAGATCTGCACCAGCGGCTTGGAGTTGGCCGCGCGCGCGGCGCTGGCATACATGTCGAGTTGGCCGCGCAAGAGCGGCAGCTCGCGCACGCTGGTGTCGCTGTCCATCGCCTGTTGCGAGGCGCCGCTGCCGGTGTAGATGGCTCCGTTGGCCTCGATGCGGATGAACATCGGCTCGATCTCGGGCTGCCCCGTGCTCGGATTGGCCGCCGGCAGCGCCATGCCGAGGTCGCTCTCGCGCGGCGTGATGGTGGAGGTGACGATGAAGTAAATGAGCAGCAGGAAGCAGACGTCGATGAGCGAGGAGATGTCCAGCGCGGGATTGGATTCCTCAGCGGCTTCGTATTTGCGGTGGCGGGCCATGGCGGATGCGTGAATGGGTTTTTCTCAGGGCTCCCGGACGAAGACGCCGAAGACGACCTGATCGACTCCGGCGCGCGCAGCGCCGCGGATGGCGGTGCGGCAGTAGCGGAAGACGGACTCCTTGTCGCCACGCAGGTGGAGCTTGGAAACCACGCCCAGCGACTGGTGGCGGTCTTTCATGGTCTTGACCATGTCGTAGATTTCATCCTCGCCGGGGAGCACGGTATTGAAGTCCTCCGCGGTGAAGGTGCCGTCCGGGCGGATGTTGACGACGATGCGGCCGCTGCCATCCTCCTGGCGCTTCGAGTTCGCCGCGATCGGCGGGCGCACGTTCGGATCGGTCTGCACGATGATGGCCGTGGCGTTGACGATGAAGAAGATGAGCAGCAGGAACACCATGTCGATCATCGGCGACATGTCCAAGGCGCACTCGGCCTCAGGCTCGGCCGAGGCGTTGCGGAGTTTTGAAGAGGCCATGGGAGTGGGAAAATGGGATTTCAAGCGCCGCGGAAGGAGTGGAACAGCGTTCCTCCCGCGCCGTCAGCCCCGTGGCTTATTCGGCGATGCCTTCGGGGATTTTGGCATAGAGAGTATCCGCATTGACAGTGGCGATCGCCGCGTTGAGCAGCTCCTCGCAGGTGTGCACCGAGTCCGCCACCAGATTGGAGACGCGGTCTTTCAGCACATAGAAAACGATGATACAGGGAATCGCGTTGATCAGACCCCACAAAGTGGTGAGCAGGGCGACCGAGATGTCACCGGCGAGCTGGCTGGGATCCGCACCGCCACTCACTTGTAGGGTGCCGAAGGCGCTGACCATACCAATGACGGTGCCGAGCAGTCCGAGCATGGGAGAAGCCTGCGCGCACACCGAAATGTAATTGATCCAGGTCATGATTTTGCGGTTTTCATTGACCGTGAAATCCGCCATCGCGTCCTCCACTTGGTCACGCCCGAGATCCTCCGGACGGGTGGCGTCGATGTTTGGAAACGAGTAGGCGACCATGCGGCCGAGGTAGGACGGATGGCCGGCAGCCGTCTCGATGGCGGAGCGCACGCGGCAGTTGGCCATGTGGTCCATCAACGCCGCCTTGAGGTCGTCCGGGCAGAACTTCGCCTTGGTCAGCGTCATGAAGTTGTAAACGGCCAGCGCGATAAAGGCGACTACGGCCGCGCCGATGAAGATCATCGTGGGACCGCCGTTGAGCACCCAGCGGTCGAGCATCGTTTCACTTTGCGGAGCCGCGCCTTGGGCAAGCAGCGCGGGGGTGGTGAGGGCGAGGGTTCCAATGCTGGTGATCAGGGATTGACCGGTGCGGCGGGAAAGATTGGGAATCATTGGCGTTTTGGTTCGGGAATTTCTCCGGCAACTCTGGAATTTGCGCAGGCACCCGCAAGCAATAATTTCAAAAACCATGCTTGGATTTTGCGGCGGCAGCCAGACGTGGACAGGCCGCTCTTGCATCGTGCTGCGGAAACCCTTAGTCACTCCGGCGATGAGCGAAACACCGCCGAAGCCCCAGCGAAACCCCTCATGGTCGCGGACCCTGCTACGCGTGCTCATGATCTGCGGCGGCTGCGTGGCCATCCTGCTGCCGGCATGGCTGCCAAACCGCCCGGCCGTGCCGGTGGGGCGCGGCACGGTGGAACTGCTGCAGGCCTTCCTGCTGGCGGCGGCCGCCGCGGTGACCTTTGGCGCGGCACCGCATGCCGCAGCCTGGCGGCCGGTCTGCCGGGTGCTGGGCCTGGGCCTGGTGGCGGCCTTCGTGGGCGAGATCGAGGATTTCATTTCCGGCATCCTGCAATGGCCGTTTCCGGAGGCATGGGTCATCGGCGCGATCCTGCTCGTCGTGCTGGTGACGGTTTTCAGGCACCGGCGGGTGATGGTGCACTTCGTGGCGACGCTGGGCCAGCACGCCGGCTCCGGGCTCATCGCCGCCGCGCTGCTCATCATCTATGTCTTCAACCGGGTGATCGGCGGCGCGGCGTTCTGGAAGGCCTCGCTCGGCGAAGCGTTTTCCCCGGACATCCCGAAGATCTGCAAAAGTTATCTCGAACTGCTCGCGTGCTATCTCATCTTCATCGGCGCACTGGGGCTTTCCATCACTCTGGCGCGGCGCAGGGAGCCATCGTGAGCCATGTTCCACATTGTTTTGTTAGAACCGGAAATCCCGCACAATGCCGGCGCCGCAGGCCGCCTGGCGCTGGCCACGGATTCCACCCTGCACCTCATCGAGCCGCTCGGTTTTTCACTTGAGGACAAATACGTCCGCCGCACCGGCCTGGACTACTGGCAGGATGTGAAACTGCGCGTCTGGAAATCCCTCGCAGAACTGCAGGCCGCCGCGGATCCCGCCGCCGGGTTTTGGTTTCTCAGCACCAAGGCGGAAAATTCGCCATGGACCGCCGCGTTCAAACCCGGCGACTATCTGGTCTTCGGCCGCGAGACCAAGGGCCTGCCCGCGGAAATCGTCCACGCTGCCGGCGAGCGCGCCCTGCGCATCCCGATGGCCCCCGGCGGCACCCGCAGCCTCAACCTTGCCACCGCCGTGGCCATCGTGCTCTACGAGGCCATCCGCCAACAGCAGCCGGAGTGGTGAGCAGGCGGCTCACTGCGAGCACGCTTGAAAAAAACCGCCCGTGAGGCAGGCGCGCGCCTCGCCCACGAGAAAGAGCGAGCCGGCCACAAGGACGGGAGCACCGCCGGCCCGGGCGGCGGCGTAAGCATCCGCAAAGCAGGGGAAACAAGCGTGAGGCGGCGCGTTTTCCGGCAGGCAGGCAGCGAGTTCTTCCGGAGCCACGGCGCGCGGCGTGGCCACCGGGCAGAGGAAAACCCGCTCCGCAAGCGGCGCGAGAATTTCCAGAATCCCGGCAATGTTCTTGGCCGCCACGGCGCTGAAGACCAGCGCGCCCTTTTTCCCGGCAAACCTCGCCTGCCACGTCTCGGCAAGCACGCGCGCCGCATGCGGATTGTGCGCACCATCCAGCACCACGCCCGGCAGGATTTCCTCGAAACGCCCGGGCCAGCTCATGTTTGCCAGGCCGTAGCGGACGCTGTCGGGATTGAGCGGCAGCCCGGCGCGGTGCAGCGCCGCCACGGCCAGCGCCGCATTCCAGCGCTGGTGCTCGCCAAGCAGCGCGATGGGATAGCCGGACAAGGGTTCCGCCACGAATTCCAAGGGCGCACGGATCTCATTGGCTTCCTTTTCCAAAACAAACTGTGCGGTCGGTTTTTGTGGCGCGGAGATCGCTGGCTTGCCCGCCACGAAAATTCCGGCCTTTTCGGCGGCGATTTTTTCCAGCGTGTCGCCCAGCCACTGCATGTGGTCCATACCGATCGGTGTGATCACGCAGACATCGGCGGGCACGGCGGTGGTGGCATCGAGACGGCCGCCCATGCCGGTCTCGAGCACGATGAGCTCGCAGCCACAGTCGCGGAACCAGCGCATGGCCAGCGCCAGCGTGATCTCGAAAAACGTGGGATGAGGCTCCATTCGCTCGCAGATTTCGCGCAACGCGGTGAGCATGGCGGCGCAGTTTTCCTCCGGGATTTCCTGACCGGAGACTTTGATGCGCTCGCGGTAGTCGATCAGATGCGGCGAGGTGAAAAGCCCGGTGCGCCGGCCGCAGGCGCGGGCGATGCTGTCGATCATGGCGCAGGTGCTGCCCTTGCCATTGGTGCCCGCCACGTGGATCACCCGCGTGTCATGGGCGGGAAACGCCAGAAACTCCTTGAGCAGACCGCGCGCGCCATCCAGCCCGAGCTTGATCCCGAACATCTGGGTGGAAAACAGCCAGTCGATTGCCGCGCGGTAGTGCATCTTGCCGGCCGATCCATCGCCCGGAATCCGGCACCTGCCAAGCGGGGAATCAGTCATTTCCCATCCGTTTCGCCCACAACCGGCGGCGAACCGGCAGATGGTGCGGCATGATGGCCGAAAACAGGTGCACCAGCGGAAAGGCGCAGAGAGAGATGACCACTCCGGAAACAATCATGCCGAGGATGAAACTGGCGGCATTGATATTGCCCACGCCCGGCACATCGAACTGCACCTTGGTGAGGAAATGCGGCATCGGCACGGCCAGCGCATCGCGCAGCCACTGGCCAAGGCGGAACTGGGCGTAAAGCACCGGTGGCGTGGTGAGCGGATTGGTCACCCAGCAAGCGGCCATCGCAAACGGCACGTTGGCCCGGAAACGCATGGCGATGATCGCCGCCGGGACCATTTGGAAAGGCATCAGCATCATCGAGAAAAACAGCCCGATGGCGAGGCCGGCGGCCACCGTGTCCCGGCAGGGGATCCAGATGGCGCGGTTTGAGATCGGCCGGGTGACCGCCTGCCACCACGGCCGGTGACGCAGATGCGGGTGCCGCAGGGACCTGAGTGCCTGCCGCACCAGTCTGAGATAGCGTTTCTTCATGCGAAAAGCGGAAAGACCTGCGCAAGATCCCCCGCCCGGGCCGGACAAGCAACCGCAAACGCGGCCGGCAAATTCCCCCGAGGGATTTCCTGACGCGATCGCGTAAGTGCGCTGCGGCCGGATTCGCGCCATATTCCGCTCATCGATTTCCCGCCCCCCCGAGGTTTCTGAGGCCCGGACCATGGGGCACCCCCCAGCATAGTGTGTGTGAACTGCCCCGATCGCCCCCCCGCGAGTGATCGGGGCAGAAGGTGGGGCCTCCGCTACTTGCGGAAAATGAAATGATTCATCGAATGGCACGTATTTTGCTTCACTCTGGGCTCATTCCCCTTAGCTTGGTGCTGGCAATCCGATTGCCCGGCCATGGCGGACCTTTCCTTCCATCAATCGCTCACGCAGCAGCAGACGCTCGCGCCCCAGATGCGCAAGAGCCTGGAAATCCTGCAGGCGGGCACGATGGAGCTTTCCCAACTCATCACCCAGGCGCTGGAAACCAATCCCGTGCTCGAGGATGTGACGGAATCCATTTCGCTCGACGAGGAGGGCCCGGATCCGGAGGAGGCGGACTCGCTGGATTACCTCAATCAAACGGATGACGACTGGCGGGACCGCTCGATCATGGAGGGAAAATCCTCGCCATGGACCCAGGAGGACGAACAAAGGCGGCAGCGGATCTACGATTCGATCGTCGCGCCAGTGACCTTGCAGCAGCATCTGCAGCAGCAGTTGGATCTTTCGATGGTCGATCCGCCGGTGCGCAAGGCGGCGCAGGCGCTGCTGGGAAATCTCGATGAGCGCGGGTTTCTTGATATGCCGGCCAAGGAACTGGGTGCGCGCCTCCGTATCAAAGCCACGCACCTGAAAGCAGCGCTGCGCCTGATCCAGTCCTTCGATCCGGCGGGTGTCGGCGCATCCGGCATCGCGGAGTCGCTGTTGCTGCAACTCGAGCGGACAAGCGGCACGGACACCATCGAATTCAAAATCGTGCGCGACCATCTGGAGGATCTCGCCCGCAAGCGCCAGCCGCAGATCGCCAAGGCGCTCGGCACCAGCGTCGAGCGCGTGGCAGAGGCCGCCGCCCGCATCGGCCGCCTCACGCCCAATCCGGGCGGCGATTTCAACCCCACCGGAAACCCCTACATCCTGCCGGATGTCATCATCGAGAGCAACGAGGACGGCCAGTTGGAGGCGAGCCTCACCGGCGAACACCTGCCAAACCTGCGGATCAACGATTTCTACAAGGACATGATCGGCAAAAGCGGTGTGGATGCCAAGGCACGGCAGTTCCTGCGCGATCAGATCCGCGACGGCCGCAGCCTGATCCGCTCGATTTCGCTGCGTCAGGAAACGATACTGGCCATCGCCCATAAGCTCATCGAACACCAGCCGGAGTTTTTCCGCAAAGGCCCGCGTTTCCTGCGGCCGCTGACGATGAACGACATCGCCGAAGAGCTCGGCATGCACGCCACCACCGTCTCCCGCGCCGTGGCTGGCAAGTATCTGCTCACGCCCCGAGGGCTGATGGAAATGCGGGCGTTCTTCGCCACCGGCTACCAGGCGGAGGACGGCACGGAGGTTTCCAATGCCGGCGTGCGCGAGGCGATCCAACGGTTGGTGGCGGTGGAAAATCCGGCCAAACCGATGTCTGACGAGGCACTGATGAAGGCACTTGCGAAACAAGGCATCACCGTGGCCCGCCGGACCATCGCCAAATACCGCGAGCAGCTCAACATCCTGCCATCCCACCTGCGCAAGACGTTCTGAGCGAGCCATCTTTGGCCGGCCATCGCAGATCAAACCCTCACCCGCAGATCCCGCACACTCCACAGCACCCCGGCGGCCGCTGCGCCGCTGCCACGCATGCGCCGTGCGCCGTCCTTGCGTCTGCCCGAAAACCTTTCACGCGCCCCGGCGAAGGCCGCGTTGACGAACTCCCCGCTGCCAATCACCGCCCCGTCCGTGAAATACCTCACCCGGCACTGCAACGTGCCGCTGTGCTGATGGCTCCGGTTGAACCGGCTAACTTTGGCGTTCGTTTTCCCTCTCGAAATCTCCTGCGCATCTGCCAGCTTTCCGCCATGGATTTGTTTTCCGCGCCTCGAGCGATCAAAACTGACGAGCAGACGCTCAGCGTGACGCAGTTGCTGAGGCGGATGAAGAACCTGCTGGAGGTGCAGATGGGCGAGGTGTGGGTGGAGGGCGAGGTTTCCAACCTGAAGAAACAGGGCAGCGGGCATTGGTATTTCTCGCTCAAGGACGCCGGGGCGCAGATCCAGTGTGCAATGTTCGGCGCACGCAAGCGTCCGGGCGCGGATGCGCTGGAGGATGGAGCGAAGGTTAGGGTCTTTGCCGAGGCAAGCGTCTATGAAGCGCGCGGCCAGTTGCAGATCATCGTGCAGAAAGCGGAGCGCGCCGGGACGGGTGACTTGCAGGCGCGCTTCGAGGCGCTGAAACGCAAACTGCACGCCGAGGGCTTGTTCGACGCCCGCCGGAAGCAGGCGATTCCCGCATTTCCGAAAACGGTCGGCATCGTGACCTCCGCATCAGGCGCGGCCTTGCAGGACATCCTCAACGTTCTGACAAGACGCGCGCCGTGGGTGCAGCCGGTGCTGTTCCCGGTGCGTGTCCAGGGCAAGGGGGCGGAGCTCGAAATCGCCGCAGCCATCGAAAAAATGGGCCGGCCGGAGGCTTTCGGCTACCCGCGTTGCGACGTGCTCATCGTTGGCCGCGGCGGCGGATCGATCGAGGATTTGTGGAATTTCAACGAGGAAGTCGTCGCCCGGGCGATCGCGGCGTGCCCGATTCCCATCATTTCCGCGGTGGGGCATGAAATTGATTTCACCATCGCGGATTTTGTGGCGGACCTGCGGGCACCCACGCCCAGCGCGGCAGCGGAGCTTGCGGTGGCCGATGGCACGGAGTTGTTAGAAAGATTGTCGCAGTTCCGGCGGCGGCTCGCCCGGCTCGCCCGCGAGCGGCTGGCACGCGCGCGCATGGAAGTGGCTGCGTTGAAACGCGGAGCCCTGCAGCGCGATGGGGAGCGTCTGTTGCGCGAACCGATGATACGCCTCGACAGCGCGCGCGGTCGGCTTTCAACAGCGCTTGGCAGCTCGCTGGAAACCATCACCGCCCGCCTGAACGAAGCGCGGATGCGCCACCGGGCGCATCATCCGGCCAAGGTTCTGGAGCGGCGGATGGAACATCTCACGCATTTGCGGCTGCGCCTGGATCGCGCCGGCAAGGATCTCATCGATCACCGCACCGAGCGGCTCGGACGGCTGCGCGGATTGCTGCGTGCGCTCGGCCCGGAATCCGCCTTCCAACGCGGGTTTTCCATCACTCTCGGCGCGGATGGCCGGGTGATCCGCTCCGCAGCCAGCCTCAAACCCGGCGATCTGCTGCACACGAAGTTCGCCGATGGGGAAACCACCAGCCGCGTGGTGGATGGTTAGGCATAGCCGGATGCTATCGCTCCGCCAGCCGTTGTTCGATCCTTTCCAACAACCGTGCGGTGTGTGGCATGGCAATGCCTGCCGCCTGCCCGCGCCGCAGCGGCTCACGCCAGATCGGCCCGACCTCCACTTCGCGGCCTTCGACGAAGTCGATCATGCTGGAAGTGCGATAGGGCCCCATCGGGCGGGTTCGTTCGACCTGGAAATCGATCAACTCATCGCCCAAGTCGTGACCGAGTGCGCGTGCCGCAGCAATCACCTCGGCCATCAACGCGCGGATCTCGTGCTCGGTTTCGGCGGATGCGAGCAAGGTGTCAGTGGTGACGCCGCCGTCCGCCACGGAGAGACCGTTGAAAGGGATGTTCCAGACGAGTTTTTCCCATTGAGCCTGTTCGAGATCGGGTATCGCCACGGACGGGATGCCGGCGGCCTTGAAGCGCCGGGTGATCTCCGCAGCCCGCCCGGGGATGCCGGGGAACCACTCGCCAATGGTGGTGCGGCCACCGGCGGAGTGCCTCACCAGTCCGCGAGAAACCCGGTTGATGCAGATGAAACACTGGCCGCCGAGCACCCGCTCCGGGCCGGTGATTTCCGCGATGCTCTCGCAGTTGCCCAGCCCGTTCTGCAGTGTGAGCACTTGCGTTTCCGCATGAAGTAGCGGCGGCAACACCTCGCCGAGATGCGGATTCGCGGTGGTTTTCCATGCCACGATCACCAGGTCCACCGGTCCGATTTCCGCCGCCGTCCGATAGGCTTGCAGCTGCGGCAGTTCGAAGTCGCCATGCACGCTTTCCACCCTGAGGCCGTGGCTGGCGAGCTCCTCGCGATTCGATCGCGCCAGAAACCGCACGTCCTCGCCCGCCGCCGCAAGACGGCCGCCGTAATACAACCCGATCGCGCCGGAGCCCGCGACCGCCACGCTGTTGAATGTCCAACTCACGTTTCCAATCCATCATCCGCCGCAGGCCGGGGCAAGTCCGCGCGCCGCCAAGCTGGAATTCCTGGCAAAATGGTCACTTGCAAGGATGGCATTCCCTGCTTGGTTAGCCGTTGGCGCTTCGTCGGGTGACGAGGAAAACCCCGCCTGTTTTGCAGTTCACCCATCGCATCCAAACACCATGCCCAAAGTCCGTCTTGCGGGAACCGTCCGCGGCGAGCGGGATCCCAGCCGGGAAATCCGTGCCCGCCTTCTCTACAGCCTCTTCAGCCGCGGCTGGGATATCTATAACTCCAATGGCGACCAGCGCATCACGCTGTGCAACATCGAGCGCAAGATCATCGAGAGCGACGCCTTCGTTTTCACTCCCGGAGCCACGCTGGAGGATTTGTTCAAGGCGGTTTCCATCTTCGTCGGCTATCAGACGCTGGACCGCCACCTCTCCGCCAAGCCGACCGTGCTGCTCAACTCCGACCGCTCATGGGACGGGCTGTTCTCGCTGCTCACGCACTTGAACGGAATGGGCACGGTGCTTCAGGCGCATGAGGATTTCCTGTTGCCGGCCGCCACGCCGGAGGAGGTGCTGGCATTGCTCGAAGCCGGCCGCCACCGCGGCGTGCCGGTCATGGAGCGGGTGAAGTCCGGTGCGGCGGTTATCGAGTCATTCGAGACGCCTCCGCCTGCCGGGCATCAGGGAAACGTCTGCGTGTTCTGCTCGGCATCCATCGAGGCCGCCGCCTATCTAACAGAAGGTTATGAGTTCGGCCGGCGGCTTGCGGGTGCCGGCCTCGGCTGCGTCTCGGGCGCGGGAAATTCCGGCATCATGGGCGAGGTGGTGCGCGGATCGGTGGATGCCGGCGGCTGGACCGGCGGCTCGAACGTGCCGCACATCATCGAGCTGGAAGGTCTGCCGGAGGGTTTGTCGAGCTTCTGGCTGCGGCCCGACATCTACACCCGGATGGACATCATGATCGAGCGCTCGGACGCGTTTGTCATCTTTCCCGGCGGCTCGGGCACGGTGCAGGAAATGATCTCTCTGATGATCTTCAAGCACCAGCGGCACGCCTCCGCAGGCAAGCCGGTGGTCATTTACAACCGGGTGGATGAAAACGGCACCGGCTTCTGGACCCCGCTCATCAGGTTGCTGGAAACCTGGTGTTATGATGGGGAGTTCACCGTGGTGGAGGATTTTGACAAACTGCTGCCGACGGTGGAGAAACTGATGGAGGCCTCGCGCACTGTGGAAACGGCGTGAGTCTTGGGATTGACCAAGCGGATTCCGGCGGCTAGACAATCCGCCTCACGACCATGGAACCCACCACAACGGCATATGGCACCTGGAGCGGCGGACGCTTCATGCACTTCGGAGAAACTCTTTCCGAGGAACGCTTCATCGGCTGCATCGAGACCGCCTACGAGGCGGGCATCCGCACCTTCGTCACCTCGGATGTCTATGGCAACGGCAAGGCTGACGAGTTGTTAGGCCGGGCGCTCACGGGCATCGACCGCGCCAGCTACAGCCTGGTGGGCATGATCGGGCACGATTTCTATGAAGGCCAGCGGCAGGGCGCGCGCGGCTACCCGCGCTTCACCGATGCGGAGCTGCGTGGTCCGGAAGGTTATGCGGGTTTCGTCCGCATGGCCGCCGCCAAGGAACTCGAGCGCTGCGGCAGCGATCACTTCGATCTGCTCATGCTGCACAATCCCGACGAGCCCGGCTACACCAGTGAGGCTGTTTGGAACGCGCTGAAGGGTGCCAAGGACGAGGGGCTCACAAAGATGCTCGGCATCGCCCCGGGCCCGGCCAACGGTTTCTCGCTCGATCTGGTCGGCAGCTTCGAACGCTTCGGGGAATTGATCGACTGGGCGATGCTCATTCTCAATCCGCTCGAACCATGGCCGGTGGGCCTCACCCTGCCCGCTTGCGAAAAACACGGCGTGAAAGTGATGACCCGTGTGGTCGATTACGGCGGTGTGTTTCATGGCGACCTCGCTCTGCCGGGCCACGAGTTCAAGCCCGGCGACCACCGCACCTACCGCCCGGAAGGCTGGGTGCGGCACGGCATGGAAAAGGCCGAACGCATGCGCCCGATCGCCGAAAAATACGGGCTCACCCTGCTGCAGTTCGCCTCCATCTGGAACCTCAGCCACCCGGCCGTGGCAAGCGTGGTGCCGACCTTCATCCAGGAAGCGGGCGATGGCGCGCGGCCCATCGAGGACAAGATCCGTGAGTTTGCCGCGCTGCCGGACATCCGCCTGACAGCTGATGAGGTGGAGAGCGTCCGCCGGATCGGCGACAACACCGGCTGCATGTCACTCAAGGGCGCGAGCAAGCGCCACGCCACCAGCGAGCGCCCGGACGAATGGCCGATGCGCGGGGATTTGCTGGAACTGGCCGGCAGATACGGGCTCGGCACGGACTGGTGAAACCTGAGCGTCTGAAAACTCAGCGCAGGTATTTGATGAGCACGAAGCCGCCGATGAGCATGGCGGTGCCGGCGATGAAACACCATTCGAGATGTTTCTCGATAAACGGGCGCACTTTCGGCCCGAAGGTGCGGATGATGGCGGCCACCACGAAGAAACGGAAGCCGCGGCCGAGGACGGAGGCGAAGATCAGCAACGGCAGGCTGTAGGTCATGATGCCGGAAAACACCGTGAACACCTTGTAGGGGATCGGCGTGATGGCGGCGATGAGGATGCCCCAGAAACCATAGGCATTGTACCAAACCTCGATTTTCTCCCGGGTGTGGCCCGTGGGGTCGAAGACGCCGAGCAGCGGCATGGCCACGGTGTCCCTCAGGCCCCAGCCGATCATCCATCCGGCGCAGCCGCCGAGCACCGAGCCGATGGTGCAGACAAGCGCATATTTGAAGGCCTTTTCCCGCTTGCCGAAGCACAGCGCCATAAGCAGCACGTCCGGCGGGATCGGGAAAAACGACGACTCGGTGAAGGCCAGCCAGAACAGCGCATGGGTGCCGGCGGGATGCTCCGCCCAGGAGACCGTCCAGTGATAGAGGCGGCGGATGAGGCCCGCTGGTTTGTCGGCATTCAAAACGACAAAAGGAGTTTGAATTAACTGTTTTCGGGGCGTGGATCGCGTTCGAGCAGCTCGCGCATGGCCTGCAGCGCGGGCTTGTTCTGATAGAGGATGGCATACATCGCGTCGATGATCGGCGTGCGCACGCCGGCCTTGCGTGCGGCATCGTGGATGGAAAGCGTGTTGGGCACGCCCTCGGCGCACATGCCGAGCGAGTTGACGGCTTCCTCCAGCGTCTGGCCCTTGCCCAGCGCGAGGCCCACGCGGTGGTTGCGCGAGTGCTCGGAGAAGCAGGTGACGATGAGGTCGCCCACGCCTGAGAGGCCGGAGAAGGTGTCCTTCTTGCCGCCCAGCGCCACTCCGAGGCGGGTCATTTCCGCCAGCGCGCGGGTGACCAGTGCTGCCACCGCGTTGTCGCCGAGGCCGAGGCCGTGGGCCATGCCGGCGGCGATGGCATAGACGTTTTTCACCGCGCCGCCGAGTTCGACGCCGGCGACGTCGTCACTGGTGTAAACGCGGAAATGCGGCAGCGTGAAGAGCGCCTGCAGCGCCTCTGCAAGCGGCGTGCTTTCCGAGGCAACCACGGCGCAGGTGACGAGGTCTTTGGCGATTTCCTCGGCGTGGTTGGGGCCGGTGAGGATGCCGATGGGATTTTCCGGAAACACCTCGCGCAGGATCTGGCTCATGCGCTCGCCGGTGTCGCGCTCGATGCCCTTGGTGCAGGTGAGCAGCGGCGTGTCCTTGGGCAGGCCGAGCGCGGCGAGTTTTTTCGCCTCCGAGCGCACCGCGGCGGAGGGCACGGCGAAGATGATGAGCGGCATGGCCAACGCCTCGCGGTGATCACCGGTGGCGCGGACATTTTCCGTTAGAGCGATGTCGGTGAGGTATTTCGGATTCCGGTGGTCGCGGTTGATGCCGTCCACGCATTCCTGCTCGATGGAAACGAGCAGGATGGATTCGAGTTTGGGGCCGAGGAGTTTGGCGAGGGCGGTTCCAAGGGAGCCGGCCCCGAGAATGGAAGCGGAGGTGAATGGGGTCATGATGAGATCAGGGCCGCTTGCGCTGGAAGCGGTTTTCGGTGCCGGCGCGCAGGCGCTGGATGTTGGCGCGGTGTTTCCAGATGGCGAGCACGGCGATGATGATGGTGAAGACGAAAAGCGGCTTGTTCCAGGTGCCGTCCTGGATGCGGCCGTGGTGCCAGGAGCCCCACAGCGTGAGCAGCGGCAACACGGCGGCCGCGCCCATGCTGGCGACGGACACATAACGCGTGGCAAGGAACAGCAACAGCCAGAAAACCACCAGCAGCAACACCGCGAAGGGCATCAGTCCTAACAGCACACCCGCCGAGGTGGCGATGCCCTTGCCGCCCTTGAAGCCGACCCATGGCGAGTAGTTGTGGCCGAGCACGGCGCACAGCGCGGTGAGGATGTGGGCGATCTGCGCCTTGAGCGCATCGCCCGCGGCGAGCTTCAGTGCCCAGGCATCCGGCAGCCCCAGCGGCACCTGCACCGGGCGGCCGGTGATCTGGATGAGGTTCACGGCGATGGCCACCGGGATGAAGCCCTTGAGCATGTCTAACAACAAACAGGGGATGCCGAACTTTTTCCCCATCACGCGCAGCACGTTGGTGGCGCCGATGTTGCCGGAGCCGTGGGCGCGAATGTCGATGCCTTGGGTTTTGGCCATCAGCAGCCCGAAGGGGATGGAGCCCAGAAGAAAGGCGAGCAGCGGGCAAAGCCAGAGTTGCATCAAGATGAATGATGGGAGCGGTGGGAAAAGGATCACTCGATGGTGGCGGAAGTGATCACCACGTTTGCGGCGGGCACATCCTGCGAGGGCATTTCCAGCACCTCGCCGGTGGCGGGGTGGCGCATCGAAAGTTTCGAGGCGCCGGTTTTGACCGCCTTGATCTTGTCCACCACGTCCATGCCCTCGACGACCTTGCCAAAGACGGCGTAGCCGCCATTGCTGGGATGGTTGAGCATGGCGTTGTCCGCCACGTTGATGAAGAACTGGGCGGTGGCGCTGTCCGGATCATTGGTGCGCGCCATGGCGATGGTGCCGCGCTCGTTCTTCAGTCCGTTCTGGCTTTCGTTCTTGATGCCCTTGCCGCTGGTTTTTTCGACCAGCTTGCCATCGGTGAGCGCAAAGCCGCCGCCCTGGATCATGAAGCCGTCGATCACGCGGTGAAACACGGTGCCGTTGTAGTGCTTCTTTTTCACGTAGCCGAGGAAGTTCTCCACGGTGACGGGGGCTTTTGCGGGATTGAGCTCCAGCACGATGTCGCCCAGCGAGGTCTTGAGGCGGACCTTGGGGGCGGCGGCGGTTTTCTCCGATTCCTTCGCGGGCTCGCAAATGGCGAGGGCGGGAAACAGAACGAGGGCGAGCAGGGCAAGGTGGCGTTTCATCGGGGAGTTCCCTAGAGCACGCCGCCCTGGAGCGCAAGAGCCGGGTTTGGTGGAATCCGGCTCCGCGCACGGCGCTCAATGCGCGGCATCGAGATTGACCGGCTTGTAGCCGCCCTTGGAGCGGAAATAGACGATCAAGCCCAGATAGCAGAGCAGCATGAAGGCGGGGAAAACGGTCACCTTGGCCAGCGCACCCTGTTTGGCGTGCTTGGCAATGGTTCCCACTTTTTCCGCCTGTTCCGCGGGGAGTTCCTTCACTTTTGCCTCATCCACGGCCTTGTAGGCACCGAGGAAGTAAGTGCCGCCCCGCGAAATCCGGCTGTAAGTGCCGGGCAGTTCCTTCTCGATGGAGGTCTGGACGGAACCCTCCTGCATGTTGCCGATGAGCGGGCCGCCGAGGATGCCGACGGTGAGCATGCCGATGCCGGCGATGGCATTCATGGTGAGCGCCCCGCCCTTGGGGGTTTGCTCGCTGACCACGGCGATCATGGTGGGCCAGAAGAAGGTCTTGCCGACGCCGTAAATTGTGGCCGCGGCGAAGATGGCAACCAGGCCGGATGCTCCGGAGCGCAGGAACAGACCGATGATGACCAGCACCGAGCAGGATGGTGAGCAGACCGCCGAGCACCAGATCACCGGGCCAGCCGGCGTGCAGGATGTTGAGCCACTTGGTTTTGGCGCGCTTGAAAAGCGTGGCGACGACCGGATTGATGAAGGATGCCGTGGGCACGCAGCGCCAGCACCGCGTAGAGCGCGTAGCAGACGAAGCTGAAGAGCATCGCCGCCCGGTAGCCGACCTTGTCGATGATCAGGTTGAAAAGGATGATCGAGATGGCGAAGGAGGTGGTGATGAGGGCGATGAAGCAGCCCCAGAAAAGGGCCATGTCGGGTTTTTCGTTGTGGGCCTGGCTCATGGGTTATGGGTCAGGGCTGGCGTGCTTCTAGCAACCCGCCTGGCCATGGCAAACACTCCGCCGCGCCCCGTTACCGCGGATCCGTCACCCGGCCGAGAAACAGGCAGGCCCCGCTGGAAACGTGCTGGATGGCGAAGGCGAATGGCCGGTCCACGCGGATTTCCAGCGGCTCGGCGGGCTCCACCGGCATCGAGGTGGCACGCGCCATGATCACCGCAGTGGCTGCAGCGGCCTCGGTGCCGTGTTTGTCCACGGCGATGAAGGCCTTGTGGACGACCTCGCTGATGCACAGGTAGTCGTCCGGCTTGCGGGGGGCCATGCGCGAGAAATCCGCGCTGCCGCGGGGTTTGTTGAAGGCACTGGGCATGCCCATGGCGGTGAGGTTTTCCGCCAGAAGAATGCTCTCGGGCTCGAGTTTGAACTTGGGGAAATGCAGGCGGATGTCCTGCGGCGGGAGTGCGGCGGCTTCCGTGAGAACCCCGGCGGTCAGGGTTTTTTCCAAAGCGGCGAGGCCGTCTTTTTCATCGGGAATCATCAACAGGAACTGCAGGCCGCCGCCGGCGTAGGGCACGGAAACCAGCGCGCCGCCGGGGATTTTGCGGTAGCCGAAGGATTCCCGTTTGACGAGGCCCGGCAGCTTCACTTCCTTCACGCCATTCACAAAAAACGGCGCCTCCGCATCTTCCACGAACTCGGCGGCCCACGGTGCCTTCATGTAAATCGCGTTGGTCAGCACCAGACGGGTTTCCTCATCGAGCAAGCCGGGCGGGATCAGGTCCTTGATGCGGTCCTTGGTTTGCTCTTCCACCCATTGGTTGATGCGGCCACGGCATGCTTCCGCTTGTTTGGTGAAATCCATTTTCTCCAGCGGCGCGCCGTAGGATTTTTCAATGAACTCGAGGAAAGGTTTCTCAAACGGATAGCCGTCCTGGCCAAACAAGCGGTTGGCCGCGTTGATCTCCAAGGGCGTGTTGGGGCCGCCGCTCCGGCCGGGGGCGTCCAGTTGCTCGCGGCTGCCGCGCGCCTGTTCGCTCAGATCCGCTGCAATCGCCTGGAAACCGGCGTGCAGCGCGGTTTCATCCGCCGTGAAATGGAGCACCTTGGCCATTTCCTCCTTCGTCTTTCCGGCGGCTCCGGCATAGGTCATGGCCAACGCGCTTTGGATCGACCACGGCGAGGCGAGGCGGTTGCCGCCGTCCTCCGCCAGCACGCGGTGCAGGTCCAGCCCGAAGGCATTGATGCCGCGTGCGACGGCGGAGGTCTCGGCAGTGGCGGCAGTGGCCAGCGTGGCCGCGCCGAGCAGGGTGTGGAGCATGGTGGTTTTCATGGCGGATGGATTCTGAAAGGGCGGCAGCAGGGTGGCAGGACTACCGCAGCAGCGCCTGAAGCTCGTGGGTTTGCCGGTCACCGGGGACGAAGGGGCTGTTATAACCTAACAACCGGTAGCCGGCGGCCTTGAGATTCAGCCTGGCCAGCTCGGCATCGACCGCCGCGCGCGCCCGGGCGGTGGCGGCCGGGGTGCGCCGGCCCTGCCATGCGTAGCTGAGCGCCTCGCGGGCGGGAATGTCCCGCACCTCCACCAGTGCACCGTCGGCTCCTGTTTTGCCGACTTCCTGGCTCTGATAGAGAAATGCCATTTCCTCCATTTTGGCGGACTCCGTTTCCGAGCCATCGAGTTTCATTTCCACCGGTGCGGTCATCGGGATCTGGTTGCGCTCGATGTGTTTGAAGAGCCGCCAGAAGCCGCCGTTGGGGCTGGATTCCGCCGTGAACGCGGCGCGGTAGGCAGGGTATTTCTTGCGCGCCACCTGGCCGAAGGGGCCGGGCTGCGGCCAACCCTGGGGCAGGGGGGATTCGCTCAGATACTTCGCCGCGGCGGCCGGTGTGGCCTGGCGTTTCGGGGTTCCGCCGGTCTTGGAGGCCGGCTCGGCCGCGGCGGGCAGCAGGCTGGCGAGCAGGCAGGAAAAAAACTGGAACAGGTTTTTCATGGCGGCAAGATCGGCGGCTGGAAATGTGCTGCAAGGGAAATCCCCGCGGGACGCCGCGTGCGGAGTTGGCGCTTGAATGTTGCCCTGCCCCGCCCTAGTCCGGGGGCCGCATGGATCCGATGCACCCTTACGAACACCTGTCGCTCTTCACGGTCGGCGTCATTCTGGCCGTGTGGTTGATCGCCAGCCACGCGCTGATGCTCGCCAAGCCGGCGCTGGTGCAGGGGTTTCTGAAAAAGTTCCCGCGCAACCAGATTCTCGGGCAGTTGCTGCTGGGCATCGGCCTGGCGTGGTTCTGGCTGCTGATCGCGCCGGAGAACATGGGACTGATCAGCTCGCTGGCGATGGACTTGGGCGAATTCAACGGCGCCAAGCCCATGCTGCGCATCCTGGTGCCGGTCTCGATGTTTCTCGTGGCCACCAGCGTGCGGGATTTCCTGGCGGTGCGCGCGCTGGGCGTGGTGGGGCTGATGGTTGCCTCGCCGCTGCTGGAGTCCGCGTTTCTCAAGGATCCCTCGTCGCGCTTGCTGGTGCCGATTTATGCTTACGCGCTGCTGACCGCCTCGATGTTCTGGGTGGGCATGCCCTACCTCTTCCGCGATGCGGTGAACTGGGCCACCGCAAACTCCAAACGCTGGACGCTGCTGTCCCTCGCGGGGCTCGGCTACGGGGTGGCCACCCTGATCTGCGCCTTTGCCTTCTGGCGGGCGTATTGAGAGGGCCTGCCGGAAATTTTTTCCCGCCAGACCCGTGGCTCACGCAGCGGCGCAACCTCAGTAAACCGGTGCGCCTGAGGTATCTTCCGCACCACCACCGCCACCGCTTGCTTTTTCCGCGGTCTTTTCCATGCCTTCGCCCGCCATGCGCATGTCACGGCCAAGGCCGATGAAGGTGTTACAGGAGCTGGAGAGCAGCGCGGCGGCGGACAGGGCGATCAAAATGGTCGTTTTCATCACGCGTCTAGTTAACCCAAAATCAACGCCCGGCAAGCGGATATTGTAAGGTTTTATTAACAAGCGCGATCCGCGCCTGCTTTGCCTGGCCGTTCACGCCCCCTGCTGCTGGAGCGCGTGGAAGACCCGGATGGCCGCGTAGGCGTCGTTTGCCGCGTAGAGAAGCTGCCGTTCGTTGAGCTCCCGCGCCGCCCAGTTGGAGGTGGTGATGGCCTTGGACTTGTCCAGCCTGCGGTTGAACAACATGGCCACGGCGGAAGTGGCGCCAACCGTGTTGCGGTAGCCGAGTTGGCGGAACGAGCGGCCGAGATCCACCACCGAGGCCGGCCGGATGCCGAAACGCTGCGAGATCTGCTGCAAGTCTCCCTTGAGATCAAAACCGATCTTGGTGAGCCGCGCGGAGACCAGCAGCTCGATGATCGCATCCTGGCTGCCGCTGACGTGCGCGTGGAAAATGAAGGCCTTCTCCACGGTGGCGAACTGCAACACGTGCGGCCCCTCGGACTGCTCGCCTTTGCGGAAAGTCGGTTTCGACTCGGTGTCAAAACCCACCACCTCCGCCCGCATCAACTCCTCGCAGGCGAGCCGCGCCTGCCGCTCGCTGGAGACCACGAACACATCCTCCAGACTCAACCCGGCAAACGGCTCCATCGTGGCGATTTCCGTCTTGGCTGGCGGTGTTTTCGGGGCGGGACTCATGGGATACTCAACGGCGGGCTCGGATCCTCCGCCAGCCGGGCGGGCTTGGCAATATTTCGTTGAATCCCGGCCCGGGGCATTGCCAAATCCACCGCCGGAATCCATGGTGCCCAAGCTTCCCACCCCACAGACCTCATGAAAATCACCTGGTTCGGACACTCCGCCTTCCGCCTCGACTTCGACGGCCACGCCGTGCTCATCGATCCCTTCTTCACCGGCAATCCCGCCTTCACCGGCGATGCCGAAAAGGCCGCGCAAGGCGTTTCCCACATCCTGCTCACCCACGGCCACAGCGACCACGTTGGCGACACGGTGGCCATCGCCCGCAAAACCGGCGCCAAGGTCGTCGCCAACTTCGAGATCTGCATGTGGCTCGCCGGCCAGGGCGTCGGGAACATCGATCCCATGAACCTCGGCGGCACCACGGCGCAGGACGGCTTCAGCGTGAGCCTGGTGCGCGCCGAGCATTCGTCCTCCGAGCAGAACATCCCGCTCGGCAATCCCGGCGGCATCATCGTCAGCGCCCCGGGCCAGCCGGTGGTCTATCACATGGGAGATACCGACATCTTCGGCGACATGGCGCTCATCCATGAGTTATACCAACCGGAAATCGCCATGGTTCCCATCGGCGACCGTTTCACCATGAGCCCGCGCACCGCGGCGCTGGCCGTGCAACGATTCTTCAACCTCAAGGCGGTGATCCCCTGCCACTACGGCTCGTTCCCGATCATCGAGCCGGATGCCGGCGCGTTTGTGAGCGCGATGCAAGGCCACGCCACCCGCGTCATTGTTCCGGAAAAAGGCGTGGCGGTGGAGCTTTGAGCAGGCGCTGGTTTTGTGCTGGCGGCCCATGACCCGCGCGGCATGCTCGCCGCGAATCATGGGTTACCGCACTTCTCCCGCAGACCTTGAAGGTATGCCGCCCGGCGTGCCGCACATCATCGGCAACGAGGCTGCCGAGCGCTTTTCCTTCTACGGGATGAAGGCGGTGCTGGCCGTCTTCATGGTGCACTACCTGCACCTCATGGACGGCCGCGGCGCGGGTGGCATGAACGAGGCCGAGGCCACGGCGAACGTCCACTTCTTCAACGGCGCGGTCTATCTGACGCCGCTGCTGGGCGCGCTGCTATCGGACATTTTCATCGGCAAATACCGCACCATCATCGCCCTCTCGCTGGTCTATTGCGCCGGCCACGCGGCACTCGCCGGCATGGGCTTGTTCGGGCACTCGCCATGGTGGCTGGCCGCGGGGCTGGGCCTGATCGCACTGGGCTCCGGTGGCATCAAACCCTGCGTCTCCGCCCATGTCGGCGATCAGTTCGGCGCGCGCAACGCCCACTTGCTGCCGCGCATTTTCAACTGGTTTTACTTCGCCATCAACCTCGGCGCCTTCCTCTCGATGATGCTCACGCCATGGCTGCTCGAATGGCATGGCCCGCACTGGGCCTTCGGCGTGCCCGGCGTGCTGATGGCGCTGGCCACGCTCGTCTTCTGGATGGGCCGCCGCCGCTTCATCCACGTGCCCGCCGCGGGTCCGCGCTTCTTCCGCGAGTTGTTCAAGGGCGGCGGCCTTGTCGTGATGCTCAAACTGCTGCCGCTCTATCTATTCGTGGCCATGTTCTGGGCGCTCTTCGATCAGACCGGCTCCACCTGGATCTTCCAATCGCAGGACATGGACCGCCATTTCCTCGGCTTCGAGTGGCTGCCCTCGCAGATCCAGTCGCTCAACTCGGTCTTCGTCCTCACCTTCATCCCGCTGTTCGCCTACATCGTCTATCCGCTGGGTGACCGCGTGTGGAAACTCTCGCCGCTGCGCAAGATCGGCCTCGGCCTGTTCATCATGGTCGGAGCCTTCGCGCTCGTCGCGCTCATTCAGCAGTGGATCGATGCCGGCCAGCGCCCCAATATCATCTGGCAGATCCTCGCCTATGCGCTTCTAACCGTAGCCGAGGTGATGGTTTCCATCGTCGCCCTTGAATACGCCTACACCCAGGCACCCAGGACGATGAAGTCGCTCATCATGTGCTTCTATCTCGCCTCGGTGGCGGTCGGAAACTTCTTCGTCGCCGGGGTGAACCACTTCATCCAGATCCCGGACAGCGCAGCCATCCAGCGCGAGGAAGCCACCGCGAAGCTGCCGGCGAACTGGCGCAAGGACCCGCGCACCATCATGCTGCCCGGCCACGACGGCATCACCGGCACGGCGGATGATCTCATCCAACGTCTGGCCGACGGCGTGCCAACGGCGCTTGAGCTGCCCGGCCAAACCAGCTTCGAGCAAGCCGCGGCCGTCATCGAGGAGATGACGCAGGCCAATGGCGGACGTTTCCCCGATGAAACATCCGCTGCCGCGAAACTCGCCGGATTCC
>Ga0105090_10000206_pt1 | contig 26888 bp, 37 predicted proteins | sample PPLLak3March2015_FD_79110 | JGI IMG/M metagenome (GOLD analysis project Ga0105090, IMG submission 79110) | Freshwater sediment microbial communities from Prairie Pothole Lake near Jamestown, North Dakota, USA - PPLs Lake P7 Core (1) Depth... | ecosystem: Environmental > Aquatic > Freshwater >...
CGGTCTGCGGTTTGCGATCCGTGAAGGCGGGCGCACCGTGGGTGCGGGCGTCGTAGCCAAGATCTTCGAGTAGGAGCGGCTGTAGCCGCGATTGTGGGAATCGGCCCCAAGGGGCCTCCCACAGGTGGGAATGAGCAAGGACTCAAGCGAGAATTTGAAATGGCAGAGCAAAGAATCCGTATCCGGCTGAAGGCCTTCGATCATCGCCTGATCGACCGCTCGGCATCTGAAATCGTGGAGACCGCGAAACGAACCGGCGCGCAGGTGCTCGGCCCGATTCCCTTGCCCACGAAAATCGAACGTCACACGGTGCTGATTTCCCCGCACGTGAACAAGGACGCGCGTGACCAGTACGAAACCCGTACGCACAAGCGCCTGATGGACATCGTGGATCCCAATGACAAGACCGTGGATGCACTGATGAAGCTGGATCTCGCGGCTGGCGTCGACGTACAGATCAAGCTGTACTGAGCACCGGCGATTACCGGATACAGGGCAAGACGATGAAGATAGGACTGATAGGACGCAAGCGCGGCATGACCCGCGTGTTCACCCAGGAAGGCGATGCCGTCCCGGTGACCGTGATCGAGGTCAACCCGAACCGGATTACCCAGGTGAAGAGCGCAGAGCAGGACGGCTATCGCTCAATCCAGGTCACGTTCGGCCAGCGTCGCGGCAGCTTGGTGAACAAGCCGCTCAGCGGCCACTTCGCGAAAGCCGGGGTCGAGGCGGGCGACGGCCTGTGGGAGTTTCGCCTGCCGTCAGGTGAAGGCGAGGAACTGGCAACCGGGGCCGAACTCAAGGTAGACATGTTCGAAGTCGGGGAACGAGTGGACGTGACGGGCACGAGCAAGGGCAAGGGTTTCGCCGGCACGGTCAAGCGTCATAATTTCCGTACCCAGGACGCCACCCACGGCAACTCCGTGTCGCATCGCGCCCCGGGCTCGATCGGGCAAAACCAGTCTCCCGGCCGCGTGTTCAAGGGCAAGAAGATGTCCGGGCATATGGGTGACGAACGCGTCACCACGCAGAATCTCGAGATCGTGCGAGTCGATGCGGAGCGCAATCTGTTGCTGATCAAGGGTGCCGTACCCGGCGCCACGGGCGGAACCGTCATGGTGCGTCCCGCGACCAAGCCCGTACAGTAAGACTTGACGGAGATATGACGATGCAATTGACAGTAGCTGGCGGAAAGGAGATCAAGGTCTCCGATGCCACGTTCGGGCGGGAGTTTTCCGAGGCCCTGGTGCATCAGGTGGTTACCGCCTACCTCGCCGGCGCCCGCGCCGGGACCAGCGCCCAGAAGAATCGTTCCGCGGTCAGCGGCGGCGGCAAGAAGCCGTGGAAGCAGAAAGGCACCGGCCGCGCCCGGGCGGGCACGATCCGGAGCCCCCTGTGGCGGGGCGGCGGCAAGACCTTCGCTGCCGTGCCGCGCGACCATTCGCAGAAAGTGAACCGCAAGATGTACCGCGGCGCCATGCAGGCCATTCTGTCCGAGCTCGTGCGGCAGGAGCGGCTGGTGGTCGTGGATGCGTTCGAGGTCGCCGAGCCGAAGACCAGGAGCCTGGTGGCGCAACTGGCCGCTCTGGGTCTCGAGAAATGTTTGGTGGTGACGGCCGAGGTGGACGACAACCTGTACTTGGCGTCCCGCAATGTCCCCGGCGTTCATGCCATTGACGTTGCCGGCATCGACCCGGTGAGCCTGGTCGGGTCCGACAAGGTGGTCATGACCGTTGACGCCATCAAGAAGATCGAGGAGTGGCTGGGATGAGCAAGAATCGTTTGTACCAGGTGTTGCTCGCTCCGCGCGTGACCGAGAAGTCGACGCGTATGGGCGAGGACGGCAACCAGTACGTGTTTCACGTAGTGAAGGACGCCAGCAAGGCCGAGGTCAAGGGCGCGGTCGAAGCGCTGTTCGAGGTAAGCGTCGAGTCGGTGCGCATCGTCAACGTCAAAGGTAAGAACAAGTCCTTCCGCATGCGCCCGGGTAAGCGCAGTGACTGGAAGAAGGCATACGTTCGCGTGCAGGAAGGTCAGGTCATCGACTTCCTGGGCGGTGAATCAGTGTAAGGACGAAGATTCATGGCAATCGTTAAGGCAAAACCAACATCGCCAGGACGTCGTGGTGTCGTCCAGGTAAAGCATGACCACCTGCACAAGGGTGCTCCTCATGCTGCCCTGGTGGAAAAGAAGAACAAGAATGGCGGCCGCAACAACGTAGGCCGGATCACGACGCGCCACCAGGGCGGCGGACACAAGCAACACTATCGCGTGATCGACTTCAAGCGCGACAAGGATGGCATCGTCGGGCGCGTCGAACGCATCGAGTACGATCCCAACCGCAGTGCGCACATCGCGCTGGTGCTTTATCGTGACGGCGAGCGCCGCTACATCATCGCACCGAAGGGCCTGCGGGCCGGCGACGAAGTGATCAGCGGTCGCGAGGCGGCCATCAAGCCGGGCAATTGCATGCCGCTGCGCAGCATCCCGATGGGTTCGGTCATCCATTGTGTCGAATTGAAGCCAGGCAAGGGCGCTCAGCTCGCGCGCAGCGCCGGCGCTGCGGTTCAGCTGGTGGCTCGCGAAGGCCAATACGCCACGCTGCGCCTCCGTTCCGGGGAAATGCGCAAGGTGCAGACCCGTTGCCGCGCGACCATCGGTGAAGTGTCCAATTCGGAACACAACCTGGAAAAGCTGGGCAAGGCCGGAGCCAAGCGCTGGAGGGGCATACGTCCGACCGTGCGCGGCGTGGCCATGAACCCGGTCGACCACCCGCACGGCGGCGGCGAAGGCCGCACCTCTGGCGGCCGTCACCCGGTGAGTCCGTGGGGCGTCCCCACCAAGGGTTACAAGACCCGCAAGAACAAGACCACGGACAAGTTTATCGTCCGTAAGCGCTCAGGCAAGTAGCAGGTAAAGCCATGCCACGTTCGATTAAGAAAGGACCGTTCGTCGACCACCACCTGATGAAAAAGGTGAGTGACGCCGTAGAGACCAACAACAAGCGGCCAATCAAGACCTGGTCACGTCGATCCATGATCCTGCCGGAGATGGTCGGACTGACCATTGCCGTGCACAACGGACGCCAGCACGTGCCGATCCTGATCAGCGATCAGATGATCGGCCACAAGCTCGGCGAGTTCGCGGGCACCCGGACCTTCAGAGGTCATTCGGGCGACCGCAAGACGACGAAGTAGGTGTCGCCATGCAAGTGACTGCACGATTGAGAAACGCGCGCATATCCGCGCAGAAAGTGCGCCTGGTCGCCGACCAGGTTCGAGGATTGCCGGTTGAAAAGGCAGAGCAGCTGCTCGCCTTCAGCAACAAGAAGGCAGCGCACATCGTCAAGAAAGTGCTGCTTTCGGCGATCGCCAACGCGGAGCACAACGAGGGCGCCGACATCGACGAACTGAAAGTCGCCACGATCATGGTCGACGAAGGTCCGACCATGAAGCGCGGACGTGCCCGGGCCAAGGGTCGCGGCACGCGAATTTTGAAACGGAACAGTCACATCACGGTGACTGTCGCCGACGACAACACGGGACAAGCATAATGGGTCAGAAGGTACATCCAACAGGAATCCGCCTTGGAATCGCCAAGGACTGGAACTCAACCTGGTACGCGGGCAAGGGCGATTACGCAGAGATGCTGAACTCGGACCTCGCGGTGCGCAAGTATCTGCAGGGGCGCCTGGCCCAGGCCGCGGTCAGCAGGATCCAGATCGAACGTCCGGCGAAGTCCGCCAGGATCACGATCCACACGGCCCGGCCCGGCATCGTAATCGGCAAGAAGGGTGAGGATATCGAGAGCCTGCGGCGCGACGTGACCGCGTTGATGGGTGTACCAACGCACATCACCGTGGCGGAAATCCGCAAGCCGGAACTCGATGCGTATCTGGTAGCCGAAGGCGTTGCCCAGCAACTCGAGCGCCGCATCATGTTCCGTCGCGCGATGAAGCGCGCGGTCGGCAACGCCATGCGCCTGGGCGCGCTCGGCATCAAGGTTTGCGTGTCAGGCCGCCTCAACGGCGCGGACATCGCGCGCAGCGAATGGTATCGCGAGGGTCGCGTGCCGCTGCACACGTTGCGGGCTGATGTCGATTACGGTTTCTACGAAGCCAAGACCACGTATGGGGTGCTCGGCGTCAAAGTATGGATTTACAAGGGCGAAATTTTCGACCTGTACGGTTCCGATGCAGAGAGCAAGCGTAACCAGGCGGCAGCCAGCTAGGAGATAGAGAAATGCTGCAACCCAAGCGTACAAAATTCAGAAAGCAGCAGAAGGGCCGTAACCGCGGCCTGGCGCAGGTCGGAAACCGGGTCAGCTTCGGCGAGTTCGGCCTGAAGGCCACCACCCGTGGTTTCGTCACCGCGCGCCAGATCGAGGCCGCCCGCCGCGCGATCACGCGTTATGTGAAGCGTGGCGGCAAGCTGTGGATCCGGGTATTTCCGGACAAGCCCGTGACCAAGAAGCCGGTCGAAGTCCGCATGGGCAAGGGCAAGGGTAACGTCGAGTACTGGGTGGCCCCGATCCAGCCTGGACGCGTGATGTACGAGATCCAGGGCGTGAGCGAGGATTTGGCTCGTGAGGCCTTCCGCCTCGCCGCGGCCAAGCTGGCTGTGAAAACCACGTTTGTGAAGAGGTCGGTGCTGTGATGGATGCGCACGATTTGAGAGCGAAAAAGGCAAGCGAACTGCGCGAAGAGCTGAGCGGGTTGTTACGCGAGAAGTTCAACCTGAGAATGCAGCGCGGCGTCGGCCAGCTGCCGACACCCCACGATCTGCGCAGGGTGCGCAAGGATATTGCTCGCATCAGGACGGTCCTGAACGAGAAAAAGAAGGCAGGTGAAGTGTCATGAACACGACCGAATCGGCAAAACGCACGCGCACTGGCCGGGTGACCAGCAACAAGGCGGACAAGACCGTCACGGTTTTGCTGGAGCGCCAGGTCAAGCACCCGCTGTATGGCAAGTACATCAAGCGATCCACCAAGGTGCACGCGCATGATGAGGACAACAACTGCGCCGAGGGCGATCTGGTGCGCATTATGGAGTGCCGCCCGCTGTCGAAGACCAAGAGCTGGCGGGTAATCGAAATTATGGAGCGCGCCGAGTAAGGCGGCGAGCCCGAAGAAGAGCGTCGTAGAGGATATCAACGATGATTCAGATGCAAAGCATGCTTGCCGCTGCCGACAACAGTGGTGCGCGCCAGGTTCAGTGTATCAAGGTGCTGGGTGGTTCGAAGCGCCGTTATGCGCGGATTGGAGACGTCATCAAGGTGACGGTAAAGGAAGCCATCCCGCGCGGCAAGGTGAAGAAGGGCGAGGTCTATAACGCCGTCGTGGTGAGGACCCGTTCGGGTGTTCGCCGCGGCGACGGCTCGCTGATCCGCTTCGACGGCAATGCGGCCGTGCTGCTGGATAACAAGCACGAGCCAATCGGCACGCGCATTTTCGGACCCGTGACGCGTGAACTGCGTACCGAGAGGTTCATGAAGATCGTGTCGCTGGCGCCGGAAGTGCTGTAGGCAGGGGAACAGGAAGATGAATCGAATTCACAAAGGTGACGAAGTCGTCGTGACGGCCGGCCGTAGCAAAGGCCAGCGTGGCCACGTGTTGCGCGTCGTTGGCGAGAAGGTGCTGGTGGAAAACGTGAACATGGTGAAAAAGCACCAGAAACCGAATCCTTCCCTGAACCGGGTTGGCGGAATCGTCGAGAAGGAATCGCCGATTCACCAGTCCAACGTCATGCTCTATAACCCGGGCACTGGTAAAGGCGACCGGGTGTCTTACAAGACCCTGGAAGACGGCCGCAAGGTGCGCATTTTCAAGTCCACAAACGAAGCAGTGGATATTTAAGGATCGTCAGATGTCCAGACTCAAGGATTACTACAAAGCGACCGTGGTGCCCCAGCTGCAGGAGAAGTTCAACTACAGCAACGTTATGGAGGTGCCGCGCGTGACCAAGATCACCATCAACATGGGTGTCGGCGAAGCCGTGGGCGACAAGAAAGTGATGGACCGCGCCGTGGGCGACATGACCGCGATCGCCGGCCAGAAGCCCATCGTGAGGAACGCCCGCAAGTCGGTGGCAAGCTTCAAGATCCGCGACGGCTGGCCGGTTGGATGCAAGGTCACGTTGCGCCGCGAGCGCATGTACGAATTCATGGATCGGCTGGTGAATTTCGCCATCCCGCGCGTACGTGACTTCCGCGGACTGAGCCGCCGCTCGTTCGACGGTCAGGGCAATTACAGCATGGGCGTGAAGGAACAGATCATGTTCCCGGAAATCGATTACGACCAAATCGACATGATCCGCGGCATGGATATCACGATCACGACCACCGCGAAAAATGACGAGGAGGGTTTGGCCCTGTTGCAGGCCTTCAACTTCCCGTTCAGAGATCGATAAAACTGGGACATAAGCGAAGGAATCACGATGGCAAAGAAATCCATGATCAACCGCGAAGAGCGTCGCACGAAGCTGGTGGCCAAACACGCCAAAAAGCGCAGCGCACTCAAGGCGATCATTACCAATCCGGACGTCAGCTTCGAAGAGCGGCAGGAAGCTATGTTCAAGCTGCAGAAACTGCCGCGTGATTCGAGCCCGGCACGCCAGCGTAACCGCTGCGCGATCTCCGGCCGCCCGCGCGGTTTCTATCGCAAGTTCGGGCTGGGCCGCAACAAGTTGCGTGAGGCCGCGATGCGCGGCGACGTACCGGGCCTGCGCAAGGCCAGCTGGTAAAGAGGAACAGAAGAATGAGCATGAGCGACCCCATTTCCGACATGCTGACGCGTATTCGCAACGCCCAGGCGGTGCAGAAGACCAAGGTGGCCATGCCGGCTTCGAAGGTGAAGACCGGCATTGCCCGCGTCCTGAAAGACGAAGGGTTCATAAACGACTTTCGTGACGTCGAAGTCGAAGGCAAGCCTGTGCTCGAGATCACCCTGCGTTACATGAACGGCAGGGGTGTCATCGAGTCCATGCGGCGTGTCAGCAGCCCCGGCCTGCGCCAGTACCGCGGTAAGGGCGAGCTGCCGAAGATCCAGAACGGCTTGGGCGTCGCGGTGATCAGCACGTCGAAAGGCATCATGACCGACACGGCTGCGCGCGCGGCCGGCGAGGGCGGTGAAGTCCTCTGCATCGTGACGTGATGCGGCAGGTATTTGGGAGAAAGACATGTCACGCATAGCAAAAAGTCCGATCCGGGTGCCTGCCGGCGTCGAGATCGACATCAAGGGCGGTGAAGTCAAGGTCAGGGGTCCGAAAGGCAACCTGGCGCTGCAGCTTCATCCCAACGTCAGCCTGGAAAAAGACGAGGACTGTTACCTGGTCAGCCCCGCCGGCGACGGCGACGTTGCCATGGCTGGCACCTTCCGGTCGCTGATCCACAATATGGTGGTCGGCGTCTCCGCAGGTTTCGAAAGGAAGCTGACGCTGGTCGGGGTGGGCTACCGTGCGCAGGCCCAGGGCAAGAACCTGAACCTGTCGCTCGGTTTTTCGCACCCGATCGAATACACGACCCCGGAAGGCATCACTATCGAGGTGCCCAGCCAGACCGAAATCCTGGTCAAGGGTTGCGACAAGCAGAAAGTCGGTCAGGTGGCTTCGGAAATCCGTGCGTTCCGCCCACCCGAGCCATACAAGGGCAAGGGCGTCCGCTACGCCGACGAGCGCGTGGTACGTAAGGAAGCCAAGAAGGCCTGATAAAGCGAGGAATTTGAGATGGAATTGAAAAAGACGGCCCGTTTGCGCCGGGCCCGGAAATCCCGGGAGCATATTCGGCGCCTGGGCAAGCCGCGGCTGACGGTGTTCCGCAGTGGCCGGCATATCTATGCCCAGATAATCAGCGCCGAGGACGGTCATGTACTCGCGTCAGCGTCTACGCTGCAGCAGGATGTCAAGGCCGACCTCAAGAGCACTTCCAACAAAGAAGCCGCCAAGGCCGTGGGCAAGGCCGTGGCGGAGCGCGCCGTGCAGGCGGGCATCAAGGAAGTGGCGTTCGACCGTTCCGGCTACAAGTACCACGGCCGGGTCAAGGAGCTGGCGGACGCCGCGCGCGAAGTCGGCTTGAGCTTCTAGCAACAGGTAAAACACATGGCGAATATGGACAAAGACACAGGCGACGGCCTGCTCGAGAAACTGGTAGCCGTCAATCGTGTGGCCAAAGTCGTTAAGGGTGGCCGGATTTTCGGTTTTACCGCCCTGAGCGTAGTCGGCGACGGTAACGGCAAGATTGGATTCGGTTACGGCAAGGCACGCGAAGTGCCGGTCGCCATCCAGAAATCCATGGAAAAGGCTCGCCGGAACATGATTAGCGTGTCGTTGCGGGAGGGTACCCTGTGGCACGCGGTCAAGAGCGGCCATGCAGGATCGCGCATCTACATGCAGCCGGCCTCCGATGGTACGGGGATCATTGCCGGAGGCGCCATGCGTGCGGTGCTCGAGACGGTGGGGGTGCGCAACGTGCTGGCGAAGAGCGTGGGATCGAACAACCCCATCAACCTGGTGCGGGCGACGATCAAGGGCCTGCAAGCGATGCAGAGCCCCGAAACGGTGGCTATCAAGCGCGGCAAGTCGCTCGATGAAATCATGGCCAGGCTTGGGTGATCATCATGGCAAAAAAGAAACAGATCAAAGTGACACTGGTGCGTTCGCCCTGCGGTTTTCAGCCCAGACACCGCGAGTGCGTTCGGGGCCTTGGGCTCAAGCGCATGCACCAGACTGTGACGCTGGAGGACACTCCTTCCGTACGCGGCATGGTGAACAAGGTGAACTACATGGTACGAGTGGAAGAAGCCTGAGGCGCAAGCGCGCCGCAAATTTTGAGCAATTTGGGAAAGTACGGACATGAAACTGAATGAACTCAGCCCGGCAGTGGGCAGCAAGAAGGACCGCAAGCGGGTCGGCAGGGGCATCGGCTCCGGCCTCGGCAAGACCGCGGGCCGCGGCCACAAGGGCCAGTCGTCCCGCGCCGGCGGCTACCACAAGGTGGGCTTCGAGGGCGGCCAGATGCCGCTGCAGCGCCGCTTGCCAAAACGCGGATTCAGTTCCCGTACCGCGCGCTATAACGACGAAGTCGCCCTGTATGAAATCCAGGTGATGAAGGCGGACGTGATCGACCTCGACGCCCTGAAAGCCGAGAACGTCGTCGGTCACGCTGCGCGCAAGGTCAAAATCATCAAGACCGGCGAACTGCACCGCGCGGTCACCATCAGGGGCCTGGGCGTCACCAAGGGCGCCGCGGCGGCCATCGAGGCTGCCGGAGGCAAGGTAGAGTAATGACGCGATCCCCGTCACAGATGGCGGAAACGCTGAGCGGGCTCGGCCGGCTGACGGAGCTGCGCCAGCGCCTGCTGTTCGTCTTCGTTGCGTTGATCATCTACCGCATCGGCACCTTCATTCCCGTGCCCGGGGTCAATCCTCAGGCGCTGCTGCAGTTCATGAACTCGCAGCAGGGCACGATCGTCGATGTATTCAACCTGTTCACGGGCGGGGCGCTTGAGCGGTTTTCGCTGTTTGCACTGGGCGTAATGCCCTACATCTCGGCGTCCATCATCATGCAGCTGATGAGCAGTGCGATACCGCAGCTGCAGCAGCTGAAGAAAGAAGGGTCCACCGGCCGTCAGAAGATCACCCAGTACACACGCAACTTCACAGTGATACTGGCCGCCGTGCAGGCAGGAGGCGTGGCATTCGCTTTGCAGGGCCAGACCGCGGTCGTGCTGCAGCCGGGTTACGGCTTCCTGTTCACCGCCATCGTGTCACTCACGGCCGGCACCATCTTTCTGATGTGGCTGGGTGAGCAGATCACGGAGCGGGGCGTGGGCAATGGCATATCGCTTATCATTTTCGCGGGCATTGTCGCGGGGCTCCCGCGCGCCGTCGCCGGCACACTCGAACTGGTCAACACCGGGCAGCTCAGCATCCCGGCAGTCCTGATTATCCTGGCGCTGGTGCTGGCCGTGATCTATTTCATCGTCCGCGTCGAGCGCGGCCAGCGGCGCATCACCGTGAACTACGCGCAACGCCAGGGCCGGGTCGCTTACCAGAACCAGTCCACCCATCTGCCGCTGAAGGTGAACATGTCCGGCGTCATACCGGCCATTTTCGCTTCCAGCATCGTCATTTTCCCTTCCACGCTGGCGACCTGGTTCAGTGGCTCGGAAGGGCTTTCATGGCTGACCGACGTATCGGCGGCTCTGACGCCTGGAAACCTGGCTTACACGATACTCTACTCCGGCCTGATCATTTTCTTCTGTTTCTTCTATACCGCCATGGTGTTCAACTCGAAAGAAACGGCGGATAACCTGAAGCGTTCGGGTGCGTTCATTCCAGGCATCCGGCCCGGCCGCCAGACCGCGGAGTACATCGACAACGTGCTCACCCGTCTCACCATGGTCGGTTCGATATACCTGGTGGCGGTCTGCCTGTTGCCGGACGTTTTCCGGGTCCTGTGGCAGGTGCCGTTCTATTTCGGCGGCACGTCGGTGCTGATCGTGGTGGTGGTAATCATGGATTTCATTGCGCAAGTCCAGGCCCACCTGATCTCGCATCAGTACGACAGCCTGATGAAAAAAGCGAACCTGAAGTCATACGGCCGCTCCGGGGTGGTCCGGAGATAGCAGGGCAGAAAACCATTTCGGAGAGTTGTGATGAAAGTACAGGCCTCAGTAAAGAAGATTTGTCGAAACTGCAAGATCGTACGGCGCAAGGGCGTTCTGTTCGTTATTTGCAGCGAGAAAAAGCACAAGCAGCGCCAAGGCTGACACGGGGTTTTCTACTGCCGGAAAGCACCGTTGCGCCTTTCACCGGCAGAAGGGTTTGGATATAATACGCTGTTTACGTTCGCGGCACGAAGCTGACAGGAGTTTAAGAGAATGGCTCGTATTGCAGGAGTCAACATACCGGTTCAAAAGCACACCTGGGTGGGCTTGACGCACATCTACGGCATCGGCAAGACCCGTGCCCTGGAGATTTGCGCCGCCGCCGCTGTTGCCCCGGAAACCAAGATTCGTGACCTGGCTGAGTCGGAGATCGAAAGCATCCGCGCGGAAATCGGGAAAATCACGGTCGAGGGCGACCTGCGTCGCGAAGTGGCCATGAACATCAAGCGGCTGATGGACCTCGGCTGTTACCGCGGTTTGCGGCACCGTCGCGGCCTGCCTGTTCGAGGCCAGCAAACCAAGACCAATGCGCGCACCCGCAAGGGCCCGCGTCGCCCCATAAAGCGTTAACGGCAATCGTTAACGGCAAACGTCTACGTTAAGGGTCAAGAGCGAAAATAGTAATGGCAAAGCCAATCAGCAAGAAGAAGAAGGTCAAGAAGACAGTCGTGGACGGCATCGCCCACGTGCATGCCTCCTTCAACAATACGATCATCACGATCACCGACCGGCAGGGTAATGCGCTCTCCTGGGCGACGTCCGGGGGCGCGGGCTTTCGCGGTTCTCGCAAGAGCACACCCTTTGCCGCGCAGGTGGCCGCCGAGAACGCCGGCCGCGCCGCCCTGGAACACGGGCTGAAGAACCTCGAGGTGCGTGTGAAGGGCCCCGGCCCGGGCCGTGAATCCTCGGTCCGCGCTTTGCACGCCGTTGGGTACAAGATTACGAATATCACCGACGTGACGCCAATCCCGCACAACGGGTGCCGGCCGCCCAAGAAACGTCGCGTCTGATCGGAGCGAAATAGATGGCAAGATATATCGGACCAACCTGCAAGCTGGCACGCCGTGAAGGCGTCGACCTGGAGCTGAAAAGCCCGGCTCGCGGACTCGAATCCAAGTGCAAGCTGAGCCAGCCCCCCGGGCAGCACGGCGCGTCGCGCCGCGTGCGTCTGTCGGACTACGCACTGCAGCTGCGTGAAAAGCAGAAAGTACGCCGCATTTACGGCATCCTCGAGCGTCAGTTCCGCAATTACTACAAGCTGGCGGCTAAACAGCGCGGTGCGACGGGTGAGAACCTGCTGCGCTTGCTGGAAAGCCGGCTCGACAACGTGGTCTACCGCATGGGGTTTGCCGTGACCCGCGCCCAGGCTCGCCAGATGGTGACGCACAAAGCGATCCTGGTAAATGGCAAGGCAGTCAACATTCCTTCGTTCCGTGTGAAACCCGAAGACGTCGTGGCGATTCGCGAAAAAGCAAAGAATCAGCTGCGTGTCAAAGAAGCCGTCACGCTCAGCCAGGAGATGAACCTGGTGCCTGCATGGCTTGAAGTCGATTCCACGAAAATGGAAGGTGTCTTCAAGGCCTATCCCGACCGCGATGAACTGTCCGCCGCGATTAACGAAAGCCTGATCGTCGAGCTTTACTCCAAGTAACAGAGGCTATCCCTATGATGGGTGTTATTGATCAAATGCTGAAGCCCAGCGCGGTTGGCGTTGACGAAGTCAATCCCAACCGTGCACGCATCACGCTGGAGCCGCTCGAACGCGGCTTCGGCCATACGCTGGGAAATGCGCTGCGGCGCGTTTTGCTCTCCTCGATCCCCGGGTGTGCGATCGTCGAGGTCGAGATGGACGGGGTGCTGCACGAGTACACCGCAGTGGAGGGCTTGCAGGAAGACATCATCGAAGTGCTGCTGAACCTGAAAGGGATCGCCTTGCGCATGCACGAGCGCGAGGAGGCGGTACTGACGCTCAGCAAGTCGGGCGCCGGGCCGGTGACGGCCGGCGACATCCAGCTCGATCACACCGTGGAAATCGTCAATCCCGAGCACCTGATCTGCAACCTGACCCAGGACGGCAGCATCAACATGCGTCTGAAGGTCAGCCGCGGCGTCGGTTATCAGCCGGCGACCCAGCTCACCATCGGCGAGCAGGAGAGCCGCCCGATCGGCCGTTTGCAGCTCGACGCCTCGTTCTGCCCGGTCCGCAAGGTTGCCTACAGTGTCGACGCGGCCCGCGTTGAGCAGCGCACCAACCTGGACAAGCTGGTTCTGGATATAGAAACCAACGGCACGATGGACTGCGAGGGTGCGGTCAAACTGGCGGCCAACATCCTGGCGGACCAGCTGTCGGTGTTCGTCGATTTCAAGGCCCGGCAGACTGTCGAGGTCGAGGAGAAGGAGCAGGAAATCGATCCCGTGTTGCTGCGCCCGATCGACGATCTCGAGTTGACCGTCCGTTCGGCCAACTGCCTGAAGGCGGAGAGCATCCTGTACATCGGCGACCTCGTCCAGCGCACGGAAGTGGAGTTGCTGAAGACGCCGAACCTGGGCAAGAAATCGCTGACGGAGATCAAGGACGTCCTCGCGTCCCACGATCTGTCGCTCGGCATGAAACTGGAAAACTGGCCACCCGAGAGCCTTCTCGGCGCTTGAGACGGCTGGAATAGAAAAAGAGAAAGAGAAAGGAAACGACCATGCGTCATCTCAAGTCCGGAAGGAAACTGAATCGCGACAGCGCGCACCGCAAAGCCATGTTCCGCAACATGGCTTCGTCGCTGTTCGCGAACGAAATCATCAAGACCACGGTTCCCAAGGCGAAGGAGCTGCGCAGGGTGGCCGAGCCACTCATCACCCTGGCCAAGGAAGACAGCGTGGCGCACCGCCGCCAGGCTTTCAATCGGCTGCGCGACCGCGACGTGGTGACCAAGCTGTTCAACGAACTCGGTCCGCGTTATGCGGAGCGCCCTGGTGGGTACCTGCGTATCCTCAAGTGTGGGTTCCGTCCCGGCGACAAGGCCCCGATGGCCTATGTAGAACTGGTAGACCGTCCGCGCGTGGAAGAGGCAGCTCCCGAAGCGGAGTGAGTGTCTGCGCAGGCTGTGGGAGCGCGCTTGCGCGCGATTCGGCCGCAAGCGGCCTCCCACCGGGATTCAAAATGCAAATCAACCAAAAGCCCGGCATCGCCGGGCTTTTCTATTGCACCGCGTAAATCACCGGCTCCCAGTACGACTGGTCAAGCTGCGCCTCCGCGGGCGCATCGACGTCGACCCTGGCGGCCAACAAGTAGCTTTTGCCCGCGACTGCCTCGAGGGCCAGTTGCTTGACGGCCGGGGCGCGGGCGGATTCGGTCAGGTCGGGCTCCCATTCGACGTCCAGCATGAGCTCAACAGTGACCGTGTGACTGCCGGCGGCGACGGGGTAGCGAATCAACTCTTTCTGCGGCGCCCCGTCTATATCCAGGAGCTTCACTTTGTAGACATGCTCGTCCGAAAGTGCGTGCGGGATGCTCATGACCCAGGCCCACTCCGCGGCGAAGCAGGGTGATGACGCAAGTGCGGCCAATGACAGTGCCAGGATCCTCGCCGTGCGGCATTTCATGCTCATAGCCTCCTGTGGTAAGGCAACGCTAACATAGTTGTCGCGCGCCGCGGAGTGCTCCTGCTGAGCTGCGCAATCCCGGTGTTGCCTCAGGTCAGCAGCTGAGTTGCCAGCGTGCGGTAATCCGTGATGTGCCGCAATCCGCCGCCTTGCGCCCGGCTATCCGAAGAGCCGCTCAGCAAGGCGAAGGACTCGCCCGTGTGGTTGCCGCCGCGCCCGGTCGTCAGTCGGTTCCGAATGGTACCTATATCGTCCGAGCATATCTCGGTTGCCGGGCTTGCCGGCGCCCATTTGAGTGCAATGTCCGGAAGCAGCGCACTGCGGGGGCCGGGGTAACGTTCGTGCACCAGTATGAACTCTTCGATCAGCGGCTCGCCGCTTGCGGTTACGCGGATCGTCATAAGCCGCTCCCTGAGCCACTCGACATAACGCGCGATGGCGCTGTGATCCGGTCCCAGCATGCCCTCGCGCTCCCGCCCGCTGATGTTGAGCCTGATCAGGCCCTCGCCCCCGCTCGCTACGGCGAACGAGGGCGTCACCGCCCAGTCGAGGCCGCCGGTCAACTCCCGGTTCACCACCCAGTCCTGGACGCGCTCGCCGAGTAAGCGATTGGCGGCGTACTGCGCGCCGGCCGGCAGCCGATCGCGCAACTGCGCCATCAATCCGGGACGCCGGTCCGAAATGGCGCGCTCGCAGGCGCCGGTCAGGTAGAGCCGGTTGAGACGGTGCAGGATTTGCGCCACGAAGTGGCTTTGCGCCCGGTTGGGCCCCATGCCGTTGAGCGTGAACAGGATGATGCAGGTAGCGCCGTCATCGAAAGCCTGCAGGATGCGGCCAAGCCGCTCATCCAGGGCGCGGTAGACGTTCAACAGCGCATCCGGGGGCGCGTCGGAGGCGAACTCTCCCTCGACCGGCCAGAGGTTATGCCCGGCGCGGTGCGCGTCCTGGATCGACGCGAGGTAGAAGCGCCAGGGCCTCTGCTGGCCCAGCCAGATGATCGCGTCCGCCTTGCGCTGCAAGGAGACGATCGCCCGCCGCTGCAGGGATTGGGCAAGGCCACGGGACTTGGCGACCGTGATCTCCATTCCGATCGGCCGGCGGCCGAATCGGCGCTGCAATTCCGCCAGTAACTGCGGATCCGATGCTACGGCATGTCCGGAGCTCTGTGCCGACCAGTCGTTGATCTCGAGGCAGGGCGGATTGGGATTGGGGCTGCTCTGAACCGCGTCGAGCACCATGCTGTCGACGCCGCGCCGCGCCAGCTCGTACCAGAACGGCTCGTAATCGAGCGCGCCGCGCCAGTCCGGCGCGTAATCCCGGCAAAAACGCATCTTGCCGGGGTGCCACTGGAAGGGGAAGTAGCGGCCGTGGCCACCGGGCAGGTTACCGCTGGCAAAGGTCGGCCACACGCTGGCGCTGGCGATGTCCGCCGTGGTTCCGGTCTGCACGGGTGCGCCGGCATCGAGCAGTCGCCCGAAGGTCGGCAGCTGGCCGACGTGTTGCTGAATGAAAGAGAGGCTGAGCGAGTCCAGCTCCAGCATCAGCAGCCTGCCTGTTGCACTGAGCTGCTGCACGCCGGGCGCTCAGGCGTACCGGCTACCCAGCTGGAAGATCAGCAGGGCGCCGGTATAGCCGATGGTGGTCATGTAGCACCAGGCGAAAACTGGCCAGCGCCAACTGTTGGTTTCGCGCCGGATGACCGCGATGGTGGCGGCGCACTGCAGGCACCAGGCATAAAACAACAGCAGGCCGAGCACCATCGGCAAGGTGAAGATCGGCCGACCGTCCGGCCAGGTCGCCGAACGGAGCTTGCCGGCCAAGCTCGCTTCCTCGGCTTCGGCGCCGACGGCGTAGATCGTGCCCATGACGGCGACCACGACTTCCCGTGCCGGGAAGCCGGCGATCACGGCGGCCGACACCCGCCAGTCCCAGCCCAGCGGCCGGAAAAGCGGCTCGACCAGGTGACCCGCGCGGCCAAGGAAACTCTGCGCCAGGTGGTCGGCTGCCGCCTGGTTCTGGATGCGCTGCAGTTCCGCGTCCAGTTGCGCACCGGACCAGCTGGCCTCGGCGCGCGCACTGGCCGTGGCCAGATCCGCCTCGAGCTCGCCGGAACGTGGGAAGTAGGCGAGCACCCAGACAATGATCGCGACCGAGAATATCACGGTGCCGGCACGGCGCAGGAACACGCGCGCACGGTCCATCAGCTTGATCAGGACCGTCTGCGGGTTGGGCCAGCGGAACTCGGGAAGGGCCAGGGCGAATTGCGGCTTCGGGCCCCGCAGTGCGGAACGCTTCATCAGCCAGGCTGTGGCCAGGCCGCCGACGATGCCGAGCAGGTAGAGGCCGAGCAGGACCAGCCCCTGCAGGTTGAGCCAGCCGATGGAGCGGTCGGGCACGAATGCGGCGATCAGCAGCGCATAGACCGGCAGGCGCGCGGAACAGGTCATGAACGGCGCCGCCAGGATGGTCGCAATCCGGTCCCTGCGGTCGGGGATGACGCGCGTGGCCATGATGGCCGGCACGGCGCAGGCGAAGCTGGACAGCATCGGAATCACCGATTGGCCCGACAACCCCACCCCGCGCATGACCCGGTCCATCAGGAAGGCCGCCCGCGCCAGGTAGCCGGAATCTTCGAGCACGATGATGAACAGGAACAGGATCAGGATTTGCGGCAGGAACACGATCACGCTGCCGACGCCCGCGATGACGCCGTCGGTGAAAAAACTCGAAATGGCGTTGGCCGGCGCGTGCGCACCCACCCATGTCGCAAGCGAGGTCGCGCCTCCGTCGATGGCGTCCATCAACGGCGTCGCCCAGGAGAAAACCGCCTGGAAGACCAGCGCCATCACGGCGAAGAACATCAGGGTCGCCGGCCACGGCCGGTTGAACCAGCGCAGCACCCGCGCGCCGAAGCGATCCAGCAACGGGGCCTGGCTCTGCGCCTCGCCCAGCACCTCGCGCACCCAGCGGTAGCGGTGCCGGGCCTCGGCAGCCTGCGGCGGCTCGTCACCGAACAGGCCCTCACGGATCGCCTGCAGTGCCGGGCCTCCCAGCTGCTCCTCGAGGATGGCCGCGCGCCTGCTTTCCGGATGGATCAGGGCCTGGATGACGTCGATCCGCTGCAGGGCGCCGCCTGCTTCCCGCGTCAACTGGTCGGCCGTGCGGCTGAGCTCGGGCCAGGATTCGGGGATGGCCGGTGGGGCTGCCCGGGCAAGGCCCTCGAGCGCCTTCTTCAGATCTTCGAGTCCGCGGCCGGTGGTTGCCACCACGGGGCAGATGGTCAGTCCGCCGAGATGGCGCTGCAGGACCTCGATCGATATGTCGATGCCGTTGGCCGTCGCAACGTCAGACATGGTCAGGGCGACCACCATCGGAACCTGCATCTCCATCAACTGCTGCACCAGGTACAGGCCCTGGTAGAGATGGGTGGCGTCGAGCACGACCAGCATGCCGTCCGGTGGCGGCGTCTCCTCGATGCGCCCCAGGACGACGTCCACCGCAATACGCTCGTCCGTGGAGAAGCCGCCCAGGCAGTAGATTCCCGGCAGGTCGACCAGCTCCAGCGCGCTGGAGCCGAGCTGCACGATGCCCGAGTGCTTTTCCACGGTCACGCCGGGGTAGTTGCCCGTGGTCTGCCGCAATCCGGTCAGGCGATTGAACAGGGTGCTTTTGCCCGAGTTCGGGTTGCCGATCACCGCGATCGAAGCGGACGCGCGGCGACGGATGCCGATCTTTTCGACCGGCACGTAAACCGTTGAAACTTCAGTCATTCGCGTCTAGCGGCGAAATCCGGAAACAGCCGGCCTGCTCTTTGCGTACCGAGATGGCCGTGCCATAAACCGACACTTCCATGGGGTCGCCGCCGATGGCCGAATTGGCATGCTGCACTTCGACCCCTTCGATCAGGCCGAGCACCATGAGCCGCAAGACGCCCGGCTGGCGGGCGTCGACTTTTTCGATGCGGGCGTACTGCCCTGGTCGCAGTTCCTTTAGTGTCATGTTTGCGCGCTAATTGAGAATGATTTTCATTTAGCATAATTCTAAAGTAAAAAACACGGCCAGTACATAGACCTGGATCAACGATCCGGCAAATCGTGGGGACCGGGTCCGCGGGAACCGGCCTTGCCGGCGATCAGGCTTGCCATTCTCCGTTCTTCAGGACGCTCACGCAGGCGTTGGGGACGAAATGATACAGCCAGTGGTTGAGCGACGGGGCGTCCATGATAGCCAGGTCGGCGCGGAAACCCGGACGCAGGGAACCCCGGTCGCCGTGCATTGACAGTGCCTGCGCCGCCACGCTCGTCGCGCCCATCAGCGACTCTTGCGGCGTCATCGCCTGGTTCAGGCAGGCCAGGGTCATCGCCAATGGCAGGTGGTAGCTGGGCGCCGAGCCCGGGTTGAAATCGGTCGCCACGGCCACGCGCACGCCGGCCGCCAGCATCTTCCGCGCAGGCAGATAGCGTTCACCGAGATACAGCGAAGCCAGGGGCAGGCTCACTGCAACCGTCCCGCTCCTCGCCAGCGCCTTGATGTCGCGGTCGCTCGCATATTCCAGATGCTCCGCCGAGATGGCGCCCATTTGCGCGGCGAGGCCCGCTCCGCCGCCAGCCGACAGTTGGTCGGCGTGGACTTTCAGGCCGAGACCGTGGGCGCGCGCCGCGACGAGAATGCGGCGGGCCTCTTCGGGCGTAAAGGCGCCGTCGTCGACAAAGACGTCGCAGAAGCGCGCCAGCCGCTGCCGCGCCACCCGCGGGATCAGGACTTCGCAGAGCAATTCGACGTACCGTTCGCGGTGCAGTCGGTGTTCAGGCGGAACGATGTGAGCGCCGAGAAAAGTGGGCACGAGGTCAACGGCGTGGTCCGCGTCCAGCCTTCGATAGACTTCGAGCTGCTTGAGTTCATTGGTTTCGTCCAAGCCATAGCCCGACTTGCACTCCACCGTCGTAATACCCAGCCGGAGCATGGCATCCAGGGACGTCCGCGCCTTGCGCTGCAGGTCCCCGGTGCTGGCCCCGCGGGTAGCCGCGACAGTTCGCGCGATGCCCCCGCCGGCTGCGGCGATTTGCTGGTAGCTGGAGCCTTGCAGCCGCGCCTCGAACTCGTCGCCGCGCCAGCCGCCGAAACAGAGATGCGTGTGGCTGTCGATCAGGCCCGGGACTACGAGGCGGCGCCCGCAGTCGATCACCGGATCCGAGCGGAATTCGGCGGGCAGTTCCCGGTAGGGACCGACCCAGCGAATGCGCTCGCCGCGCCATGCGAGCGCCGCCTGACCGATCAGGCCTGCATCATTCTGCGGGTTGCCGGCCGGGCAGGTGGCCAGTTGTGCAATGTTGCGCAGGACGGGCATCAGGCGAGCGGCCCGATATCGGCCTCGACGCCCTTCGCCAGGTCACCGCGGCGCAGGAGCTCGGCGCAGGTGTCGAGATCGTTGCGCACCTCGTAATCCTGGTTTGCATGGCTGATCAGTTCGCGCAGCAGGCGGTGCGCGACCAGCACGCCGTGGCCAGGCTTGAGCGGCGCCCGAAAATCCAGCGCCTGCGCTGCCGTCAGGAGTTCCACGGCCAGCACGTGCTCGACGTTGCCCAGCACGGCGAGCAGCTTGATGGCGCTGATCGAGCCCATGCTCACATGGTCTTCCTGACCGAGACTGGTGGGAATGGAGTCGACACTGGCCGGATGGCACAGGATCTTGTTCTCCGAAACCAGGGCCGCCGCGGTGTATTGAGGAATCATGAAGCCGGAATTCAGGCCAGTGTCCTCCATCAGCAGCTTGGGCAGCCCGTCGTGCCCTTCGAGCAGGAGGTAGGTGCGGCGCTCCGAAATGCTGGCCAGTTCGGCCAGCGCCATGGCTGCGAAGTCGAGCGCGAGGGCCAGGGGCTGGCCGTGGAAATTACCGCCCGAGATGATATCCCCGTTTTCGAAAACCAGGGGATTGTCGGTGACGGAGTTGAGCTCGGTCTCTACCGCGTGGGCGGCGTAGGCCAGCGCATCGCGGCTGGCGCCGTGCACCTGGGGCACGCAGCGCAGGCAGTAGGGATCCTGGACCTTGCCGCAATCGCGATGGGCGTCCATGATCTCGCTGCGCTCGAGCAGCTTGCGAATGTTGGAAGCCACGCTCAGCTGCCCCGGATGGGGCCGCAGCCGGTGTATGCGTTCGTCGAAGGGGGCGAGGCTGCCCTGCAGCGCCTCCAGACTCATGGCCGCGAGGATGTCGGCCTCCTTTTGCAGGACCAGCGTGCGCTCGAGGACGAACGCGCCGTACGCCGCCATCAACTGTGTGCCGTTGATCAGCGCCAGGCCGTCCTTCGCCTTGAGCTGGATGGGTTCGACGCCGCACAGCCGCAAGGCCTCCGCGGCGCTCCGCTTGCCGGTCTGGTTCTCATTCCAGACCTCGCCGCGGCCGATCAGCGGCAGGCACAGGTGCGCCAGCGGCGCCAGGTCGCCCGACGCGCCAACACTGCCGCGGCTCGGCACCCAGGGTGTCAGCCCGATTCGCTCGAAGGTCAGGAGTTGCTCGAAAGTCGAGCGCGAGATGCCCGACTGGCCCAGCCCCAGCGCGTGGATTTTCAGCTGCAGCATCAAGCGGGTGATCTCGGGCGGCACCGGCTCGCCCACGCCGCAGGCGTGGCTGAGCAGAAGGTTCTGTTGCAGCTCGCTGAGCCGGGCGGGGTCGATGCGCTTGTTGGCGAGCACGCCGAAACCGGTATTGATCCCGTAATGCGCCTTGCCGTCTTCGAGCGCGGCCACCACGATTTCGCGACTGCGGTCCAGCGCCCCGTGGCCCACGCGCAGGGCTTCCATGCTGGCCGCGAGGTCGGCGTAGAGGGTGGGCAGGCGGATCATCCGGGTCAGCCGTTGATCATCGGCAAATCGACGCCGCGGGCGTTGGCCGTCTCGATGGCCAGTTCGTAGCCCGCGTCGGCATGGCGCATGACGCCGGTTCCGGGATCGGCGGTCAATACACGCTCCAGGCGGCGGTTCGCCATTTCGGTCCCGTCCGCCACGCACACCATGCCGGCGTGCAGCGAGTAGCCGATGCCCACGCCGCCGCCGTGATGAATGGAAACCCAGCTGGCGCCGCAGGCCGTGTTCAGCATGGCATTCAGCAGCGGCCAGTCGGCGATCGCGTCCGAGCCGTCCCTCATTGCCTCGGTCTCCCGGTTCGGCGATGCGACCGAGCCCGTGTCCAGATGATCACGCCCGATCACCAGCGGGGCGTCCACCTTGCCGTTTTCGACCAGCCAGTTGAACTTCAGGCCGGCTTCCGCACGTTCGCCGTATTCGAGCCAGCAAATGCGCGCGGGCAGGCCCTGGAAATGGATTCGTTCCTGCGCCTTGCGGATCCAGCGGTGCAGGGCCTCTTTGTGCGGAAACAATTCGAGCACCGCCTCGTCGGTGGCGCGGATGTCCGCCGGGTTGCCGCTGAGGGCGGCCCAGCGGAACGGGCCCGCGCCCTTGCAGAACAACGGTCGGATATAGGCCGGCACGAATCCGGGATAGCCGAAGGCTTCCGCCATGCCGCGATGGTCGGCGACCTGTCCGCGGAGGTTGTTGCCGTAATCGAAGCACACGGCTCCCTGCTTTTGCAGGTCGAGGATCGCCTGCACATGCACGACCATGGAATCGAGGACCTCGTTGTCGTATTTTCCGGGATCCCTCTCGCGCAGCTCGGCCGCCTCTTCCAGCGAGTAACCTCGGGGAATGTAGCCGCAACGGATGTCATGGGCCGACGTCTGGTCGGTGACGACGTCCGGCACGATGCCTCGCCGAACGAGTTCCGGCATGACGTCGGCGATATTGCCCAGCAGCCCCACCGACAGGCCTCCCTTGCCGTCACCTTTGGCCTTGTCGAGCAGGCCGAGGGCCTCGTCCAGGCTTTCCACCATGACGTCGCAATAGCCGGTTTCGACCCGACGCTGGATGCGCCGTGGGTCGACCTCCACCGCCAAACACAGACCGTCGTTCATGGTCACGGCCAGGGGTTGCGCGCCCCCCATGCCGCCGAGCCCCGCGGTGACCACGAGGCGGCCGGAGAGCGAGCCGCCGAAGTGCTGGTTGGCGCATTCGGCGAAGGTCTCGTAAGTCCCCTGCACGATGCCCTGGGAACCGATGTAGATCCACGAACCGGCCGTCATCTGGCCGTACATGGTCAGGCCCTTGCGCTCGAGCTCGCGGAACACCTCCCAGTTGCCCCAGCGCGGTACCAGGTTGGCATTGGCGATCAGCACGCGCGGCGCTTCCTCGTGGGTGCGGAACACGCCGACCGGCTTGCCGCTCTGCACCAGCAGCGTTTCGTCGCCTTTCAGCCGCGTCAGGGTTTGCACGATGCGCTCGTAGCATTCCCAGTTGCGCGCGGCCTTGCCGGTGCCGCCGTAAACGATCAGCTCCTCCGGCCGTTCGGCCACGTTCGGGTCGAGGTTGTTCATCAACATGCGCATTGCAGCTTCCTGGTGCCAGCCCAGGCAGCTCAGCTGCGTGCCCCGCGGGGCCTCGATCCGGCGCGCCGAAGACGCCTGTTCCACGGCCTTGTATTTTCGGGGGGTAACACTCATTATCGTGCCTGTAGACGTCTGCTATTCAGGGATGATTCCCAAGGAATATTTATTATAAAGGAACCCGGCTGCCTGGGCCGGGTCTTTAATCTCCAGGGCCCGCCGATGCCGGGCCCGAACGCCGTGATCGGAGTCGTAGCCCGTGAGCCTCCTGTTCAGACCCAGAATTTGGTTTCTATTCGTCGCCCTCGCTTGCGCCGGCATGGTCGCCTACGCCCTGAAAGTGCAGCACCTGGATTTCCTCGACCCCTGCCCGCTGTGCGTGCTGCAACGCATCGCCTATATGTGGATCGGCGCGGTGGCGCTGCTGGCCGCCATCCACAATCCCGGCGTCACCGGGCGCTGGATTTACGGCGCCGGCATGATCCTGGGCGGCGCCGCCGGCCTCTCCATTGCCGGCCGCCACCTGTGGTTGCAGAGTCTGCCAGCCGACCAGGTCCCCGATTGCGGAATGGGGTTGAACTACATGTTGGACACCATGCCCTTCACGGCCGTTTTGAAGGAGGTGTTTTACGGTTCGGGCGAGTGTGCCGAGGTTCACTGGACCTTCCTTGGCCTGAGCATGCCCGGCTGGACGTTTCTCTGGTATCTGGCATTCACAGCCGGTACCATCATTGTTTTGTGGAAAGCATACAACGCAAGAGCCTGAATTTGAAATGAATAGCGCAGCAAAAGGCAGTCCGCAGAGCACGGTCCAGGAGGCCGTGCAAGCGGTCAGGCCGGCACGCGACTGGGAGCCCGGATCCTGGCGGAATTTCCCGGCGCTGCAGCAGGCTACCTACCCGGACCCGCTTGCGCTGGATGCTGCGCTGAAAACGCTGGCCCGCCTCCCGCCCCTGGTGACGTCGTGGGAAATTCTCGCGCTGCGCGAACAGATTGCGGAGGCGCAGGAAGGCAGGCGATTCGTGCTGCAGGGTGGCGACTGCGCCGAGAGCTTCGACGAAGTTTGCGCACCGCTGATCACCAACCGGCTCAAGGTGCTGCTGCAAATGAGCCTGGCCCTGGTCCACGGTCTGCAAATGCCGGTCGTGCGCATCGGGCGCTTCGCCGGGCAGTACGCCAAGCCGCGCTCTTCGGACATGGAGACCCGCAACGGAGTGACTTTGCCCACCTACCGGGGCGACCTGGTCAATTCGATCGAGTTCACCGAGCAGGCGCGCATCCCCAACCCGGAGCGGCTGCTCCATGCGCATGCGTACTCCGCGATGACGATGAATTTCGTCCGTTCCCTGGCCGACGGCGGCTTTGCCGACGTGCATCACACCGAGTACTGGAACCTCAGCTGGGTGGAGCATTCGCCCCTGGCCGACGAATTCCACCGGCTGACGGAAAGCCTCGGCCAGTCACTGCGCTTCCTCGAGACCATCACGGGACGGGACGTCGGCAGCCTGCGCCGCGTCGATTTCTTCACTTCGCACGAGGCCCTGCACCTGCCCTATGAACAGGCCCAGACGCGGCAGGTTCCACGTCAACGGGGCTGGTTCAACCTGGGCACGCACTTCCCCTGGATCGGCATGCGCACGGCCGCCCTCGATGGTGCCCATGTCGAGTATTTCCGCGGTATCCGCAACCCGGTGGCCATCAAGGTCGGGCCCGGCATCAGCCGCGACTGGCTGCTCGGGCTGCTCGACAAGCTGAATCCGGGCCGCGAGCCGGGCCGCATGGTCCTCATCCATCGCATGGGTGAAGCACACATCGAAGAGAAGCTGCCGCCGCTGATCCGTGCCGTGCAGGACTCGGGCAGCCCGGTTCTGTGGATTTCGGATCCCATGCACGGCAATACCGAGTCGACCGGCGACGGCATCAAGACGCGGCGCTTTGGCAAGATCCTGCGCGAGATGGAACTGGCCTTCGAAATACACCGCGCCCACAACTCGCGACTCGGCGGCGTGCACCTGGAACTGACCGGGGAAAATGTCACCGAGTGCACCGGCGGCGCGCGGGATCTGTCGGACGAGGATCTCAAGCGGGATTATCAGTCGACGGTCGATCCGCGGCTGAACTATGAGCAGTCACTTGAATTGGCCATGCTCATCGTCAGGAAACACGCACAGAAGCCCGCTTGATCCGCGCGGCATTCGTTATCTGCAGTATCCTGCTGGCGTGGCTGCCACACGTCGAGGCGGCCGCTGATGCCGCCGCCCCGGACCCTGCCGCAGCGCCGGTCCGTCACGAACTGAGTTTTCCGCAGCGACACAACCAGTATGTCCACGTCCGCGCGACCTGGCCGACCGGTGACGAGCCGCTGGAACTCGTCATGCCCGCCTGGACGCCGGGTTCCTACCTGATCCGCGACTTCTCGGCCCATGTGGAGCACCTGCGGGCCCGGACCCCGGACGGGCGCGTGCTGGAAGCGCGGAAAGTGGCCAAGAACCGTTGGCGGATCGTGCCTGCCGGCGCATCCGAAGTGACCGTCGACTATGACGTGTGGGCCGGCGAACTGAACGTCGCCACCAGCTGGGTGGAGGCGGACCTGGCCGTGCTGAACGGCGCGTCGCTTTTCCTGTTCAGCGATGCTTCCAGGGACGGGCCACAGCAGGTCGCAGTGGTACTGCCGGAAGGTTGGTCCGGCGTCCATACGCCGTTGCGGGCCACGGCCAAACCCGGGGTGTACCATGCCGCCGACTATGACGAACTCGTCGACAGCCCGATCGTGGCCGGCAACCTGAGCCGCCACGAATTCAAGGTCAGGGGCCATTCTTACGCCCTGGTGCTTGGCGCAGGCGACCGCTGGTGGGATGCCGCGAAAGCGCAGGAGGACCTCGCCCGGATCGTCGAGGCGCAGCAGGAATTCTGGGGCGTCAATCCCTTCGATCGGGAGTACCTGTTCATCAACCTGTTCATGGGCCCCTTCGGCGGACTCGAGCACGACCATGGCACCGTGATGATGGTCGATCCCTGGCAAATGCTGCATCGTGCCGACTACGTCAAGTGGCTGGGCTTGGTCTCACACGAGTTCTTTCATGCCTGGAATGTTCGCCGCATGCGGCCCCAGGCTTTGGCGCGCTACGATTACGGGCAGGAAGTCTACACGCAGGAGCTGTGGCTGGCGGAGGGGCTGTCCAGTTATTACGACGACCTGCTGCTGTTCCGCGCGGGCCTTATCGACGTCGCCGACTACTTCGACCTGCTGGCCCAGGAGATTCGCAATTACGAGACCATGCCGGGGCGGCACGTCCGTTCCGCCGAGTGGGCCTCTTTCGACACCTGGATCAAGCAGTACAAGCCGGATGAAAACAGCGTCAACAGCACGGTTTCGTACTATCGGAAGGGCGCCCTGATCGGGTTCGTCACGGACACCGCGATTCGTCGCGAAACGCGCAACAGCAAAAGTCTGGACACGGTCATGCGGGAACTGTATGGCCGCTACGGCCCCGACGGTCCAGGGCAGGGCGCCTACCCGCCCGGGGCGTTCGAAGAGGCGGTCGAGCGCATTGCAGGGCCCGCGGTCCGGCGCTACGTCGAGGACCTGCTGCGGGCAACGGACGATCCCGATGTGGATGCGGCGCTGGATTGGTACGGACTGATCCTGAACCGCGCCCCGGCCCGGACCGCGGCGGAGAACGCCGGCGCGCCCGTCCCGGCCGGTTTCGGTGTCGCCTGGGACGCCTCCGGCCCGCGCCTGCTGGCCGAGCAAGTGATCCTGGGGCATGCGGGCGCGGACGCGGGGATGCTGCCTGGCGACGAGTTGCTGGCCATCGACGGCATCCGCGTGGGCCCCGTCGACCATGTCGCCCGGATGCAGCGGCTGGTGCCGGGTCAGGTGGTCGAACTGACCCTGGCGCGCCATGAGCGCTTGCTGACACTGCGTGTTGAAGTCCGGGAGGAGATCGAAGAGCGGTACCTGATCCTGACCAAGCCGAAGGTCAGCCAGGCGGAAAAAGATCGGCTGTCGACGTGGTTGGGCCGCGAGTTACGCTTTCTTCGCTGACCAACCCGGTGAGCCGGTGCCGCGTACGGCCAGCCGCTCAGGCCTCGGCTTTCTGCCGCCCGGCACGCTTGCGCTCCTGCTCCTGCAGGTGAATCTTGCGGATGCGGATCGCCTTGGGGGTCACCTCGACCAGTTCGTCATCC
>Ga0105090_10000207_pt1 | contig 26874 bp, 29 predicted proteins | sample PPLLak3March2015_FD_79110 | JGI IMG/M metagenome (GOLD analysis project Ga0105090, IMG submission 79110) | Freshwater sediment microbial communities from Prairie Pothole Lake near Jamestown, North Dakota, USA - PPLs Lake P7 Core (1) Depth... | ecosystem: Environmental > Aquatic > Freshwater >...
CCTCATCGCCGTCAAGGAAACCCTCGGCGACGCCTGGCTCAACAACCGCCGCTACCGCTTCGGCGCCTCCGCCCTCCTCAACGACCTGCTCCGCCAGCTCGAAACCCAGCGCACAGGAGCCTATCAGGCACCTTGGGCTTTCTCGGAGGACTCCAGCGGTTACTGACACTTTGACCAGTTGATGGAATCACCCGATCCCCACCCGCAGATCCCGCGCACTCCATAACAAACCTGCTGCCGGTTTGCCGCTCCCCCGCAGCCGTCTTGCGCCATCCTTGCGCTTCGATGTGAACCGGTCCCGCGCCAACTCAAAAGCCTCGTTCACGAACGTCTTGCTGCCAATCACCGCCCCATCGGTGAAATACCTCACCCGGCAGCGCAGCATGGCCGCCATGTCCAGATCCGGCAGCGCCGTCTCGTTGTCCGCGCTTTCCAACAAATCGGCCGTGTTCTTGGTCACCGGACCCCGGGATTGCACCTGCGCGTGCCCGCTCTTCCTTTGCAGCTCGATGCCCATCAATCGACGATACAAACGCGAAACCTCACGCCACTTCTCCGCCTCGAATCCCACGCCCTGATCGCAAAAATACGCCCGCACCAAGCCCTCGCGCGCCTTCTTCCCATTTCCCTTCGCCCCACCGCCCATCGCTTCCCCATAACTGCTCCATCGGTAGTCTGCCGGATCCTCCACCATCCCCGCACGCAAGGGATTGAGATCGATGTATGCCGCCATCGTCCGTGCCGCCACGCCGCTTTCCACGATCACGCTCTTGAAACGCTCCTCCCACAGCGTGCCCGTCCGCGAATGGATGCGGTTGAACCAGCGCGTGAAACGGATCAGCAACCCCTTCATGAACTCGCTCAGATCATGCATCCGGTAAGTGAAACGCGCATGAATCCTTGCAACCACCACCGCCTCTTCTACCACCCCCGCGGAAACCTGCCGTCGCGCCTCCTCCAATTCCGCCGCCACTCCCGCCACAAAAGCCTCGGAATACAGTCCGGAAAGCCGTTTCAGCAACTCCCCGTCCGAAAGCCCTTCTTCCGCCATCGGCGGCACCTCCAGCAGCAGGTGGAAGTGGTTGGACATCATGCAGTAGGAAAGAACCCGGCAGCCCGAGAAGTTCTCATACATCCGCAAATACATCCGGAACGCCTCGCATTCCCGCTCCCCAAACACAAAGCGCCGGTCCACCACCCTTGAAATGCAGTGGTAAATCACCGGTTTCGAGGACGAATTCTGCCAATTTGCCAACCACCGTGCCTTGCGCATGTCGCAACACTACCACCGCCAGCCCAGATGCCAAGAAGGTTCTTGTTAATTTATCTGTCACCTTATGCGATCGGTTCAATGTAATAAAAGCGCGCCACCACCGCCCCGGTGGTGCCTATCGTGAATTCCGTGAACCGTGCTGCGCCGTCCACCACATATTCATGCGTGCTGAGGACGAATTGGCGGTGCGGGACTTCGTGGCAGACGGCGGTGAAGGCGTTGGGGCGGAGCGGGCCGAGGGTGGGACGGTGGAATTTTTCGTAGCGGGCGAGAAAGGCGTCCCAAGCGGCGGTGAGGATTTGCCAGAGTGGCGAGGCGCGGGGGCGGCGGGGTTGGGAGATGGACGGCACGACGTGTGTTCATGAGAACATTTTTGTGCGGGGCAAGAATGGGGCGGGATGGTTTGGACAAGGGGATGGTCAGCCGCACCGCGACTTGATCCGGCTTGCCGCGGAGCACGATCTCGAAAATGCTCGCGAAATCATGGATCGCGTTCTGGATGCCATTAGCCACTGGAATCATCATGCCGCAGCCAACGGCATTCCGACCGCCACGGCTGGCATGGTTGCCGCCCAACACCACCTCACCATCTAGCAGCCATGCCCTCCAAAAAATCCACCGCCCGCGAACTGCTCTTCGGCGACCTTTGGGAATTCGATCCCGCGCCGGAATCCGCGCCCGCCCACATTGCCGCCCGCTACGGGCTGTTCATCGGCGGCAAAATGGTAACGCCGAAATCGCGCAAATACTTCGATTCCATCTCGCCGCGCGACGGAAAAAAACTCTCGGAAATCCCGCTCGCCAACGCCGCCGACGTGGATGCCGCCTATCAAGCCGCCGCCATCGCCTTCAAGTCATGGAGCAAACTCCCCGGTGCCGAACGCGGTAAATACCTGTTCCGCATCGCACGTCTCTTGCAGGACCGCTCGCGGGAGTTCGCCGTGGCCGAGACGCTCGACGGCGGCAAGCCGATCACCGAGTCGCGCGATTTCGACCTGCCGATGGCCGCCGCGCATTTCTTCTATCACGCCGGCTGGGCGGACAAGCTCGACTACGTCGCGCCCGGCCGCACGCTCGCGCCGCTCGGCGTCATCGGCCAGGTGATCCCGTGGAATTTCCCGCTGCTGATGTTGGCATGGAAAATCGCGCCCGCTCTCGCCACCGGCAATACGGTGGTCATCAAACCCGCGGAAACGACCTCCATCACCGCGCTCAAATTCGCCTCCATTCTAACGGATGCGGGACTGCCGCCCGGCGTCATCAACATCGTCACCGGCGCTGCGGAAACCGGAGCCGCCGTGGTCAGCCATCCGCTCGCCGCCAAGATCGCCTTCACCGGCTCCACCGAAGTCGGAAAATCCATCCAGCGAGCCCTCGCCGGAACCGGTAAAAAGCTCACCCTCGAACTCGGTGGCAAGGCCGCCAACATCGTTTTTGATGACGCCCCGCTCGACCAGGCTGTCGAAGGCATCGTCAACGGCATCTTCTTCAACCAAGGCCACGTCTGCTGCGCGGGATCACGTCTGTTGGTTCAGGAAAGCATCGCGAAAAACATCCTCGCCGGCCTCAAGCGCCGCCTCGCCACTCTGCGCGTCGGCGATCCGCTCGACAAGAACACCGATGTCGGAGCTATCAACTCGAAGGAACAACTCGCCAAGATCCGCGAGCTCGTGCAAAGCGGCATCGACGAAGGAGCGGAGATCCACCAACCCGCCTGCAAACTCCCGCGCAACGGCTTCTATTTCCCGCCCACTCTTTTCTCCGGAGTTTCCCAAAGCCAGCGCATCGCCCGTGAGGAAATCTTCGGTCCGGTGCTTTCCATCCTCACCTTCCGCACGCCAGACGAAGCCATCGAAAAAGCCAACAACACGCCCTTCGGCCTCAGCGCCGGCGTCTGGACCGACAAGGGCTCCAAAATCCTCATGATGGCCTCCCGCCTCAAGGCCGGCGTCGTTTGGGCAAACACTTATAACAAATTCGATCCCTCATCCCCCTTCGGCGGCTACAAGGAATCCGGCTTCGGCCGCGAAGGCGGCAAACACGGGCTGCTGGATTACGCTTCGCTAAAGACACAAGACTTCAAGACGCAAGACGCAAGATGAAGAGATCCGGTGCAGCCGTCCCGTCCAAGCCCGGTGCATGCTCTTTCTCTTGAGTCTTGAAGTCTTGCGTCTTGTGTCTCTCCTCCATCACTTAACTCGCCATGACCCTTAAAATCACCAAAACCCCAAAATGCTACGTCGGCGGAGCCTTCATCCGCTCCGAGTCCGGCCGCGTGGCGCCTCTAACAGACGATGCCGGGCACTTCCTCTGCAACATCCCGCTGTGCACGAAGAAGGACCTCCGCAACGCCGTGGAAGCCGCCGCCAAGGCCGGTGCCGGCTGGGCGAAACGCACGCCCTATAACCGCGCGCAGATCCTTTATCGCCTCGCCGAAATGATCGAATCACGTGCTGCGGAAATGGCAGCCGTCACCAGTGACAATGAAGTCCGCGCCACCATCGAGCGCATCGTCCACTTCGCCGGTTGGGCGGACAAATACGAGCAGATGCTCGGCAGCGTCAACCCGGTCGCCACTCCGCATTTCAATTTCACCGTCACCGAACCGGTCGGCATCGTCGGTATTATCGCACCGGAGGATGCGCCGCTGTTAGGACTCCTCACCCTCATCCTCCCCGCCATTACGGCCGGAAACTCCGTGGTCGCCCTCGCCTCGCGCAAATCCCCCTACCCTTCCATCCTGTTAGGCGAAATGCTCACCGTGAGCGATCTGCCCGGAGGCGTGGTCAACCTGCTCACCGGTGACCGCAAGGACATGCTATCCACCTTCGCCACCCACGAGCACCTCCGCGCCGTTTCCGCCGTGGCGGACAAGGCGGATGCCACGATCCTCCAGCAAGGCGCGGCGGAGAGCGTGAAGCGCGTGAAAATCCACAGCCCGGACAGCGACTGGTTTTCCGACGCGCACGACTCGCCCTACGCCATCCGCGATTTCACCGAAGCCAAAACCGTCTGGCACCCGATCGGTGCCTGAATCCACCATTATGAAAACGCCGCTGTTCCTGTCACTCGCGCTGGCCGCCTCCGCCGCGGCTGAAAAACCCAACATTGTTTTTCTCTTCTCGGATGACCACGCCCTGCAGGCGATTTCCGCCTATGGCGGCCGCTTCTAGGACATCGCGCCGACGCCCAACATCGACCGCATCGCGAAGGATGGCGCCATCTACGAGCGTTCCTATTGCACCAACTCCATCCGCGGCCCCTCGCGCGCCAGCATCCTCACCGGCAAGCACTCCCACATCAACGGCTACATCGACAACACCAACCGGGAGTTCGACGGCCCGCAGCCGCCGGCTTGCCTATTCCGGAGGACAACCAGGGCCGCAGCCTGCGGCCCGTCTTCAAGCACGACGGAGTCGCCACCAGCCGCCACAAGCTGTTCCATCTGCCCCGCACCAAAGAATGGCAACTCTTCGACCTGCAAACCGATCCCCGGGAAAAGCGCAGCCTCCATGACGATCCCGCCAGCGCCGGGCTGCTGGCGGAAATGAAGGTCCTCTATCAGGAAATGCGCACTTATTACAAAGTGCCCTGAGCGGGGAAGGAATGAGCGCAACAAGCATGCAGGAAACCCGGTGATTTTTCATGGTTTGCATACCGCTTTTCGGATTAATTATCCCCATGTCCGAATCCTCCGCGCCCGCTCCGCAAAAAATCCCCGCTTCCGCCAGGGTGTTCATCGTGCTGGCGGTCCTCGCGCTCGTCCTCGGCGGGCTGTGGTGGTGGTACAACCGGCCGATCCGCCCGGTGGAGCTCAGCGCACAGGAAAAGGCCGTGGTGGAGCAAAAGGTCGAGGCGATCCAGAAACCCGCCGAGCCGGGTTATGAAAAAGGCTCCAAGGAAATCATCCTCACCGAGCGCGAGCTCAACGGCCTGCTCCACCAAAACACCACGCTCGGGGATTCGCTGGAGTTCGAGCTCGTCACCAATGCCATCCACGCCCGCATCGAGTTTGATCTCGATCCCGGGCTCCCCATCGTCGGCGGCAAGCGCCTCAAGGCCCGCGCCCGTTTTCTCGTGAGCGGAGACCCCGGCAGGGCGGCGCTCATCCTCGACGACCTCACCGTCTGGGGCGTCTCGCTGCCAAACGACTGGCTGGGCGGCATCAAGGGCCAGGACCTGTTAGGCCAGGCGCTCGGCGGCGGAATCGGCGGCGTGGAGGAATTCAAGGTCGAGCGCGGGAAGCTGCTCATCCGCCTGGCGGAGTGACTTGCGGGAAATTTACCCTCGCTTTGAACGAATCCCGCCCTAAACCCCGTATTTCGAACCGCAAGCATCCCCAAGCCATGGCCCGCCGCGCAAGCTCCCGCCCCAATCCCGGCATCATCCTCGGTGCCGCAGCCGCCATTGCCGTCGCCCTTTTCGCCGGCAAATCACTGCTTGGCAAAAAGTCCTCCTCCTTCGGCGATGTTCCGCAATTGCAGATCGAAAACCTCCTCGAAAACGGCAACAGCCTGCGCGGTGACGAATATGTCGTGGAAGGCCAGGTGGACGAAAAACTCCACTGGACCAGCGACCACGGCCAAGTGGTCAGTGTGCGGGTGGCCACACCCGGCGGCGATGAATTCATCGGCATCGAGATTCCACCGGAGCTGAGCGCCCTCAACATCGACATCCGCCAGAGATACGCCTTCAAGGTGAAGTTCCGGCAGGGCGGCATCGCCGTGGCCACCGGCATCAACCGCCTTTGATTTTCCAACAACCGCGCCTCATGAAATTCCGGTTCATTCTTTCACTGCTGCTCGCCGGTCTCGCCCACGGCCAGATTTACACCCCGCCGCCCGCGCAAGCTCCGGCTGCTCCTGCCACGGACACCGCCGCCGCCCCGGCCAATGCGCCGGCCGCCAGCCCGCTCGGCCAGGAAATCCCGATGCTCGATCCCTCCGCCGAAACCATCACCGTGGGCGGCGTGGTCATTCCGCTGGGTGATAACCGCCTGCTCAAGGCGCGTTTCGAGAAATACCTCAGCCAACCGCCGGAGGATGACGAAGCGGCCACCCGCTACCGGGAAACCATTCAGGAAATCCTCGCCACCATTTCACCCTTCCGCGCCGAAGGTCCGGACCTTTACGCCGCCTTCAAGCTGCTGCCCACCGCCACCGCCTACCCCGGAGATGCCAACCTCTGCGGCTCGCTCGCCGAGGCCATCTACATGGCCATGCTCGCCAAGCGCGACGTTTCCAGCCTCAGCAAGCTCAACCAGACCATCGAGGAGGAAAAGCGCGCCATCATCTCGGATGGCGACTGGAAGGCCCGCCACGAACGGCAGCAGGATCTCAGCGAAACCAAATCCGCAGGCGGCGGAAAGCCCGACTCCAAGAAGTCGGAATCCAACAACCAGCAGGCCGCAGGCGCCGGGACCAATTCGCTCAAATACGCCGAGACCCTGCGCCGCATCGGCGAAATCGAAGCCCTCAAGAAAGCAAACATCGCCCGCACCGAAGCCCAGACGCTGCAAACCAAGGCCCAATACCAGGTCAACATGATCCAGTGGTTCGTCCAGCGCCGCTACGAGCACGTGCTGATGGCCGCCCGCTTCTACAATCAGATCTGGAAGGACGGGGACTCCGCCCTGCGCATCGATGAAAACTCGGATGTCTCCAAGCTCTTCTCCCAGTCCGTTGGCGTGAGCCCCACCGTGTCCTCGCTGGACGCGCTGTCCAACGAGGCCATCCGCGAGGTTTCCAAATACGTCGAGGCCTTCGACCTCATGCTCGCGCGCGACGAACTCCACTCCGCATCCCAACGCCTGATGGAAGCCTTCGCGCTGGGTGAATACCTCGCGCCCGTCGCCACCCTGCCACTGGAGAAAAAACGCCGCATCGCCGATTACGTCCGCGACCTTCACGAGCTCTACAGCGCACTCCAGGCGCGCGACTACACCAAGACCAAGGAGCTCGCGGACCGGCTCAAGTCCGCCGCACGCGATTTCCCCTCGTCCAAGGTGGACAGCGCCATCGCCGCATACACCCTCGCCTCGGACCTGGCCATCGGCGAGGCCAAGGCACATCTGTTAGGCGGCGATTCGGAAAAAGCCGCGGAGAAAATCAAGGTCGCCACCGAGATCTGGCCCACCAATCCCAAGCTCGAAGAATTCCGCAACCTGGTGGACAGCTCCGGCGGCCTCATCACCGTCCGCAACGACTTCGACCGCCTGCTTTCCGAAGGCAACTTCCGCGAGATCGCCCGCCGCCAATACGAGATCGCCCCCGCCATCCAGGGCGATGCCACCCGCGAGGACGCCTTCAAGCAGATCATGGCCAACCTGATGAAAATCGAGGCCGCGCTCGGCAAGGCCGCCGAGTTTGGCAAGGTCGGCCAGAACTACGCCGCATGGGAACAACTCGCCGAACTGCGCGAGCAGTTTCCCGATGATCCCAAGCTCGGCCGCGAACTCGAACTGCTGGCACCGAAGGTGGCGGATTTCACCAAGGCGCTCGACACGGCGCGGCAGTTTGAAAACCGCCCGGACAAACAAACCGGCTCCGCGCTTTCATGGTATCTCAAGGCCCGCTCCATCCACCCGCAAAGCAAGCTCGCCGCGCAAGGCGTCAAACGTCTCGTGCGCGAAATCCTCCCCGCCGCGGACTCCGCAGCGAAGGGAGAAGCCGGCACTCCATGAGCGGCCCCACGGCCGGGATCCACAGGATTCCAGACGCAGACGGATCGCCACTTGCAGGTATGGAGACCGCAAACCCCGGTGCGGATTGGCGAAGCGTTCGCAGCTGGTATAAGCCAGAGTATCAGCGAGGCCTTTTTGGAGCCGGGCAGGCGGGATTGCCTGCGGCCAAAAAGCTTCCGCGTGGAGAGCTTTTTGGAGTCGGGCTGGCGGGATTCGAACCCACGACCCCTACACCCCCAGTGTAGTGCGCTACCAGACTGCGCTACAGCCCGCTTTGTGAACGGGCGGCAAGGCAAACAGGGGAAATGCGGGTTGGCAAGCACGGAAAATCGTGAGATTCCATGCGCGCAATGAAGCGCATCAAGACGGCGATCGTGGGGGCCAGCGGGTATTCGGGCATGGAGTTGCTGCGCCTGCTGCTCGGGCATCCGGGGGTGGAACTGGTGGCGGTGACCTCGCGGCAGGAGGCGGGCAAGGCGCTTGCAGAGGTGTTTCCGCGCTTTTGCAAGGCACCTGGCTCGGAGCTCGCATTCATGGCACCGGATCCGGATGAGATCGCGGCGACTGGCGCACAGGTGGCGTTTCTGGCGCTGCCACACGGGGTAGCGGCGGAGATTGCGCGCGCACTGCTGGAGCGCGGGCTGCGGGTGATCGACCTGAGCGCGGATTTCCGGCTGAACGATGCGGCGGTCTATCAGGAATTCTACTGCCATGCGCATCCGGCACCGGATTTGCTGACGGAGGCGGTTTACGGCCTGCCGGAAATCCGCGCGGAGGAAATCACGGCCGCGCGGCTGGTGGCCTCGCCGGGGTGCTATCCGACGAGCGTCCTGCTGCCGCTGCTGCCACTGCTGCGAGAAAAGCTGATTGATACGACGAGCATCGTAGCCAACTCGATGAGCGGCGTGAGCGGCGCGGGCCGCAAGGCGGATGTCTCACTGCTGTTCTGCGAGTGCAACGAAAGCGCGCGCGCCTATGGCGTGCCGAAACACCGCCATCTCTCCGAAATCGAGCAGGAGCTCTCGCTCGCCGCCGGTGAAACGGTGGTCATCAGTTTCATCCCGCACCTCATTCCGGTGAACGCGGGCATCGCCACCACCACCACGGCGAGGCTGCGCGAGGGAGTGTCGCCGGATGCCATCGGCGCGGCTTTGGAAAAGGCCTATGCGGGCGAGCCCTTCGTGCGGCTGCTTGGCAAGGGTGGTTGCGCGGATACGAAGAACGTCACGCGCACCAACTTCATCGACATCGGCTGGCACCACGATCCGCGCACGGGCCGGGTGATCCTGACGAGCGCCGAGGACAATCTCGGCAAAGGTGCCGGCGGCCAGGCGGTGCAGAGCTTCAACCTGATGTTCGGATTTTCCGCGACTGATGGATTGCAAAATTTTTGACGGCGCATCACGCTGCCGCGCTTTCCCTCCCTTTCCATGGACTTTCCGTTCACACGCATCAAAGGCGGCGTCGGCGCGCCGCAGCGGTTCCTCACCAGCGCGGTGAGTTGTGGCATCAAGAACCCGGCCGCGGACCGCCTCGATCTGGCCTTGATCTATTCCGAAGTGCCGTGCAGCTCGGCGGGCACTTTCACCACCAACCGCGTGAAAGCCGCGCCGGTGCGCGTGTCGCAGGCCAACCTGCGCAAGGGCAACATCCGCGCCATCATCGCCAACTCCGGCAACGCCAACGCCTGCACCGGCGTGCAGGGGATTCACGACGCCAACGCGATGTGCGATGCGGTGGCCAAGCCACTGCGCCTCAAGCGCTCGGAGGTGGGTGTCTGCTCGACCGGCGTGATCGGCCTGCCGATGCCGATGATGCGCATCGAGCCGAATTATGACGACTTGATCGCGCGCCTCGGCCCGAAGAACGGCGGCGATGTGGCCGCAGCCATCATCACCAGCGACACCCATCCGAAGGAAATCGCGATTTCCTTCGACCTCGGCGAGCACCGGGTGCGGCTTGGCGGCTGCGTCAAGGGCGCGGGCATGATTTCCCCGAGCATGGCCACGATGCTGTGCTTCATCACCACCGACGCGCACTTCCCCACCGAGTGCCTGCGCAAGGCGGTGCTCGAATGCGTGGAGGAAAGTTTCAACCGCATCACGATCGATGGCGACATGTCCACCAACGACACCGTGCTGGTGATGGCCAACGGCGCATCCGGCATGCCGCCGATCCGCCGCAATGGCAAACGCTGCAAACAATTCCGCCAGGCGCTTTGCTGGCTGATGCTGGAGCTGGCCAAGGCCGTGGTGCGCGATGGTGAGCGCGTCACGAAATTCGTGACCGTAAAGGTGCAGGGTGCCCGCACTTATCTCGATGCGAAAAAGGTGGCCGAAGCCGTCTGCAAGTCCGCACTGGTGAAATCCTCATGGAATGGCGGCGACCCGAACTGGGGCCGCATCATTCATGCCGTCGGCTACTCGCGCGCCCTCATCCGTGAGGAACTCATCGACATCCACATCGGCGGCAAGGCGGCCTGCCTCGGCGGCCTGCAGGCGGAAACGCCGATGGACGAACTGCGCGCCGCCGTTGCCGGGCCCGAGTTTGAAATCATCATCAACCTCAACCAGGGTGGCGCGGATTACACTATGTATTCAAGTGATCTCTCGCCCGAATACATCGACTTCAACCGCTCTGAATACGCTTACTGGAAACAGGCGCGCAAGGACGGGTTGGTGTGAGCGGGCCGCCGGGAATTCCGGCGCGGTTTGCTTGTGCCATCTTGCGTTTCCACCCGGTCGTTTCGCATTAGGCCGCTTGGCCCGCAGGCGGTTGGCACCCGGTGGTTTCGCAGCCGGTGGCAGCGCACCCGGCCGGTAGGCGGGGTTGCGCTTCGGCAGCACGGCCTTGGTGTCGGTTAGAAACTTTTTGATCAGCGCGTCGAGCAGCCTGCCCACGGCGGCATCCATGCTTTCCATCATGGCGGCCTAGGTGATGCTGCGTTGCGCGTCACCGGGTTTCACGCGGCCGCGGTATTTTTCAACCTAAAGTCCGCATTTGAAAACGGCGGATTTTGCGGATTATGAATGAGTCATGTTATTTTTCCATTTCACCTCTTGGGTGAAATGGCATGCTGAAATCCAACTTTAAATCTTTCCGTGTAATCCGTGAAATCCGTGGTAAAAAACCGTCGATCTGGGTTTTGAACTGCGGATTCCAGCTTCATGGTGGAAGCAGGGAATTTGAAAGGTGAATGGCATGGAACTTGCGGGCTCTGCGGGGACGATTCCTGCCACCACTCCGGCTTCATTCCGCCTGCGGCCGTGACGGCGTAAGGGCTAAGGCGAGCGGCTTGCCGCCGCGCAGCAATTTCACTTGGGTCGTTTCGCCCGGAACAAGATAAAAAAATGCATTGGCGGCATCCGCGTAATCGGAAATCTGCCGCGAACCAACCGCAAGCAAGACATCGCCAGGCAAAATGCCCGCCCCGGCGGCGGGTGAATCCGGCAATACGCGCACCACGCGCGGCGACTGGGATTCGGAGTGCAGGACGAGCCCGAGCCAACCGCGGACAAGCCGCCCGCCCTTGACAAGATCGCGCTGCACGCGGTGCACGGCCTCCGCGGGAATGGCATAGCCGGTATTGCCGCTGGCGGCACTCTGGAAAACGATGCCCACCACCCGGCCGCCGGGCTCCGTGAGCGCTGTTCCGGCCGGCGGCACGGCCCGGTCAAAATTGACCCGCAACAAGGCCAGCGGTAGGACCTTGCCGCCGATTTGTTTGATCCATCCGGTCGCCAGACACTTGACCGGACCACCGGCGGTCTCCGCCCGCAATGTGCTTCCCACGCAGCCCCGCGCATCGTCGAGCCACTCGGCGGTATGCGGAGCGGCCACCTCTTTTGTCTGGAAAAACCCCAGCCGCGTGACCGGATCATAGCCGATCAGGCGGACGGCAACCCTGCGGTTTCCCATGAGCAGTGAGGGATTCGCCGGGTTTGCGCCGGGGGCCACCACGGATACCAGAAGCGCATCGCGGTTGACCGGAACCGCAACCGATTCGCAGGCCCTGCCGTCCGGCAAGGGAGGATAACTCGCCAGCATGGGCTCATGCACCGCCAAAGGCTCGGCGTGGACGAGCTGGATGGTGGCTGCCAGAATCCACAAAATCATTCGTGCCAACCGGCAGCAAAGCGGGCGTCCCGGATTCTCCATTTCGGAAACCCCGGAGTTAGAACACCTGCTCGCCCACGCTGCCCTGAGTCGAAGGACTCAGGTCCAACTCGTCGAGTTGCTCGACGGGTGGAGCCGTGGGAACCACTTGGTAATTCACCGGTGAGGCCGGGGCGTTCTCAACATCCACTCCTTTCGGCATGAGGAAAAACGCGACGGTCACGGTGGCATACGCCAAACCCGCGCCGTAGGCCCATTTCGACGGACTCAAATCCGCAAACCAAGCCGATACCCGGTTGTAAAAACTCACCAGCCCGGATTTCTCCGCCGCCTGCTCGCGCTGGCGCTGATGGAATTCGCACAGAAAATCCTGCCAGTAGCCTTCCTCAGGACGCTCGTGGCTCTTGAGGGCAAGCAGGTTTTCAAGTTGTTCGACCGATGGTTTCACTGCGGTTGATGGTTAGGATTTACAAAATATCACCCCGCCAAGCAAGAGAAATTTTAAATTTTTTAAAATCTTTCATTCCAAGCGTCCTGAAGGGCGGACTGGAGCTGGAGGTGCGCATAGTGGAGACGCGACCGAATCGTGCCTTCGGATGTTTTGAGCACCTTGGCGATCTCCCCGTGGGACATGCCTTGGATATCAAACATCGTGACCACCATTCTGTGGGGTTCAGACAGCTTCTGCATGGCTTCGTTCAATTTTACCTGCAGCTCGTTGAGATTGGTCTGGCGTTCGGGATTGGCCTCGTGGGTGGAATCGATGAGCGCCGGATCCTGGTGGATTGCGGAATCCAGCTCATTGAGGCTGAGCCCGGAGCGGCGCTTGCGCTTCTTGAGGAAATTAAGCGTCAGGTTGACCGCGATCTGATAAATCCAGGTGTAGAACGAGGAACTGCCGCGGAAGCTTTTCAGCGATTGATAGGCACGGGCAAAGATCTCCTGCAGCAGGTCATGCGTGTCCTCCTTGTGGGAGGTCATGTGATAGACCAAGCCGTAGAGCTTGTCGCCATATTTGAGGATCAGGGCATCGAACGCGCGGGTGTCGCCCTCGCGGGCGCGCGTCACAAGGTCCTGGTCAGGGTCGGGGGGACGTGACTGACGGAACATTCGGGTGGGTGCGGGTGTGCAGCGCTTGCGAGCTTACACAGATGCCGGGGAGTGTAAAGGACTCACCAAGCTCCGGAAACCGGCCCTTTAGCCTAGCGCCACAGGTAGGACTGGCGGCTGGCCAGCTCCCGCCCGCCACGCCACACGCTGGCCCTCCAGGCCAGAACCTTGCCGCCTGTGAAATAGTCATCGCCGATCACCGCAAACTCGGCCACCCCTGAGTCATCCGACGCCGGAAACGCCTTGGTCATGCGTTTCACACGGCTGGCAGTGGCACCCTGCTGATATTCGAAAACCGCCTCCACCGGCCCCGTGCCGGCACCTTCGGGATCGTGCCAGACCAGCGTGTAATACTGGCCGAGCCGCTGGCGGCGCTCCGCCATGCTCACCGCCCCATGCAGCCGCCGCGCCTTCTCCATCCGCACCATCGGATCTTCGGATGCGCCGCGCCCCTGGTCGCTCAGCCGGAATTGTTTCACCACCAAGGTTTCCCGCGGGCCCGCGCAGGCACTGAGCAAAATAGCCGCCAGAATGAGAATGAAACGTTGCACGCCGGGCATTCAACCACGGACCCAACGGGATTCAAGAACCATCCCGCCATCGCGGGAATTCAAAGCAAGCAGGGCCATGGCCCTGCTTGCTTTTTTGTGCCTGCGTCATGCCACGGCACCGGCCTCGCTCACCGCGCAGGGGCTTGCGCTTTTGAAGGGCGAAGGTGGAATGTTTTCGACGCCCGGGCTTCGTTGGTTAAACTCCCGCCATGGCGAAGGTGCTGGTGGGACTCTCGGGCGGCGTGGACAGCGCCGTGGCCGCAGCCCTGCTTGTGGAGCAGGGCCACGAGGTGACCGCCGGCTACATGAAGAACTGGATCAACGACGAAGGCATCCCCGGCGATTGCCCGTGGGAACAGGACATCGAGGACGCCCGCGCCGTGGCCAAAACCCTCGGCATCGAGTTCCGGGTGATCGACCTGATCGACTCCTACCGCGACCGCATCGTCGATTATCTCATCGAGGGCTACCGCTCCGGCATCACGCCCAATCCGGACGTGTGGTGCAACCGCGAGATGAAATTCGGCATCTTTCTGGATTACGCGCTGGCGCAGGGCTTCGAATTTGTGGCCACCGGGCACTATGCGCGGCGCCGCACTCTCACAGACGGCTCCTCCGCCATCCTGCGCGGCGCGGATCCCAACAAGGACCAGAGTTATTTCCTGGCGCTGATGACGCAGCGGCAGGCGGCGCACGCGCTTTTCCCCACCGGCGAGATGCTCAAGCCGGAAGTGCGCGAGGTGGCACGGCGCTTCCATCTTCCAGTGGCGGAAAAAAAGGACAGCCAGGGCATTTGTTTCCTCGGCCAGGTGAAAATGAGCGATTTCCTCCGCCACTACCTGCCGGATTCGCCGGGAGAAATCGTCGATGTTTCCGGCAAGGTGCTCGGCGAACACCGCGGGCTGCACCTTTATACGCTCGGCCAGCGCAAGGGGCACGGCGTGGCTTCCCCACGCGAGGGCATGGCCTACGTGGTGGTGGGCAAGGATCCGGAGAAAAACCACCTCATCGTCGGCTGGGACAACCCGGATGCGGCGGGGCTTTACACGCGGGAATGCACCGTCGGCACGCTCTCGGCGATCAACGAACCTTTCGATGCGAAACGCCTCATCGAAGCCCAGCCGCGCTACCGGGCGAAGGCGGAGCCGGCACTCATGGAGCCGCTGGATGGCGGGCGCGTCCGCCTGCAATTCCAGCGCCCGCAGCGTGCCATCGCACCCGGCCAGATCTGCGCCTTCTACGATGGCGGCCGCCTGCTCGGCGGCGGGGTTTTCGAGAGTCACTCCGCGAGGATCTCGGAGAACTTCTCCGCTCCCTGAATCTCCAAAGTGGTCCATGGCCTGCCGGCATCCGCCAGCGCGCGGGACAGGGGCGAGGGAGTAAGATCCTCCCGCTCCGCATGGCGCAGGGCAGCCACCGTCGCCAGCGGATCGAGCCGGTTGAGCGGATACATGGCATAGCCCGCGCCGATGTCCACGCCGTCGCTGGCGCGCATTTCGAAATGCAGGTGCGCCGGATAATAGCCGTTCGAGGTGCCGACGGTGCCGATTTTCCCACCGCGCGGCACGAGTGCCCCGCGGGCCACGTCAATGCGGTCGAGATGCGCATACATCGAGTGCAGCGTGCGGCCATCCGGCGCGCCGTGGGCGATGACGACGAGTTTTCCCCAGCCAGGCGAGGGTTCGCCGGCATAGAGCACCAAGCCATCGGCGGTGGAAAACACCGGATCACCGAGATCCGTGTCCATGCCGCCGATGCCGTTGAGGTCGTCGCCGGTGTGGCGTCCACCACGTTTTTCGTTCATTTCCCAGAACTTCTGGGCGTTGTAAACGAGTCCGCCGTGCTCCGAGCCCAGCGGCGGATCAAAGCGCGTGGCCCGTGGGATTTGCGCGGTCTGCCATGCGGAAAGAAAATGAAAGCGATGATCCGGCGCGCCGCCATCCGGCATTCCCAAAGGCGCGTCCGCATCCTGGAAGCCGATGCGCTCGACGGGCGGCTTTTCACCCATGCGCCACAGCACCACGCCCACGATCCCCGCAGCGGCGGCAAGCGTGAGCAGCATCAGCAGATTGGAGGTGGACGTCCGCACGGCTGCAAGCATGCGAAACACCACTCCAACAATCAAGCCAGCTGTCTCAGGCACCTTTTTGCGCTTGCGGGCCAGCGTCCCGGCCGGTGGAGTGACGCCCGATGACGCGCTTGTGGCAAATGCCCAAAGGATGGATCGCGGCCTGGCTGCTGCTCGCGCTTGGCTGCGCCCTGGCGACGGCGGCGTCCGCCCAGCAGGTGAAGGTGAATTTTGCGGACGGCTTTGATTTCCCGGTCGGCAAACCGAATGCCGACGGCTACTACAAGTCACGCGGCCTGCGTTTGCGCTCGCCCCAGCACTTTGGCGAGGACTGGAACGGCCGAGCCGGTGGCAACTCCGACATCGGGGATCCGGTCTATGCCATCGCGGATGGAGTTGTCACCTTCGCCCACAACGTCCGCGGCGGCTGGGGAAACGTGGTGCTCACCCGCCATGCCTACCGGGATCCCGCATCCGGCCAGGTGAAATACATCGACACCCTCAATGGCCACCTCGACCGCATGACGGTCAGGACCGGCCAGATCATCAAGCGCGGCGAGCAGATCGGCACCATTGGCACCAATTCCGGCATGTATCCCGCCCACCTCCATTTCGAGATCCGCTACAACATCCACATCGGCCTGCATCGCAACGTCGCCCCGGACACGCTCGAGCACTGGGCGGACCCCACCCAGTTCATCAACCGCTACCGCAAGCTCAACCGCGAGTGGCGGCCGGCGTCCATCCCCACCGGCACCTATCAGCCCTACGGCGGATACAAGGGGCTGTGACGCGGCGTTATTTTCCCGCGCCGAATGTCAGCTCCACTCCCCGGCGCTTCCACGCCTTGGTCACCTCCGTTTCGAGCTGTTCGAAAGTGCGCCCGTCCAACAGGGCTGCCAGCGCTTCCTCACCGGTGGTCCCGTCGCGCAGCGCCTTGAGGAATTGCTTGATGCGTTTGGCGTCGCCATCGCCATCCATCTGCAGGAAGTAATAGGTGATCAGCAACCCGGCCCCGTAATTCAACTGGGTTTTTTCCAGAAAACTCTGGTAACTCTGGAGCATGAAGGTTTTCAAGCCGGGCAGTTGGATCTCCGTGCCCAGCGCCCGGCCGCCATTGCCTTTCGAGCCGTATCCCGTGGCGTAGTCGATGATGTCCCGATGGTTGTTCCGCACGCTGTAAGCGCCGGAACGGTAGGGCGTCACGGCGATGTATTCGGCGATGCCCTCGGTGAACCAGCCCATGCCGCCCGGTTCGAAATAAGCCTCCGCCGTGAGCTGGTGAGTCAGTTCATGCGGAAGTGTCTTGCTGCTCTTGTCGCGGTCCAGCATGTAGCCGTCGCCCACCGGGCGGACCCCCAGGCTGGTGAGCGGCACCAGCACATGCGCATCCCTTCCTTGAAAAACCCCGGCGCTTGAGGGAGGGCCGCCGGCATCAACGTAATCATTGAATTTCTCGAACAGACGGATCTGGAGTTTCCCATCGGTTCTTTTGCCGCCATCCAGGCCGATCGGCAGCGAGCGGCAGAACAAATAGGTGGCTTCGAACATCACGGCAAAGCCCTTGACCACCGTTTTTGAAAGCCGGACATCACTCGTATAGCGGTAGTTCGCACTTTCATAAATGAAGCGTTTCTTCTCCGCGTCCTCCTCGACGACGGTGATCTCCGGATCCTCCCCGTATTTGATGCGGTCAGGCCAGGGAGCGTCGAAACTCAATCCGGGTTCTTGCAAACCAGCCGGATCCTGCGTTGTCGCGGCCTTGCCGGCATCCCCCTCATTTTCCTGGCTTCGGGCGAATTCGGCATCCGCGGCGCAAAGCTTGGCAAGCGGGAAGGGCACCTTGCGGCCGTCCTTCAGTTCGAGAATGACCGACTCACCCTCCATGCCGAGCATCCGCGCCTCGATGCTGCGGTCCCGAAGATCCGTCCACGACCGCATTTCGCCCGCATGGGCAAATCCGGCGAGAAACAACACATGAATGAGCAGGCGCATGACGTGAATGGCTGAATTGATCACCGTCTATTCCCACCACCGCCGGGAGTCGAAGGAAATTTCTCACCGGCCGGCATTCCACGGCGGAAAAAGTTGGAAAAACCGGCATCGCATCCATGATGCCGCCGCGACCCATGGAACAACCTGAAGAAATCATGCCTGTGGCGGAAGCCGCCGAAAAGCCTCCCGCCCCGGGGTGGCGTGAGGATTTAACCGTGCTGATGAAGGTGCGGCTGAATTTCTTCGTGCTCATCACCGCCTTCTTCGGATTCCTGCTCGCCTCGCGCGGCGCGCCTTTCGACTGGATGAGGCTCGTGCACACCATTCTCGGCACGGCCGCCGCCGCTTTCGGTGCCTCTGCATTCAACCAGCTCATGGAGGTGGATCTGGACGCGCGGATGAAACGCACCGCAGACCGGCCGCTGCCATCGCGCCGGATGGACCCGTTGGTGGCCTTCGGCATCGGCTGGGTGCTCTCCGCCATCGGCATCATCCACCTCGCCGTGCAGGTGGGACACCTCGCCGCCTATCTCACCGCCACCACCATCGCGATCTATGTGTTTGTTTACACACCCCTCAAACGATTCAGCTCCACCAACACGCTGGTCGGAGCCATTCCCGGTGCCATCCCGCCGGTCATCGGCTGGGTCGGCGCCGGCGGCCACCTCGGCTGGGAGGCATGGTTTCTCTTCGGCCTGCTCTTCCTCTGGCAGTTGCCGCACTTCATCGCCATCAACTGGCTCTGCCGCGACGAGTATGAATCCGTGGGTTACAAAATGTGGTCCAACGGCGATCTAACAGGGCGCAAAAGCGGCGCGCTCTCCGCCATCTTCTGCCTGGTGCTCGCGGCATGGTCGCTGGTGCCCGCGCTGCTGGGTTTCGCCAACCTGCTGTGGACCATCGCCGGCCCCTTGCTCGCGCTCATCATGATGGCGCTGGCGCTGAAGTTCTCGCGCGACGGCGAGCGCGCCTCGGCCCGCCGGCTGTTTCTCTACACCTTGCTATACCTGCCGGCCTCGCTGCTGGTGCTGGCACTCGCATGGAAGGTCCGCCCATGAGTGCCGCCACCGATCTGATCGCCTCCACCCGGAGGCTTTGCGACGCGCTCGGGGATCTGACCTTCGCCGCGCCTGTGGCCTGTGTTTACCGTCCACTCCAATACGCGTGGCGGCCGCATCAGCGCTATCTGGAACGCTATGGGCGGGGCCCCAAGCGCGTGGTGTTTCTCGGCATGAATCCGGGCCCGTTCGGCATGGCGCAAACCGGCGTGCCGTTTGGCGAGGTGGCCGCCGTGCGCGATTGGCTGGAAATCCATGAACCGGTGGATAAACCCGCCGGCGAGCATCCCAAGCGGCCCGTCGAGGGTTTCAACTGCACACGCTCGGAAGTGAGCGGCCGCCGCCTGTGGGGATTGTTCGCGGAGCGCTTCGGCACGGCGGACGCCTTCTTCAAGGATCACTTCGTGCTCAACTACTGCCCGCTGGTGTGGATGAGCGCGACCGGCGCGAATCTAACACCCGACAAGCTGCCCGCCGCGGAAATGGCACCGGTGGAAGATGCCTGCCTCGCCCACCTCGCGGAAGTCATCGGCCTGCTCAAGCCTTCTTTCCTGATCGGCATCGGCGGCTTTGCCGAGCAACGCCTGCTCCGCGCTGCGGAAACAAGCGGCAGCAAGGCCGCCATCGGCCGCATCCTTCATCCATCGCCCGCATCTCCTGCCGCAAACCGCGGCTGGGCGGAGGCGGCGTCACGCCAACTCGCCGCACTCGGCATCTGGTGAACGCCGCTCACTTGAGCGTGCCACGCAGCTTGCGCACCAGCCGCGCATCATCCCTGCGGCCCTCCCCTTCCAGCGCCGCGACCAGATTGTTGAACAGTCGCAACAACACCGTGCCCGGGTCTGCGGACTGGCGCAGCACATTGCGCTCCGCCCGGCCGATCTCCGGATCTTCTAACAGAGATGCCTGGAGATGCAGCCGGCCGCGATCGAAGCAATCGACGATGATCGGATAACCGTCCTCGTAAATGCGGCAGAGGAAATGCCCGGGAAAGTTCACCGCCTCCACCACGAGCTCGAGACGCCGGGCGACGAGTTGGAAAATCAAGGCAAGGCCCAGCGGGTTGGAGCGGCCCTCGGCAATGGCCCATGCGAGATCCGAGTTGCGCGGATCTTCATACCCGGCCTCGTTTCCAACCAGCCTTCCCTCTTCAAACAGAAAAGCGCGCAAATCATTGGCGCTGCCGACACCGGCTTCATCCGCCTCCTCCGCCAACAGGTCGAGCGCGTCGGAGAGCGGCTGGCGCAACGAGACCCCATCGTGCAGGAAATCCGAAATCACGCGCAGCAGTGCCTCGAAGGCCTCCCAATCCTCGCGCAGCGCCGCGGCTCCACCGCTGGGTGCCAGCCACTCGTGCTCCAATGCCGCGCGCCGGGCCGGGCGCAGCAATACCACCAGCACCTCGCGTTCGCTGTCACTCAGCCCGCGCGGATGCGTGGCGAGAAACTCACTCAGATCCCCGCCGCCGCACAGCGCCAGCCGCCCGGCCACGCGCGCACGCACCTCGGGCGTCTCGTCATCGAGCAGCCGCAACAGGGCGGCCAGTTCCTCAGGCGCAGGCGGCGCCTCATGCAGCGGTGAACTCAAAACGGAATCGCAGGGTGAGATAACATCGGATGGTGCGCGATACTGGGTTCGAACCAGTGACCCCCTCCGTGTCAGGGAGGTGCTCTACCACTGAGCTAACCGCGCGTTACCGTTTCGTCCGGGGCGCGGGAAGCTAGGACGGCGCCCCCCCGCGATGCAATCCCTTTTTCTGTGAAAAAAGCGAGGCGGGGGATCCGCAGATCCCCCGCCGTTGACCATTCCCTCACCGGAACCGCGGGGCGGCTGCCATTCAGGCAGGGCCGCCGCCGCAGTCCGTATGGGCATTGGAATTACTTCTTCTTGGCAGCCTTTTTCGCAGCCTTCTTGGCAACTTTCTTCACTGCCTTTTTCGCAGCCTTCTTGGCGGGGGCCTTCTTGGCAGCGGCTTTCTTGGCCGGAGCCTTCTTGGCAACCGTCTTCTTCACCGCTTTCTTGGCGGCTTTCTTGGCGCTTTTGGCAACCTTCTTCACCGCTTTCTTGGCAGCCTTTTTGGCAACCTTCTTGGCGGGGGCTTTCTTGGCCGCTTTCTTCACTGCCTTTTTGGCCGGGGCCTTCTTGGCAACTTTCTTCGCGGCTTTCTTTGCTGGTGCCTTCTTGGCAACCTTCTTCGCTGTTTTTTTCGCAGCCATGGTTTTGTGTCGTTGGAGTTCGCGTTCTATGTTTGTTTTCTCTTCCGGCGTTAACGTGCCGGCGGAGAGGATTGCGAGGAGCGCCTCACCGAGGCGTCCTCCAAAAGCGTTGGTCAGGAAATCGCGGGTCGCGCGCTGCACGATGAGCTCCTGCGAGTAAACAGCTTCATACACATGCGCCCTGCCTACCAGCGAGCGCTTCACCAGGTTCTTGCGCTCCAGGTTCTGCATCACGGTGAGCACCGTGGTGTAGGCCCGGTCTTTTCCATCAGGCAGCGTCTCATGAATCTCGGCCACCGTGGATGGTCCTTCATGCCACAGAACCGATAGGGCCTGTAGTTCGAGATTGGATGGTTGTGACGGCCTCGCCATGCTTTGTAAGCTCGTTGCTTGTGCACGATATGACTAGTAGTTCGGAGATCCGTCAAGTTGAAACGCATCGATTTTCAAGAAAACTTTAGCACCTCGGATGAGGTGATTTGCGATCTACGATGCAGGCCGTAGCACGCTGCGAGCGCTCAGTCTTGCGCGCCGCCGGATGCGGGGCGCGTGATGCGTGCATCGATCCGGTGCAATGTTTCCCAGAAGCGCTCGTCCACCGCATCACCGTTGAAGAGCACCTTTCCCTCGGTGGATACGATGACCATCGTTGGCAGTTTCCGCACGCGCAACTGGCGCGCGAGCGAGCCACGCTTCGGATCGATGAGCCATGCACCGCAAGCCTTGCCGGCATGAGGCTGGACCATGGCAGCGGCATCCTCCGGCAGCCCCGGCATGTCCGCGGGAACCAGCGATGCCACGGCCACTCCATGAGCGGAGAGACTCGCGGCAGTGGCGATGAAGTCCGGCATCGCATCACTGCACTCACTGCTCCATGGAGACCAGAAATGCAGCAGCAGCGCCTGTTTCCCCTTGATGAGCGTGCCAAGCGCCACGGCATCGCCACCTGCCAGCGGCGCGGGGCGGAGTGCCAAATCGATTTGAACGGCAGCCATCGACTCCTGCATGTGGAAGCGCTCGATGTGCGGGGCGTAGGCGGCGGCCTGTGCCGGACTGAGCCAGAAGGCCTCGGTGATGTGCCGCTTGAAGCCGGCCTTGTCCCCCTTGACCAGCGCGGCGACGGACTGGACGTATTCCACCACGGAGAGCCATTCCTCCTCCACGCTGAAGATGGCGGAGTCATCGAGATTGAAAACCGCGCGCTGCTTGAGGAACTCCGGCAGCAGGGAGGCAAGCGCGGCGTCATCACCCTTGTCCACCTGATAGAGGAAGCGCGCCTCGAGCATGGCCTGGGCGCTCACCCCTGCTTCGCGCGCGGCGGCGAGCGCCTGCTCGAATGCGGCGGGGGATTTCCTCTCGGAGAGGATTTTATCAAGCGCGTCCCGCCGCGCGTTGGCGGCGACTTCCGCGGCGACCGATTGCGGAGAGGGCGGCTCCGCCATCAACGCGAAGGGTGCGGCGATGATTGGCAGGATGAATGCAAGCGGACGCATGAGTTGTGAAAATGAAAGCCGCCGGAAGCGCAGCGGCTTGCGGCGGCGGTTGATGATTCGCTCAGCGAGGCGGGATGACCATCTTGCGTCCGAGCACCACGGTGTCGTTGGTCATTTGGTTGGCCTGCTTGATGGAGGCGATGGGCACTTTGTATTTGGAGCTGAGGCCGGAGAGCGTGTCGCCCTTGACGACGGTGTGAACGATGGCGGAGCCGTTTCCGGCAGGAGCAGCGGCGGGTGTTTCCACATCAGCGGGCGCGGGTGCCGCACTGCTTTCATCATAGGCCGCCGGCGTATCGTAAACCGGATTCACGGGCTGGGACGCGTAGGCATCTTCATGGCCCGCGTCCGGCGCGCCATAGGGATTGGAGGTGTCGTAGGTGTCGGCCTTCTGCGAAGCGCAGGAAGCAAGCGCGATGGCGATCACGGATGGGGCGAGGATGCGGATGGGATTCATGGCGGGATGGGAGTTGGTGTGTGTTGGCTCTGCGCGTCAACCCGCGGCGGGCACGCGCGTTTCATTAACGTGGCGGAGACCCTGCTTTATTCATTTTCATGCGCAGCGGAAGCGGAAAAATGCGGCCGCCGTTTCACTGGTGTGGCTAGCCAATGCTTCCAGCGTCTCGCCGCGCAGCGTGGCAAGGAACATGGCGGTGTCGTGCACGTAGGCCGGTTCGTTGCGTTTGCCGCGGTGTGGCTCGGGCGCGAGGTAGGGCGCATCCGTCTCCACCATGAAGGAGCCCGGCGGGCACTTGGGCGCGGTCTCGCGCACATCGCGGGCGCTTTTGAAGGTGACCACTCCGCCGAAGGAGACGAGCCCGCCGAGATCGAGCGCGCGCTTGGCGTTCTGCCAGGGGCCGATGAAGCAGTGGAACACGGCGCGCGTGCGCCTGTGGAATTCCTGATAGATCCCGAGCGCGTCTTCAAACGAGGCGTGCCCCTCGCGGTCACGGGTGTGGATGACCACGTTGAGGCCGCAGGCGGCGGCGAGTTCGAAATGCTGGCGCAGGAATTCCAACTGCCGCGCGCGGAATGTTTCCTCATCCCATCCATCCGGAGCCGGGTGGTAGTAATCGAGGCCGGTCTCGCCGATCGCGCAGACGCGCGGGTCATTGGTGAAGGCGGCGAGCTGGTCCACCGCATCGTCCGGCGCGTGATGGACGTCGCATGGATGGATGCCGATGCAGGCGTGCACCAGCGGGTGGTCCGCGAGGCGCAGGTTCGCCTGCACGTCGCCAAGCGATGTTGCGAGTGTGACCAGCCCGCCGACACCGGCATGCGCGGCGCGCTCGATGAGTGAAGCCGCTTCGTTTTCCGTAAAGCGGTGCGAGGCAAGATGGCAGTGGGAATCGATGAGCATGGCATTCAGCGGTGCAGCGCGGCGAGCAAGGCGGAGACTTTGTCGAAGTCCTTGATGCCGGGGGATATCTCCGCGCCGGATGCCACATCGAGTGCGGCGGGCCGCACCGTGGCGGCGGCGAGCGCGGCGTTTTGCGGCGTGATGCCGCCGGCAAGGATCAGCGGAATGGATGGATGGCGTGACTTGAAATCGAGCGCCGCATTCCAATCGAAAGTCTCGCCCGTGCCGCCATAGACGCCCGGTGCGTGCGCATCCAGCAGGATGGCATTTGCGCCGAATTCCGCCGCACGATCGAGATCCGCGATGGTCTTCACGCCGATGCCCTTGAAAAAAGACACGCCGTTTTCCTGATAGATCGCGGTGTCCTCCGGTGTCTCGTCGCCGTGGACTTGGACGACATCGAGCAGCCCCTCGCGGATGAGTTGCAGTGGCAGCTCCGGAGCTTCGTTCACGAACACACCGACGCGCAGGATGCTTCCCGCGAGGCCGGCGAGCCAGGTGGCGTTTCGCGGTGCGAGATGGCGTTTCGATTGCGGCCAGAAGTTCACGCCGAGCGCATCCACGCCGCACGCGACGAGCCGCTCCGCATCATCACGGGTGGTGACGCCGCAGATCTTGAGGGAGACCGACGAGGGATTCAGAAAGCGTTCGAGCGGAGACATGGCGGGACGCTAATGAAAATCCCCGGCGATGGAACGCTGAACTTGCGGCATGGGGTGCCGCAACATCATGCGTGTTCGCCGAGCACCTTGCCCAGCAGGGTGATCATCGACTGCGCCGCAAGCTTGCCCGTCTCGAGCACCTCGTGATGATCGAGCGGCGCGGCGGAAATGCCGGCGGCCCAGTTGGTGAGGCAGGAGAACGCTGCCACCGGCAGTCCGAGCGAGCGGGCCTGGATGGTTTCCAGCACGGTGCTCATGCCCACCGCATCCGCGCCGAGCGTGCGCAGCATCCGCACCTCGGCGGGTGTTTCATACTGCGGTCCGCGCAGGCCGGCATAGACGCCCTCGTGCAGCGGCATGGCAAGCGCGAGCGCGGCCTTGCGGAATGCATCGCGCCATGCGGGATCGTAGGCGGCGGAGAGATCCACGAAGTCCGCGCCTTCGAGAGGCGAAGCGCCTGTTAGATTGAGGTGGTCGGAAAACATCATCCATGAGCCTGGATGGAAATCCGGGTTCAGGGTGCCGGCGGCATTGGTGAGGATGAGGCGCGCCATCCCCTGCCCCGCCATCCAGCGCAGGCCCGCGGTGACCGCCTGCGGGGCATGGCCTTCGTAAAGATGCACCCGGCCCTTCATCAGGAGCACCGGCGTTCCCTCCAGCGCGCCGAAGATGAATTTCCCGCTGTGGCCGGGCACGGTGGAGGCCGGCAGGCCCGCATCGGCGAAGGACACCTCGCGTTCCACCACCACCGCATCCGCCAGCGCTCCGAGCCCGGATCCCAAGACGATTCCTGTCATGCGGCAAGTCAGTCATCAGACCTGATGATGTCAAGAAGGGCGTCCGTAGATCCGGGAGGCTTCATGTTTTGTAAAAACGACCGCCCGCGGCGGAGGTTTGTAGCGGCGTCTCTATGTGCGTCGCTGGCTTTCTCCGGTGATGGCGCGCTGCATGAAAAATAGCGACGCTCACAGAGCGCTACAGTTCAAAGGACAAAGGGAAGACTCACCTCTTCCGGCGGATGACGCAGGCCGCGCGGCGGAGCTTGGAGAATCGCTTCGGAGGCGGTGAAAAAATCAAACGAGCCTCACCGCGTGCTTCTTGGAGAGCTTGAGCACAGCGCCGGGTGACGGAGCGAGCGGCGCGGCGGGATCGGTGAGCTTTTCGCCGTTGAGTTGGACGGAGCCGGAGGTGATGAATTGTTTGCGCAGCTCGCTGTTGGATTTCTCCAAATCGAAGGCGGCTTTGAAGGCGTGGGCTGCGAGCGAAAGCACCGTCAGCTCGGCGGGAAGATCCGCGATGGAAAGCTCGGGAAGCTCTGCGGCGGCGAGGTCTTTTTTGGAGAAACGCGTGTCCCAGTCGGCGCGGGCGGCGGCACCGGCTTCTTCGCCGTGGTAGCGGGCGGTGAGTTTTTCCGCGAGGGCCTTCTTGGCATCCATCGGGTGGCCGGAGGGATCGCGCGCCTCGCCTAACAGAAGCAGGTAGTAGCGGTCCATCAGTTCGTCGGACACGCTCATGAGCTTGCCGAACATTTCCTGCGGCGGATCGGAAACTCCGATGTAGTTGCCGTAGGACTTGGACATTTTCCGGACGCCATCGAGGCCTTCCAACAATGGCAGCACCATGACGACCTGCTGCGGCTGCCCTTCTTCCTTCTGGAGGTCGCGCCCGACGAGGATGTTGAAAAGCTGGTCGGTGCCGCCGAGTTCGACGTCGGCGCGGATCTCAACCGAGTCCCAGCCCTGCATGATGGGATATTGGAGTTCGTGGAGGCGGATTTCCTGGCCGGCATCAAGGCGGTTGCGGAAGTCCTCGCGCTGGAGCATTTGCTGGAGGGTGACGCGGGAGTTGAGCTTGAGGATTTCCTCGTAGCTCATCTTGCGGAACCAGTCACCGTTGTAAACGATCTCGGTCTTCGATTTGTCGAGGATCTTGAAGGCTTGGTCGGTGTAGGTCTCGGCGTTTGCCAGGACTTCATCACGGGTGAGCGGCGGGCGGGTGGCGGAGCGGCCGGAGGGATCGCCGATGGTGGCGGTGAAGTCGCCAATGAGCAGCACCGCCTGATGCCCCAGCAACTGGAACTGGCGCAGCTTTTCCAGCGCGACGGTGTGGCCGAAATGGATGTCCGGCGCGGTGGGATCGACGCCGAGCTTGATGCGCAGCGGCCGGCCGAGCCGCAGCTTTTCGAGCAGTTCCTTTTCGGAAAGCACCTTGGCGGCACCGGCGGTGAGATGGGCGAGTTGTTGTTCGGGAGACATGGGGAGGTAAAAGCTGAAAAGCTGAAAAGCTGAAA